>ERZ1292632.1298-Hain-H43-01um-R2-1298-length-24790-cov-8_pt1 | contig 24790 bp, 26 predicted proteins | sample MGYA00564407_ERZ1292632 | MGnify/ENA primary metagenome ERZ1292632 (study PRJEB36523, sample SAMEA6512637) | groundwater metagenome | collected 2019-01-08 | study: AquaDiva: Metagenomics assemblies of 32 groundwater samples | reverse complement strand
CGCTCGCGGCGTTTGTCGCACCCGACTGCTGATCCCATGCCTTGTTAAACAGCAGGTTGTGCTTCTCGGTTTCGATGGTTGGCCCGAGTTTTACCTTACCGACGCGTTGCGGTGGTTGATGATATTTCTGTTCTGGTGGACTCCAGGACGGATCATTATATCGCTTGCGCCCTGGATCAGGCGCGACGTAGCTCCCAAATGATCGTACTACTTTCCCGATCCAATTCCTTTGCGAAGCCGTGACTACCTGCGCATTTACCCATAGCGAAGTCACATGCGATGCGCTGCTTACGTTGCGCGGCCCAAGCAATACCGAAATATCGCAATCGGTAGCCGTGAAATAGAACGGGCGCTTAGTCTCATCCCCATAATATAGCGGATCTCCCTTATCCTGATCCTCCGGATGCACCGTGGAATATGAATCCACGATAGACGTTTTCGGGATCATCGGGTTGTCATCCGTGAAACGATCCCAAACCCCGAGAGTGATCCTGTTCGGATCAAATGCGTCCCGCATTACTGACCGCACGCGGCCAACATGAGGAATAAAGTAGTCCGATGCTACATCGATTCGCAGCGTAGTCGTTCCGCGCCTATAAAATGGGAGCCGCGTCTTGATGAGATTCAGCCCGTCAGAGCCTGGGAATGACAGGCTGATGTTATAACCAGATGGCAAACCAAGTCCGCCACCGAGCGCGCCTTCCCATCGGATCGGAGACATATCAACAATCCCGCCTACGGCCTGATGCGAACAATGCACAAAGGTCGTGGATTGATCGGACGCCAGGATAGATAGACTTATCCTGGGCCGAAGCCATGTCTGATTCGCCAGGGAGGGAAGCGTTCTCATCCCGCGAGCCTCCCTTGTAGGCTCATTTCCATCAGCATCCTCCGCACCATTTCCACAACCTCGGAATCCGTGCGCCCGTACATATTGACGGTTGTGCCAAACCCACCATTCGGAACAATCGTCCCGGCGCGCTGCGGAACAAACAATTCCGGCCCGCGCTCCCCGACGATTGAGAGTTGATTGGCGCGGAGAGAACCGCCGGTTGCGAAGCCTGGTATAAGGCCACCGCTCATGGAATTAACCGCTTCGATCAATTTTTCTATGATGTCTGTCAATTTGTCAGCAACATCGCCAAGTGTTACAAGCGGCCCATGTAGCGCCCTTAGGGCCTGAGTGAGCGGGGCGAGATTAGCCTTCAACATCACGCCAATCAGCTTGAATACCGGTTTCAATTCGATAAGAGCCGGAGCAAGCGCATCAAGTGATGGGGCGAGTGATTCTACGATCGGATCGAGCAGTGATACTAGGATTTCCGTAAGGCGTTCGATCATGGCGCGCATTTTCTCATTTCGCATAAACAGTTCCGCGAAGAAACCGGCCAGCGCGCCCATGGGGCCGCCGGTCTGGAAACCAGCGATAGCGCCCGACGCCCCTGGAAGCTGGCCCGCCAATTGATTCCCAATTCCAACAAAGGTCTTGCCTAAATCCGGTGCGATGGCTTCGCCCGGCTTCGCTTCTTCGGTGCGTGTGCCGCCGCGCCAAAATGATCCAGATTGTTTCGCAACGCGATCAATTTCATCGGCAACATCTTTGAGGATTTGACGATCCTCCATGCTCGGAATCCAAATCCATTGCTCTCTCAGCGGTCCGATAGAATCCGCAAGAGCATCGAATGACGCCCCAACTTCATCGGCCAGGTTTATAAATTCCTTAAAACCGAGCGAGCCGATTGAATCTGCAAGTGCGTCTAATTCGGCTTTTGTACTACCAATGAAATCGATGAATTCCTTGAATCCCAAACCACCGATTGAATCTGCAAGAGCATCGATGTTACTAATCGCTTCTAGTGGTATCAATTGGATTATGGCAATATTGAAATCAGTAAGAGACTGGACTCCATCCTCAACCCTATCGCCGACTTCCGTTAGAAGTGTTGCCGTTAGTTGAAGATTTGGGACAAAGTCAGCTTCTGGCGTAACAGCTTTACCAGCGCCCTTACCGCCCTGGTTCAAAGCATTCAGTCGTTCTACAGCCTCTATTAGTTGCTTCTCCATCCTCCGCACAGCTTCGGTTCCATCATCAATCAATCCCCAAAAATTCCGCATACCCTCAGTTGCGCGAGCAAGGGCAAGTTGCCAACTCGTTAATCCAACCTCCATCGCCGCAAATCCATGCGTCGCATCAATCAGGATTGCGGTAAGCGCATCGAAGGTGACTTTGAATGCATCAAGCAATCCCGCTTCCCCTAGCGCCTTTTGAAACAGAGTCCATGAGTCACGCAGGTTGGAAAGTTTGCCTTCGAATGTATCCATCATCGCCAAGGACGCACCCGAGAATTCCTTTTGAAATCCGCGCATCAAGGCATCAATACCGCGTTTTGCTTCAAGCCCGCCGCTTTCGACTAGAGCGAAAAAATCACCCAGCTTATCCCTAGTGTATCCAAGTTCTCTAGCCATGATTGGCAATGCTGTAGGAATCGCCTCCCCCAATTGCCGTCTCAATTCCTCCATGGAAATCACACCTTTCCCGGCCATCTGAGTAATAGCAAGGATCGCGCGATTGAAGTTCTGAGTACCTCCACCGAAGGCCGCAACGGCATCAGATGTGGCTTGCAGTGCTCCAGCCATCGGATTGATTCCAATGGCAGTCAATTTCACAAAGGCGTCATTCACATCCGCGAGTTGCAGCGGCGTGCGCCGGTTGAAATCCACCATCCAATCGAAGGCTTCCTTCGCATTTTTAGCAGATCCAGTGAGGCGAGTCAGTTGGATATTCATTGACTCGAAACGGCCAGCAGTCTCGGCGATTCCGAACAGCCCGCGCGCAATAGGCCCGAGTGTCATTTGCATCAGCATGAGTGAACTGGTCACGCTGATAATAGTCGCCTGGAATTTTGAGAAAGCGGAGGTTGTGTGCCCGCTGTGCGCGCTCGCATTGCCGAGAGCGGTCTGGAGCTTTGCGAAGGTGCCGGAGAATTGATCGGCGCCTGAAATCTCAATGATGATCTTGTCGGCCATGATCCGCCGCCTGGGCCAGCGCGGAAGTGGCCTCGGAAAGAATCAGTCTGAACACCAGCACGCGGGGCGCCGGTTGTTCCAGGAATGAGCGGCCATCAGGCCAGCCCCATTGCGAGATGCTGATACCGCCTAGTCCGCCTCCTCCGATATTGTGGCAGCCCAGGAACTCCCAAATCCAATCAAGCGCGGGCCGCCCTGCTATTCTTGCGCTTCCCTCTTCCCAGGTATGCCCGAGTTCGATGTACTGCCGGACGGCCCGTTTGAGTTTCCCGCTTCCGTCTCCGATAGCATTGAGATTGCGAGAAGATGCGCCATGATCCCGAGGGCGGTAGGGAACAACGCGCCGTGAGAATACAAGTCCTCTACGTTGGCTGCTCGCGTCTCTCCGTTCACGCGCAATTCAATCCCCGTGAGATTCCGAACATGATCCGGAAAGATGCGTTTCGCCGCATTCAGGAACGCGCCGTCTGCCATCATCGCGTATGTATTCGCGCCGCCTTCCTTTTGATGCGGCTGCAACACGCGCAAAGCATCTTGATATGCGTCCACGTGCAGCGGGCGCACGTCCACGGTTGCGCCGGACAATCCAGGCAATTCGAATGGTCTGAAATCGAGGTCAATCAGCATGCGCGGCTCGCCTCCTAAAGATAATGTGTTTGCGTGTTCACGAGCGCCGCCCGAAGGGCATAGCTCGAATTGGTATCGAACTCGCCTCGCGCCGTGAACGCGGCTTCGATGATCCCCGGCCCGCTGATGCTGGGCTCATAGGTTTTGAATCGCATCGCGGGTACGTCCAGCGTGAAGGCGTACGGAGTCACACGACCTACAAAATGGACAAAGAACCGGCTTGGTGCCGCATTGAATGGATCGTAGTCAAGCCAGTAGGATTGCGTGGAGAACTGCATTCGCCCGCTAATCTCGACCATATACGGGCCTGTGCGTTTCACGCGCGCAGGAGTGTTTGTGTTATTGAGCGTGTACTGAAGCTCAAGGTTATTGTTCAGGTTGACCGTCAAATCGCGGATATCCGGCATGGCCGCCGCATTGAACGAAGCCGACGCCTGTGCCCACCTGAATGGTTCCGCGCTCGGATAGGATGGAACAGCAGCGGCCTTGCGCGAGAATCCGCCACCAATCAATCCAGCAGTCAGACTGAGTAGTTGCCCATTGGCGATTGTGAATCCAATCGTGTTCCCAACCATGTCATAGTAGACAGCGGCGGATTCTACTGTCGCGATGTTCGGGCGGAACACCTCGATGGTTGCGGGAGGACATGCCGCTTTGTCATCCCAATCTGCCGTATTGCGCGGGATGAACTCATGCGTTTGGTTGCCCGTGCCGGACGTTGTAGTCACTTGTCCGAATACAGACTTGAGCAACCATCCCATCGTGATCGGATGCGATTCCATCCGGATATCGCCGATGGAACTGTGGATGCCCTCATAGAACGGGCTTTCGCCGAACCGCGCATACATTCCGGCGTCAGCAATGTGCTCAAGCCGATTCACAAACGATTCCGAGATAATCGGGATCGCGCTTTGTGAACTCACTTGCGACGTGCCGTAGGAACTTTGAAAGTTCCAAAGCAGACTTCCGCGCATTCCGTAACCGGGCATCACTCACCTCCTGACTTTCTTGGTTTTGGGATGCGCGGCATGTCCTCATCCGGCGATGGCCGAAACCAGCCCTGCGTTTTCAGCTTCAAGGCAAACTCTTGATCCGCTATATCGATGCTCTGGCCCTCGGTCATGTTACCGAGTTCCGGCACGTAACCGGGCGGCCCGTTCCATGTTCCTTTCATCACGATACCTGGACATGCGCGGTGATGAGAATATGCGCGGCCTGAATCCAATCGTCAGAAGATCGGTTGACCTCGAAAGGCGTTACCTCGATTCGGGATATTTCATGCACGGCCCCCGTCAATGTCTGGTCGCAATGGATCGCGGTCAGCACTGGGCCAAGCACGCGATAGAGCGCATCAGTTGCCTGCAAACGACTTCCTGCGTTCGAAGCGCGCACATAAGCCGACAAGTCGATCTCGACATCACGCATCCGACCGGCTGAAATCGGCCCAGGAGGAAGCCGCACACCATCAAGATAGAGCCCAACCCACGGGAACCGGCTTTCATCCAGATTGTCCAACGGCTCCAGTTCCACGGTGATTCCCGAGTTTACCACGGCGGCGAATGAGCCCACGGTGTAGAGAAACCCATGAGCGATACTGTTGACGTGGAGAATCTCACTCACCGGATGCTCACTTTCACATGATCCCGGAAGATCGGGAATACAATCTTGCGCGCTTGATCCTCGTCCGGAAACATCTTGCGTTGCGGCGGGCGTCCGCGTTTCCCTCCATGTTCATGATATGGAGCGTAGGGGACATAGTTCTCGACTTTCCCTGAACGCGCGTCAGCATTCGGAACAAATCCCATGCGTAGCGATCCGCTCACGGCGAGAATCTGGCCAGGCCATGTACCGCCGGATGGATTAGTTGCTGACCGTGGTCTTGTCCTCTGTCTGATTCTAGAAGCGGAAAGGGGACGCCAGCGCAGTGACGGTGAATCATGCATTGTCCCTTGCGCCTTGAAATTCCGGAACACCCATTGCTGAATCAGGATTGCCGCCTGCAAATGAGCGCGCCGCAAGTCCTTGAGCAAGTCCCGGCGCGCACGCATTGCGGAGCCGACCTCGTGTATTCCGTGAACGTGCATTTTCAGCATCAGATATCCCTATCCCTCTCATCTATAATGCGGTCGTGATCCACGCGCTGCTCTACGGCGTCGAGCATATTGAACGTCGGCGAGTAATCTTTCTGTGTGCTCCACGCTTGAAATTGCGGGCTTGTCGCGGCGAGTATTGTATCATCGCTCTGGAGCATCACGCCGTTACTCGACACAAGCGACGTGATCCAGCCATCCAGCATCTTCAAAATCTCTTCCGCATCATCCTGTTTCGACGTCCGTCCACTCAGGAAGAGATACATCGCGGTATGGACATTTAAATCCCGCGCTGTCAAATTGGTTGAACTAAACGGCACTGTGAACACGCTTCCCAATCGCCCGTCAATCCATCGCGCGCCCGCGGGCAGGTAATGATTCTCCAGTTGCGCCTGCGTAAGACCGGCAACGGAATAGACCTGCGTAAATTGTGCGTAGCTCGCGTATGGATGGGCGGGCATCAGAAGTACCTCTCTTCAATCACCGCAAGCTGAGACTTTTCAAGCGCCTCGTTCAGTAGCCTGATATCCGCCGTGCTGGCGAACACGCCGCGCACGATATCCGGCCCCTTACCGTTAAGCGATCCGATGTTCTGACGCTTCGCCCCCATGCCGACCTCGTATTGGATCGCATCCGGGCCGACGATCATCTGAGCACATTGCGAGTAATACGGAAGCGAGTCGATGGCAAGCCGCACCTCCGTTCCTTGTACCAATTCACGCCAAAGTGCCATTGCCTCTTCCGCGCGCTGGCGCTGCACTTGAGGCTGGCCAACGCCGCGCTCCATATCGAACCGGATCAAGTGATTCAGGTCGCGAATCCAGAGCATCTTCCCGAGCGCCCGTTGCGGATTCTCTTTCCGCTCGCGGATCATCAGCGGGAGATTCCGCTCGAAACGCTGGCGCCGGATAGCTTCCGTCTCATATCCGTTGTGCATGATCGCAACGTCACCAATGAAACAAGCGCGCCCGGGGCCTTTATTGATTTCCGTTTCCGGATGCTCATGCACAACCCCGAAGAACTTGATGCCCTTGCCGGTGCGGAAAAGGCGTGAAGGATGATCTGTTTTAATCTCTCCGGCGGGCTCCGCAGAATAATGATGCTGAGGAATAGCAAACGCATCATAGGTTGAAGGCCGCAAGTATTTCATCAGCCGTTCCGGATAGACGATCACCTCGTCATCGTCAATCCAAAGCACCCAATCCGTTTCTGCCTTTTCCAGCGTTTCATTCCGCGCGGCGGCGAAGCCTTGCACGAGCGGCGAAACGATAGGGAATGCCGTCGCATGGTGCTGTCGTGCTATCTCCCAAGTGCGGCCCTGTGTTTTCCTAGCGTCCGGGCCGCCGTCTATCCCGATCACGATTTGATCCGCAAACGGCGCTAGATTCGCCAGCGTCTTACCGAGCGTTTGCGAGTCCGGACGGCAGATCACGATAAGAGCAAGCGTTTCGCGCGGAGCCTGATGGGAAATCTTGCGCTCATAATCAATTCCCCCGGACGGCACCGGTTCCGATGCGATACGCCAGGACATATGAAAGCAGCCCATCGGCGTCTGCGTTTGCGAATATCCGGCGGGCGCAACCTCGATTCGAAAACCCGGCTTGTGCCCAAACAATTCCCGCAGATCATCATGCTCAAAATGGTGCAGATGCGCCCGGAAATACGCCATGGCGCGGCCCTGCCCAAGCCAGCCCTTGACTTGGCCATCGTATTCCCATGTTCCCCAAGGAGTCGAGACCAAGAATAGCGCGCCCTGTTTGCCGTATGCTTCCAATTCATCGGCAAATTGTCCAGGCTCCGCAACATGCTCCAGGATTTCCCCTGCTATCACGGCATCGAACTTTCTGATTCGATCTTCTTTTCGGAACTCATCGAGCGTGAGCAGTTGCAGATTCGGACGGGAGTGCTCTTTCAGATAGGCGTTGCCTTTCGCGATAGAGCATGTCGAAATGTCAACACCGATGAATCCGAATTGAGGGAATCGACGCGATAGAAGCTCTGCATGATGCCCTTGTCCGCAAGCATAATCGAGCACAACCGAACCGGGACGCAACTTGACCAACTCGTTTGTAACCGCCACCATCCGATTATTCATCAGATAGGCGTCATGGCCCATGCCATGGTCAAGCCCGTGCCGATCTTCCCACTCCGCGATTTCCTCATAGTGCGCGCGCAAGGTGCGTTCTGATTTTGCGAACGCATAGTCGCGGTCAAGCTCATTCCTCATAGAGTGCGGTACGCCGTACACCTTGCGAGCGGCGATGATGTCCCCGTGCCGGATCAAGTGCCCAAACACGCGGCGAGGCTCATTCACGCGGGCGCGGAAAGCATCTTCGGCGACTCGTTCAACCGTTTCAGCCGATGCGCTGTAGCGGTATGACTTGGATTTCTCCAGAGCCGCCGCATGGAGCGTATCCCAGCGCGCTGGATCATCGCGCAACGCCAGGATGGCATCGACAAATCCTTGCAGGTTCGGATTTTCGGTTTCCGATTCCCGAATCCATTCCACTCCGGCTCCTGTGCCCAGCGTTTCAGGCAGCGCCGCCACGGGCGATGCAAGCACCGGCGTTCCTGCTGCCTGTTCCTCCATCGCCGTGATGCATGACACTTCTTCAAACGTAGTCGGATAAACGTGAAGCCAGGCCCCCTGCATGTGCCGGGCGAGTTCTGCCTTCCCAAGCGATCCGAGCAATTCCACATTCGGCAAAGCACGGCACCGATCCCACAGTCGCTGATAGAGCGGGGCCATATCCTCGGTTGTGTTATCGTACCCGGAAACCTTCAAGGTGATGCTCGGGTCTTTCAGAAGCAACCGATCCATGATCCCGCCGTTTTCCACGAGATGCATCAACCCGCGTTCCGGTCGGCTTGTGTACATGAGGAAACGGCCCTGCTTTTTCAGTTCTGGCGACATAGGCCGATTGAACAGCGCAGGATCAATCGCGTTCCGTAGCACATGCGCGCGCATCGGATCGATTCCATAGACTGAGCACACTTGGTTCCTGTGCCACTCCGAAACCGTGAATACGCCATCGACGTTCCACAGTTGCGATCCCACCATCGGTTGCGCGCGGCGCAACGCCAAGTCATGCGTCCACCAAAAATTCAGCTTCGATGCAAACGGCGCATTGAACAAATGCGGGACGCGCTGGCCGATCAAAACGTCATGCGGTGTCAATCGCGCATATCGTTCAAACGTGTCTCCGAATGGAACGGAATCCGATTGCGGGCCGATTGGCATGTACATTACGCCGCCCTGCAATCCGCCCTCGCCATTCGGGAGATTGCAGAAAATCGTAATGCTGTGCCCTCGTTCGGCAAGTTCACGCGCGAGATAGTACCCGGACGATTCCGAACCGCCAAGGCTCCGCCCGCTGGGGATCGTCTCCCCATTGAACGGCATTCCTGGAATGTAGAAAATGATGTTCATGCGCGGATTTCCTTTGCCTTGATTTCGGCGAGCAAATCGCCTGGTGAAAATGGGATAAACTTGCAATCCATCCCCGCGTCAGCCGCCCAACCGAGAAGCGCGTTCTCCATGCTATTATCATTTGTACCGGCGGAATGAACGCCACCCGGTGATGTTTTCTGCGCGTGGTTCGCGTTATCGACAAAAATAACGCCGCCCGCTTTGAGATTCGGCAACACGAGTCGCAATTCCTCAAGCACAATCGGAGCTAGATGCTCGCCGTCCAGGAACACTGTATCCCACTTGTAGTCCCGGAACACGCCACCATACCAGCACCCAAGCGGCTGGATTTTCCCGAGGAAAGCAAGCGATTCCATTTTGAAATGATGCCAGTTCACATGCGCTTGGTTTGCCCAATGCCCGAGAGTTGCAAGCGCGCCTCGTTCAAAATTGTCCCCGTAGCGCGCTCCGGATGTTGCGTATGGCCGATTGCCCCACGGGTCAACCGTCACGATGAAATGGTCTGCATCCCGCACGAGCGCCATCAGCGCAAGCGCGGAACCCCCGCCAGCGCATCCAATTTCCAGCACATTCCCTGGCGATCCGTTTTCAATCATATGCCGGATCAGCGCGGGCGGGGAATGCGTCAATCCAATCACCGTATCCCAATGGGCATCGGAGAGTTTCACGCGGCTTTCTCCCTGACGGATTCCTTTGTGACGATCTCAAGGTTGGGTAGCGCGAACACGAGTTTCCCGCCTGCCTTCAAAAATGCGTGTTCCTTCTCGATGATGAAATCCCGGAAATGCCATGGGAGCACCAAGAACGATTGCGGGGCTGTTCCTTTCCAAAGCTCTTCGGGATTGCACGTACCGCCAATCCACGGCCCTTTCCATAGGCGAATCGGAATCCGCGTACCGGGTGTTTCAGCACAATCCTTTTCTTCATTCGCGTCCAGGATCAACGGTAGCAATTCAGGCCCGATCCCAGCCCGCTGCAATACGACGTTCCCCTTTGTGCTCGCGCCATATCCCCATACGATGTTGCCAGCAGACTTCTCCGCCTCAAGGAACGACTTAAGTTCGCGGCAATTGCGGTCAATGCGAGCGCGCAGGTTGTCCCAGCTATAATGAGAATACGCAGTGCGATATTCTGATTTATCCAGCCCCGGCAGATTTCCACCTTTCTGCGCAATGATTCGCCAACTATCACCGTTTGCGGAGTTCCGTTGTAATCCTATGAGCCGGAGCGATGCTCGCTCCAGGATGTCCAGGATTTGAGCCGTCCCATAGTATTCCATGTGCTCGTGACAAATCTGATCCCAAGCACCAATCTCGATGACCGAATCGGTCGTTGCCTGCTCCAGAATCCAGATTCCGCCGTCCTTCAGGATCGCATAGATTCCACGCGCCGTTCCCACTGGGTCTGGCATATCGTAGAAGCATGCAATCGACGTTACAATTTTCGCATTGTCCCGACCAACGATTGCGATTCCTTGCTCCGCATCGAAGCATCCAGAGAAGCGCACGATGCCTGGTTTGTAGTACTGCGCCCACTTATCCGCCAATGGATCAAAAGCGAAACGGCGGACATGATCCGGATAGCAGTTCAGGAGCGTTCCATCGTTCGCTCCGATATCGACAACGGCCTCGCCGCGTTCCGGTTTCGCCAAACGCCAGCCCTGTTCCGCAATTCCCTTGAGATGCTGCGCCATCGAAGCATTCAGTCCGGAGCGATAGCCGTAAGTCGGCCCATACATCAAATCCGATGCGTAATGATGGGCGATCTGAACGAGTCCACATGCATCGCATTCCACGAGCTCAAGCGGCCCGCGCGGAACAGCCTCTTCACCAGGAGAAAGCGGAACATCGCTGCGCTGTTTCGGGAAATATCCCGTGAAGGCCATCTCGCCTAGATCAATCGCCGGAGAGAATCCTTCCCAGCCGCACAGGCGACACTTGCTGATGCATTCAGGATGCATGTTGCACCTCTCCGCGTAGCAATGGTGCCCAGTATTCAGAGAGGATCCGATCCCACGGCATCGGCTCCAGACTGAACCGAGGATTCTTCTCCGGCTCCATCCGCCCGTTCACAAACTCATCGTATGGAATCCACTCGCGCGCCATGTCCCGGAAACCGCAATCGAGCCCGGAGAGAACGAGTTTACACCCGCACGCCTGCGCCTTCATGGCACCGAACCCGAACAAATCCGCGTCCGGATGAATCAGCGGGTGAATGTAGAATCGCGCCCGTTGAAACGCCGCCTTGATTCCGGCGGCATCGTATGTTGCGCGTTCGATTCCCGGTTGCGCGGCGAGCTTTTCAAGGTGTTTCGCATAGGCCGCTCCCTGCGGCCCGCTCATCGTAGCCAACCGGCTCCAGTCATACGTAATCAGAAGCCGTAGATCGGGATGCGTTTCACGGATTCGCGGCCAATCCGTCAGGAGCGTTTCCAATCCCCGGTCTGGACTCGTCGCATAGATCGCGAGTGATTCCTTTTCGCCTTCCGGCTTGTATTCTTCCGGATCAACCCCGAGCGGGATCACGGTGCGCTTGGCCGGATCGATCCAGGTCAACCGCTCGGTATGATAAGACGCCAAGGTGATAAAGCGATCAATCTGCCGCATGGCGCCATTGGAAAGTGGCGGCTCGACATCTTGCGATGCGTGAATCCGGAGCTTCGCGGCTTGCGGGTGAAGCCAGATAGCGCGATCTTTCCAGGAAATCAGCGCATCAACCGGGTATCGATCATCGAACGCTTCCCGCTGTCGCCAGATCACGCCAGCCGGAGACACCCAATCTGGGCCGCGCAAGGATGTGAAAACCTCGACCGCGAATCCAGCTTCCTGCATGGCCTCGGAAAGCAGCGCCAACGATTCCTCGTTTCCGCCAAGGAATCGCTGCAAGTCAAGCGGATGCCATCCGCCCGCCACCGCATTGGAGATGATTGCGACTTCCATCTCGCCTCATAGAGAAACGCCCGGATAGCCATTCGGGTGCCGCGCGCAACCTCAGGCCGTCCGGGCGTTTGGATCGGTCTGGCGCGCGGTGCCAGTGGAATTGTCAGTGCCGTCCTTTCCTCGTGCTGGGCGGGTCTGGCGCCTTGGGTTCGGCCGATGGGGCCGCAGGAGCGGCGTTCTGTCCGCATTGAACCCCGGCTGGCGCCCCATCGCTCAAGTGCCGAGGTTCTCCATGCTCTGGATAAGTTTTTCCTCCACATGTTGAACACTTCCCAGGTTCCGGTTTCGGCCCCTGACTGCCAACCCATCCCCATTTTTCGGGATTGGAATAGTAGTCCGCCATGTCCCGCCGATATCGTTCTTGATCGGCGGGATTGCCTTTTCCGGGTGCGGTTGGTTTCAGGCTCATACCAACCTCACTGAGAAGAGTTCACGGCGCGGAGCCAATGGCAAAACGCCGCGTTCGTGATTTTCTCATCTTGGTAGTATCCGACCTCGACCTCATATACCTTGCGACGCGTGTCATATGGATGCCGCTCGACGTTCATGTTGGGCAGGCCGGGGGCATTCCACCGGAAGGAGTACATCCAAGACGGAAATTCAACACTCGGCACAGGAGGGACATAGTAGATGAGCACGTTGTCCGCCCAAATGTCAGATAGCGTTTGTGTCTGCGCCTCATCCGCCGTGTTGCGAACGGCAGCCGCAACGATCACGCGATCCATGCTGAAATACCGCGCGACGGCATCCGGCATCGGAAAGTTCCCGCCACCGGACACGTTCGGATTCATCACCGAGTTCCGCACTTGGTTCGCTTGGATGAAATTGTTCCAAGCGCGCCAGCCGAACAGCATGCGATTCGGAACGTAACCCGTTCCGAGAAACAGGTTTTGCCGCACCGTCATGATGTTGGTCACAGGCACGGCATTGGTTGCATCCGTCCAAGCGGAAGCCACCGTGACGGTGGAGCCCACGTTGGCCGTGTTCAGCGCGAGCGACGCGACCCGCGTTTCCCAATCCAGCATGTGCTTGTCCACCAAGAACCGAGTCCGGTTCTCTTCGGTAAGCATCCTGTATTCGGGATCGCGGTTCAGTTCATCTTCCAACGTCATGCGGAATTTCAGCGCATAGTCCTTGACGTTGTAGAAATCGCTTGACGCGCCGAACTTGATGATCTTCGCCTCATCGCCGTCCGCCCGTTGTGCATCCTCGCGGCGGAACATATCGGCTTGCGTGTAGTTGATGTAGCTGTCAGACCGCTTCATCACCGGCACGATAGGCGCGATTTCCGCCGCAATGAACCCCGAAGGGCGGTAGTTCAATGCCACGTTGGTCAAGTGCCGATCAACGTGGACTTTGCCACCTTGCAGAAGTTCCGACATCGATCAGCCCTCCTAGAACAGAGTCACGTCTTCAGACGACGTGGCCCAGTGCGGTGTTGCAAGATTGATAGCGGCAAGGAACAGACCGCCAGAGTTTCCAGCCGCAGACGCGGCCAGAGCTTTCCCGGACACGAGCATTCCGGATGCAGCATGAATGAACCAGCCGGATGCGACGGCTTCTAGGTTCCGTCCGTTGATGATGACAGCGCCCGCGCGCACGCGCGTGACGCCAATGGCAGTCGCATAGCAAGTGCCACCGGACGTTGCGCCAACCTCCAGAATCCCGTCCGGCTTTTGAATCAAGTCGGTCAGGAAATCTCCAGAGCTTGCATGGATGGCATGGCCAACCGCTCCGGCAACCGTGAGGTCGGCCGCAGCCGCGAAGGTAAACAGCCCATCCGTGTTGTAGGAATCGGGCCGATATTGCCAGCCCTTTGCGAAATCGAAGATGCCCCGCGCAACTGAGCCGGACGTGGCCGCGATCTCGCAATTCTTGCCGACGATTACCGCGCCGGAAACCGGATTGGTCAGATAACCGGAAGTTGTGACGGCCAGGAGTCCGCCCGCCACAACGGCGGCAGCGGCGATATATTTCATCTCGCCATGCCAACCAGCCTCGACCTGCTGCCCGGATTTCGCGCCAGTCTGGAGCAAGCCAGCCGCGCCGGAACCCTGGGCCGCGATGTTCCCGGCCCAGGAGAGGGCCTTGTAGAGAACGCCAGTCCCGCGCACCGTGCCGGACATATCGATGGCGGAGACAAGCGTCAATCCCATCCAGCGCTTTTCAGACGCCATGCTTCACCTCCTGCTGACCGACGTGCGCGCGGAGAATGTTCAGATAGCGCACCTTCAGGGCGGGCTCGCGCAACATCACCTCACGCGAAGCCTGCTCATAGGTTGTGCCCCGCCGTTCCGACATAACGAGTTGCGCCTTGCGGGAAAGTTCCGCATCCGCATCTTCGGCCGCCACGCCAACTGCTGGGTCTGCACTGGCCGTTTCGCCTCTGGGCATTGTCGCCGAGAGTTTCACGATTTCGGGCAGTAGCTCCCCAGGAATATCCAGGGAATCGCCCATCTTGAACGTGAGTTCTTTCTTTTCCCAGGCCGCAACGATGCGATCCCGGATAGCGGGGGTGAGTGTCCCCGCCGCCACTTGCGCTTCAACTGGCGCCTTGCGCTCACTGAACATCGCCTTGAAAGAGATCTTCCGTTCGCGCTCATTCAATTCAGCCTCACGGGCCTTCAGCCGTTCAGCCTCCTGTTCCTGTTTCGGATCGGGCATTGAAGGCCCTCCCGTGATGATGGGTTCTTGCAGAGAGAACACAAGCACTGAACCTGCTCCCGCGCCAGCACCGGGTTGACCGGCGGGCGGATGCGCGCTCAGATACGCTTGCAAGTCCTCCAGATTCTTGACGGCTGGCAAATCCGCGCCCAGCAGGGCAACGGCGGTCAGTATCCAGCCGAACTCTTCCAGGTAGCGCATCTCCACCGAGACTTGCCGGTAGAGGTCGGTCTTGATCGCCTCGAATACCGGATCGGGGATGCGCTTGAAATCCGCATAGAGCTTATCGCCTACGGCCCGTAGGCCCTCAATCCATCCGAGGGCGGGCTGTCCAATCTCGACGTCGCCGGAATGCCCGAGTTTCAACGGGGGCTTGTGCCGCCCGGCTGCGATCAGGGCATTTGTGTTTTTTGCGATGTCGCCCAAATCCTCAGCCGTGAACTTTTGATTTTTCCAAGTCCCGACGCTGAAAACGTGGACGCCCAAGAGTTCCTGCGCCATGATGATCGCTCCTTGTGCGGCCCATCATGGCGGGAGATTTCTGGCGAGGCAATACTACTGGCTTGATTTGACCGGATTTGTCCGGAAGATGAATTGCAGGAAGGCGGCACGTGTGATCGTGCCGTTTTCATTGCGGGGAAAATCAGGAAGGTGTTTCCAGCGGTTGACTGTCTTTTCAGAAACGCCAGTCATGGCGGCCATTTCCTTGACTGACACGAGTTCGCCCAGTCGCCCGAGTTGCGCGTCCATGTCCTCAGGCGATTCAAAGTGAAGGCGCAACGCGCCGATTTCCATGGTCACGCGGCTCATTCCGGGGCCTCAAATGCGCGGTTTGGGCATCGGCCCTTGCGGCGGCACGTCCGGGCGCGGCCCAGGTGTTTTATCCAAATAAGTCTGACCCAGGCCCTGAGAACCCCATCCGGAATTGGGGATCACATATCCCCTTCCCGGAACATCCACAAAACTCTGCGCGAAATGTTCTCTTCGCAATTTTTCAGCTGCCGCCTCCACCATCTCCTTTACCAGTTCCGAGAATCTGATCTTCGGCTCCCATCCCAATTCTTCCCGTGCGCGCGAAGGATCGGCGCGAAGCGGAGCCGTTTCCCGTGGGCGCATGAATTGCTGATCAATTTCATAGGGGATCGTTTGCCCTATGACTCGCTCCGCTTCAAAAATCAGTTCGCGGACGGTATGACTTTCTCCGGTGGCGATCACATAGTCATCCGGTTTTTCCTTCCGGAGCATCATCGGCATTGCGCGCACGTAATCCCGCGCGTGGCCCCAATCGCGCGTCCCGTCCAAGTAGCCAAGCTTCAAATTGGATGACAGCCCAAGCGATACACGGGCAGCAGCCGTACATACTTTCTGCGTTACAAAATCCGGACTTCGGCGCGGAGACTCATGATTGAACAGGATACCCGCAACGGCGCGCATGCAATAGGATCGGCGATACAGCCGCACCATTTTATGCGCGGCCAGCTTCGCCACGGCATAGGGATTTGACGGTTCCATTGGGCTCAGTTCATTCAACGGCCCAGGGGTATCACCGAACATTTCAGACGATGAGGCTTGATAAAGCGCCGCTCCGTAGCTTTGGCACAATTCTAGAATGTGCAGCGCTCCGATATAATTCACCTCGGCTGTCATGCAGGGAAACTTGAAGCTCAGCCCTGCGTGAGACTGTGCGGCGAGGTTATAAACCTCATGAGGCTTCACGGTGCTGAAAACAAGGCGCAGTCCATCCATGTCTGTGATATCGCCCTCGATAATCTCCACGCCAGGGAACACGTCATGCTGCCCGTCAGAATGCCGGAGCGTTAGCCCAAACACGCGCCAGCCTTGCGAAATCAGGAGTTCCGACAGATAGTACCCGTCTTGTCCTGCGGCGCCTGTGATGAGCGCGCGGCGTTCATCAGACATTGTGTGTTTCCTCCAAAATAGGATTACAGTGCTCTTACCTTTGCGGTCACGTTTTTGAAAAAGACGGCCTTTACTCCACCATTATCTGCCTCAATCCGAATCGTGTAATTGATTCCAGCGGCAAGGGCAACAATCTGTACGTCAGTCAGTGTGATCCTATACTTGCCATCCGATCCTGTAACATAGGTCATCGCTAACGGCCCAAGCAGCCCTTTCCCATCCGCCCCAGCGCCCATGTACATATTTACCGTCGCGCCGGATAGATAGTTGCCAGTAACATAATCCTTCAAGCCATTCAGTTCAATGACGTTGTGACTTTCAAGATATATTTCGGCCATTGGGCTACCCCTTGCCGGACAAGGCGCTGTAACTACCAAAAGCATCCGCGCGGAGCCGAGACTGGACAACTGCGCCACTCGCTAAAATACCGAGCGCCGCCGTGAGATCATCATCTGTAAAAAGGCTGGTTTGTACACTACTATTCGCTACAAACATTGCGGATGCCGCCGTAATACTATCGGCACGGAATTCCCTGTCTATGGTTAGATTCGCTTGTCCGCTACTCAGGGTCGCGCCGATTCCGTTTAAGCCCCGTGCAACTAATAGCGCGCCACTCCCCGTAAATAGACTAGCAGCGGCTCCGCTTAACCCAGGCTTGCGATCCAAAATACCTGCGCCCGCACTAATCGCTGCGCAGATACCAGATAAAGCGACCGTTCCCAAGATAGTGAATGCGCCCGCGCCCGTGCTAAGTGTGGCCACAGTCGCCGACAGCAGGCGCGCAATCCCCAACACTCCTGCGCCCGTGCTGATAGTGGCAATTGCACAGGCTAATCCAGGCCGCCTATCCAACACTCCCGCGCCTGTACTGAGCGCGTTCCCTGCGGCAGAGAGTGGCCGGGCCGCCCGCAACGATCCAGACCCCGCGCTAAGCGCCGCTCCGATTCCCGCGAATGCAACCGCCGCCCCTCCGGTTACGGTGAGACTTGCACTGCCCGTGCTAACGGTGGCGCCAGCGCCCGATAATCCTGGTCTGCGATCAAGTACGCCAGCGCCCACCGAAAGCGAAGCCGCCGCCGCCACCAAGCCTGGCTTGCGATCCAACGCTCCCGCACCTGTGGAAAGCGATGCCGCCGCCGCCACTAACGGGCGAGTCACAATCAACACGGCGGCGCCCGTACTGATAGAAGCCGCCGCGCCAGCAAATCCAAGCTGACGATTGAGCACCGCCGTACCAGCGCTAAGCGTTGCTTCTGCCGCAGCAAGAGCGCGAGTCATCCTAAGCGCACCAGCGCCCGTAGAAAGCGCCGCGCCGATTCCGGCAAATTGCACGAGCGGCGTTTGTTCTTGCCAGGTGATCATCCCCCCCGTGCCAGCATCGCCACCTAACGTAGCTTGGTTCTGGCTGACGTTGGGTACTGACCCGGCGCTAGCGTCGATATGATACGCATGAGTCTGGCTTTGATCTGTCCCCGTTGTATTCCGATACTGCGCACTGAGGCCGGTTTTACTCCAGCCAGTTCCAGAAAGAGTCCCCCATGTATTATCGTCTGCCGTGAACCAACTCGCCAATGTGATTGTATTCGCACTTACCGAACGCCCTGTCATGGTTTTTGTAAATGGCGTAGAACCAGACACGAAATCCTGTTCATCCTGCGCTACATCTATCGCCCACAACTTGCCCGTGTCCGTTGGGCGGAACACGATCATTACAAACGTCAGCGCCACCGTGCCGGAGGCGATTTGAAATTGCGGGTTGGCGCTCCAGGTGCCATTGAACCGGCACCACCAGACGATTGTATCCTGGTTGGTCGCGTTGCGCTCCGCGAGCGTGTTCCAGCTTTGCCCACCAGCATTCGCCACAGAGAAAGATTCCGCACCCCGGTATTGGCCGATCACGATACACAAATCACCCACCGTCATAGACGCGGGCGGTGTAATCGTGATCGGCCCCGGCCCAGCCTGAACGGCGGCAGAGCCGTCCGCTGGCATCGGCGCATGGCCGAAGAATGTAATTGCCACGGCTTACATCACTCCAGACTAATCGAGCGTGAAGTCCAGTTCACCCGCCGCAAAGGAAGGCGTGTCGCCACTTAGCACGGGCTTGGCGACGGTAAGCAATGCGGCACCCATGTAATCCGCTTCCGTTGCCCCAGCGAGCGAACGCCACAGGCCAGCATAGGTCATGTTCGCACTGGCCGACCAGTTACCAGTCGCTTGCGCGAACGTGATCACGTTGAGATTGTCAAGCAACGATGGATCGGCCAGCGTAGCGGCGTTCCAGTCCGCCGACACCGTGGACTTGCGCGCATAGCCAGCGCCAGTCGCCTCATTGGCCGTCTGTCCGTCCTCGCCTGGATTGCCCGTATGCAGGCTCACATAGTAGTTCGCGGGCGCCGTGTATTCGGGCGTTTTGCCGAAAATTTCATTCAACATCTGTCTACAAAGTTCGCGTCCGAAGCTCATACTGTTACCTCCTATGATTGTGTTTCTGGTTCAACTACATGCAAATGATCCGCCTTTGGCTTCACCTTCCGATCTGTGTACGTCACGCCCGCCATGATCTCGCGCGAAATCTGGCGCATCATGTCCAATTGCAACGCCGCAACCATAGATTGGATTTCTTCTGGCGTTTCGCGGACGTTATACACCGGGCATGAGATAGTCGGTTTGCGTTTCCAGAACTGCCACCATTTACGCGCGGTGCCGAATTGCACAGGGGAGCCGACAACAACCTCGGTATGCCCTGGCGCCACTACATGGAGAGCTGCGATCATATTGGCGCCGATGTAAATAGGCACATCAGTCTGTAAATTTGTCAATTTGAGAATCATCGCGCGGACTCCTTTGTGAGCAGTTTCTCCGGGTTCTCACCGTAATCTGAATATGAATTGGTTGAGATTTCCTTACGGCCATCATGCCGCCACTGATAGCACCAATCATTCGGCATGACGACGGGCCAAACACCGTTAAGATGCCATTCAGAGCCGGTGCGTATCGCCGCCGTTGGCGGCCCGAACCTGCATTCCCCGGCGCGCTCAAATAGGCACGTCTTGCAGAATTTTAGATAGGCGCTCATCGCGCGGATGCCTCCCCTATTATGATTGATCAGACCATGGCGACTTCGGCCACGGCATTGTTTCCTCATCCCACCAAGGACTCTCGTGTTCTTGTGTTAGATCAAATCGTGTGCGTCTATCAATCATCCCGTAATTCCGTTTTTCAATTACATTAACACGCTTTCCATTTTGGACTGTCGTTTGATAACCAAATGCTGAAGTAGAAACATGAGTGATGGGCTGAAATGTGACAGAAACAAGCGGCTCTGGAATCGGAATGCCGGTCGCCGAATGCGCTGCTATGAAGGCCATCTCATATCCATTGAGCGCGAGTTTATATTCCTGTGGGCGAGGGTCAATACCGCCGGATTCAATCGAAAGCCATTCATGGCGAGTTGTTTTTGGGAGCGAGCGATTTGTGGCCTCAATAAACAATTTGCGATCATTTAGCGGAACAGCGCCCAAAAAATCAGGGAAGAATTTGTTTGTCAAATGCTGAGGGTCGCGGCGCGGCGGCGGGACAGCGGCCCTCCACCGAAACGGCGTGACGAATTGATCCGTCTTTTTATCATAAAGGCGAGCGGAACTAGGATTCTTATGTCGAGCTTCACGGATTGCCTCTTTTATTGTAGCAAAAGCGCCGCTCGGTTCATATCCACCCTCGTAAAGATCATCGCAAGTCATCAACAAATAACGCTTCATGCGCGGATACCTCTTATGCAAATCCCTTCGCCGGTTGCACTGAATCCGGCAGGGCGGGTGACACGCTCCATCCTTGGTCTAGCGCCGTGATTGGCGATAGAACGGAGCGGCAATTAAAATGGTTCGGCGGGGTGATGCTTTTCCAGATCGGATCACTCGCCAGATAGATTCGACCGTCTGTCTTTCGGCAGAACTCCGTTGTCACCGGATCGATGATCGCATCGTACAGATAGGCGCGTACAAAGTCTCCGATGCTCGGATCGGTGAATACAGACAGGCGCGCTTGGTTAAACGCATCGCTCAGATTTGTCCGGGCGATAGTCTGCAACCGCGCTGGCACGTTGATCTGCCGTCCCGCCGCATCCACTTGCCCGATCAAGTCCACGAGCACCGCCTCCAGTTCCTTCACCATGTCACCGATGCTCTTCTCGTTCTTGATCCCATTAAGCAGCACCTCTTTCGCCTTCGCCTTGATCGCATCGGTCAAGACCCCGGTAATCTCAAACGCCTTGGCTTGCAGATACCGCTCTGCCGCCTGGACGCCGAGCCCAAGTTGGAAATAGTACGGCGAGCATCCGTCCTTGGATGCGACTTTGCGAGAGACAGCCGCCCCGATGCGTAGCTTTTCGGCCAGCGCAAGCGGTGCACCTTCGGATGCGCGATTGATTTCCAGAATGGCCGTTGCGCGCCCCTGATCGTATCCCTCCTGGAGCCCATCGCGCACAGCCGCGTTCAGCGCGCGCGCCAGCGGTGGCGTGACCGCGCCATCAACACGGGCAGCGAGAGTTTCAAAGTCCGGATTCTCTCCGGCCTTGTTCGCCGCCTCTCCCATCGCTTCCTTGACCGCTGCCACGATGCTATCCGTGGCAGCGCCCATATTCGCCGTCATTCCTGATTCAGCAGCGTCAAGGCGAGACTCCGCATCCTTGCCATCGAAACGTAGGCGCCATGCCGGGGCGCCTAGCGCAGTGCCGGGCAACGGCTCGCTCATATTTGCCCGCGCCTCGCGACGATCTTGACGCTCATCGTCCGGATTTGGAACAACCGGCGCGATGGGCCTGTTCGCATCCGCGCGCTTCTGTTCTGCGTTTTCCCAATCAAAATCATCCGGCAACGGCTGATAACCAAGCAAGTCGCGCGTCCGAGCCTCATCCTGTTCCAAGTTATGAACAATGCCCTTCTCGGTTGCCGTTCGCCACGCCTCGACAACAGCGCGCTTTTGTGCTTCGGTAAACGGATCGAAACGCAATCGAGGAAAATCCTCAAGCCCGAAATTCCAGAACGCCAGCGGGCGAAATAGCTGTTCGTTTAGCGTGTCCGCAAGCTGATCCCCTTCCATGCCCATGATCATCAAGAAGGAATCTTGCTGTGTTTCAGATTGCGCGCGCGCGCCTGTGGCCTGTTCCGGCACAAGCCCGAGCAATGCGGGCATCAACAGCGCGCGCGCGATCGCCGTATCGCGTTGTGCCACGGCGCGTTCAAAGGCATCTGTCGCTCCGGGATTGATGACTTCCATCTCGGATGTTCCCGGCAGAATGATCCCGTTCTGTGCGCTCAAATTGGAAAGCACGTTCTGGAGCGCCGTCTTTTCGCTCGGTTGCAACGGGCCTTTTTGCGTGACAACCGCGAAACCGCCCGCCATCCGTTCCAGATAGATGTTCCAGAACTTGAGGATGTTGTCTTTCTCCCAATATGGTCTGTACGCGGCACGCAAGTCAGACTCCCCGAACACCGGATCAACGTGCGGATTGGTCACATGGATGATGAACTTGCGCGGATCAAGCTTTGTTTCCGATGAGCCTTGGAATTGCAGCAAGTCAACGATATTTCCAAACGGGTCAATCTTCCAACGGAAGGTATGGAACGGTTTCAATTTTGCCGCCCGGAGCGTCCATCGTTCCTGCCCCTGCCACGTCACAGGCCCGAACACCATTTCGGTGACGGATGCACCAGTTGCTTTGGAAGAAAGCACGTTCTTGAATAGCTGCTGAGGTGTTCCTCGAAGCGCTTTTGACAGCGTGAAGATGAAAAAATCCATCACCGCTTGCTGCTTTTCCGAATCGTCATTCTCCGGCAACTCGAATGTCCATGACCGCGCCACAACCGTTCCGACTACAAATTGGTAAGCGGCCTTCACTTGATCGTCTCGCAACATGCGCTCGTAAATGTCCGCGCCTTTATTGCGAATGAGAATATCCGGATTCCACGCCTCAAACGGATTCCCGCGATTGCCGAAAAACGTATCGGAGGCCCAAGCCGTCTCTCCCTTCAACGGAGCCGGAGCGGGCGGAGATCCAATCGGGTCTGCTTTCAGGTTCACGGATGACTTTGTATTCGGCCTCGCCTTCGGCTTCGCATGTTGTTTCACGGGCGCTGGACTTGCAAACAACATGGCAAGGCTATCCTTCGCTCGGTTGACGAGCGAACGGCTAGATTGCTTGGTTGGCATATCTCGCTCCTATCGGATGCGAGTGTACTGATGATGCGCGGGTGATGCGCGGCATTATTTGCGCTTCTTTTCGCTGCCATCTCGCCAATGCATAAGCGTAAGTGGGGCAAATTGCCGCTGATAAGCAAGCTTCCCCTTCCAGTTGCCATAACCATTCCGCTTTCCAACAACGCGGCAGCCATGACGGTTTAGTTTATCCCATTGAGCCGAAAGTTCGCCTAAGAAATATTGCTCATTAAGCTTTATCCTCAATCTGTCATCGTAAAACGCGAGGCAGGCGTTTGCCTCTTCCACTGTATTGCAAACTATAAGATCGCCGTCAAAATAAACGGTAGGAGCAAATAACAGTGGGTTTAGACGTTGAAATAACCACTCCTTTTCAACCAGACCCAGAGGAATTCCATGCCCATCAAGCCCACCAACAAAGCCGATTGCGCTTCTAGTGCAATTGTTTCCTGCTTGATAAAACGACATCAGCACATGCGCGATAACTGTTTTCAATTCACCGGCAAATACATTTACATCCCGCGCGGCTCCTCCCACCCATTTAGGGCCATTTAATGCTCTTAAATGCGGAAGTATCCCGCGATATACTCCTTGCGCGCAGATATTCCTTTTAATATAACGCTCAGCCGTTTCACGGTAAAATCCAGCTATCGAAGCCCCATAATATGAAGATAGCCACAGCGTAAGACGGCGTTGAAACGCATTTTCTCTCTTCCGCACGCTGTCATATTCATTTGGGTACATTAGTTTACCGACCGCGTTATCAATGCCTTCGCACTTTAGACAAACAACGCGCGATAAATCAAAACCTTCCGGGAGCCGCTCTGCATACCAATTCGATAGACGCCCATATGACTTATCGCGCGCGTCCATGCTAGTTCACCTGAGCATCAAGCAGTTTCATGACTTGACCCGCCTCAAGATGGAGCGTTTCTGCCGCGTAACAACGCATATCCCATTCCTGAGCAATGCTCTTGTGAACCTCGGCTGACAATCCAGCGAGCGCATTTGCCCTCGCCACATTGATCCGCCCTTCAAGAAGAGCCTCCATCGCGCCGAGCATGATTGATCGGAGTTCTGCCGGATTTGTGATTTTGTTCTTGATTGTGATGCTGTGTTTTTTTTGCATACAACCTCATGGCCGGATGATTTAAGCGCGGGATACTCCGGCGCTGTATTCCCGCGTGCGCGGTTAACTACTAATCTTACTCGCGTTCACGTCTACCCAATCCACCGTCCCGCAAACGACACACGCCATGTTCCGCGTGATCGCGTACAGTGCGGCCGCCTCTCCCTGACGCACAACAGGATACTCGCGGTCATGGCCGCACGCGCGACACCTGAAAATCAGGTCGGGTTCTTTTGGTTTTGGATCGCTCACCATACCTCCTTCGCTTGCCGTTCTCCGATACCGGGAACAGTGAACACCTCGCCGAACTGTCCGGCTCCGATCAACGGTTGCGCACCGTAGCGAATTGCATCCCAGCAATGGTCGTTCCCAGGCGCCAGCACGGGCAGCGGATCGCCGGTGAGCTTATCGACCTTGTAGCTCCACGTGCGCGCTTCATCGGCTGTATGCCGACAGCGCGGATGGATCATGATATGCGACCGCGATTGAAGCCACGTCACGCCGTCCTCGACACTGCCCTTGCCCTTTGGCGCGGCGATGCACTGGAATCCTTTGCCGCACATGAAATTGATTGTCTCCGGGCGCGCCTCATCACAACGGATCGTATATTCACGTGCGCCAGGAATAGCATCGAACATCGCGGGCAGGTTTTCTAGCTCAACGCCAACGCCATAAGCCTCATGCTCGACGTACAGCGCGCCTTGATCGTCAAGCCAAAACCGAATCAGCGTTGTCGGATCAACCGAAA
>ERZ1292632.1256-Hain-H43-01um-R2-1256-length-25413-cov-4_pt1 | contig 24790 bp, 17 predicted proteins | sample MGYA00564407_ERZ1292632 | MGnify/ENA primary metagenome ERZ1292632 (study PRJEB36523, sample SAMEA6512637) | groundwater metagenome | collected 2019-01-08 | study: AquaDiva: Metagenomics assemblies of 32 groundwater samples | reverse complement strand
TTTTTTTCAAAATACCCAATATATATTCCATTAATTTCAAGTTTTGATTCTATGCTTGAGAATCTAAACACAGAATACCACTTATTACCTTTAGCGTTCTGTTCGAATGGGACAAATATCTCGGATGTACCATCTCCAGTTACGTCTTTTAAAATCAGCTCTATTTCTCTATTTTTTTCTTCTTCAAAATACCAAATAACAGAACCCTCTTCTCCAATGAATTGAAAATTATCGCCGTTTTTTCTATAGAATCTATAAATTTTCCCTGATTCAATTTTCGGTTCCATAACTACTATCTCTCGCGATCCATTTTTATCTAAATCATCAATGGTTCTTGCGTAATAAATTTTATTATTTATTATGTACTGAAAATCTGATATTTTATTAATATTTTGTGTTTCAAAAATCTTTTGTAGTGCTATTTCAACAATTTGATTATTAGCGTTTTCACTAGGGTCAGGACTAGGTTTTTTGCTAGCGAAAATAAAAATAAGTAATACTGTTAGTAAAATACCTAATACAAAGGTAGGTTTTTTCATATTATTAATTTAGTAACTTACTACACTCCCATAAGGGGCGCTTTGGTCGACTGCCCAGCAAAACTCCACAATATCATCATGCTTTGCACCAATAGCACGTAAAGTTTCCAATGATGCTCCACCTGCACCCTCATTTGGCGAGGGTCCATAATCCAGTATACCGCCGACCACAGCCTTCCTAGTCGCTGGATTTTTAATCCAAACCTTTTTCCCAAAATACCATTTAACCTCTTCATATCTTTGAGGTATGGGAATGTCTAAATAGGCCCACCTCATATTCATGTAATACTTTTCGTGATCATTACTTAAAGCAGATTTATTAAAAGCTCCGAATCTGATAGACATGTTCCAATATTTGCCGGTTTCTGGATCAATCCAAGGATTGTTAACATTAAGATAAGTTGATTCTGGAGTTATAAGCTCGGCGAAGTATTCTCTTGAAGTCGGGTGAGTTTCTATTCCATCCTGTTTATTATACTGAACCTGATCATTTAATCGATATTGAAATATTCCTGAATTTTCTCTTATCCAAAGAGGCAAGTGCATTTCTTCAGAAATTTCTCCGGATACTTCGGGAATAATTCTACCTTCTAAATTCGTTGTACAATCAATAGTGGAGGGGACGGTGTCTCCCTTTAAAATAATTTGCACGCTTTGGTTTGTGCCATACCCGCTTTTTAGAGTGGCTGGACCAGAGGGCGCGTTAGAAAAATCTAAATTAACTATGTCATACCATTCGGTTGGTAGCCCTGGAACAGAAGTATCTCCTCGATAATAGGCCTGCCAAGGAATAAGATCGTCCTGCATAAAAATCTGTCCGGCGATAGGACTTTGAATTGTCGCCGTAAGGTTATAAATCAAATGATCTCGCCAGAAATGTTGCCAGCCGTCAGGCCACTGTTCCACGGTATATCCCCCGTTTAATCCTTCACCGATAATGTATTCGCCAAATCCGGTCGCGGGGTCAATATTGATATAGATGAGTCCATTCCAAGATTGATAAATAAAGTTAGCGCTCGGCACATAGACAATATGGCCCTGATGAACCGCGTTTCTAAGTTTGGTTTTAGTGGAGTCGGAAATACCAAGCGCATTGATTTCACTTTCATTTGCGGAAGTAATTTTTTTCACCTGAATTCCCGGGATTTGGTTTTGATTGATGAGCTTTAGGCCCTTTACGGTAGAGATGGATTCTATATTGTAGTCATCCTCAAAAATATCGGCTTCATCCTGCGAGGCCTCGAGGCCGAAAACATGCATAAACTCTTTTTGATGATGCTCGGGATTTTGAGAAAAATAGGAGTAGTAGTTAATTAAAGAAGAAGCGTCGATGCGAAGGCCCTGCCAAGAAAAAGAATAGGGCTCGCCGCTTTGATAGCTAACTTCGAGGCCGTTGAAAACAACAGCGCGGGTGGCGGAATTAGTGAAGCGCCCGCCGGTGATACGGGAGAGTTCGTCGTGAGATGATTGCAAACGATACAAGAAATTTTCGGCGGTTTTATAAAGTTTTTGATTGGCGACAGCGGATAAACTTTGTGTGTCCGCGCTCGGGCGAATTTCGGGCGGCGCGATGTGATCGGTGTTTATCGCAATGGCCTCGACATTGCCAGCAATATTGGCCTTTTCGACGGTCTCGGCAATTTTTTCCAAAACCGGATAACCGATATTTTTACTCGGCGACTTGAAAATGATTTTAAGTTTATTTTCTCGGCCCATCTGAACTTCGGGACTAGCCGCTCCCCCGCCCGAGCGAATTTCGCCGTTTACTTTAATCACTGGTTTTACATTCACCAGCGAGAGCGGCACCACATCGTAAATGGTGGGAAAACTGTCAATCACGGCTTGGTCTTCAGGAGTGGCGGCGACATATTCCAAAGTAAGTTCTTTATTTGAAATACCAGAGACATTTGAAATGTAACTAAGAAGACCTTGGCTGCCGTCGCCCGATTCAACCGAAAATTCAAGTCGATGTTTTAGATTTTCCGGCGCGGCGCTAAACGCGCCCGAGTCGCCGACCACTTCAACCGGCAAAGTGAGCGGCAAAAATTCCAAATCCTCTTCACTTCGATAGGTTTGGACATAAGTGTCTTCGGGAGTTAAATCCGGATGGTTCGCGGAAATATAATTCTGAATTTCGCCTTTTAGCGCCGCGATGGGTTTTTGTTCGCCGTAGCCGCCGTTTAAATAGTTTTCATAAAAAACGGAAATATCAAAATTCATCTTGTCTAAAACATTTAGATATTGGCTTTTGTAAAATTTGGCGAGGAACGGCATAAGCGGCACCCAACGTTTGGTGGCGCCGGGATTGCCCTGGATTATTCCACGAGTGTAGTCGTAGTCCACGTAGGCCTCGACATAAGTTAATTCCAAAACAAAAAATTGCGGGGTTTGATTTTGATCGGCGTATAAAATATAGGGCACGCCGGTTTTTTCAAAAATTGTGGCGGCCACGATTGGATCTTCAACTCCCAATAAATCCATTACCCGGCCGACATCGAGTTTGACGGTTGCCTGGCGATAACGAGCTGGAGTTTGATTTTGACCTTGTCCATTCCCGACCCTTAGAAGACCAATCAAAAGCGAGGCCTGGTCAAAATCATTGCCCAGTTTTTCAAGCAAAGTGGAATCAGCGCCTTTTTTGGAACCATAGTAGGGAACGTAATCAACGTTATTTGCCACATAGTTAAAAATGGTTAAGGGGTCGTTTTCTAAAGCAGTCGCCAGGTTGCGGATATTTTCGGTAAATTGAATTTCTTCGGCCTCGAGGGTGTCGCCAGGAGCCGGCGGCGAGACATTCGGCGTTCGCGGCTCGGCCGGCGAAGAAGCGGAAGATGGTTCGGGTGAATCAGAAGCCGAAGCCGGCGAATCTGAAGAGTTGAAAACCTCTTTGAATTTAAGAACTGTTGAATTGACTAAGTTTTTGATAAAATCCCCTTTTTGAGCCAGGGCGGTTTTGGGAAACTCGGAGACCGGCAATTTTTTTATTTCGCCTTTAAACTCGGTGGCGCGAAACGGAGTGGGATTTTCGATTTTTACTTCTGGTTTTTGGAGAAAACTTTTGATTTCTTTTTCCGCGTCATTGCCCTTTTTTAATCCATTTATAATCGGCGTGATTTGGTTTTGATAACGGGTTTGGAAGTCGTCGAGGCGAGCGATAATTTTAGATGACAGATTTTTAGATTCGAGCTCTTGTTTTAATCCGATTAAATCGGATTGAATTTGGCTTAAATTTTTCTCAAGCTCCTGAATTAAAGACAGAGAGGCCTTCGTGGATTTGGAGGCGACGAAAGACGCTAAATTTTCGTTTATCTTATCTAAATTGGACTTCAGCGTTTTTGAATCCGGAGCTGGAAGCGAAGTTTTGGCCGGAGCCGAAGGTTGAATAATTCCGCCGCCGGATGAGGGTGGCGCTATTATTGTTTTAGGTTCAGGCGCCTCGGGAGCGAGCGGAGCTGGCTTGGAAATTATTTCAGAATCATTGCCGGGCGCGGGAGCCAAGGCGGCCAGGCCCGAATTCGACCCGAAAAACGACAAAATAAGAAAACCTACAATAATAATTTTAGATTTATTCATCGATTTTTAATTTTTTGTTCGTTTAAATAATTATTGATTTGGTCAAGATTCCAATTAAGATACGGTTCGCGATTGAAAGAGGTGTTTGGCTCGCAAGGAGCTGGACCATCGTTAAAAATATATTGCACGAAATAGACCGCGTCGCTTACGTCAACCGATCCGCTTAAATCCACATCAGCCGAGATAAGCGGCGAGGGCGCGGGGCCGTCGTTGAAAATATACTGGATGATGTAGACGATGTCGGAGACGTCGATGGCGCCGCTATTGTCAACATCGCCACAGGTGTAAGAGTTAGGATCGTAAGTGATGTTGATCTGAGTTGGGACGCTTTGGTTTTTAAAAGCGTCCTTGGAGGTAACCGTAAAATTATTTTCACCTTCTTGGAGTGTGGCGGCGTAGAACCAATCGGTGCTTGAGGATAGTTCAGCGACCGTTTGATTATTAAAAAGAACGGAAGAGTTGGCCTCTTTAGTACCGGAGAAAGTTTTATGGAACTGGTTGGTGGGAGAAAAATAATTATTAACTGTCGGCGAGGTTGGGTTTAAGGTATCGAGGTTAAAAGGGTTGGATTCGAAATAGGCGGCATCGGCAAAATAGCCATCGTTCCAGGTTTTGATTCTAATTTTGGATTCGCCGGAGAAATTGGGAAATTCTGACTTAGCATTCCAAATGCCAAGTTTACCGCTGCCGGGAGTAGATGACCCTTCGCCAATGGCATCTGAAATTTCCTGCCAATTGGAACCGTTCCAAAATTCGAAAGCCGCAAAAGTTAAGTCCCCTTCTTGATCAGAGAGATCATAGTAAAGATTAACTGATTGGTCGCTTTGCGAGGCGCTAAAATTAGAGACAACCGGACGCGAATTGCCTTTGAAAGGACCAAGGGAGGGCATGGATGGCTCACCGCCGGCGGTATCCCTTGGGACAACGGCGTAGTAATAATTGATCCCATTTGAAATTGTGTTATCCGTAAATGAAGTGGCGGCTGAACTGGAAACAACGACAAAAAGTTGACTGGAGTATTGAGAATAGAAATATGTATTCGAGCGATAAATTCTAAATTCTTTAAAGTCGGGCGGAGGCGAATAGGCGTCCCAGTCCAGACGAATTTGACCATCAGAAGCGACGCCGCGCAAATTAGAGACCGGCGCGGGCGGAGTATAATCTGAAAGCGGATCGAGTCCGAAATCGCGTGAATCCGTGGTTTGGGTTTTAATCTCTAAAACACTAACATCTGAATAATAACCGGTTTTATAAACCGAATTAAGATAAAAACCCGGGTAATAATTGATAGAATAATTACCCGAGGCATCGGTATACCACTCATTGATAAGGAAAAAGCTTAGTTCAACATCCGCAAGATTTTGATTGGTGACTTTATCGAAAACCCGACCAGATACGGTGCCGCGATAATTTTCCGGGTCAGCGTAGGCCTTAGCATAGGATTCTTTGGAATAGTTGCCGCGGTTGCCGCTTGAGTCAAATGAGACAATTGTGAAATAAAATTGTTTATCGTAGTCGGCTGGATTATCAAAATAAAAAGTGATGCCGGCGAAATTTCCGGGTGGGAAAATGTAGAGAGGAATATCGGGATTGTAGAGACCGCTCGCGGAACTACCATAGAGAACGTAGTGATCTCGATTAGGGTCGTTTGATTGCTGCCATCTTAAAGTAATCTCACCAGGACCAGAGCCAGAAGAAGCGCCAAGCCAAGGCGGAGGTTGGGGTCCGCTAAATTGTTCGCTGTCAAAGGCAATGGGTTTGGTAAGCTCGTTATTGTTTTTATAAAATTCCGGTCCGGGGTGATTGATTTTAAATTTAAGGTCGTGTTCGCCAAAAATCGGCTTGGAAAATTCGATTTGGAAAATAACTTGCGAGCCGGGTTCAAAAATAGCGGTCGGCGGAGCGTCGCTAAAATCGAGATTAACTTCTTCGCCGTCAACAAATAAGGAGAAGGCGCTAGGCGCGGCAGAGAGATTTAAAACATCGGAGTTAAGATAGCCCTTATTTTCGATGGTGGCCCAAATAACAGCTGAAGGATTGGGAACTGAAAGCGGATTTTGGATATCGACCACGGCAACGTCTGGATAGGCAAGCGATTTTACGGCCTTGGAGCTAGTAAAAATATTTCCCGAATCAAAGCTGCCGTCCGGACTCTGGGAATTTTTTAGATAAGTAAGAGCGGAATCATAATAAGTAGGGGTTTTAGCGTAAGACAGAAAATTATTTAAGGATAAGGCGGTGAGAAGCAAGTTATCCTGCCAGGAACCCCAGAAATATTGATTACTTTTTAGGAAATTAAAGCCGAGATTGATTTTAGTTGGAAGAATTGTGTCGCCACCGGGAAGGCCTTCGATGGTGATGTTTTGATAGGGCCTTAGGGCTTCAAGAATGATGTTAGTGGCATAAATAGAGCTGGTTTCACCGTCAATTTCTGGCCAGCCGCCATCTAAACTTTGGGAATTTAAAATATAGAGCAGAGCGGCTTTGAGAGTAAACTGCGAGTCAGAGCCGGCATCTTGATAATTGGTTTTGGCAATGGCTTTTAAAACTCGGGCTGTGGTAATAACATCTGGGGAAAATTGTTTTTTGAACCCAAAAGCGAGATTGGTTTCATTGATTTGGCCCGCGAGATAATCCATTGGGTCGGACATTTCTTCGCTGGCTTCAGCTAAGACCGAAATTTTTTGAGCGAGATAGTCATTGTTTTCTGGAAAAGAAAAGTTCAGCCAATTAGTCGAAGAAGGATAGCTTTGATTTATTAAAGGTTGGTCAGAGCCAGAGATTTTCTGGTTTAAATTGCCTAAAATTTCAGTGGCGGCAAAAGTATTAATTAATCTTGTCTTGGAGTTATTACTAAAAGAACCGTCGGCATTTTGATTTTGTACTAAGAAATGAAGGCCAGCCGAAACCGGATCTGGAATAACGTCTCTTGAATCAGTGGTTTTATTTTTGGTCTCAAGAATTTTAATTTTGGCGGGTTCTAATTTGAAATCAGATTTTTCTTCGGGAGAGGGACGATAAATTTTAGAAGAATCAATCTTAACCGAATCCAAAATTTTAACATCTTCTGGGATTTGATAAGGGGTAGAATGAGTTTTATCTATTTCAGCCGGAATGACTGAAAAGGGCCAAAATCCGGCGAATAGAGTTGTTAAAACTAAGATATTGGCGATTTTATTACTCTTCATTACGGCTTATATATTACCCGACTAATATCTTTTGGCAATACTTGTTCAGTTTTCCAACATTCCAACATTCTTCCTTCGACAAGCTCAGGACAAGTCAGAATGTTGGAATGTTTAAGTCCCCTTCTTCGCCCACTGCGTAAACTCTATTCTAATGTTCTTGAGAACATTAGAATAGATATAAACCCCGGAAAAATAAAAAAGGAGTGATTCTGCTAGAAACCACCCCTCTGATAAATCTCTAATGGTAGTTAGGATTTATCTTTCGAAACATCAGCACAGACCGGAGGCCTTAATACTGAGGCATTATTATTTTTTGTTTTTACATAATTTTTGTCAAGAAATAAAAAGGAGTGGGTGTTGCAGCGACAACAGACCACTCCCACTTGTTGGCAAACCCTCGACGTAAACACCGAGAATCTGCTTGACGGATAGAATTATTTGACTCTATGTTGGCCGCTAAGTTTTCTTATTCCCTTTTCTCAGAGGGAATTTTAAAGAAAGCAAAGCGATTACATAGGCACTGTTTTTAGGATAACTCTAAGGAATTTTTTGTCAACCCCGTTAGAGGTCTCCTCATTTTATGATCCAGAGAACCGGCGTCGTATTTTCTCCAGCGGAAAATACGCGCCTGCATCTCGGCATTACGATTTTTACCTAGCGGCAAAAAACCAATCTCGTAATGCCTCCGGTAGCTTCTCTGGAACATAAAATTCGCTCCGGAGTAGAAATGAAACAAAGATGTTTGTTTAGTGAGGGATAAAAAAGGGAGACATTTGTCTCCCTTTTGGCTAGAAATCAATCCAGCCGATTGACCGACAACCCGCTCGCGTTGTGAAAAAGTATACCATCCGGAATCGCGAGGGATTATCAGCAGTCGCCGCTTTCACCCAAAAGACGAACGGCGAACAATTAGTACCAGCGCCAGAGTAAAACATGATTTCTCCTTTCTCCTGCTTGCGGCACGCAAACGGGAACCGCATAAGAAGAAAGAAGATACTTTCAATGTTAACCAGTTGAGGTTACTTAATCATCAGATTAAAAACTTCATAGCTTCACACCTCCAGGTTTGTGATCCAAAGGGTAAATCTGGCACAGGTTCTGCTAATTTGTATTTTAGTATTAAATATGAGAAAAGCAAGCCATGACATTTTAAGAGAATATTCTCTTAAAATGTCGTGGAAGCTATTCAACGACGGCTCTGATTCTTCTTATATCTTGTCCAACGGCCTCTTCCTTAATTATTTTAAATTTACCGATAACACCCGTATGATCAACATGCGGTCCCCCGCAGAACTCCTTGCTCCAAGCATTCTCTAACGACTTGCCGACATAATAAACTTTTACTTTGGCAGGATATTTTTCCTTTCCGCCGGAGGCGGATCCGCCTTTAGCGGAAAAAAAATGCAAGGCGCCGGTTTTCTCGGCTTCGCTTTTGGGTAGTTCCACAAAATTAACCGGCAGGTCTTCTTTGATTTTTTGATTGACCAAACCTTCAACTTTTTTGATTTCTTCGGGCGTTAATTTCCTTGAAAAATTAAAATCAAAACGAGTGCGTTCGGGAGTGATGTCCGAGCCGGCTTGACTTACTTCTTTGCTTAAAACTTCTCGCAGGGCTTGCTGGAGCAAGTGAGTGGCGGTGTGAAGCCGAAGCACTTTTTGCAGTTCCTCCTCACTCCCTGCTTTGAGTTCACCAGTGTTTAAAATCAAGCCGTGACCGCCGAATTTTTTCTCTGCCCCAGCGCGGGAGATAGCTTGATGTTTTTTAAACTCTTCATCAAATTCTTCGCGAGTTAAGTTTTTAGCTTTGCCGGCGTCAACTTCTTTGATGGTTTCATAAGGCAGACCAAAACTTTCATATAGTTTAAAAGCGGATTGGGCGTTTATTTCTTTAAGCTTTGATAATTCTTTAAGGCCAGTGGAAAGGGTTTTAGAAAATTTTTGATTTTCTTCTTCAAAAATACTTAGAACAATTTTAAGATTTAGCTCTTTATAAAAATCGCTATAATTTTCTACTATGGCTTTAAAAATTTTAGAAATATCAACGCTCGCTTGATATGAAATTAGCCGACGCATTAAACGGCGCAAAATATAACCCGCTTCTTTATTCGAAGGCCTAACGCCATCAGAAATTAAAAAATAAATGCCCCGGGCGTGGTCGGCAAAAATTCTTTTGGTTTTAGCGTCCATTTCAGCCGGCAGGATTTTAAAAATCAGCTCAAACAAATCTGTCTCAAAAAGATTTGATTTATTCTGTATCACCATCGCCAGTCGTTCCAAGCCCATGCCAGTGTCCACGCCTTTTTGTTTTAATGGCTCAAGTTTTCCGCTTAAATCTTGGTAATACTCGTTAAAAACAATATTCCAGACCTCAACGCCATTCACGTAAATCTCGGTGGTGGGGCCGCACGGGCCTTCGCTCCCAGTGGGACCCCAAAAGTTATCTTCGCGGCCTGCAAATTTGATATTTTTTACCCCAAGAGAACCCCAGATTTTTTCGGATTCTTCGTCTTTGGACACTCCGGCTCCGGCGGTGGCTCCGGCAGCTGCCGGGTCGCCTACAAAAACGCTCACATAATCAATTTCAAGCCCTAGTTCTTGAGTGATAAATTCGTGCGCCAACTTAATCGCCTGCTCTTTGAAATAGCCGCCAAAACTGAAATTGCCGAGCATCTCAAAAAAAGTGAGGTGGGTTTCGTCCCCCACTTCATCAATATCCGAGGTGCGAAAACATTTTTGAATCGAGACGGTATTTTTACTTTTAAAGTCATTTTCGGGATTATTCTCGCCGGTAAAATAGGATTTAAACTGTTGCATGCCGGCGGTGGTTAAAAGTACCGAGGAATCGGCTGGAATTAAAGAAGAAGACGGTACAATAGCGTGGTCACGCTTTTTAAAAAATTCCAGAAATTTATTTCTTATTTCACTTGAGCTAATCATAATTGCGGAAATATACTAAAGTACGAAAAAGCTAAAGTTGATCAAAACTTCTTAAGGCATCAGAGTGGTGGTGCTCGCGGATTTTTTCAAGCGCCTTAGCTTCAATCTGACGGATACGCTCACGGGTGACGCCGAAGACCTTACCCACTTCTTCTAGGGTATGAGAGACGCCGTCCTCTAAACCAAAACGCATTTTTAAAATTTTCTGTTCCCGATCAGCTAAATCCACCAAAACTTCTTTGATTAAGTCCCGAAGCAAGGACTGGGTAACTAGTTGTGAGGGCGAGGAATTTTTTTCATCTGGAATAAAATCGGAGAGAGTGGAGTCGTCGTCTTCGCCCACCGGTGATTCGATAGAGAGAACTTCTTGGGAAATTTTTTGGATGTGGCGGATTTTTTCCACATCCACGCTCATTTCGGAGGCGATTTCTTCGGCCAAAGGGTCGCGGCCCAACTCTTGCATTAATTGGCGGCGAACTTGGGTGTATTTGGAAATGGTCTCAACCATATGCACGGGAATACGAATGGTGCGCGACTGGTCGGCCAGAGCGCGGGTGATGGCCTGACGAATCCACCAAGTGGCGTAGGTGGAGAATTTAAACCCTTTGCGATAGTCGAATTTTTCAACTGCCCGGGCGAGCCCTAAATTTCCCTCTTGGGTTAAGTCCAGAATGCTTAAGTGCGGCGTGCGGTTAGCGTAACGCTTAGCTATCGAGACCACTAAACGCAAATTGGCTTTGATGAGTTTTTGGCGGGCTTCTTCGTCGCCTTGCTCCAAGCGTTTGGCGAGATCTCTTTCTTCGTCCTTGGTTAAAAGCGGGGTGCGGCCGATTTCTTTTAGATACATTTGCACGGCGTCCGGCACATCGGTGTCGAATTTACCAATATTTTTTAATTCGTTTTCAGAAGGTTCATCTTTGGAGATATCGATTAAAGCCGTAGTTTCGATGACTTTAATGCCGGCTTTCTCGAGCCGGTTGTAAATTTCTTCGAGGAAAAATAAATCCTCCTCAACTCTAGGAAAGTAATAAAGAATTTCATTGTCGGTCACAAAACCACGCGGACGGCCAGTTTCGATAAGTTCGTTTAAGGCGGTTTCGTCTAAGTCCTTTTTGCTTTTTTTAGGGACTTTGGGCGCAGGGGTTTTTTTGGCTTTTAAAACTTTGGCTTTTTTTGGTTTTTTAACCAATTTTTTGGCAACTTTTTTTAAAACTTTTTTCGCCTTGGATTTAGGTTTTTTAACTTTGCCAATTTTCCGTGGTTTTAATTTCGGTTTCTTTTTTTTCATATTTTAAATTTTTAAAATTTAGGTGGGGCGGAGTTGAGTTGGTTTAATTCAGCCATGGCCATTTTTAAGGCGGGTTCGTCGTTTGAACTTTCGGCTTGTTTGATTTTATTAGTGATGGCGTTTCTTTTTTCTTTAACGTATTCCGCAAAGAGATGGCGTTTTAAATCTTCGAGTTCACCGGCTTCAAAATTTTCGGAACGCAGGAGAATCAGATCGATCATCTGGTCTAAAGCAGGGTCGTTACTTTTTTTCTCGCCGCGTTTTAGCAGGTCAAAAATAGTTAGATACTCGGGTTTTAAATACTCTAAACTACTCGCAGCCATTTCCAAATTGCCTTGCTCAAAAATAGCGGATAGGAAACGTTGGCTAACAATATCCCAGCGGGAAAAATTATTGGCAAAATTGCTGGTTGAACTTTCTTTCTCTGGCGAAGTTGATAAGTTTTCAGAGCTTCTAACAACTAACTTATCAGTTTCTTCGCTTAAGGTTTTTTCGGGAATATTGGTAAGGTTAGATAATTCTTTGAGCCAAAAACCTTGTTCAACCGGACTCGATATATTTTTAACTTTAGAGAGGACGACCCGAAGATTACTTAGGGCCTCGCGATCTTTAAAACTTTGGGTTCCAGAGAGATATCTCTCAAAATAAAATTTGGGGGCGGGAATGGAGTTTGAAAGGTGTTTTTTTAAAATTTCCTCGCCCGCCTGAGCTGCCTCGGCAGCATCTTTAAAGTCGTTAAAAACGACAACCTTTACATTAAAATCCATATTCTCGGCTAGGTCAATAGCTCGTTCGCCAGCGACATATCCGGCTTCGTCATTATCAAAACTAATAACCAGTTGATCGGTAAGGCGCTTTAAAGCAGTTAAGTGGTCGGGAGTAAGGGCAGTGCCGGATGAGGCCACCACGTTTCTTACGCCGGATTGCCAAGCCATCACCATATCCATCTGGCCTTCAACTAAAAAAGCGAATTTGGATTCGCGGATAGCGTCTTTGGCTTTAGAAAAACCGTAAAGCAGTTTGGATTTATTGAAAATCGGGGTCTCGGGACTATTCATATATTTACCGGTCTGACCGGTGTCGAACTCCGGCAGAACGCGGCCGGTGAAGCCGACAACTTTACCCATGTGATTGCGGATGGGAAACATAATCCGGCCGCGAAAACGATCAAACTGAACATTCTTTTCGTTTTTAATAATCAGACCAGCCCGAATAACATCTTCCGGACGATGACCTAAATTTACAAAATGGAGATTTAAGGACTCGGAATTATTAGGGGCAAAACCAATATCAAAATCTTCCAGAGTTTCGGTTTTGAGGCCACGGCTTTTTAGATATTTTTGGGCGAGCTCGGAGTTGGCTAATTCTTTTTTAAAAAAATCTTTGGCGATGTCATTTAAATCGTAAAGCAGGCCAAAAAGGCGGTAGTCGGCTGGGCTGATGCGCTGAAGCTCAATGCCGGCTTTCTCGGCTAGAACTTTGAGCGCTTCGGCGAATTCCAGATTTTCATATTTCATTATAAAAGTGAAAATGTCGCCGCCCTGATTACAGCCAAAACAACGCCAGGACCCACGGTCGGGCGAAATCATAAACGAAGGAGTTTTTTCCCGATGAAAGGGGCAACGGGCTTTAAAATTCTTGCCGGCTTTTTGAAGCTCCAGATAACCCTTTAAAAACTCGACAACATCAAGTTTGGCTTTAATTTGTTCGACAGGTGAGGAGGGCATAGTATTTCAATAATAGAATAGATAAGCAAAGGGTAAATGGCAAATGGCAAAGGTACAAATAGAGATACAATAGGAATACAGTTGAGATATAGTAGTAAGTAAAGAAGAAGTAGATTAAAAAATTGTCCCGATTTTGGTCGGGACAAGGAGAATTGGAAAGTGGTTTTTATATGCGCTTTGAAGACCCGCGGATTCGTGGTTCAGCTTTTTTGGTCACAAGACCGAAGGGAATCCCGACGACAAACCCACCAAGAATTCCGAGAAGGCACATAGGATTTTTGATTATTAAAGCAGCTAAGACCGAGATGATAGCAACCACAAAGACCGTCCACCAATAAACTTTACCATTCATATTTCTCACCACCTTAGAGGTTGAAAATTAAAAGAGCTATGTTTACTTTCAACGACAGAATAGGCCACAACTAAAGGGGTGTCAATATAATATCTTGGAGCGGGATACGAGAATCGAACTCGCGTCTTTTGCTTGGGAAGCAAATATATTACCACTATACTAATCCCGCGTCTTTTGTAGAAATCCTAACCTTGCTTATTAATAAGGTCAATCCTCTATTAAAGGCACGAAGGCGAAGCCAAAATATTCTTTTTCCCTAAATTCATTCTCAGAGATTTTGTCGATGGCAACGATGCTGTGGCCAACTGGGGCCACGATGCGACCACCGATTTTTAGCTGCTCTTTCCAGATAGCGGGAATATTCTCGGCAGAGGCAGCAGCGATGATTTTATCAAATCCTCCTTTAGGAACTAAGCTTTGGGGCGCGCCTTTCCCGGCATTTTCATAAATCACTTTCACAATCCCCTTTTCTACAAAACTATATTTTTTTAAATTAGCTTCGGTCATACTTTTCAGTTCCAGAATTCTTTCCATCGCCAAAACTTTTCCTTCTGGCCCGACAATTTGAGCCAAAAGCGCAGTTTGCCAACCAGAACCAGAGCCAATATCCAAAATTTTTTCTCCAGGTTTGGGCTCTAAGAATTCGAGCATAAAAGCCACAGTTAAGGGCTGGGAGATGGTTTGATTGTGGCCAATAGGAAGTGGCTCATTGATATAAGCTAGATGTCGATACTCTTCCGAAACAAAATCCGCCCGGTCAATTTTTTTAAAGGCCTCAATTAGCCGCGGGGTTTTTAGATAACCATCAAAAATAAGATTGCTGACTAATTCTTGAAGAGTATTCATAAAAAGCTCTAATTTCTAAATCCTAAGTTCTAAATAAATCCAAAATTACAATTTTCAATAATTCCGCCGGAGGCGGATCCTCCTTCGGAGGACAATTATCAATGAAGTATCAATTATTAGATTTTCAAGATTTAAGATTCACGATTCCCTCCTTCATCAAGATTACAGAGGGCAAGCATTATTCATAATTCTTGATTCAAGTTCTAGGGTTTGGTTTGGACTTCTTCTCCATCCCAATAAAAATTAGTGGAAAAAATTTTTACTTTACTTAATTTTTTAGCGCTTGCGAGCCAGTCGTCAAAATTTTGGCCTTCCAAAAAAAGGCGGCCGGCTAGAATGTCTTCTTTGGCTAGCGGCACTAAAATCTCCTCTCGAAAATCTTCAAAAGTCAGGCCGTAGATGGCAGTGGCGGCTTTTTCGAGTTTTTGGTCTTGGGTAATTTTTTGAATCCGGTCTTCAATAATAACATTTAAGTCGTTGCCCAACTTTTTCTCCACTTCATTATTCACTAAAACATTCTCAATTAATTTAGTGAGGATAAATTTTTTTAAATCCTCGACTGTGATTTTTTCGATTTTGGTGTCAGGCGTGGTGTAGGTTTTAAGAAAATTTTGATAGTAAATTGATTCGGCTTGAAGATGGTCTTCGAGAGTGCGGGCGCTTAAAAACTTGCCGTTGACTAACGCAATAGGATAAAGCCCGGAAGAAATAATTAAAATTACGGCTAACCCGCAGACAAAAAGCCCCGAGAAAATAAGGTAAGGTTTATATTCAGATAAAAATTTCATAATTTAATTATTGGATTCATTGGGGCTTGAAGTTTCATTTTTGGGAACAATGATAATGGTTTTTTCTCCGGGCTTTTTGAGGTTAAAGCGCGAGCGAAGTTCTTTTTCAAGATTTAGAGGATTACTTAGATATTCTAGCTCGTTTTTAAGTTCAGTGGCGCTTTCTTTGGCTTCATTAAGTTTCATTTGGGATTCTTTAAATTCTTCGCTTAAATTTCGCTGATTAATCCACAGCGAAGGAATTTGAAAGATAAAAAATCCGAAAGCAACTAAAGCAACGAAAATGAGAGTTAGTCGCATATAGAGATTATATTACAAATCCGACTAAGATACGATAGAAATATTTTTAAAATTATCAATAAAAAGGCGAATAAAACCTAATATTTTAATATAATTTGACAGCGGAAACAGGGTAAAATCCCCAATCTTCTAAAAAGGGTGGGGGGCGAAAGTTCTAAAGAAAATAAAAAAATCCCTATCGCAGAAAGTATGCGATAGGGACAATTGGACAATTGGCTAATCGACGAATTTGACCATAGGACAAACTTTTTCCTTGATGGCTTTGAGCCAATCAAGAAAAGGTTGTTTGTTGTGGTCAATATTGGTTGCAATTCGAGCCTTGAGTTGGGCGAATTTTTTCTTGGGCCGTAACTCGGGATGATGAGAATAAATCCACTCGCGTTCCATTCTCTTTAAGCCGAAGTAGGCATAAGTCCACGGAACTAAAATCGACACAGTAAGAATCAACGCTGAGGTAATAATCTCTCTGGCCGTAAGGAGTGGAAGAGTAATTCCTGTTTTTAAGATCGCAACCAGGATTGATGCTAGGAAGATGAATTGGAGCGTCCAAAACGACAATTTGACAAGGGTTTGATTTTGCTGACGGAATTTGTATTCTCCATCGGGAAGTTCATGCCTTGGAATATAGAACTTTTCAATTACCTGCACCGTAAAAACAGGCAAGCAACCAAACAGGAATTTGAATAAATTCCAAAGCACGATTTTGAAGATGAAGACAAAAACCAATCCCACGGGTTTTAATAACCACTTTAAGACCCAGCCTGAGAAGTGATCAATGATTTCGGTTTCTGAAAACTTTTTTAAAACCAAAATTATCAAAAAAACTAAACCTATCAGACCGGCACAGTGTAAAATAAATCCAAGAATCCAGGGCAGAAAAACCCAGGCGCCGGAAATATTCACCAAAAAAAGAAGAAGCAACCAGACGACAAACGCGGCGGCGACATCGTTTCGGAAAATCGGACGAACTGCTTGATAGAGAATGTTGTAAAGTAAAATTTTAAGCGGTCCGTACAATATGTGGAGAATCGCGGTGATGATACCCCCTAAGATAGTCCTCCACCAGTATTGGCAAAGTGATTTGTTTTCTACTACTCTTTTTTTCCAGAGCAAATTTCTGAAAGTCCATCGCCAGACTTTGTAGTGAAGAGTGTGACGATGAATAGTTGGTTGTTTTACAAACATTAGTTACCCTCCTTGGAACTTCTGATAATGACGAAGACAACACCGAACAACGAGGCGTAGAAAGCGAAGGTCCAGCCCGGATATCGATTGAAGAATATGTGTTTATACACATAATTACCTTCGATCGATTGGATTTTCCCTAAAAACTTTCGTAAATCCTTTTTGGTTTCTTCTGGAAGATATTGGGTTGACGTAAGGTCAGGAAACACCGCTCTTAGAACTTTGGTATTCAAGGCCAGTTTTTGAATGGATCGATATCTGGATTCTAGATTACCCCAGCTCGGAATCCTTGACCAAATTAGACCTTGGGTTAGATTTTGTTCTTCGAGATAAGCAATCACGCTTTGTATAGCGGTGTCGGCTTGGATGAAATTTAGATTCTTGACATCAGATTCTAGTAATAGTAATTCGAAAGAATAGGGTTTCATTTCTAAGGAAAAGATGTTCACGAATGGCGTTAAGTTTCCACTAAGCCAAAAAATCACCGCACAACTCACAGCACCAAGAACTACGCTGAGAAGCAAGAAAATCTCGCCCAAGAACTTCAACTTTTTGTGCTCCATGAGCACCTCCTTTATATGTGTTTTATGTCAAATAACTTTCATTTAGAACCAAAAATATAATATATTTATTTTATGTATATGTCAAGAAGAATTTTAGAAATCCTTATTTCTTAAGTATCTCTCGGAAAACCTCGATCGGGACATTTACTCGGCCGCGCTCTTGAAGCCTTTCTTTGCCACGTTTTTGTTTTTTCCAGAGTTTCATTTTACGAGTTCGGTCGCCGCCGGTTTTACCAAAATTGCCGAGCAGTTTTTTCGCAGCAGGGATAGTTTCTCTCGCCACAATGCGGCCGGAGACCGAGGCCTGAATGGCTTGGGTAAATTGCTGTTTAGGTAAAAGTTCTTTTAGTTTTTCGACGGATTTGCGGGCTTCTTTTTCCAAATCTTTTTTAGCGACGATTCTGGTTAAGGCCGGAATGAAGTCGCCAGCAACCAAAATTTCCAATTTTTCGACATCCGCTTCTCTTTCGCCAGCGAGTTCATAACTAAAAGAGGCATAACCTTGGGAGATGGATTTAAGCTGGTCGTCAAAATCGCGCACCAGTTCAGAGAGAGACATAACGCCGGAGATAATAACGTTGTCGTTTAAGTTTTCGATTTCTTTAATCTCAAGATTAAAAACCTGCTGAAGATTAACAACGGAATTCAAGTAATTAGCCGGAGCGATAATTTCGATATTAATGACAGGTTCAAAGACCTTATCGGGTTTTACGGGAAAATCTTGGGGTTGTTTAATGATATATTCTCGCGTTCCTTCTTTAATGCGGTAAGCGACTGAAGGAAAGCTGGTGATAAAATCGATGTTGAATTCATCTTTAAGGCGGCTTGAGATAATCTCAAAATGAAGCTGGCCCAAAAAGCCAATTTTGAGTCCTCGACCCAAGGCGTCGTTGGCTTCGGGCTCGATGTTTAAGGCCGAGTCAGTGAGTTTTAATTTGGAGAAAGCGGATTTTAAATCCTCAAATTTAGTTTGGCCGATCGGGTAAAAAGAAATAAAGACAACGGGGCGCGGTTCTTGGTAGCCCGAAAGAGCCAACCCTCTAATTGAACTCAAAGAGTGGCTGTCTTTTAAAATCTTGCCGCCGAGCACGGTATCCCCTATTTTAATTAAGTCCGATTCTTTGAGATTGGTGGCGAGGTAGCCGATTTCGCCGGTTTTAATTTCGGGCGACGGTTTTAAATCCGGAACAAAATAGCCAATTTCTTTGGTCTTTACTTTTTTGTCGCTCGCGATAAGAAAAATGTCTTGGCCGACTTCGAAAGTGCCGCTAAAATTTCTCACAAAAGCCAAAATGCCCTTGTGGTCGTCGTAAAGAGAATCAAAAATCAAGGCCTGGGAAAGAGAATGGTTTTTGCTCGAATCAAGCGGTTTTGGCGCAGGGATTTTTTCGATGACGGCCGCTAAAAGTTTTTCTACGCCTTCGCCGGTTTTTCCAGAGACCCTTAAAATTTCAGAAGTTGGAACTTCAAGAAGCTGGGCTAGTGAGGATTCAATTTTGGGAAGATTTTGAGGGTTTAAATCAATTTTATTCACCGCGCCGATAATTTTAAGGCCGGCTTTTTTAGCGGCTCTAAAATTAGAAAGGGTCTGGGCCTGAATGCCCTTTAGGGCGTCAACTAAAAGCACAGCGCCTTCAACCGCAGCTAAGGCGCGGGAGACCTCATAGGAAAAATCGCTGTGGCCGGGAGTGTCTATCAAATTCAGAATATATTCTGAATTTGATTGTTCGGTGTTTGATGATCGATGATCGAGCTCGGGTAATTTGTAAATCATGCGGACGGGGGCCATTTTGATGGTGATGCCCCTCTCGCGTTCGAGTTCAAGACGGTCAAGATATTGGGGGCGCATTTTTCTCGCTTCGACTGTGCCGGTAAATTCAAGTAAGCGGTCAGCTAAAGTGGATTTGCCGTGATCGATGTGGGCGATAATAACAAAATTACGAATATGATTCATTGAGATTCAAATTAACACGAATTAAGAGCTAAAAACAGCGTAAAATTAAAAAACTTGACTTTTGGGGGTGATTGGTAGTATAATTGGATTAGACCTTTAACTTCGAAATAAGGAGATATCTATGGAGTTTTTAGAGCCCTTTTTGAAAGGAATGTCTCAAGGAGACGTTGCGTGGGGACGAAATTTGATTGGACTCGTGATCGGTGTATTGCTGGTGCTAGGATGCCTGTGGCTTTTAGGAAAATTAGCCATAGCGATCGAAAAACTTATTAAAGCCGCGATTCCGTTTATTATGGCCATCGGGGTTTTGGTTTTAATAATTTATGGCATGTTTACTGGCGACGGAGTTACCGGTATTACTGGCACAGCGAGTGGAGATTCTCTGTCTCTTCAGATTATAATTCCTGACACTTCAAGAGAAACCAACCCAGGAAAGCAGCCTAGATCCAAAAAAACAGAGAAAATTTTTGGATACGAAAATCCGATTCCAAGAATAGATTTGGGTCAGAGTAAAACAAAAGGATCTCTAGCTAAGGAAATTATCTGATGATTGTATGCGCCTCTTCACTTTACCGCTACATGGGACGGACCAGAATCCATAGGATGGATCTCTTCTTTCTCGATGTTCAGTATGAAAAAAATTACTTCAGATTTACTTCTTATTTTCCCCTCCTTTAATTAAAACCCCACCTAAGACGTGCGGGTTTTTTGTTTCCTCGCACTTAAATAAAAGAATGGGGGATAATTAAAAAATATCAATTATAAATCTGCTTTTTTTAAAGTGAGTTTTAAAATTAGGCGGCCGGGAGGATTTGAAGATTTATATTCATAAATCGGCAGATTGTTTTCTCGCCAAATGAAACCAACTGGAGCTTGAAGCTCAAATTTATAATTACCTTTAACGCCGGCTTGTTTCTCAAAAATAAATTGATAAGAACTGCCCTCTTTAAAAGGCACGGATAAATGATTAGTGTAGTCAAAAACGGTCTCGGTTTTTTTGCCGGGCAAGGTCTTGGTCCAAGTGGCAAAAATGTTTTTGCCAAAAGACGAAAAACTTTGAAGGGCTGGGTAATGAAGGAAATCTTTTTTGGTGGATTCAATTTGAGATACCAAAGGATTGCTGATGTATCCGGCGGTTTTGTAATTTAGAGGAGAAACGATTTTCTTTTCGATGCTACCGCTTGAGTCCCCAAGCTGGGCGTCCGGCAGGGTAAAAACTTGGAGATAATTTTGGTTGGTGGTTTTATACCAAGAATAAGAAGATTTGTCGCCTCGATGATTTCTTTCAATTACAAGATGATTTTTAACCAAGCCCTCTTCTTCAATTTGGGAAATCAGAGTGATGGTTTGATCAATATAGATATCGGTTTTATTGCCGCCCAGGTTGGCGTTTACGACTGCTAGATAATCACCGATGAAATTTTGGGGAAGTTTATAAACTGCGCCGTCAAGATTAAATTGGCTCATAAAATTCTCGAATTCCGGATCTTTAAAATAGACCATTAAATCCTTTTTTAAAATCCAATCTTCAAGTAAGGATAAAAATTTTTGATTATTCAAATCGTCAAAAGAAACGATTTTTTCAAGAAGCAGAGGGGCTAGCTCTTTTAAAATATCCTTGGGTGAAGAACTTTTCTTTTCCCTTTGGGTTTGAATTTGTTTTTGAATTTCAAGAAGAAAATTATCGGACGTCAAAATAATTTTGCTCTCCGGAATTTCTATGGAACCGGTAATTTTTAAAATATCTTCGAGGATGCGAGCGCTAACCGCAATAACACCGTCAAAAGCAATCGGTGGATCTTTTTTCTTATATAAATTAGAACTTTCAGCAAATTGCAGGGTTTGATTAGCAGAAGTGGGAAAATCGAAAAACCAGTTAGCATCAGCCGCGTTCCATCCTTTAGAGATAGCTTGAATAGGTTTGGGAGGAATTATTTTTAGGTCAATTTCTCGGTCTAGTTCATTGATGTCATAAATGTCGATGCTTTTAACGTGCCCGCCGCTCACCACCAAATCAGCATAGCTTCCTAAAAATCCCCCCCCGGGCCTAATTTCGGAAGGGTTTAAAAACATTACAAATAAGTGGTGGTCAGAAGAAGATTTAAGCCAATTAATCAATAAGCCCAAAAACTTATCGTAGCTAGCCAATTCGGAATGAAGAGGCAGATAAAAATCGGCCCCGAGCATAGAAAAATCTTTAAGCCGAGAAGTGGCGTCTATTAGATTGGAATTCTTTTCGCTCACAACTCCCAAAGATTTTTTAATGTCTTCGAGCTGGGCAATAAGCTCACCTCCTCTTTGTTTAAAAACCAAATCAAAAAAATCGGCGGCCAAAACATTGATTTTTTCCAAAAGTCCAACCAAGCCAAAAGAAAGACCTTGAAAATTGCTGTAAGCGCCAACGCTATCTTTTAAAAGAGGCCAGATTTTGACGCCGAATTCTTTGAAAGGATTATTTAAATCCAACTCGCCTACCGGAGCTAACTCTTGGATTTTTTGGCCAAAGCCAAAAATTTTAAGGTTAGAGGCGCGAGAGTTAAATTGATCAATTCCTTCCTCGAGAGTGCTCAAGACCTGATGATTAAAATTATATAGATTGTAAAAAACAAAACTGGCACCCAAAACACAAAAAACAATAAGCGCGAAAATAAAGCCGCGATTGATTCGATGGCTGACCGGAGAGAAATTTTTCTTGGGGAGAGTTCGAATAAGATCTTTCTTTATATCCTCAGGTTTACGCTTTCTAAAAATCGATTTTTTTAAAGCGTCGTTTTCCGGTTCTAAAGAGGGCTTAATAATATCGGTGACTCTTTTGAAATTTTGGCGATTAAAAAATTTAGGCACTAACTAGAATTTTATCAGGCCTGAAGCCAAATTCAAAATATTCTCTTAATAAGTGCTGATAATATAACTATCGAATTATTGATAATAAATCCTGTTTTCGGACCGAAGATCGATATACTGATATTTTTTAAAGTCGGGATTATTAACAAGAGATTTAAGAGCAGCTTTAAAATTATCGGCTTGACGGGCCAAGCTAAAATAAATAATCGGGCCGCGCCGAATTTGAACCTTAATTTCTTCAAGGGCAATATCTTCAAGGGTTATAGTTTGAACATCCAGAGGAATGGACTCCAAAACTTTTAAAATTGAAATTAAGTTGGCGTTGAGTTCGTCCGGCAGAACTTTCGACTGAAACGTTAAATTATCTTGGGAATAATCGGAGACGACCTGAACGAGATTACCGGTGGCAGTTAATGATTCTTTAAAAATTTCACCGGTCTCATCAAACCAAAAACAACGTGAAGGAAGAATTTTATTTAAACACCAAATCGCGAATGGTTGACGCTCAGAGACCTCGATAATAAGCGCGTTTTCGTTATATTCTCTGGTAATTTTCAGGTCGGCGATAGTGGGTAAAGATTTAAGGTCGGCTGCGTCAATACTTTTTGGCCAAGCTAAAAAATTATTAAAGCCTAGTAGGCGAATAAGCAGTGGGCCGGTGGATAATTTGGTTTTAAAAAAATCGGAGATATCTTCTTTGATTTTTTCATTCTCTATATTTTTGATAACAATTTCATTGAATTTAAAAATTGGAGAGTAAAAAACAATCCAAATCACTAAGGTGACGGCACTTAGAAAAATTAAACCGGAAAGAATAAATCTAACAATAAGCTTGCGGCGGCGGCGCTTATTTTGGGAATTTAATAAATTAAAATGAGATTCTTTTTTCATTTCAAACGATAATTCTCTCTATTAAAGGGTTTAAGCGAGTGATAATTTCATAGTGGCTAGTCAATGATTTTTGCGCCAGTTCAGAAACAGTAATTTCATCTTTCCCATCTTGGCCGATTAAGGTAGCAATGTCCCCCACTCGGCAATTAATGCCGGTTACGTCAACCACCACCAAATCCATAGAAACCCGACCGAGAACGCGAGCCCTGTGTCCTTTAATTAAAACCTCGCCAATACCCGAGAGGGCGCGGGGGAAGCCGTGCCAATAGCCAATGGGCAAAACCGCGATTTTGGCCGAACGGCTGACTTTTTCGGTTAAATCATAACCGATAAATTCGCCCGCGGAAATATTTTTGATTTCACTCACAATAGTTTTCCAGCTTAAAATCGGGCTTAAGGTGTTTTGATGAGCGAGCTGAATTTCTAATTCCTTAGACGGCCACAGACCATAAAAACCAATGCCCGCACGAACGGCATCTAAATGATATTTTTTATTTATTAAAGTGGCGCCGGTAGCGGCAGCATGTCTAACTAAATTTTTGTAGCCGGCTTTTTTGAAAAATTCAACGGCTTTTTCGAATTTATTTAATTGATTATCGGTGTAAGTTGGATAGTTAATATCTTTAGCTGAGGCGAAGTGGGTGTAGAGACCAGCGCATCGCAAATCGCTAATTGCAAATCGCGAACGGAGAAATTTAATAACTTTGGGGATGTCTTCGAGAAAGAAACCTTGGCGGTTCATGCCAGTATCAATCTTTATATGAAATTCAGGAGGATTTTTAGTTTGAATAAGATGCTTTAGGACTTCAAAATTAGAAATCGAAAGAGTAATTTTTTTATCGGCGGCATCTTTGGCGAGTTCGGCTAAAGTGGGACCTAAAACCAGAATAGATTTTTTAATACCGTCTCGTCTTAGTCGGAGGCCTTCCACAAAAGAATCCACGCAAAAACCGTCGATAGGAAATTTTTCAGCCAACTTAGGATAGACGGTGATGCCGTGGCCATAGACGTTTGATTTAACCACTGACCAAAGCTTAACTTTGGGACCGGTAATTTTCCTTAAAATCTCGGCATTTTTTCTCGCAGCGGATGCATTAATTTCAATCCAAGTACGAAATGTTCCGAAGGAATTAAACTGGCCGCTAATTTTTAAACCCGATTTCTTTTTTGCCAACATAGTCCTGTAAAATTTTGGGAATTTTGATTTTGCCGTCTGGAGTTTGAAAGTTTTCGATAATCGCCAAAATAGGCCGCCCGGAAAAAACGGTTCCGTTTAGAATGTGAACAAAGTCAGGTTTTAGGTTTTCCGCCTTCGCCTGAAGCTGCGGACGGACACTGGAGGTGTTTCCTCCAAAGGAGGATCCGCCTTTGGCGGAAGGTGTTAGGGATTTGTAACGAGTGTTTAACCCGCGGGCTTGATAGTCGGTGGTATTGGAGCAAGAATGGGTTTCGCGATATTCGCCCTGACTCGGAAACCAGGCTTCAATGTCAAATTGGCGGGCGTCGGCAAAAGTCATATCGCCGCTGCAGATTTCAACCACGCGATACGGCAATTCAAGCGTCTGCATTAATTTTTCCTGTAAGGCCAGCATTTTCTGGTGTTCTTTTTCCGAATCCTCGGGTTTGGAGAAAACCACCATTTCAACTTTGTCGAATTGATGCACTCTTAAAAAGCCTTTGGTGTCTTTGCCATAACTGCCGGCTTCACGGCGAAAACAGGTTGAAAAAGCGGCATATTGCCGCGGCAAATCTTTTTCTTCGAAAATCTCGTCCATATGCATCGGACCTATTGATTGTTCCGATGTCCCGACTAAG
>ERZ1292632.1297-Hain-H43-01um-R2-1297-length-24795-cov-6_pt1 | contig 24795 bp, 29 predicted proteins | sample MGYA00564407_ERZ1292632 | MGnify/ENA primary metagenome ERZ1292632 (study PRJEB36523, sample SAMEA6512637) | groundwater metagenome | collected 2019-01-08 | study: AquaDiva: Metagenomics assemblies of 32 groundwater samples | reverse complement strand
CCGCACGGTGATGGCGAACGCTTTCTCGCAGGGCGCGCTTGAAATGCTGTACGCCTTACCCTCGGGAGTATTTGTTTCGGGGAAATAGACATTGATAAATTGCCCCGGCACATACGCAGGCATTCCATCCTGTGCGGTTAAAAAAAGAGTAGAGATATCCGGCGTGTGAACATGGATCTTTTGCACCGTGTACCGCTCCGGATCATTTTTCATGTTCGAAGTCGGCCACCGCCTCGCGTAGCGCATGATGCCCCAAGACCGAGCAGTGATACTTCCTGTCGGGCAACCCGCCCAGGCGGTCGATGATGGCCTCGGGCGTGAGCCGCTTTGCCTGGGCGAGCGTCAAGCCTCCATCCTCGGTGGCCATGACCGACATCATCGAGGTCGAGGCGATAGCGGACGCGCAGCCAAAGGTCCGCCATTTGCACTCTGCGATCCGCTTCGTTTCCTTATGTACTTTAATCCAGACGGCCATCATGTCGCCGCAGGCCGGGCTCCCGACGATGCCCAGCCCGTCTGCCTCGTACGTGGAGTCATCAATCAAAAGATTGCGCGGATTGAAAAAATGATCGCGCACGGTCTCGCTGTAGAGCCACTCATCGACATCACAGAGTTGCTGGTTGGTTTGCATACGCAAGAATGGTTAACGCCGAAGTTTTGGTAAGTGTTTCTACAATTGCGGGAAACACCGAAAGCACGTAGTCGAGCTCGGCCTCTGTGGTGTGCCGCCCCAGCGAAAACCGCACGCTCCCATGCATCAGATCCTCGCTCTGTCCGATGGCGATGAGCACGTGCGAGGGCTTCAGATCTTTGGCCGAGCAGGCCGAGCCCGTGGCCGCCTCAACCCCCGCCTCGTCGAGCATGAGCACCATGGACTCGCCCTCAACGCGCGGCACGGTCACGTGCACGATGTGCGGCACATGGTGCTCGGGGTCGCCGTTCAGGATGATCTGGGGGATGTGCGTGCGGAGATTTGCAATAAAATAATTCCGCAGCGCGCCAAGCCGCGCGGCCTCTTGCTCCCGCAGGTGCTCGGCTTTTTCAAACGCCGCAGCCATGCCCATGATGAGTGGCACAGACTCGGTGCCCGCGCGCAACCCCTGCTCTTGCTCGCCGCCCACGATCACCGGCGCAATCTGCACGCCACGGCGTTTGTATAAAACCCCGATACCTTTGGGACCGTATACTTTTGACCCGTTCAAGGTCAAAAGATCCACACCGAGTGCACCTACATCGATTTTCACGTGGCCGGCGGCTTGGCACGCATCGGTGTGCAGAAGCGGGGATGTGTTCCCGCGCCGTGCCTTCAATTTTTTTGCAAGCTCGGCGACTGGCAGCACCGTGCCGAGTTCGTTGTTGGCGAGCATTACCGAAACAAGGATCGTGTCGGGGCGCACGAGCGCAACCAGTGCGTCGCAGGAGATCATCCCCGTGCGCCCGACCGGAGCTATTGTTACCTCGAACCCCTCTTTGGCGAGCTCTTTTGCCGCCGCCATGACCGCTTTGTGCTCGATCGCGGAAATGATGATGTGCGTGCCGCGCGCGCGGTTTGCGCGCGCGGCCCCGAGGACGCCCAGGTTGTCCGACTCGGTGCCCGAGCCGGTAAAAATAATTTCATCGGCATGCGCACCGATCAATGTCGCCATCTGCTCGCGCGCGCCGCTGATGGCGCGCGCCGCCCGCCGGCCGCTTGCGTGCATAGACGAAGGGTTGCCGTCTAGCTCTGAGAAATACGGCTGCATCGCGGCGGATACCTCCGCGTCGAGCGGGGTGGTGGCTGCGTAGTCGAGGTAAACGGGTTTCATGGCGTTATCGTATGCCGCAGGAAGCGACGTATTTCTCGGCGGTTTTTTTGAACCCAAGAAATTCTTCATCGCTGTAGGTCACCTTGCGCTTGAACTGCGGGTTCAGGATATTGGTTGGAATAAATTTTTGCAGATAATACTGTGTTGCGCCCCTAACTTCGCGCGCGATTTCTTCCAAATCTTCAGGCGAGAGCAGGGCCTTGATGACCGTGGTGCGAAACTCGTAGGGGATGGGGGAGTTACGCAGCAGATCAATACTGCGCCGGAGTGCCCCCGTATCCACCGGACGCGCCACTGTTTTGTGATAGGAGCTAAGCGGCGCCTTGATGTCCATGGCGACATAGTCTACCAGTTTTTTGTCGAGTGCTTCTTTGAGTAGGAGCGGGTTGGTGCCGTTGGTATCGAGCTTCACCAAAAAACCGAGTTCTTTAACCTCGGCGATAAACGGCAGCAGATCCCCGTGCATCGTCGGCTCTCCACCGGTGATGACAATACCGTCGAGGATGTCTTGCCGCTGTTTGAGGAACCAAAGCACATATGCTTCGGAAAATGTTTTTTCCACCGTTTCGTCGACGAGTTCCGGGTTATGGCAGTACGGGCATCTGAAGTTACATCCGATCGTAAACGCGATGCATGCGGTCTTGCCCGGATAGTCAATGAACGTAAACGGGATAAAGCCGCCGAAGGTCATACATGTTCGTGTGTCGGCACGGGCAGTGCGGTTGCGGACAGCTCATACGTTTCGCGCACCGACCACTCTGCCTGTTTACCCGCATTCCATGCGCTTATCGGACGCAAGTAACCGACGATGCGCGAATAGACTTCGCACTCGCTGGTGCAGGTGGGGCATGAGCGATGTTCTCCGGCAAGGTAGCCATGCGAGCGGCACACGCTGAAGGTCGGCGTGAGCGTAAAGTACGGCAGCTTAAAGTTTTTGCAGATATTTTTTACGAGTTTCGGCACCGCCCGCGCATCGGCAACCCGCTCGCCCAAGAAAAGATGAATGACGGTGCCGCCCGTATACTTGGTTTGCAGATCGTCCTGCAGCGTGAGTACTTCGATAATGTCATCCGTGTAGTTGACCGGCAGATGCGATGAGTTGGTGTAAAACGGTTGCGCACCACGGGCCACCTCTGTTTCATTGGCGACAATAATCTCCGGATAGCGTTTCTTGTCTTTGAGCGCGAGGCGGTACGCCGTTCCTTCGGCGGGAGTCGCTTCAAGATTAAAAAGATTGCCGGTTTCTTTTTGGTAGGTGATAAGCCGCTCACGCATATGAGTGAGAACTTTTTCGGCAAAGGCGTGACCCTCTTCGGATCCTATGTCGGTGTGGAGCAGGTTTGCGATCGCTTCGTTCATGCCGATGAGTCCGATGGTGGAGAAATGGTTTTTCCAATATTCGCCGTACGCCTCATAGATTTTACGAAGGTAAAACGCCGTATACGGGTAGAGGTTCGCGACCGCAAGCTTCTCCAGTACCTTGCGCTTTATCTCAAGGCTTTCCTTAGCGATGTCCATTTGGCGGTCAAGGCGCGCGAAAAAGTCTTCCGTACTCGCGGCCGTATAGCCGATGCGCGGCAAGTTGATGGTAACCACCCCTATCGAGCCGGTAAGCGCGTTTGCGCCGAAGAGTCCGCCGCCGCGACGGTCGAGCTCATCGAGGTCGAGCCGCAGCCGGCAGCACATCGAACGCGTATCCTCGGGCTTCATGTCGGAGTTAACGAAGTTGCTGAAGTAGGGGATACCGTACTTTGCGGTGATCTCCCAGAGGCCCGCGAGCTCGGGATTTTCCCAGTCAAAATCTTTCGTGATGTTGACGGTCGGGATAGGGAAGGTGAATACGCGTCCCGAAGCGTCGCCCGCGCCGAGCACCGCAAACAGCGCGCGGTTTAATGTGTTCATCTCCGTTTGGAACTCGCCGTACATTTCTTTTTTAGCGACGCCGCCGATAATGACCGGTGTGTCTTTGAAGTTCGCCGAGGGAGTGAGGTCGAGCGTGATGTTTGAAAACGGCGTCTGAAACCCGACGCGCGTCGGCACGTTCATGTTGAAGACAAACTCTTGCAGCGACTGCCGCACTTCTTCAAACGACAAATTGTCGTGCCGGATAAACGGCGCGAGTAGCGTGTCGAAGTTTGAAAACGCGATCGCTCCCGCCGCTTCTCCCTGCAGCGTGTACATAAAGTTGACGATTTGTCCGAGCGCGGTGCGGAAATGCCGCGGCGGTGCTGATTCGATTTTTCCAGACACGCCTTTAAACCCTTCGGTCAGAAGATCCATAAGATCCCATCCGACGCAGTACACCGACAAGGTGCCCAGGTCGTGGATGTGCAGGTCGCCGCTCTCGTACGCGTCGCGTATTTCTTGCGGGTACAATTTATTGAGCCAATACGTCTTGCTGACTTCTGAAAAAATATAATTATTGAGTCCTTGCAGCGAATATCCCATATTGCTGTTCTCTTTTACCTGCCAATCCAGATTATCAAGGTATGAATCGATGAGCCCGAGCGACGCCGCCGTGGTAAACGCGCGCATTTCGGCGCGCTGCGCGCGGTATACAATGAACGCTTTCGCCGTTTTTTTGTATTTTGACGCCATGAGCGTCCGCTCGACGCTGTCTTGGATGTTTTCAACCGTCGGCGTTGACTCTTGGTACGTACGTTCGGCAAGCTCCAGTGTTTTTTCCGTCAACAGTGTTGCCTCTTCAGCGCCAAACTCCCCGGTCGCCACTCCGGCCTTCGCGATTGCCTGCGTGATTTTGTCTTTTTCAAATTTCACCACGGACCCATCACGTTTGGTGATGTCGGTAAATCGAGAGTTATTAACAAGAGCTGCTTTGGTCATGACGGTGCGTGTTATATTGATAAGTGTCTATCTATAGTAATATAGATGAGTATCTATGCGTCAAAAAAATCTGGGGAAAAACGGCCACAAAACAAAAAAGACTGCAACGCAAGAGCGTACCTACCCCCGCCCTTCGTGGGTTCCCGAGACCGTCTCGGGCGAAGATGATCTTTGCCCTGACTGTTTTAAGGTGGTAGGGGAGCGCAGCCGTTATAAACTTGTGTGTATGCTCGGCAAAGAGGCGGAAGGAATGACCGTGAGCGAGCTCACCCTGCGTTTACAATTGAAGCAACCGACGGTCACGCATCACCTGCAGGTGTTGCGGTCGGTCAAGGCGGTTGCGAGCGAGCGGTCGGGTCGGGAGCAAATTTATCAGCTCAATAGAAAAGCACATTGCTTTGAGGAATGTAAAATTCCTTTTTAAGTTATAATTTTAATACCATGCACATCTTAATAGCGCTTCATGCGGCATTGGGCGAGATAGGCGCGCTGGCATTCGGCTGGGTGTTTGTCGAACTGTTGAATCCAAACGAGACGCGGCTGCGGCGGGCTCGGATTGCGGCGCTCATCGGAGTGCTCTTTTTGCTTGCGGCGTGGTTTTTCGGCGGTTTTTACTACGTCACCGAGTACGGAGCCGCGGTAAAACCGCTTATCAAGAGCGGTCCGGTAGCATGGGCTCACGGAATCGTTACCGAAACAAAAGAGCACGTGTTTTTGTTCCTCCCGTTCTTGGCGATTCTTGCATGGGGACTCCTCGGCCGGTACACAAACGAATTCATGCAGAACCGATCGTTCAGAATAGCCGTCCTCCTGCTTGCGGGTCTCATCGTTATCATGGCGTTTGCCATGGCGGGTATGGGATTTATTATTTCGAGCGGCTTCAGAGCCGCTCTTGAGGCAAAACTACTATGAACAGCACCGCACTCATTCGATCAACGGTTTTGGTGATATGGCTCATCGTTACGATGACGCTCTTAAGCGAAGTGTCGGAGCCGTTCAAGGCATTTCTGACCAGTGTAGGGACTCATCACTGGATAGGAAAAAGCATTATCTCTGCGGGCGCGTTTGTATTGTTCTATTTATTGTTTCGCAAAGCGAAAGAGTCGGACCATGTGTTGCGCGGTACGCTCTACGTTATCGGCAGCGTGCTCGTCGGTGGAGCGGTTATCTTCTTGTTCTTCCTCCAAAACTTTATCAAATAATCACTCATGTTTAATAAAGTCTTTAGATTTTTCGACCGGCTTGAGGACTGGATACGCATAGGCTTAAGCCACCATCCTGTTTTGTATGCGCTGATAGGTGCCGTGGGAATTATTTTGGTGTGGAAGGGGGTATGGGAGACCGCCGAGCTTATCCCGGGACTTTTTGGCCCTGGTTCGATCATCATGGGGGTCATTATTTTGCTGCTGACCGGGCTTCTCGTCTCGTTCTTCATCGGCGACAGCATCATCCTCTCGGGCTTTAAGCGCGAAAAAAAGTTGGCCGAAAAAACTGAAAAGGAGGTGGCATCGGAGCGCGAGATGGTGCACAACATCGAGACAAAACTAGATCACATCGAAAAAGATCTGCACGAGATCAAAACCAAGCAAGAGTAGCTATTTAGCCGCTTTTAAGAAGAAATAAATATCTTCAAGCGCGGTAACGGCATCGCCTGCGGCGATGTTGTTTTGATGATACAGCTCATCGGTGCAGTCGCCCGCGGCCCACACACCCAAGGTAGAAGTGCGCTGCGATTTGCCGTCGACTTTGATGCGACCCCATTGGTCGAGATCGACCAATCCTTTCACGAGGTCGGTGCCGGCGGTCATGCCGATTTCAACAAACACGCCGGCTGCGGGAATCTCTTTTGTCTCGCCAGTTTTTTCGTTTTTAACGACGACACCTTTGACGAACGCATCACCTTTAATTTCAATTGGGCAACTGTCAGTCACCGTGCGCATGTTGGAGTGGGCAAGTACCTTTGTTACCGTTGCCGCATCCGCGCGACTGAATTCTTCTTTGCGGTGGATGAGCGTCACTGATTTTGCATAGGCGAGCAGTTGAGCCGCCGTTTCGAATCCTGCATTGCCGCCGCCCACCACCACGACGTCTTGGTCGGCAAAGAGCGGACCATCGCAGGAAGCACAGTAGGTGACGCCCTTGTTTTCAAATTCTTTTGCACCGGGGATGTCCAACTTTTTGCGCGTACCGCCGGTTGCCACGAGCACGGAGCGCGCTTCGCAGGTTCCCTTATTTGTTTTGACAGAAAACCCTTCGGAAAGGGTCTGGACTTTTTCACCACGCTCGCCGATTTTCAACTCAACGATGCCGTCCGCATACTCTTTCAGATGTTTTTCGAGCGCCGCTTGAAACTCCAGACCCGTGATATGCGGCGTTCCTATCCAATTTTGGATATCTTGCGATTCGGTCGACTGCCCGCCGATCACTTCGGCAATAAAAATGGTGCTGAGCCGTTTGCGCGCCGCATATACACCGGCGGCAACTCCCGCAGGGCCCCCGCCGATAATTGCAAGATCATACATAGTGTAATAGTTTATCACGAAAGAATCGAAAAAAGAGAGCGCTCCGGGCCGCTAGGCCAAGTCTAACTCTCTTTTTTCTACTCTTTCGTTTTTATTTGATCTTGGGCCGTCGGAGAAACGAGGGTACTGCACCCCACTCGTCATCCTCTTCGGCAGCCTTGGCTGCTTTGACCGCGTCGTCAACGATGACCGGCGAGGCCTTTGACCCTTCTTTTTCTTTGGATGGCGCGTTGTAGATTTTACCGAGAGGCGCCTCTTCTTTTTCGTGGCCAAAAGCAAACAGCGGGGTCCCGCGTGGCGTGATCCCGGCAGTCGGGAAGCCGGTTGCAATAACGGTCACGCGCACGTCGTCTTTTTTGAGCTTTTCGTCTTTAATGGCGCCGAAGATGATCTTGGCGTTAGGATCCACCGATTCGGTAATGATCTTGGCCGCCTCATGCACCTCGATCATGCCCAGGTCGTCGCCGCCTGCAATGGCAAAGAGGACGCCCTTGGCGCCGTTGATGGAGAGTTCAAGGAGTGGAGAGGAAACAGCCGCCTTAGCGGCGGTGGCGGCGCGGTTTTCGCCAGACGCTATACCTATACCCATCAACGCAGAACCGGCATTCTCCATAACGGCCCGGATGTCGGCGAAGTCGACATTAATGATGCCCGGGTGGGTGATAAGGTCAGAAATACCCTCCACCGCCTGCTTAAGGACATCGTCGCACATGCCGAAAGCCTTTTTGAGGGTCGTGTCCTTTTGTACGGTGGCAAGCAGCCGGTCGTTGGGGATGACGATGAGCGCGTCTACCTCTTTGCGCAATTCTTCAAGACCTTGTTCGGCCAAGCGCATGCGCTGCTGACCTTCGAACGAAAATGGTTTAGTAACGACGCCCACCGTGAGCGCGCCCATCTCTTTGGCGGTGCGCGCCACCACCGGCGCCGCGCCGGTGCCGGTGCCGCCGCCCATGCCGCACGCCACAAACACCATGTCGGACCCTTTGATCGCTTGCTGGATTTCTTCTTTCGTTTCTTCGGACGCGCGTTTGCCGATTTCAGGATTCATGCCGGCGCCCAAACCACGCGTTAAATTTTTGCCGATGTGAATTTTCTTCTTCGCCATCGATTGATGCAGATCTTGCGCGTCGGTGTTGATGGCGATGAAGTCGACGCCGCGCATCTTGCTCTCAACCATGTGATTAACCGCATTTTTTCCCGAACCTCCAACACCGATGACGCGGATTCGCGCAAACGCTTCGATCTCTGGAGTTAGTTGTGGCATAGCAATTAAATTATTTCTTAGGGTAATAGTCTCAGATGACCTGCACACTCTACCACTTGGTGTTTGCAACATGCAAATGCATAGAAATCCACAGGTTGTGGACTACGAGCTTCGGCTCTTTGAACCTTATGTAAAGCCAATTATTTTTAGTTCGCGAAGAGTGTTGACGGCCTGCTTTTTTGTATCCGAAAACCGCTACGGTAAAAACTTTTTAAACCAGCGCCAGATGGATTTGAAAAAGTCGCGGAAGCCCGAGCCGCCGTCTTGCGCTTCGATGTCGCCGCCCGATGTCAGTCCCCAAATAGTCAAACCATAGGCGACCGCCCACGAACCGTCTTTGAGCTGCATTTTTGCAGAGCCCTCGGCAAGCGCCGCGAGGCGCGAAGGTAAACGCAGTGCCGCCTTGGCAAGGTCGGCCATAGTCTGCACGCTTGAGCCTCCGCCGGTTAGAATCACGCCGGCGGGCAGCAGTTCGTCTTTACCGATTTTTTTAAGATGTGCTTCGACGAGCTTAAACATGTCTGAAACTCTCCGCGAAATGAGGTCGTCTATTTTTCTGCGGGGGAACGGCGCGCCTAAGACCGCGCCTTGTTTAAGTTGCTCGGCCTCCTCGGGCGAGATCTTGAGCCCGAGCGCGATATCGTGCGTGATGTCCGAGGCGCCTACTGGAAACACTTTAATCGAAATGGGTACGTCATCTTCAAACACCGCGATCGAGAGCGTTTCGGAGCCGACGTTGGCCAAAACGCAGCCAACGCGTTTTTGCATTTTGGTGAGCGCGACAAAGCTTGCGGCAAGCGGCGCCGCAACCATATCCTCGACCTCGACACCCGCTGCCTCGACCGCCTCCACCAAATCGGACACATGCCGCTCAAGACAAGTGATGAATAATGTTTCAATGGCAAGCCGCATGCCCCGCATCCCGATGGGGCTGCGGCCGAGCACTTTCACGCCATCGACGCTGTAGCGTAGCGGAATAGTGTGGATGATTTTGCGATTGAGTTTCACTGACGGAGCGATTGCGGATTCGCTTGCGGCAATGGCGCGGGGGATGTCGCGGGACGTTATCTCGGAGTCGCCGCGTTCAACCACGGTTTCGCCGCGCGAGAATGCTTCGTCGAGCCCCACGCCGCCGATACCCAGGTATGCGCGCTTTACTTTGACCCGCGCGGCTTTAGACGCTTGCGCCACGGCTGCGGCGATAGAGCGCGAAACTTCGGGGATAGAGGTGATGTAACCGTTGCGCATCCCGCGGCTCTCGGCGTAGCCGGTGCCGAGGATGAGCGGCGGCAGGCGCGGATCATCTTGCCTTTGCGCTATGACGACCTTGATTTGGTAGGTGCCTACGTCTATTCCGGTTACTGTTTTTTGCATAATGAAAACGTTCAAGAAGTTCTGTCTCCTCACGTTCCATTGTAGCACCGTGTTTGAGTCCTTTTAAATGCAGCAATCCGTGGATAAACAGGTATTCTACGGTGTACGGTTTGGCTGCGCTGCGGCAGATTACAATCTCTCCCGATTTTTTTGAAAGCGGAAATGCCAGCACATTTGAAACGCGATCTTTTCGGACCATGGCCGATGCGCTTCGGGCGGATTTTTTGTATTTCATCGCTTTTTTCATTTCTGCCGCAGACAAAAAAGCGACCGAAAGGTCGTAGTCATGGGCGAGCACCTGTTTTTTTATTTGTTCGAAGGGGAAGCTCCGCATTGCCGAAAAAATTAGCGCCGGCGGCCGCCACGCATCGGCTTTTCGATCATTTTGCCGAGCTTGATGAGTTCCTGCACCGCTTCGCGGCGCTTAATAGCTTTGAGGGTATGCTTGCGCACCACCGAGCGGGACTTGGGGCGTTCGTGGTAGCGGCGATTGCGCATGCGCTGGATAAGCCCCGCGCCCTGTACGCGCTTACTAAAACGGCGGATCAAATTTACCGCCGACTCACCCTCGTTTTTGCTCACCTCCGCATTCGTTGCCATGTACGTACGCGATGATACCACACCGTATTGTATAAAACAACCTTGCTACCTAAGGGCTTTAAGGAAGCGGTGGAGGTGGGCGAGCTCGACGATTATTTGAGACGAGTTGTCGGTCGAGCGGATGATGACAGTGCCGTCGAGCGCCTCGCGATGTCCCATGATGAGCAAATGTGAGACTCCCAATTGTTTAGCCGATTGCAGCTGCGGCGAAAGGTGCGTGGCGTCAAATGACTGCGACACGGGGATACGCGCCGCGCGCAGCACATCCAAGACAGCAAGCCCTTGCAGCTTGGCACGCGTGCCAAGCTGCACAAAGAAAACTTTTGGAGCGCGGGTTGATGCCGGGTAGACAAAGTGTGCGCGCGCGGCGCCCTTTTTGCGGAAGAAGACGCTCGCGCCGACGGCAAACCCCTCTTTTTTGCCGGTGAGCCGGCGCACATATTCGTCGTAGCGGCCGCCGTGCGCCGAAAGGATGGTGGCATCCTCTTCGGCAAGATCAATGGCAAACATGAGCCGCGGCTCAGGCATGCTGCTTACCAACAAGTCATCGAGCTCGTAGGGAAGAGAGAGTTTTTCCAGATGTTCTAAGACCTCGCGCAGATGCACGCGGCTTTTTTCGGACAAAAAGTTTACCGCGCGCGGACCGTCTGCAAGAATTTCGCGGCACGCCGCGTTTGCACAGCGGTAGGCATCAACCGGATTGCGGGCACTGTGCTCGCGGCATGTGTCGTCGAGGCTAGCGGCATGCTTGCGCAGGTAGATAGAGAGTTCGCGCGCGAAGCGCTGTTGGCTTTCTTTATCGCCGAGCGCGTTCACGCGCACGCGCGCGACCCGCGAGCCCCACTCGGTCATGATAGCGGCGATCGTTTTAAGCAGCACGATCTCGCCGACGCTCTCGGGCGAGCCCGCGAGTGTGAGGCCAAACTCGCCGCAGTCGCGGCCGAACGTCTCCGGCGCATATACGGGGGTTGGACTCGCGTAAAACGCGAGCATCGGTTCGCCCGGGCGCACGCCAAGCGCCGCAGTGCTTGCGTGCATGGCGGTCTCGAACGAATGCATGCCGCGCACGCGGTCGATCTTACCCACGGCGATGCGCTCTATCTCGCGCATGGGGCGGAATCCATAAAAAGACGAAACCTCAGCAGCGTGTCGCAAAAACGAAGTAGGCGACGTACGGGTGAATTTCATGGTTATTGTGGTAATTCGGTACTTCCGGGGAATATGCTTACGGTTTGAAAGGGGAGCAGGCGCAAAAATGCGCGTCCGACAATATTATCCCGCGGCAGGGGCCCCCACACCCGCGAGTCCGAGCTCTCGGGCCGGTTGTCTCCCATGACGAAAAACTCATCATCCTTGAGCACTGCGCGCAGACTACTGCCATTGCCGCTGTTAACGATGTACTGCTCGCTTAAGGTAAGCACCTCCCCATCTTTTTTGATGACAGAAATTTTGCCGTCTTTAATGGTTACCGTTTCGCCCGGCAGACCGACGATGCGCTTGATAAAAAATTCTTTCGGATCGCGCGGATAGCGAAATACCACCACGTCGCCGCGCTCGGGATCGTTAAAATGGTAGGTCAACTCGTCGATAATGAGATATTGGCCGTTTTGAAAGGTCGGTACCATCGATGCACCCGAGACGATAAACGGTTGCGCGACAAAAAGCCGTATCGGAAATACGATAACGAACGCGAGCAAGGTAAATTTGAGGAGTTCGGTGAAAAAAGAATCACGTTGCTCCGGAGGCATGCATGTATTGTATGCGCCTTTGCGCGGCGCGCAAGTCCTCTGATACACTACGACACATGTCTTGGATTATTGCTGGCCTTGGAAACCCGGATCGGGCATACGAAGGCACACGGCACAATGTCGGGCGCGATTTTGTGCAGCATGCAGAAGGAAAAATTTCAAAAAAAGCGAAGCTCGTGACCCCCGAGGTCTATATGAACAACTCCGGCCCCGCAATCCGGAAAATTTTGTTCGCAAAATCGGCCCAAGGCCGATCCGCCTTGGGCGGAAAGGCCGCCTCTAGGCTTGTGGTGGTGCACGACGACCTTGATTTGCCGCTCGGCACCGTTAAAATCTCGTTCGGCTCCGGCTCGGGAGGTCATCGGGGAGTTGAATCGATAATTAAAGCCCTCAAAACGAAAGAATTCGTGCGCCTAAGGATCGGCATCAGCCCTTCGACCCCGTCGGGCAAACTCAAAAAGCCCGAATCGAGCAAAATAGTCGACTTTGTGCTCGGCAAATTTAAACCCGCCGAGCAAGAAAAACTCAAAAAAGTAAAAAAACTGGTGCATGAAGCACTCGAACTCATACTCGAAGAAGGGCTAGAGAAAGCCCAAACAACGATCAACTCTCGATAAAATCATTTAAAAGAAACCCATCTACTCTCATGACGGTTGCAATTATCGGATGAGGGAGGTCGATAATGCAGAGGTCAGTCTACAAAATTCCTGTTGGTGATCTCTTGGTATATCCGGAGATTCGCAGGACGGAAGTTCAAGGGCAACGAGTGCGGTTGGTGGGGAAGCAGTGGGATTTTTTGCACGCGCTTGCTGTTACCCGAGGAGTGGTAACGAGGGATTTTCTTCTTTCGCTCATGAATCCAGACCCAACCGCGGTGCCCACGTTAAGATCCATTGATATGCTTGCAAGCAACGTACGTTCTAAGCTTGCGCAGGTTAATGGAAAAAACTACATCTCAACCGTCTATGGTTATGGATATGTATTACGCGATCCAGACTGCACACCCACCGGATAAACAAAACGCCCGCTCCTAATCAAGGAGCGGGCAGGTCTTTGGGTGCTAGAAGATGCAATGCATCTTCATACTGCCACCAATTGATGCGAGATACCACTCCACGAGTACGAAGGAGAATCTTCTCGGCAGGTATATATACGCGATTATATTTTTTGTCAGCCGAAGTTTCAAAAAAAGCTGCGAGAAGTACCGAGGATGGCACCACAAACAGACGTTCTTGAAAGTTTTTCGCGCACACGTAGAAGATGACCGCCTCTACAGTTTGCAAGAGAGAAAGGCTTACATTAAATGCGTAGTACAGCCGTTCGGTTTGCACTCCCAAGCTGCGGGCTTTGGTGGAAGTGTGCACTAAACACCGATGCCCATTGAGAGTGATTTGATTGCGGAGTAGTCTTCCTCCCGAACCGGCTATGCCAGTAATGACACACCCTGCAGAGCGAAGCTTGCCTCCGATTGTCTTTATCTTCCCGTTGCTCAGCAACTCATTCGTCTCTTTCTCTAAACGGGCAAGATTTTTTTCAAGAGTACAAGACTTTTGACGGTCGCGTCCACTCAAGTCACCAAACAGGTCGCGGAACCACTTGTTATAGATTTGTTGTACGCGTTGACGGGTGATTCCTCCATGAGCGCCGATGACCTCCATGCGATGACAGTTGGCTTTGAAGTATTCAAACAGATCCTCAAAGCTCAGGGTGTGTTTAGGGGAATAACGCACAAGCGCGGCCTCCCACTTGCGTTTGAGCGCTTGCACACGAGGGTGTGCAAGCGTGAGCGTTTCTGTATCGCGCACCGCATACCTCCTGTGTTTGCAGCTAGAAAGACCTTGACCGTCTACACGTATACCATTGAACGCTAACAACGTCCAATTATTTCTTCTCCGAGTAAGAGAGCGCCATGCGCATCTCCTTGGGGTCAAACAGCGAAATGGTAAACGGATACCGTTTGCCGAGCTCGAGCGTTTGATGAAGCTTCTCTTCGGAGCCAAATTCGGAAATATGTACCAAGCCCGCGATGCCCTCCTCGATCGAGGCTAAGGCGCCATGCTTGTTGTATTTGATAATCACTCCCTCTACCTCGTCGCCTTTCTTGTATTTGGTCGATGCGGTCTGCCACGGATTTTCTTTGAGCGCTTTGACCGAGAGCGAAACCTTGCCGTCTTTGATGTCGATTATTTTTACCTTGACCTTGTCGCCGATTTTAAAGAAGTGGCGCGGATCGTCCACCAAGCCCCAGTCGATCTCTGAAATATGAACCAAGCCCTCGAGTCCTTCCTCAAGCTTGATAAAGACGCCGAAGTCCACCATGCCGGTTACCTCGCCCGAGACTACGTCTCCCACATTGTAGGTTGCAATGATCTCCTGCTTTTCTTTATCGTCGAAACCTTTTTCAGAGAAAATAAGCTTGCCTTCTTTCGGCTGTGCACCGATGATCGAGATGGTCAGCTTTTCGCCGACAAATTTGCGCAACTCATCTAAAATTTTGTCTTTGTCGCCGTCCAACACGCGCGGGTAGTGCTCGGCCTTGAGTTGAGAAGCGGGGAGAAAGCCCGCGATGCCCTGCCACTCTAAAATGAGGCCGCCTTTGTTGGCCTCTTTGACCGTAAGTTCAAATTGCTGCTTGGCTTTGACCGCCTCTTCGGCCTCGGCCCAGATGAGCGCCTGGCGCGCCTCTTTGAGCGAGAGCTCGATGTAGCCGTCTTTGGTGGCGGTAGAGATGACCTTGGCGGCGATACGGTCGCCGATGTTGGTGCGTTTGATAACCTCGCGCGCGTTCAAATATTCACGGCCAAAAATGACACCGGTGCCAAACGGGGGGAGGTCGATGTAGAGCCGCGCGCGCTCAAGCGCAATAACCGGGCCTTCGACGATGTCGCCCTCTTTCGGCGGCTCGGGCGCACGCTCCAAGAGCCCCTGCATCAGAGACTTGGGCTCTTCTAGACCATTTTCAGTTTGCGGCGCGCCTGCCTGCGCAGGCAGGTCTAATACCGTATTTTTAGTGGCTGACATATTGGTTTGTAGGGTGGAGGTCCCAAGGTCGGGAGTTACTTCCACGCAAGTTAATAAAGGTAGAAACCCTTATCGCAAAACAGTATACACGAACGTATAAAAAAGAGAAAGCCCCCGGTTTTTCAGGCCGGGGGCCCCGTGCTAGAGAGCGCATATGTCGACATGCGGTACCTACGGCCAATCCATGGCGAGTCTCTCCCGCTATTGGCGATTCGCGTCCCAACAGCTACACTCTAACGCTTTCACAAAGCGTGTCAAATCACTTTTGCACAGCACAAAAATGACTTGAATTTAGGGCTCAAATATGCTAAAATTGGGGTATGGTGATCAGCTATTTAGGGGGCGAATGCTTCAAGGTAACCCAAGGGGATTTGACGCTCGCGTTCAACCCACCGTCTAAAGACTCCACGCTCGCGCACGCAAAGTTCGGCTCCGACATCGTGCTCTCCACGCTCGACCACGAAGACTTTAACGGCGTTGAAAACACCTCATTTGGCGACCGCGAACCGTTTGTTATTTCGGGTCCGGGCGAATATGAGGTCAAGGGCGTCGCGGTGCGCGGCTTTGCCGCCGAGTCGCTCTATGACGGACAAAAGGGGATTAATACTATATATAGTGTCGCGCTCGAGGGTATGAACCTTTGTTTTCTCGGGGCGCTGGGCTCGTCGGTGCTGCCCGTGGCCGCCAAACAAGAGCTCGATGACATTGATATTTTGTTTTTGCCGATAGGCGACGCGGGGGTCTTAGACTATGACGAAGCCTACAAGCTGGCGGTGCAGCTCGAGCCCAAAGCTATTATTCCCATGCACTACAAACCTGAGTCGCTTAAAGCATTTCTTAAAGAAGCGGGAGAGGAGGTCAAAGCGGTAGACAAATTGACCGTCCGCAAAAAAGATCTCGAAGGCAAAGAGGGTGAGATAGTTGTGCTGCAATCATAGTTCGGGCTCACTACAAGTAAACATGAAACGCTATATCGAACATATGCACACCAAAGAGCCGCACGAGCGCCGCGCGCACGCGATGCGGGTGGCACTGCTTGCCACTGCAGCGCTCTTTTTCGTGTGGATGACGACGCTCGGCGTGCGCCTCGCGTCGCAAAACCCCGCGCAAACCGCCGACGGCGCATCAAGCGCAGAGCTTGCAAACGTGTTGAGTGGGGCGTACGCTCCTAATACTTTAGAAGTGGTGCAGCCCGAGCAGTAACCTATGGCTAAGGAGAAAGAAAAATCATCCGCCGAAGGCGGCGACCCAAGAAATGGCGCAGGCGTTGTGGCGCGCAACATCTCGACCGAGATGCGCGAAGCCTACCTCGACTACGCGATGTCGGTCATCACCGCGCGCGCCCTGCCGGACGTGCGCGATGGCCTCAAACCTGTGCATCGCCGCATCCTCTACGCGATGCACCGCATGGGGCTCACCCCGCAGTCGCGTTTTCGCAAGTCGGCCACGGTGGTTGGCGAGGTGTTGGGTAAATACCACCCGCACGGCGACGCTTCGGTGTATGACGCGATGGTCAAAATGGCGCAGGATTTTACGATGCGTTACCCGCTTATCTTGGGGCAGGGGAACTTCGGCTCGATAGACGGCGACTCTGCCGCCGCGATGCGCTACACCGAGGCCAAGATGAGCGGCATGGCAACCGAGCTTTTGCGCGATCTCGAAAAAGAGACGGTTCTGTGGCGGCCCAACTACGACGGCTCGGTGCAAGAGCCCTCGGTGTTGCCTGCGGCAGTGCCGAACATTCTTCTCAATGGCACCTTGGGCATCGCGGTTGGTATGGCGACCAACATCCCGCCACACAATTTGCAGGAACTCTCGAGTGCGCTCACACACCTCATCGACAATCCGCACGCGTCGGTCGAAGATTTGATGCAGTTTGTCACGGGGCCCGACTTTCCGGTCGGCGCGGTAACGTTTAATAAAAAAGATTTGCTCCACGCCTACTCCACGGGCCGCGGCGGGGTGGTGGTGCGCGGCAACGCTGAAATTGTCGAGGGTAAAAAAGGCGACTTCCAAATTATCGTCACGTCTATCCCGTACCGCGTCAACAAAGCCGACCTCATCGTGCGCATCGCCGACCTGGTGCGCGATAAAAAGCTCGAGGGTGTGCGGGGACTCCGCGACGAATCAACGCGCGACATCCGCGTGGTGATCGACCTGAAGCAAGGCGCGCATCCGCAAAAAGTGTTGAACTACCTCTACAAGCACACCGCGCTTGAGGACACCTTCCATTTCAACATGGTGGTGTTGGTAGACGGCGTGCCGCAAACACTCTCGCTTAAAGGCATTTTGCAGGAGTTCATCAAGCACCGCCGCGAGGTGGTGCGGTTGCGCAGCGAGTTTGACCTGCGCAAAGCGCAGGATCGCGAGCACATCTTGCTTGGCCTCAAAAAAGCGCTCGACCACATCGACGAAATCATCAAACTCATCCGCGCGAGCCGCGACGTAACCGAGGCGCACGCTAACCTAACAGGAAAATTTTCCGCCAAAGGCGGACCAGCCTTAGGCTGGAAGTTTTCAGACCTGCAGGCAACCGCGATCCTCGAGATGCGGCTCTCGCGCCTTGCCAACCTCGAGCGCAAAAAGGTTGAGGACGAGCTCAAAGAGGTGCAAGTATTGATTGAGGAGCTGCAAACGCTTTTGAAAAGCGACAAAAAAATGCTCGGCGTCATCAAAACCGAAATTGAAGACATTGCCAAAAAATACAACGGCGACCGCCGCACCAAAGTGGTCAAAGGCGCGGCGGGTGTGATTAATGTCGAGGACCTGGTGCCCGACGAAGAGCAGGTGTTGGTCTTGACCCAGGGCGGCTATGTGAAGCGCACCAACCCCGAGGAGTTTCGCCGGCAAAAGCGCGGCGGGGTGGGGGTCATCGACCTCGACACCAAAGAAGAGGATTTTGTCACGACCTTCCTTACCACGTCGACCCACAGCGACCTTCTGTTCTTTACCGATGTGGGCAAGGCCTACCAGATAAAAATGTACGATCTGCCGGAGGGCAAGCGCTCGACCAAGGGCAAGGCGGTGGTGAACTATCTTTCGATAACCGCGCAGGAAAAGGTGACCAGTGTGTTGCCGATGCGCAAAAATCAAAAAGAAGGCGAGAAATTTTTGTACATGATTACCAAACACGGCACCGCGAAAAAAGTTGATGCTACCGCCTTCCACGACGTGCGCCGCTCGGGCTTGATCGCGCAAAAATTGCAGAAGGGCGACGAGCTTATCGCCGCGCTCTTGGTGGAGAAGGGCGACGAAATATTTCTCTCGACCGCCAAGGGGCAGAGTATCAGGTTTAAAGAAAGCGATATCCGCGCGATGGGCCGCGCCGCCGGAGGCGTGCGCGGGATGAAGCTAAGCGGAGGCGACTTTATCGTGGGCGCCGACGTGGTACCCAAGGGTGCCAAAGATCTTGAGGTGCTGGTTGTCTCGCGCAACGGCTACGGCAAGACCACCAAAGTGACTGAATACAAAACCCAAAAGCGCGGCGGCTCGGGGATTAAAACGGTTAAGGTAACTCCGAAGACCGGCCCCTTGATAACATCTCGTATTGTTGGCAGGGGGCGGGAGGACGTGCCCTCCGAAGCCTTGGCGAAGGAGGGTGAGATAGTGGTCGTCTCCAAAAAGGGGCAGGTCATCCGCACCGCATTGACCGAAATCCCGTCACTCTCCCGCGGCACGCAGGGCGTGCGCGTCATGAAGCTTAGAGACGGCGACGCGATTGCCTCTTTCGTGTGTTTGTAAACTAGACCATGGAGCTAAAGGATTTCATCACTAAAGTTTTGTCGGACATTGTTAATGGGGTTGAAGCTGCCAATAGAGATGCAATTAGAGAAATTAAACTCGACAGTTCGAAGGGGGATAGGACTGTTGAATTTGATATTGCCGTCACGGCGGAAGATACCTTGACCACTGAAGGCCAAGCAAAAGTCGAAGTACTGAGTCTAATTTCTGGAGGTGGAGGTGTAGAAAAGGAAGTGAAAAATTCGTCTGTCAGTCGTATCAAATTCGGAGTCTATGTATCCGGTATGACAAAAAATGAACATAATATTATACGCACAAAACAATTTCGAGATGCTCCCGAAAGAGGAAATCCTGGTTTTTAGTTATGAAAACAATTTTGGTGGATGCGGTGAGTAAATTCATTCAAGCATTTTGCAAAAAGCTAGAATGAAGGAAGGTATTAATGCGGTATGAAAAAAGCGGTAATTTTTGATTTAAACGGCGTGTTTGTGGTAGGACCAATGCTCTCTGAGCGGTTTGCGGACGAAAAAGGCGTAGCGATTGAAAAGTTTCTGCCGGTGCTCAAAGAAATTTTGCCTAAGATACAAATGCCCGGCGCAGAAAGTGCCTATTCGTACTGGAAGCCCTATTTAGATTCGTGGGGTATATCCATGAATGAGGAGGAATTTCTTAACTTTTGGTTTACTGCCGAAAAGGAAAATGCTCCTATGCTTGAGCTTGCGAAAGAGCTCAAACAAAAGGGTCTAAAACTTTTTATCATGTCGAACAATCTAAAGGAACGTACCGCATACTACGATGCGAACTTCGAGTTCTTTAAGGGTCTATTCAATAAAATTTATTATTCGTGGCAAACCGGATTCTTTAAACCCGACTCCCGTGCGTACCAGCTGATACTGCAAGAAAACAACCTCCAACCCGAAGAGTGTATATATTTTGATGATAGCGAAAAGAATGTCGCCGCCGCAAACGCACTTGGTATCGAGAGCTACGTTTTTGCGGGCCCTGACCACGTAAAAGAGAAGCTCTCACAAAATTTTGGTGGATGCGGTGCAAGTGCTATAGTCAGGGCGGAGCCGTCGTAAAGCGCTGAGTTGCCTTCGGCTTCAGGCTTGGATTCACCTCCCAGGCCAACCCGCTCGGTGAAGTATGATTCGGCGTGCCCGTCCACGCGCCAGGATCAATAGTCGACCGTACCCCGCTTCACCGAGCGGGATTTCTTTTTGCGTAAAGTAGCAAGGGTAGTTCTTGCTACACGCTCTAGAACAACCGCGGGCATTTTTTTAACGGTATACTCTAGCGATGAGAATTGTTGAGCGGGATATTGTAGGAGCACATATTTATTCAAAAGACGGCAAATTGCTCCTGGCACGGGCAACCGCCCAAGCGGTATATCCGGGCACGTGGAAGATCCCTGGGGGAGGTGTGGACGAAGGCGAGACTAAAGAGCAGGCGCTGGTGCGAGAAATTGCAGAGGAAACCGCAATAGATGCTTCACAAGCGCACATCGAACTTGTTGATGACGATATGACCGGCGAAGGGGAGAAGACCTTGCAAGACGGCGAGAAAATCATCGCCAAAATGAAATTTTATACGTACAAGGTCGTGCTTGATAAAAATGCGGCGGATATGCATGTGGTGCTCGAGCCACACGAGTTTGTTGAATACCAATGGGTTGAGCTTGCTGAATTAAAAAATTTGCAATTAAGCCCGCCCTCGGTTGAACTGTTTACCAAGCTCGGTTTTATATGAAAACAATTTTGGGAGATGTGGTATAGTCCATGGGCTCGGGCCTAACTTTGGCACGAGATGGAGCTGACCCAGCACCCCCGCCCGGTTTTCCCGGGCGGGGACTTCTTTTTGCGGTGTATAATCCGGAAAATGAACTGCCCGTTTGCTAAGTTGTTGGAATAGAGATTCAAGCATTTTGCAAAAAGCTAGAATGAGAAAAACTGTTGAAAACAATTTTGGTGGAGCACAGTGGGTGTATACTTACTCTGCACGCCTAACCCGTAACTAGGGGGTGCAATGCAAAGGAAGGTTAAGACGACCCATTCTGCCTACCCCACCCACCCGCGCTAGCGTGCCGCGGGTGGGACTTCTTTTTTATTCACATTGACCCCAGCTCTGCCTGAGAGTAGGGTGAGGGCAGATCCGCGTTCTTCACACGTCTCCCAAATCCGACATCTCTAAATCGAAAGGAGTCAGTCATGAGATTGGCGAGGATTCTCTTCATTGTTGTCTTCGGACTCGCGTTCATCATCGGTCTGTTTGGCTGGATAAAAAGCGCCCGGGCAGATAATGTCCTTACGGAACCGGGAGTTCCGCAAAGCGAGCATTTGCTTACCCGCAACATGCTCGCATTTTTTTATTGCGCGTACGCAGATGATATACTTTTCGTCATGATGGGGATGAACCAAAATTTTATTATTGGCGTTGCGGTTGCAGCGCTCGCTGCCCTGGTTGTTGCAGCATTTGTGTGGGTTGGCGGGTCTGCCACAGTTGAGAGCGGGATTTCTGAGCTTCAGATACAAGAATTTACGGCCGGCATGCGCGCCAAAGTGGTTGCCGAGGTCGGCCAGCCTATCGAAGGATTTGAACCATCGATGTTTATGCAGGCATACCCCGGCCTCAAGGCGCAAGATTTTCATACGGTAGACGCTACGATTGGTTTGTATCGCTACCAGGGCGGCAAGCTCGTGTATGACCTCGGCGGTGAGCAAGAAACAAGTTCCGCCGCGCGCGCGGTAACCGACCAAGGTATGCGCCAACTACTCCTCAATGTGGCGACGCGGCTCCAGATTAGTCTTGACAGCAAGGATGCCGTAGCCGCCATTCTTGCTAAGCTTGCCGGTGGAGGCGCGAGCAGTACTCCCCAAACGCCGGAGAGGCCAAGCGGCAGCGAGGCGGGGATAACGACCACACTTACCGGCACCATTGCCTGCCTGCCGCACAAGGGCGGCCCAATAACAACGCTTGAGTGTGCCTTTGGTCTTAAAACAGACAATGGCCGCTATTATGCGCTCAAAAATTTGTCCGAGATTGCGCCCCACATAGCCGACACCACTATCCGCGTGCGGGTGATGGGAGCCTTGAGCGAAATAGATGAGAACGAAAAATACGACATCGACGGCGTCATTACCATCATGACAATCACCGAACTCTGAAACACCGCTCTTTTTGGATATATACTGTACATGTGAAAGAGAGTTCTTTTCTTAATCCTGCAAAAGCGGTGGCTGTGATGCAGCTCAGTGAAGGCATGCATGTGGCCGACTTTGGCGCGGGGTCGGGGTTTTTTACGCGCGCGGCGGCGCGCGCGGTGGGGCCAAGCGGCGTGGTGTGGGCGGTTGACGTGCACCAAACCCTCCTTTCACGGATAAAAAATTTGAGTTTGGCCGAAGGCTTGTCGCATGTCGAGGGGGTCCACGGCGACCTTGAGCACCCGGGCGGCAGCCACTTGCCGGCGGCATCTTTCGACCTCGTGATTGCCGCGAATCTTTTTTGGAGTCTCGAGCGCAAGAGCGTGGTGGTCGACGAAATATATCGCGTCCTCAAAAAAAACGGCCGCGCGCTCGTTATCGACTGGCAAGATTCTTTCGGCGGTATGGGGCCGCACCCAGACCATGTGATGAGTCAGGAAAAAACGCTCACACTATTTGAGGCGGGGGGTTTTGCTTCGGCCGAAGCGGTGCCCGCGGGTGCGTATCACTGGGGATTTGTCGTTAGGAAAAAAGCAAAATAAGTCGCACAATTCAATAATGGGTCATCTCTCCACATTTCAGTTCATCGTCCTCGGTGTCTTTAGCACGCTCATCTTGGTCGGCGTCGGTATATTTGCCGCGTTCGGCGGACTCCTCGGTGGCGGTGCGGTGGGGCCCGTAGTCGTCTGGGGGACGATACCCTCCGACCAGTTTACAAAAGTCATAGACACGCTGCGCACCTCCGACAAATCGTTCGAGCAGGTGAGCTATGTGCAAAAAGATTCTTCGAGCTATCATGCCGAGCTGTTAAACGCCATGGCGTCTGGCCAATCACCGGATTTGTTTTTAGTATCGCAAGAACATCTGCTCGTTTTTGCAGACAAGGTGCTGACCATCCCCTACAGCGCGGTCTCGCAAGGGGAGATGGTCAATTCCTACATCAACGAAGCGCAGCTTTTACTGACCCCGCAAGGGTCGCTCGGGCTGCCGTATACGATCGATCCCTTGGTCATGTACTGGAACCGCGACCTTTTTGCCGCCGCGGGCCTGCCGCAAGCGCCGCAGTTTTGGAACGACTTTTTAGAGATTGCGCCTAAGATCACCTCGCTCGACCAAGGCTCCAACGTGCGCAAGAGCGCGGTCGCCATGGGCGAGTGGCAAAACGTCAACAATGCCAAAGCAATACTCTCGGCGCTCTTTATGCAGGCAGGCGACTTTGTGGTCGTGCGCGGGTCGGATGGAAAAGTAGTTTCCGTGTTTGGCGCTTTTCCCGAACAAGCGTCCGTCAACCCCGCCGGTTCAGCGTTGCGCTTTTATACCGAGTTTGCCAACCCGTCAAAAGCCACCTATTCGTGGAACCGCGCGATGCCGCGCGCCTCGGATGTTTTTACGGCGGGAGATACGGCGGTGTACTTCGGCTTTGCGAGCGAATATCCAGACTTGCTGCGCAAAAATCCAAACCTCAATATCGGTGTTTCGCCGCTCCCGCAGCTCAAAGACGGCAACACCCTCACCTTCGGCAGGATGCAGTCTTTGGCGGTGCCGCGCTCGGCGGCAAACCCGGAGGGCGCGCTCACGATCGCGCAAAAATTGTCCAGCCCCGCGGGTATCGCGCTCATCGCGCAGCAGATGGGTTTGCCGCCCGTGCGCCGCGATGTGCCGGTCAACACCGAAGGCAACGCCGCCGCGAGTACCTTCGTGCAATCGTCGCTCGTTGCGCGCGCGTGGCTCGACCCCGACTCCGCCAAGACCGACACGCTCTTTAAGACCATGATAGAATCGGTTGTAAGCGGGCGTCAGACGCCGGCAGAGGTGGTTGCCGAAGTTGCAAGCGAACTTCAGCAATTAATCGGATTTTAGTCATGTTTAGCGCCGCACTTACCGTTTTTTTTGCACTCGCGTTCGCGATCGCGCTTTTGGCTTTTTTTTGGGGACTCATTGTTTATTTTTGGAATGTAGGCACCAACGAAGAGGGGCGCCGCCACGGCAAAGCGATTTTGATAGCCGGCGCGACCGCGCTCGTGGTTCTGATGGTCCTCTTCGGTGCGGTACAATGGGTAGGGCACAAGTTTGGTGCAGAAGTGTTTAGAGTAAATTAATATGAAATTTAAATTTGGACTATTTTTGATAAGCGGAATCTTGTTTACCGCGCCATTGTTTGCAGGAGCAGCACAGAATTTTAACAACCCGGTGCAGACGGGGGGCTTTGATAATCCCGTGCAGACAGGCAGTAGCTACCAACCCTCGAGTGGTTTTAGCAATTTTCAACTCACCAACCCGCTCAAGGTCAACACCGTCTGCGGGCTCATTAAATCAGTCCTGCAGGCGCTGTTGGTCATCGGGCTTCCTATTGCGGTCCTGTTTTTAATTTTTGCAGGCTTAAAGTATGTGGCCGCGCTCGGCAAGCCCGAAGCTATTAACGAAGCCAACAGAAATCTGCTTTACACCGTCATCGGCATCGCTATCTTTTTAGGGGCCGCGCTCATTGCCCAGGTCATCGCCACCACGGTAAGCAATATTTCCGCGCAATCGGGAGGAGGCTTCCAGAACATCAGTTCGTGCAACTAACATGTGCACGTTTACCGATTTTTCTTCAGTCGTTGCATGCAGCATCGGGATCATTAATGTTGTGATCCCTATCCTTGCCGGCATAGCCCTGCTCCTTTTCTTGTGGGG
>ERZ1292632.1295-Hain-H43-01um-R2-1295-length-24808-cov-27_pt1 | contig 24808 bp, 37 predicted proteins | sample MGYA00564407_ERZ1292632 | MGnify/ENA primary metagenome ERZ1292632 (study PRJEB36523, sample SAMEA6512637) | groundwater metagenome | collected 2019-01-08 | study: AquaDiva: Metagenomics assemblies of 32 groundwater samples | reverse complement strand
TTGAAGGCTCTTTGATGGTTATAGGGTTGATGACTCTAACATCTAAAGGTTCACCGGATCGAAGCCTTTCTTCTCCTCCAAACAGTTTGTCTATAGCTGTACCAAGTAAAGCAAACCCCAAACCTACTAATGGAGGAAGTATTGCAGCACCAAAAGCTCCACCAAAAGCAAATTCTCCTTTGTTATTCTGGTTTCTGTCTATAAATGCCTGTGAAAATATAGGAGCCAAACTTTCTCCTATACTAGAAAATATATTTTTAAAGTTGTTAGATTTTACAGCATTAGCTAAACCGTTGGCTATGGCTACACCAGCCTGTTCCCACATAGACAAGTCTGTAGTAACAGACTCAAACATTTTCTTAATAAATGTAACTATATCTGTAGACTGTATAATAGCCTGTAAAATGTTGCCCTCTAACAAAGCACCCATAAACTCTGCTACTTCATGTTTAAAATCAGCCAATAAATCTTTGTTTCGTTTTAATGCTCTATATACAGCATCCCATGAAGGAATGACATTTTGAACTGAGGCAAGGAAGGAAACTGCTGTTTTTGCACCAAGAGCTAATTTTTGAAACGGAGAACTATCAAACTTAATAGCTTTGGCAAAATCTAAAGCAGTAAGGACATATTGTTCCAAATAAACTCTGTCTTTTTGTGTCATTTCTCCTATATCTTCCGTAAGTCCTACAAATTCAGTATAAACTTTGTTTTGTTCTTCTATGGACTTTGTTCCAGTAGCAGCTAAATCATACAACGCACCGGCATTTTCTTTTGTGCAAGCCAAATTTTGCTTTAGCAAATCAAGTTGGCTAAACAAAGCATTGTTAAGTAATCCTATATTTTCTGCTGAATCCCGTCCCGTTAATACAAGAGCTTGTCGCAAAGCAGAGTAACTACTAATTAATTGGCTAATAGCTTCATTTTCTGAAATGATACCAGCGTTAGATAATTTTAATGGCTCATCTAATTTAAACAAAGGTTCTACAAAATCACTTATAAATTTTGACAGTTTAGCTAAATCTGTAGTATCTGTTACTTCTCCAAATATATCAGACCACTTAAAGGTTTGTGTTCCTATTTGTGTTGAGAAAGATTGTAGAAATTTATTGAAGGTATCAATCAAACCCGAAAAATCAGAGCTTTGTTCTATGGCGGTGTTGATACCGTCAATAAAAGCATCAAAAGATGATGTTAAAAGATCATTGGAATCAATAACACCGCGTTGAAACTTAATTACGCTCAAACCGATAGTTTCAAACGATTCTTGGAGGCTAAGTATTTTTTTATCTAAATCCTCTACAGCTTCATCTATTATGTCAAATGCTTTAGTTATATCATCTACATTAGACATTGTTCCAAATACTTTTTCAACATCTAAACCAAAAGAACGAAATTCGTTATCAAGAACATCTATACCCAATCCCGCCGCTTTCATGACGTTTATAAATTTTTCTCTAAAAAGCTCATCAAACTTTTTAGCTGTCAGACCAAAAGTAATTTCTAATCTAGCTTTTTCAGCAGCCAACTCTGCCGCTTGTAATATAGTTTGTCTAGTATTATAGAAACCAGCCTTAGATAGAGCTAAGAAATCAGCTAGAGACTTATTAAAAGATTGTAAAGCACGTTCCCAATCAGATAATTTATCTTTTGTTTTACTAGCCTCTTTTCCGGCATCTTCCGTAGCCAATCTAAATGCTTCTATAGCATTTGTAATATCGTCTGTGTTTACTGGCCCCGATAAAGATGATTCAATAACTTGCCGTAAATTAACAGCAGCACGTCCAATCTCTTGAAGTTCATCTGGAAGAATTTTGCCTGGTTTTAAATTCTTTTTAGCTTCATTGAATGATTCAACAATCTCTGTAGTTGTTTTTAATAAACCCTCACCTATACGTTTTCCATCTTCTGTTATAGCACCCGTATTGATATCTATAGTACGTTTGAATGCTTCAAAGTTGTTTCCTGCTTTTTGTAAGGCATCACCTAATTTCTCAAAATCTTTATTGATTTTCGGAGTGCCTTCAAAACCTAAAAATTGTGTTGTTTTAGTCCACCAAGTTTCTCCTTTAGCCAATTTTCCGGCAGTTCTAGATGCTACTGCTAAATCTGTTGCTACAAGAGATGCTATCAATAAATCATTTTGTTTTTTGGCGGCAGCAGCAGCAACAGCGATAGCTATAATAATATCTCTAATATCTCCATACTTGTTGACTATAAACTCTGATTGACTAGATAAGCCCAAAATACTACCAGTCAATTTTATTATAGCTTCAGCAGTAAGATCACCCGTCTTCTTTACTTGTACCTGTATATCGTTTTGTACTCCCCAAGATTCTGCTAACTGTAAAATAAAATCCTTTAATTCATTTGCATGAATAGATAAAAGTTTTGTTGATTGGTCAAACTTCTCGTAATTGATTATGGTTCTAGGAATATTTTCATTTATCCACTTATGCATATTATTCAGTTCTGATGTTGCTGTTTGTAAATTTTCTACATCAGCTTGTAATTTTTTAACTTCCAGCCTGTGTTTTTCTGTGGCTTTGTTCCACAGCCAAGTACCAGCAAGAATTAAACCATAAACAGCCAATAAAGGCCACATAGCCTTTAACAAACCCCAAACCGACTGTGTTAAGCGTGTTATTAACACACCCATTGCACTAGCAGCTTTTCCCATTGTTGCTTGAGCGTATGCAGCAATCTTGCTTGCCGCAGCTAACTGCATTTGGGCATTAGCGTTTTGGGCTGTGGTTACAGCCGACCTGATTTGACTAGCTGCATTTTGTTGCGTAGCCAAAATTTCTGTTTCTATAGCAGAAACATTAGCATTAGTAGCACCGGTTAAAAATGTTCTGGATATAATTAGTTTTTGTGTAGCTATATCTTGATTTTTAAGTTGATTAGTAAGACCTAAACCAGCACCAAGCAAGCGTATTTCTGCCTCACTAGCTTGGTTAATTGCTCCTAACATTGCAATTTTAATGGTGTTTGATGTAGCATTAGCTCGTAATCCTAACGCATCAATAGCAGCACTTGCACTACCTGTAGCAGCCGATAAGCCAGACATCTCTCTAATTCCGCCACGAGCTACATTGAACAAACCAGCTAAATCCACAGCACCCCTACCTGTGGCAAATGTACTCACAGCACCGGTTTTAATAGCAGTTATTGTAGCAGCTTTTGTTGCAAATATTCTTTCTGTCTCAGCAGCAGCATCTACTCCTATAGATGAAATAATTTTTCTATTGGTAAGTTCTGCCTGCAAAGCGGTAGCTTTTAATTCTGCCACTATTGATCTGTATTGATTGATAATAGGAGACGCAAATTTAACTGCTGCCAATGTAGCTAAACTGATAAAAATGAACTTGATGCTGGCTACAATTCTAGTAGCCCAAACTTCGGTGTTTTTACCTACAGCACTGTTGAGAACATCTAAGAATTTAGAGATTATAGGTATTAATTTATTACCAATCTCCAATCTCAAATCGGTAAAGGTTGCTTGCAATACTTGAAACGGATCGGCTTTGGCTACAGATGCCAAAAGACCAAACCGTTCTATATTATGAGATAATACATAATTAAGAGTTGCAATCTGTTTTTCTTCTGCATTAAGGTCTTTTGCACTCTTACCTATGGCTTTACCATACTCATCATATGCATCCTGAGCTTTGATAATGATACCTAAGTTATCCAAAATTTTAGGAGATGCACGACCAAGACCTGTCAGTATATCCTCCCAAGTATCCTTAACTTTTGTACCTAAAGCAAAGGCAGCACCGGTAGCTATTGTAGCTAATTCTGTCATATGAGCAGCAGAAGCAGGAATAAGAGTTAATGCTGTATTTAATGACCTGGTAGCATCTATAGCTGAAAGCTGTGCTAAGGTAATGCGCCTAACTTCCGCTACCATTTTAGCACCATTTTCACCCATAGATTTAGATAAAGTATTTAAACCTATAGTCATACGCTCAAATGTTAGAGCTAAATCCACAACGTCTTTGACTTCTTTAGTAAGCTGTCCAATACCAACGCCAAAAGTCAAGCCAGCAAAGATACCCTTTACTTTCTCGCCTTGATTTATGACGTAGTTAATCTTACGCTGAAATTCATCAGCGTTAGCCACAAAGTCCACAGCGAGAACATCTCTAAACTGAGCTATAGTAACTCACTTTCCTTTGGCATTTGAGTCATACAATGCACATTAAGCATATTTGCATCTTCATACTTCCTTCTGCTATCTACCCATATGCCATAGCCATAGGCTTTTATAAAGCTACAAAATCCTGCATCTTCACCAAAAGAATGCGCTCTGTACATAAACTTTTTTGCGATTTCAGCTTTCATAAGCACACAAGCACCCGTTATATCGCACTCAAACACTTTATTCCAAGGAAAATTCTTCCACACATCCAATCCACGATCTGTCTTTATAGCAATATTATAGTTAGCTTTAGGCCATTCTGCTATTGGATAATCATTACGGTTTTGCTGGTTATTCACTGGCAAAGCCACAAAATCTTTATTGTCCTCCAATAGCATTTTAAGTGACTTAGGCTGCACTAGCACATCACAATCCACACTAAAAAAATAATCTTCATCTTGAATGAGTTTCTTATGGTTATTTCTTACTAAAGCAAAATGAGAAAAGTCATTGTTTCCACATCCATAAAGGGTTTTAGTACCTCTACGGATGTCGTTAAGCCTATCATCCACAAACCCAAAGTTTTCCTCATATACTTCTAGTCTACCATAATTATGCAACTTTTTCAAGCGAAACATTTCATCTAGCAAAATTTCTCTAGTTCCGTCAACACTATCGTTTATGTACATAACTAGAGAAATCAACTCTTTTGGATACTCCAGTGCTTCCAAATTTTCGATATACTGCCTAATCACCCATTGTTTATTGTGAACACATGTTCCAATAAACACCTTTGGCTTATTATCTTTCATCTACTAATTTACCTACTTTCCTCATTGCTGGATTGCCTGTCATAAAGCCAAACATAGCATCAGCAGCAGCAGAGGCTTGTTTGCGTTTGATCTTTTCAAAGGTCTCTATTGCTACCGTTTCATCTTTGCAATACAAACGCAATTCACTTTCTTCTATGTGCTTTACTATCTTGTTAGCAGAATCTTGGCTCAGAAATCCACTCATCAAAGCATTCTTCATTCTAGTTATTTCATCATATAACATAAAATGATGAAATTGCCTTATTGCTACAATCCACGGTAGAGCCAATACTTCTTGATAGGCTAATCCTAGTTTTAGACACAAAAAGTCAATGATATACTCATCGCTTATAACTAGCCCTGCGTAGGGTTTTCGGCATCATTCTCTTTAGGTGTATCAATCTGGCTAGTGCCTATCAACTTTTCTCTATGGAGAATAGCAATACAAAGATTGATTAACTCCATAGGATAAAAATCGTTTATATCGGCTTTATTAGAGCTATAGGCATCGCCAAATATGATGGACATAAGAGAATCAAGAATATCCAAGTTAAAGTCTAAAGAATTAACATCTACAGTAGCCATTTTGTTAATTTCATCGGCTTTCTTGGCTACTAGCCTTTGGAATTTAATCTTGTTCTTCAAATCCATTCTGGGGATTTTAAGCTCTTTAACTATACCATCTATAGTTTTGAGTTTGATGGTGTAAAATCCATCAAGAAGAGAAAGCTCTCCTGGATCGAAATTACCCAGGAGAGCTTCGCTCGTAGCATTGACAGTATCATCAGGCATTTTTCATTTCCTCCGTACTAATTAATTTAACTTAACAAAACCTAAATAGCCTCAGACGTAATATCACCAGAACACTCAATAAGAGGAGTTGCGGTGAGAGTAGACGATCTCTGTATAACCGCATACAGGGGGCTATCATTGTGCAAATCCGTATCGGATAGAGCCTGAAACTTCATTGGCACATTAACCTGATTTCCTGCAATATCGTGGATGTTAAATGTACCAGTCAAGTCAGGCTTGCATTTCCAGAACACGAAATCATAGATGTTATCCCCGTCTGCATGAGTATGGCGAATTACAATGGTAAAATCGTTTCGGCTAGAACTAAATGCGTTACGATAAACCATAACTGCGGCTTCCAAAGGCATATACTTGTAGGTGAAGTAGATTGTAGCAGTATCAGCAGAGTCAGTAATAGTGATTTTACCTATGGTAGCATCAGTGTACGCCACTGAAGCAGTAGCTACTTCCGTAAAGGTTGTACCACTGTAAGACCATACATGTACAGAGTTTTCAACAACAAATGCGCTACCCAAAGCCACAACAGCATCATGCGCTACATATGTAGGAGTGTATGGACCATCTACATGGGTCGATACTGAAGTAGGTGTAGTAGCAGGATTAGTGCCTACACCTTTTGTGAGATAGTTATCTGTAGATGTACCAGCATCCAAGTTCATAGACAGACGCAAACTGGTAGCATTGAAGTTCTGATCTTCGATCTCTATACTTGCAGAAGGATTCCTAAATAGCCTATCGACAGGACCATTAGCCGGATTACAGGTAAACTCTACAACATCTTCTGTAAAAGTTATTGTAGCTGTTGCAGTACAACAAAGTTTAGCCGCAAACCCGTTAGCGTCGCCACGAGAGGCTATAAATATCTCGGTATCTGGAAGAGTAAATGATGCACTCATATGAGTGACCTCCTTTCAAAACAAAGTAATAACTTCTTCTACTCATAAGTAAACTGTAAACTTCCTGTCCAAACTAATTGAACAGCATCGTCCCGTTCCATTACATAGGTAAATGTACCAGGACGAATGAACACTTTCTGCATCGGTGTAGCAGTTATATCAACAGACAGACTTCCCAAATTTAACAGATTTTGTCTCAAATCCTGTGCTATCTCATCCACAGAACTTCGATCTTTAGCTAGTATTATAATTGCACAATCCAGTGTATCATTTAAAACATGCCCACCAAATCCTCCCCAATTATATGTGGTTGTAGTCAACCAATTCAGAATCACATGGGGAATAGATGTAAGTTTGTCTGTAGGCTGTGCTTTAACTGGCACAGGAGATACAGCATCTACCAACTTATCATAGAACAAACCCATTATGTAGTTGTGGTTTCTAAAAGTCATAGCTAAAATCCAGTATCAGATTCAAATTCTACTAAAGTAGAAACATCCTCAAACTCTTCAGCAGTGGATATACCTTTTTGATATTCTGAGTAATCTACACTAACGGGTTTACCTTCACTAAAAGGTCTTCGCTTTAAAAATAATCTTAATGAATCTCTATTGTCTCTTATAAATACCTCTCTCATCTCTGGCAATGAACGATGCAACATAAAATGACCTGGAACATATAAACCTTTTTTAGTGTACCAACCAAACTCTACAAACGATATATAGTGAGTGTTATTAGCTATTGACACTGACCTAACACCACGCCGTTGTATCTTCCAAGCCTGTGATAAAGCACCAGTTCTAATATATTCTTCTACATCTCCTAAAGGATGTGTATGTGGATAATTAGGATCAGCTTTGTGTCCACTCTCATCCTGTGGCGGAGAAGGTGTTTTAGACTGAATAATCTTTAAAGCCTCTTGGCTTGGTCCTTTTACTTTAAGTGTTGACATTAGCTATCCGCAAACTGTCCTTTCAAGCGTTTTAATGAATATACATAAGCAGTCTGATACACCAACAATTTAGGTGTACGTTTTTCAAGAATTGAATATTCTACATCATTCCATTTAACCAACGCTGTTTCATAGTCATCTATGTTTGTGTTTGTAATCATCAAGTAATCTGCATCAAGCTCTTGAACATTAATCAGTGCAAACAGACGTGTAGAAAGAGGAGCTATATGAGCATTTATTTCTGTTTCTGTTTGTGAATAAGTAGGTTCTATACCTAAACCAGAATCACCTGTACTTGTTACTGTTTGTGTTACCAAAATTACTTTGTCTGCTTTAACTCCATCGAAAGCAGAAATAGTGTTTAATATTTGAAAGAATAAATCCATTACTTTTGATTTACATACTCAATAGTGACAGGCTGTACTCCTCTGTAGTATCTAGCTTGTGCTAATGCTTGCTGTCTTGCTTGGGTCAAATCTGTGCTTAAATCCAACATTCTCTGTGCTATGGCTAATTTAGCATAATTAGATGCTATAGCTTCAAAAATTTCTGCAAGCATTTCACTTAAATTAACAACATAACCACGAATAACAACCGGACCTTCCATGTAGCCTAAAATCCCCAATGATGATGCAGGAAATAAAACAGCTACGGCAATTTCGTCCACATAACAGTTATTATTAAGTATCTCATTTACATATACATTGGTTTGGCTTAATCCATATTGTGTGCTACTTTTGTATATTCTGTTTATATCTTCAAACTTGCCAATAAACTCAAAATATACCCCATTATTGGTATTGCTAGAATCAGGTAGAGGAGTCCCCGTAATCTCTTGGGATGTAAGAGTTAGCTCTATTATTCGGTTAGGAAACCGATTAGAACGGGCAAACTCCTCTACCTGTTCAGCAGAAAACAAAGTGAAACCAGAATCGTTTAAGGTTCTGGTGTAGAAGTCAGCAATTCGGAAGTCCTGTGTCATAACTGCCATGCTACATCATCCCATTACTAATTCGCAGTATCCTGAGTAATCAGCTTAACGGCATTGGCATCAATCTCATCGAGAGCAGTAAGTCCGAAATGATGGAACAGGAAAGTGAAATCATCACCCGAACCGGCATCTGCAATCTCTTTGAAATAGATACCTCCACCAAGTCTCGCATAGTGGAACAGATTCTTAGGATAAATGAAGTTAGCTGAGTTGCTGAATGCCTGATCTGAAACAATGAATGTAACACCGCTAAGTAGCGGGTCCATTTCAATGTTGGCTTGGCTGATAAGTCCTGCCATAAGAGCAGTTGAGCAACCAACAATAACATCACTACCCTGTGAACGAGCCTGGACATACATCTTCGCTGCGGCAAACTCTTCCGGTGTAATGGTGCTTGAAGTATCACCATAGGTGTGCGTAGTAATAGCTGCTGTGAGCGAAGTACCTACACGGCTTTCAAAGTCGAGAATCATGTCAAGACGAAGCCTATCCAAAAGACCGTTGCGAACATTGGTCCTCATGGCAAACATGTCTTTAGCACAAAAACCGATCTTGATAAAATAGGTACTAGGAGTAACGGGATACTTGTTCTGCGTTACATCAGAAGTAGTTTTAGCTGTACCAGGAGTAGGACAGTTTGTATCGTTAGTGACAGTAAAACTAGACCACGTAGTAAGATAGATAGTCTCACCAGGAGTCTGCTCCAAATCCAAGTTCAGAGTAACACCATCACTAAGCAACGGAGAAGCCATCAAACCAGTAAGTATGTTGGCTGTCCATAGACTCGCATGTTCAAGAGTATTATAGGCCATTTTAAATTAGCCTCCTTTCTAAACCAGCATTAAGAAAATAAAACTTTGTGTGTCTTCTTACTCTTTGCTTGTTCCGCAATGGCATCAGTCTTCTTAGTCTCGTAGAGTTCCAAAAGCATGTCACCATCTAACGGAATCTTCTTATCGACTGCATCAGCCCACAATTTTTCAAACTCAGCAAACTTTCCTGCTTTTAATGCAGCAGTCATTTTTGCTGTCATTTCATCAGACTGTGGGTTGCCTGATTCACCGCCTCCTTGCGGGGAGGGTTCTTTAGATTCCTTAATAGGAACTTTTTTCTTGTCTGGCTCAGAAGGCTTTTTACCTTCTTCATCTTCGGTATCACCGCTTAGTTTCTTAGACAATTCCAATATGCGATTAAGTTTAGTTTCATCGCTTCCATATGGAACTAAGTCAAGAAGATCTTCAGCAATACCGAGCTTTTTGAGTTTATCAGACCACTCTCGTTCCTTCAGCTTTTCGTCTAGGGGCTGAAGTGTGCTGGTGATCTTGGTTTCAATTTTACTCATTAGCGCATCAATCTTAGAATCGAACAATTCATTGACAGACTTCTGATTTAGCTCATGATATTCTGCCAACGACAAAGCTTCGTCGTCATCTTCATTTGACTTACCACGAAGTTTGTCTTTCAACTTATCGTTAGCACTCTTAGGCTTAGGCTTATTTGACTCAAGAAGAGCCAAAACCTTACCTACATCTGTTTTCAAGGTAGATACTTCTTTTTCTAGCGTTTCTCCTCTACGTGAAGAACCAAACGCTGCATCTTCAGCCTTCTTCAATTTACCACTCATAGTAGCTAACTGTTCATCGAACTTCTTAATCAATTCCGCAGCAGCACTATTGTCATTTCCTTCTTTAGGCTCTTCTTTTTTCTCATCCGAGCCTCCCCCTTCTCCCTCATCAAACAGCATCCAGTTTTTGTAAAGATTCATTTTAAGTCTCCTCGATATTACGCCATCGGTAGCGATCTCGGCTCATTTGCCGGTGTTTTACTGATACTCTTCAAATACACCCAAACCTCTTAGTACATTCCTTGCTTCTTCTATTGAAATAATCTTCAACTCTACCCATTTCGATGTGGCTTCTGCATATCTAGCTACCTCATCACCAGAAGGCTGTCTGAGAGGAGGAAACTGGACAGGCTCGACCTCAATAGAGGCTACATCTATTTGCGGTATAGGTTCCATAGATTCTAATGCAACAGCATCTTCTTCAGCTTGTTCCTTATTCTGTGTTCTTAGCATCTTAGCATTGGTTTGAACAGCAGTTGTATTTAAAATATACTGTAATTCTTCTCTTGTTTTTGGCTCACCATTAGGTAAAGCTAAACTTACTAACTGAGGTAGCTGAATAGTCATCAAAGAAAAAATTAATTTGTTAAGATACTGAATACCGCTTGCAAACTTTTTTCTAACACGTCTAGTTTTAGCATCAAAAAATTTATTTCGTTCTTTAAGAGCTTCACCACTCGCATCAGGAGCAGTAACAGGTTTTCTAAACACTGGAATAGCTGAAATTTCAGCAATACCCTGAATTAGCTCTTCAATTTGCTTCCAATACCCATCTAAACTACCATCCCAAAGCAGGTAATAAATCTTTCCACCTTTTTCTATCCAAACACCGTCACCTGTACCAACTTTAACACCTTCAGGTCGTGTGTCTGTTTCAAAAACCCGTGTAGGTTCTGAGTTTCTAGTCAAAATGTCATCAATTTCACACATTTTGTCATTAAATTTTTCAATGAGCGGTGCAACTTCCCACCAAACAGGTACTCCACGTTCTGCATTTCCCCACTTCTGATAAGCAAACGGCACAACACCTAACTGATTTGGAATGATAGCTTTAATTGTTAAATCTTCTTCATCTTCTGCTGGATTCCATAACCAAACCTCTGTAGGTGTCCAAGTTTTTCTAAAAATCAAAAGACTATCTGTCCATGTTGGCTTATACAAATATTGTAGAGTTATCATTAAAACTTCATCTGTTTTTTCATCCACAATTATGTTTCTTAGATATGTAGGATTAATCAGTTGAATGCCTATAGTATCATCCATCAAAGAAACACGTAAAAGAAATTCACCTTTATTCAGTAAGTCAGTTACAATCTTATCCTGTTTAGCTCTAAAGTTGTTGCGTTTATATACAGCTTCAACAACAGGTTCAACGGGTAGAAAATCTGTAGCAAATCCATGATCTACAACCTTTTGTACCATAGCAAACCTAAAATCAAAATCATAATCAGGAGGCCGGTTGTTGGCTTTAGCCATTGCTTGAATGTCATTATATACAGAAGATTCAATATATCCTCTAACAACTTCTGATATAACTTCGTTCACATGTATTACAGATGTAGTTGGAACAGGAAAATCTGCAACCATAACTAAACGCTCCTAATACGTCCCCATGACCAATCTACATTTTTAACGCCTCGACCTGGCCTACCTTCTAACCCTTTTTCCATCACAAAGGTTGTCATTACAAAGTCATCGTGTTTAACAAAACCATACTGAGAAAACTCTTCACAAAGCATATCCATGAGAGCTTTGTCTTCTTCTGTTTTGTATGGAAAATTATATTCTTTTCGTTCAAAACAAAGTCTCATAGCCGGAATACCATGTTCTGGATTCAGTTTATCTCCGCCCGTGGTGTGTCCTCTAATGATATTTTCCGGTATACCTTTTAAAGTTAAACGCTCTTTTATAGTTGCCTGATAAGCGTTATCTTCAAAATCTACACTATTTGGTCTGTGTATATACCACATATTATAAATAGCATTTAACTTTAATTCTTCTGAAACGCCTCGGTCGTGTATGAGATCAATAAGATATTTATCGTATGTGCCAAAAGAGTTTTTCTTTATATACCAAAGCATTGCACAGAAATAACTCGAATCGCTTTTTTCAGCATCCTTACGGTTAGAAATTACAGACGGGTCGATAGAGAGAATAACCGTAGTAGCTTGTTCTCTAGGAAAGGGTGTTTCCCTTAGACTTCTACTAGAATTAAAGCATCCTCTCACTACATTCTCTGGTACAATAGCATATTCATCCGGTAAAATACGCTCATTTTGATAACCCATTCTGTAGACTAAATCATTTTCCGCTTTTATCTGCATCAGAGATTCAAACTGAGCATTAGGATTAGTAGTGTGATCTGGATGTCTTTCTGGAAAAGTAACTTCTTTTTTTTCTTCGTCTATAACAGATTTAATACATAAATAAGCCCATCGACTTTTACCAGTAAGAGCAGAATCAGATATTTTACAAAGCAAATCATCAGGATGAACAATAGAACCTAATAACAATATTTTACCGTTAGGTAACAAACGTGACTTAGCTTCTTTATCAAATTTATATTTTAATTCATTACGCAAAGTATCCGATTTAGAATTATTCCAGTCGCAAACGTCGTCCCCTATAATCCTATGTGCTTTCTTACCAAAGAAGTTGGCCTTTATACTATGAGACTGTAACGACGGAGGCCAGTTTGATTTATATGGACGTTCTATTTTAATTTTATGTTTACTCCATGTATCTGCATTCAAGGGTTTTCTTACGCCAGCAGCTTGTAATTTTTTGTTTTCTTCAATTTCACTTTTTACAAAGTCAACCATTCTGCTTGCGCCATCATCCGATGCTGAAAAGTATAAAACAGTTAAAAGCGTGTCTACATAATAGGTATAGAGAATAATATAGTTTGCTAAAGTAGTTTTCCAGTGGTCAATAGGGGCATGTATTACAGCAAATGAGTTAATCTCTTGAAACAAAAACATCCTATAGTGACAATCATATAACGGTTTACCTAAAACAGACTCACAGAATATAGGAAAAATCATTTTTCCGTTTTGTTCTATCGGTATCAAGTTTATGTCTTTGTAAAGGTTCAGTAAGTCTTCTTGTGAAAGACTATCCAACATTTCAACTAAATTATCATCCTCTGTGTAAGAAGGTGTAACCAAATCGCTTAATTTTGTGCGTTCGTTTACTTTATCTAAAATATTTCCCCGTGCATCAGTCAATCCTTTAGTTCTCTATTTTATCCTGCTCTTCCCGTTTTAGAAGAGACAGTTTTCCTTTGATAATTATGGCTTTAACTGTTCCATAATACATATCATCAATTTGATCCGCTTTGGCTTTGACGGCCTCTACAATTTGTTCAGACAAAGTTTTGTTACTCATTGTCTTCTCCTACTTTTTGAATTAAACGCTCTTTTATGCGTTCTCTAGTCTCAGGACTAGCAGCTACCATTTTAAGCAATGTACTTTCAATATCATCTGCATTGAGTTTGTCCGCATTTCCTAACTCAATTTGCTCTTGTATTTCCAACCTAAGTTCATTTGCTACTTCTCTTACAGTTTCCATAAAATTAGTTTTGATGTTAAGTAATTGTATTTCAAGTTTGGCTAATGCTACTACATCTTTGAGATACACTGTTTCCATATCAATAATAGGTAGATGGTCTTTGTATTGTGATTTGAAAGTAGCAATTAAACCAAGTGTTTCATCTATACTATCAACTAAATCCCTATTGCTTCCAACAATTCTACTGATATATTTGCCTTGATGTATTAGAGCAATACGGTCATCCCATTTATACTGCTCTCTCCATATACTAATTGTTTGTTGTGTTACACCAAGAATGTCGGCTACTTCTTGTTCTGTACGATTTTGCCCATCATTATAAAAAATTTCAAAAGCACGGCGAGTTTTGGCTGTTTCAAGGTTGTCGTCACACTTAGCCTTTGCTTTTGCAAGTGCTTTTATGTCCATGTTAATATTGTACTTAATATACTATTAACTTGTCAAGTGTTTTAGTAAAATAAAGCACAAAAAAGGCTAAAAATGTTGTATTTTTAGCCTAAAAAGCCCCTATTCATAGTAAAGGAGTTATTTTCTTCGTTCAAAACCCAAATCGCGGTACATTTTATCTATGTTGTATTGGTTATTCTTCTTTGCTACTTTTCCTTCTTTATCAAGTATCACCCATGTAAGAGAAACTAATTCTGGATGTTCCCAACCTATGTTTAAAACTGCAAAGTCAATAGGGCCACTTAAAGTTCTATATAATTTACCATCATCACCCAAAAAATCCCAAAACTTTTCGCCTTGACAGCTAGGTTTCTTGAATGGATAACAAAAGCCCATCGTTGATTTTCTCCTTGATTAAGTCCTGGATGTATTTGTGAGGCGACACATTCATTCGCTCTGCTTCTTGCACAATATAATTATAGAGCGAAAGAGGTAAAATGAGATCAAGAATTAGCTCATTACCCTGAATCGACAACATTTTCCGGTTCCTTTCTAACATTGCCTCTTAGAATCGCATAAAGCGACGGTATAGATAGATTGAATTCTTGTCTAAGCTCCTTTATGCTCTTTCCTTCGGAATGTTGTTTTAGTATTTCATTATCTCGTTTTTCATTCCTAATCCTGATTGGAGGATCAAGATTTAGACACATAAACCTATAATACAGATTGGCTTTAGTTGTATTTAATTCTTTAGCAACCGTCTCTATAGACAAATCTAAGTTTTCCACTAGCATCTGATGTGCTGTCATTATTGTGTCGTTGTCAATGCCTTTTGTAGACTTTCTCATGGCTATACTCCTATTACATAATATTATGACATAATCATATTAAAAATGTCAATAGGCAAGGAAATATTTTTTAAAGGACTTGACATGATATGAATTTTATGCTAAACTACTATGAGAAAGTCAGTACGGAGGATTAGCTATGAACTGGACAGAACGATTACAGAAGGTAGAAACTCTTGGTTTAGTTACTCCCAAAACACAAACTATAGATGTATCAGCTATAGTGCAAGAAGCACTTAGCACCTATGAAAAATTTCTTGCAGAGAATAACTTTGAATTCGACCGCAATGAATTTATGAAATTAGCTTCTGGATGGAGAGAAGGACTCAAAACTATCAACGCAACAGCCATACCTGATGTAACGCATTTCTTCACAGTAGCAGAAGCCAAACGAGCAGACATACGAAACCAAAAGCTATTTGCTCAACAGCAGTCTGAGTGGTTTGCAGCTATTCAGAGATGCGAAGTTATCTTAGATGCCGCTAACTACCTCAAAGAAACCGAACCAGAAGATGCACAAGATATTATAGACATGGCCGAAATGCTTAGAGACACCATAAGGAAAAGCCAAGCCATCAACAAAAGCCAAATAGCCAAAATTGATAGATGGGAACAAAAACTTATGGAAAAATTAAGTTAGCATACTTGACTTTTATTTGAATTTATGCTATAATAGTAGAAGTAGAATAAAGGAGAAAAGAAACATGGTAGCTTCTTTACCTAACTCAGTAAGAGATTTGGTCCTCAGAGATATTGTTAGACAAAACAATCAGATTGCTTATTACAACCAAGCCGCTATAACTCTCGCACAAGAAAGAGAGAAGTTACAAGAACGTCTCACAGCTACTGATCCAGAAGATGTGGTACATTCTCCTGAAGACAAACAGAGCATTTCCACTATATCGGCTGAGATTGATTTGATTCTCTATATGCGTAGTTTGGTTATTAGAACCATATACACTGAAGGCTTACCATTTATATGTAGACCCGAAGAGTCGGAAGTAGTGCTACAGCTTTTAGTGTCTTGTGGCGTTGATCCCTCTAAGGCAGTTCTCATTTCACCCCACAAAGTAGATGAATTTATTGATGAACATTGTGGTATGATTCATATTGCCAGATAGAGTCTATGGAAGGGTGCTAGAGTGGCTTATTAGGACAGTTTGCTAAACTGTTTAGCTATAACAAGCTACATAGGTTCAAATCCTATCCCTTCCGATGGAGCAATATAAATGCAAAATGGAGATTTAAGACTACATTTCAAAAGCAAGTCATGGCAAATTCCATGTGATAATGAGTTGTTCATAGCACCCGAACAAAAACCATACTATAGATGTATAGAGGGTAAACTTCATTGGGCAAACGGCAATATAGACAAATGTCTTAAGTGTTGTGGGCTAGGTTATCTGAATGTGCATATTGAAGGTGAATTGTTTGTGTATCCTTGGATAGTAAATAAAAATGAAGCAGAATTGTGGCTTCTCTATCTAGGAAAAACCATCTTAAAAGCTAAAGGTGAGTCAAACCATTTAGCAGCAAAACCGTCAGAATGGTCCCCCATACTACAAGCTATTGATCCGTTTGTAGAAGCTCTAACTGAGATATATATACAAAACACATTACCAAAAGAAATTAAAGAGCAAATACATCTAATCTATGAATAAACTAGCTAAAGATTTTATTAAAGCATGGCTGAAAGAGAACAAAAAACGACTACAAATTATTGTAGTGGCTATATTTGGACTGTGGTGTGTATTTATAGGATGGATGGTAGCACGTTGGCCTAAAGGACAGTGGCCTAAAAAGGATTAGCATGAAATTAGTACGAGCAGATTGTTTAAGTTACTTACCAAAGATAGAAACAAATTCTATAGATGCTATTGTTACCGACCCTCCTTATGAATTGGGATTTATGGGCAAAGCATGGGATAAAACAGGTATTGCTTATAATATAGAAGTATGGAAAGAATGTTTGAGAGTATTGAAGCCAGGAGGCTATTTATTGGCTTTCGGTGGAAGCCGCACGTATCATAGAATGGCTTGTGCTATTGAAGATGCAGGATTTGAGGTTCGTGACCAAATTTTTTGGGTGTACTCTCAAGGATTTCCAAAATCTCTCAGTTTATCAAAACAACTTTCTAAACAGACAGGAATAGGTTTATGCACTTGTAAAGAACACGAACCTATGATAGAATTAGGGTATGAAAAGAATAATAAACACAGAGATAATATCTCAAATGGGGACAATGACGGACTTGGCTCTGGCGAACAAATATGGAGTCAAGGAAATGACGATAATGAAGTGGCGAAACAAAATGAAAATACCAACATATCGTCAAACAGCACTATCAGAAAAGAAAGTGAAAATGACCGCAAAATTAAAGAATGGAAAATTGACGATAGGTTTATATGCCCCAAATGTAGAAAAATCAAATCAGATATAGGCGGGACTGCCCTTAAACCAGCACATGAGCCAATCTGCATGGCTAGAAAACCATTGAGCGAAAAAACGATTGCTGAAAACGTGCTTAAATGGGGTACAGGCGCATTGAATATAGATGCATGTAGAATACCCATAAACACAGAACAAGATGATATTCATGCAAAAAATCCACACACTGTTGGTACGATAGGAGAAAATGACATTTATGGAAAAGGCAAACCTGTGTTGTATGAAATAAATAAACAAGGCCGGTTTCCAGCAAATGTAATCCACGACGGTTCAGATGAAGTTATGGCTGAATTTGCAAAAGCTGGCATGTACAAAGCAAAAAAAGGTCGTTCTGGCAAAAAAGGTGGAAGTGGATTTGGCTTCTTTGATGATGAAAAGTCTAAGAACACAGACGGTATATGGCCTGAAGATTGTGGAGGTTCTGCTGCTAGATTTTTTTATTGTGCTAAAAGCTCACAGTCAGAACGCAATGCTGGCTTAGAAGATTTTGAAGAACAAACAAAAGTATGGAACGGACAAGCAGATAAATCATCTACAGAGATTAAACCAGTGGAGCAGCGATTCACTACTAAAACCAAAAACATTCATCCTACTGTCAAACCCATTAAACTCATGGAGTATTTAATAAAGCTAGTTGCTAGAGAAGGACAGACTGTTCTTGATCCGTTTATGGGTAGCGGTAGCACGGGAATTGCAGCTAAAAATCTCAAACGCAATTTTGTTGGGATTGAAATTTCTAAGGAATATTATGAGATCGCTAAAGCACGATTAGGTATAAAGCCTAAAGGAGAACCAAAATGACCGGAAGAAGAATCCAGATCGAACCTAAAAAGTGTGAATTTTGTGATAGAACATTACCCATTAAGCCAAAAGACACACTTAAATCATACACCCAAAGGAGATTTTGTAATCGTACTTGCAAAAGAGAATGGCAGTATTCTTGCTTATCTGATAGCCATTGTAAATACTGTAATAAGTCCATTCCTAAAGATACATCTGTTAGTCCATATCTGTACATGAAAATGCTGTATTGTAGTCATGAATGCAAAATAGCAATACATCCTAATATGACAGGTACTCCCTGTTGCGTGGAAGGCTGTATAAACATGAGTGTAGCTAAAAAACTCTGTTGGAAGCATTATAGACGCTTTCTACGTTACGGTGATCCCTTAGCTAAAAAGCCAAAAAGGTTATATCCAATTCTATTATGTAACTTCTGTCATACGGAATTAAACCCAAATGGCAAATACATCTTACCTAATAAACAATTCTGTAACTGTAAATGCCATAGTCAATATGTACGATCTGCTAGTGCAAAACAATTTCCCGAAAAGCATTGTGAGCATTGCAACAGTCTGTTAGTTCGCAAAGTCTATGCTTGTGGGCGAGAGGAATCTTTTGCTATGTTTTCTCAACGTAGATTTTGTAATAGGAAATGTTCGGCTAAAAACCGAGGCAATACTTCCAAGTAATGCGCTCAGGATGGACACCAAAAAACCACTGGCTTTCACTAGATTCCATTCCCAATAATTCCAAAGCAAACTCATCTCCTGCTATGGTAGTACCATTAGTGAAGATGTGTTTATTGTTCCATGCCAAGTTAGAAGAAACATGGAAATGCCCCATACATACAGCATCAAAATTGCCTACCTGAGCGGTTGTAGCCCACCTGGAAATACGAGTGGTAATACCATACCACGGCAAATTAAAAGTCATTTTGATCTGATGCCCATGCACAGCTAAAAACTGTGTGTTCATTATTTTGACTACATCATACCACTTAGGTGTTATGGACCAATGAATGTTTCCTACATTGGCTGTAGCTAATTCTATTATTTTGTAGAATATGCGATCAAAGTTACTGACTTCATCATCAAACCTGCCAAGTCTACCATGATTGCCAGGAACACCGTAGCAATATACGTTCTCAAAGTGACTAGCTGCTCGTGCTAGATTATCAACCATATTAGGCGCACCAAGAAAAAGCTGGTCCACAAGAGGAGCGTCTATATGGTGTGCCTGCGTTGGATAGATAGACTCTCCATCTACCATATCCCCAAGACATATTATATGCAGGTTGTTTATCGGATAGGCATGTCTGTGGATGTCTACGATCTCAAACACAGAATTAAAAATATGATTGATGCGTTTTTTAGCCGTTTCAAAATTATAGGTTGGTGTGCATTTGCCATACTGTATATCACTCAGAAGTAGAACAGCATCCTCAGCACGATAGTTTGTCTTTTTGGGAAAGGTTACAGGTTTGGGAGGAGTAAACACCAAAGAAGTAACAGCATCTTTCATTAAATCACAAAGAGTTTGCCATCTAGCCTCATTCTGTATATGCCTAACTTCTAAATGAGAACTAATAATTTTTTGTGCTTTAAGCTGTTCGTCTTTTACTTTTTCATCAAAGGATTTTTCGGGCGATCCGGCAGGAGGTAAAGACAAACTTAATCTTTTTTTATTTACCATTCCTCTATTAAATTCTTGTCCTGTTTCAGTAGATAATATTTCTGCTATTTTATAGTCAGAAACTCCTTCACTTAGTAAGGATCTTAATCTGTCTACAACATTAGAAGTCCATTTTGAGTTAGAGATAATGAATCACCTACTATTTGATATTTAACAGTTTTGCCCAACGTAAAAACGCTTCCTCTGCTAAAGCAGCAGATAATGGATCAATCTCCATTTCATAGGGAGTAAACCCGTTAGTACACCAATCCCAATCCTCTATGTTGTCACATATAAAATGTTTAGCCTCAGTCAAACCCAAACATTTATCTACATTATTTACAAGATCATAATTAACATAAGGCAAATTGAACTTCAGGGTTATAGCTTCCATTAATCGGGATTCTACCTGAGAGATAAAACAATCTGTATGATTGTTCAAAAAGGTTTTTAGTGGGTGGGTAATATCTCCTAAATAAGCCTCGGATGCATCATGGAGAAGCCCCCATTTAGCTAAGTCCCGTGATGTATCAAAAAGTATGTGAGCTACCAAACAAGCATGCTGTGCGACACTATAGAACTTATGGGAATGCCCCCCAAAACGACAAATCTGAGACAGAGAATGGGCTATATCTTCTATACAAATGTTGTCAGGCGAAATTTGCTCAAACGAAAACTGTTTACCGCTATAGGTTCTGATCCACATAACTTCTCCTGTACATGAAACAAACTATTACTTAGAAAATAGGTATTTAAGCAAAGCCATAAATACTAAAGCACCTAGTCTTATACCACAACATCCTTCCATTAATGTCTCCGTTTAAACATAGCATTCATTTCTTTTTTGCCAGCAAATGTCCCTGAAATAAAAGCAATCACTACAATAATTAGTAATATAGCTAAAGGTATCCAAATCGGAGATAGCACCCACCACCAAGACCAATCAATGATGTTAGCCAATTTAAACGATAAAAATAGGAAAGTTAGTGCATAACAAATCCACGAGTCACTTAAAGTGATTTTGCAGTTCTCTTGCATAATCTTAATATCTCCTTTGTGTCTTTTATTTCTATTGCACCTAAAGCATAGGCTTTACGTCTGATGTTTTTTGTAAGCATATCATAATGAGGATGTGTAATACTATCTTGAAACCATTGACGTTTCAGCCCAATCCTACCAGCAAATGTGTGTAGCACATCCAATGGCTCATCAGAGCCTACCATAAGGTGTATACCGTCTGTGTAGCTATTAGCCATTTACATCCCAAAAGTTATAGCATTCTTTTGTTGCTTCATCATAACAAGGCTGTATGTAAGATTGCCACATATCGTTTGCCACAGCTAAAAACCTATAGCATTGTTCGCGTAAAGGACAGATTGATCCGTCTAAGCATATTCCGCTACACATAGATATATCAGCCATTAGTTCTCTTCGCTCCAATGTGTACCACATTCCAAACACTGAAAGTGCATCATATCTTTTGAGTAGCCAGGATGTCCATCTTCGGCAAAACCTTGATGTTCATCCATCATAGTCATTTTAGACATGTCCGTTTGTTTTTCTCTCTGCATCCTAAATCTAGATTTTCCACATTTCGGGCATTTAGTTACTTGTGCCATGTAAATCACTCCAACAATAAGATACTCTTATATTAGCATAATCATTAACCTAAATCAAGAGTTTTGAGAAATTTTTCCATCAAATCCAAATCATAAAACTCAAACAGTTTGTGTCCTAAAACAAAGTTTTGCATAGGCTCATGTACTGTTATAATATACCCGCCTTGCCAATGAGGACCACTAATAGTACATATCCAACCATGCTGTTCACATGTCATTCTGATGCGGTGTAGACGCTCTTCGGTTGAAACATTAGCCATTTTTAAGTCCTGTAAAAAATGCCTTTGCAGTATCAGTTAGCAATCTAGTATCCTTATCCCAAAGATAAGGATCAGTTCCATAGTAATAGCTGAAATGAGTTAAACCTAATTGGCTACAAAACGATCCAATCTCACCTGGGTAATCATAAAAAGTAGGCGGATCAAGAGTGGTAATGTGATATTCTTTCTTTTTATTATAATACCATTGTGGTTGCCAAGGATCGGGCAGTTCATTGTATTTTGCTAAATAACCGCCTAGCTCAACATACTCTGGAATTGATAGAAAATCTCTCAAACCAAAACCATAAGATTCTGCTATTAAGTAATAAAGCAATAACAAATGTAAATCATAGGCTTGGTAATGTTGTCCTGTAAGAGCCACATGATTGTCCACCAAGCCTCCTGTAACCATGTAATGTACACCTTCCCATTCTGTTTTATGCTTGTCCATAAAACTCTGCGATATTGACACATCTTTAGTTTCATCCAGATATTCAGTATTGTACACTATTGGATGTTCGATTCCCCAATCTTTCATGCGCTGAAAATCGGTATTCCATCTAGCAATTGCTATTTGTGATTCCTCTCCAAAAATAGGACATACATGAAGCAATTTGGGTTTGGCCTGTTTAGCTGCCATTAATTCTCCACTTTTATTACCACTATTACCCAATGGAACATCATACCGATCCAACAGCATTAATTCCTCAGACCAATGAAACCCTCGTTTAAGGTCTTGGTTGTAAGGATTAGTCATGAGTAGACATTTGATAGAATAGTCTTTCATTTACCAATCACTCTCTTCTTTTCTAGGAACAGCACCTAAAGTTGCCATAAAAGGTATGATATGCCCTTTAAAGCATTCTGGACAAATATCGAATTTTATTTTGGTAATAGTACCACCCTCAGGATAAGAATACCCATTAGAACATGATACAACCGTTCCAATTCTATCATAATAGTCTTTTCCCCATGCATACTCATCATTAGAATGAGGAGCAATTTTACCACAAATATCACACTGTATTTCTACAGTAGCCATAAAAGCTCGTGGCGTAGTCATTTGTTTTTCTTCTTTGATGCTCATTCTCTATTCCTTTCTAAGGTATTCAAATCAAACATTGCATCTTCACCTTACTCTATATCTAACTTAAACGGAGAAACTAGAATTCTAGGCTCAACGTATACAGGTCGAACATCACTACCATTAGGGTCTTTCAACAGCACCCATGTGCCTTCAGCAGACTCAGGAGAGAACAGTCCATTAGGATCGGCATGCGGTAGTGTAATCCATCCTGATCCAGAACCCATCCACTCCAACTTCTGCGGGTTTGTATACTGAGTAGCATAAGGAATACCGTAGCCTATACTTTCTCCCAAATACACTAACTTTCCGTTAAACTCATTCCAAAGATAGGTATAAGTAACAAGCCCTTCTTGATCCCGCAACTCCAAAATGTCTTTGAGAATCTTACGCTCTCTAAAATTCACTATAGCAGGCATCCCTGTTTGCCTTGTAGCTTCAGATAGCAACTGTTCCTGCTGCTTCTGTTGGGTTCTATCACTAGTATTCTCAGTACATCCAATTACCCCTAACACTACCATAAGCAGCATAAACCAAAAAATCTTCTTCATAATTCTATTCTCCTGTTTAATATGTTTTAATTGCTTTCAGTTTAGTAATAAACGCCTGTAAATCAGAAGGTAAATCACCTTCTGGAAAATCAGCTACTCGATGCAGTATGAGATCGGCTAAAGCAGCTTTATGGGCATCATCAGCCTGCTCATACTCCCATTGCATTGCATAAAGCTCTTGAATCATCCCTTGCTGATAGGATTTGGTGTTCTCAAACACTTCACGTTGCACATTAGCATAGCGTGGAGCAAACACCTTAAACATAAAGAAATCATTACCTTGAATCAACCAAGTGATAGACAGCAAACAGACAACCACCAGCACTACCATCGCAACAGTTTTCATTCTTTTATCCTCCTAGATATCATTATACCATATTCTTATTGAAAAGTCAAGTTTCATTCCACTACCTCAAAACATACCGAAGGGAAACGCCCTCTTATACATACTAGAGTAATCTTTGTGTGCCAAGAGTATTCTTCTACTTTGTAAACATCATATTCAGAGCCAAGCTCCAATACCTTCCTTGGGTCATCAGAACCACCCCATTGCACCTGTTCATCGGAACATCCTATGAATCTAACCCGATCTCCGCCTCTAATTTCTCTCATTTCTTCACCTTCAACCATTGTAGCATATTCTTATTGAAAAGTCAAGCCTGTTTTATTAAAAATTTCAGGCTGGTTTTACCATCAGCATAATTTCCCAATCTTCAGAGTCTATTTGTTTAAAACCAAGAATAACTGCATGCATATGACGGTCTTTACACATTTTAGCTATGACAGCTACTATATTTTTATGTTCTATAATCTTAAAAGGATGTTCAAGTTTGAGATATCTATAGCATAAAAGATGTGGTTGGGGTACTTCACTACTGTTTTTGCCGTTGTAAAATTCCAAAACAAAATTCCAATTTTTCCTAGTATGCATGTAGACTCAAATATCTTCTTCTGGTGTAAAACAAAGATCAGGATACATAACAGCAATAGTTGAGTGGTAAGTACGTCTTACCCATGTTGTTGTTTTTCTACAAAATTTACAATGTTGCTCTTTCTGAATAGGCGGTGGGATTTTTAGCTGTAAAGCCTCTACAGAGTCACACATAACACATCTGTAGTTATATTCTGTAAATGGTACTTGTAACCATGTCATCTTTGTATTATAGCATATATCTGCCTAAAAATCAATGGGAATATGAAAAATTTTATTAAAATGTTTAATACCCATAAATTTAAAAATTTGTACCATGAATTTTTACATGTCCTTCTCCCCCATAAAAACACTTTCACGATGGAATGTACCCCCCCTAATTATTTACAGGGAAATACTTCACTATTGAATCTTTCACTTGA
>ERZ1292632.1294-Hain-H43-01um-R2-1294-length-24849-cov-7_pt1 | contig 24849 bp, 41 predicted proteins | sample MGYA00564407_ERZ1292632 | MGnify/ENA primary metagenome ERZ1292632 (study PRJEB36523, sample SAMEA6512637) | groundwater metagenome | collected 2019-01-08 | study: AquaDiva: Metagenomics assemblies of 32 groundwater samples | reverse complement strand
CGTTACAAGCAATAGGGCGGTAGAGCTTCTAATAAAGTTCTCGTTAGAAAATTTTTAATAAAAGCCCCACCCGCACACATATTACTTCAAACTGTCAACAATGGCACAGAATAACGCATCCTTCTTTTGCTGAAACTCTGGCAACTGTTCAAATTGCACAATGCAAGGGTGCGTTTTCTTTTCAGCGTCTTTCACTTCGCCAAATACCCATCCATCATTTACTTTATCGGACATCCAAGCATTGTGCTGTGCATCTTTGCCAGCTTCGGGGTTGCTGATGCGAAATTCTACGCCTTTAATGGCACTATCCCTTTGCCATTGTTCAGCATCCTGCCAATGCTTTTGCGTGTCATCTCCATTTGCCTGACACCACACACGGTTAGCTTCGTGGCAAGCCTTTGCGATAAATTCTACTTTGTTTTCCATTTTATTTATAGTGGGTTTTACAATGCCGCCCAAGGCTTTTATTAAAAATTTTCTTTAGCGCTTCTAATGAACTTTCTGCTAAATAATCCCTACTGCTTGTAACAAGGCATTAAACAATATTTACTTTTTTCTTTGTCTATTTTTTAATGGTAAAAAAGTAAACATCGTTAATGCCCGTCCGTTATATGCAAGCTTAAAAACGTGCATTTAATCAGACATATCAATATGCCAAACTATTTTACATTCATCACATATTTTGACAACATCGGTACATCTACATAGATATAATGAGTGGTGTTTATGAATTCCTTTTTCAATCAAACCACAACGTACGTGGGATAGGTTACTGCTTATAAATCCCATACATTTTAAACAAGAAATTGCAACAACGAAGCTGCAAGCAATGGTATGAATAAACTAAAAGGTAAATCGTCATTATCATTACTTGGAGGAACAACAACCTTTGGTATATAGTTTTTATCTGAACTAACTGGCTCTATAGGCTTGTCAGACTTGTTAGCATTTATCTCTGTTTCCAGTTCTATAATCTCTTTAGCTATCTCTATTGTCACTCCAGACCATTCTGCAAACATTCGCTTGCATACATTAAGCAATCTTTCTTCTCTTGTCATTTCTTTTTTAGTTTAATTGTATATTTACTATCTAATTCTTTGATAAACTCCTCTACTGATATAGGTTTAAATGGTTCAACAATATTATTGAATAAATAACTTTGATAATTATCCCATTCTCTATTCCATTTTCTAAAATCATTACATATTTGTTTTAATCTATCTTTGTTTGTTGAGCCTTTTAAATCAACAAGTGTAACTATTTTTTCCATTTATAACTCTTCAAAAACATCATAATCCAATGAGAACAAGTATCTGATGATAGTATCACCAATATTACTGTCCTCTCTATTCTTACCTGTATCTACTAAAAAGATACGCTCTATCACTCTCTGTTGTTCTTCTGAGTATTCTGACATAACATCTTTATACAGTCCTACGTTGTTAAGCAATAATACCTGATTAGGTACTCTTCTATATGCTTCACTACCCTTTAGGTCTGTAATCATAGGTCTATAAGCATCTATAACCTTTGTCTTGTCTTGTTGTGCATCCTTATAATGATGAATAGGGATAATCAATCCATGTGTTTCCTGCCTACATTTCAATATCTCTCCCATCACATGATCAGCAAAGCCTACTTGGTCTTTATAGTTAGACAGGTCTTCCATACTAAGGATATTATCAACGACAAGGATATTAAACTTGTCAGGTCTATTCTCACAGAAGATTCTGAAATGATTACAGATACTCTTGATATAAGTTCTTACTTCAGTAAACTCTATATCGAAATGGCTGAACTCATCATACAGGCTAAGCATGGTTTGTTCTAATCCCTTATCATACTTCCTATTCTTGATATCTTTAGTTTTAATGAATAGTTCTTTGCTGATATAAGCTCTAACAATATCCTTAGCACTATCTTCTAAAGATACCCAGTCTACAGCTATCTTATCAGCATAACCTTTGAATAGTTTAAAGATGATACTTCTTACATATTTTGATTTACCATGACCACTAGCTCCACTAACAAGAAGTATTTTATCAGGGCTTAATCCTACAAGCTCATCAAACTTAGCATCTCCTATGTTATAGTTAGCACTGGTAACAAGGGAAGGGTCTCTATTGATAGCTTCCATCTCTACTATCATTTCATTGGCTATATGTTTTCCTTTGATGATGATCTTCTCATTAGAGAACTTAGTAAGCTTCTTGAGTTCTTCTTGCATATTATCTATTTCTTCAATGATGTCAAAGGTCTCATCAAAAGATTTTTTTGAATAAACGTCATTTAAAGCGATTATACGCCTTCTAAGGTATAATTGATACAAAATCCTTGCATGGTATTCTGTATTCGCTGTAGAGGCTGTATTTGATGTTAGAAGAGTTATTTCATATGCACCTCCAATATCATTATACAATCCCATCTCTCTACTCTTAGAAGTAACAGTAAGAATATCTACAGGCTCTTTATTATGAAATAGTTCTAATATCACTTTATAAACATTCCTATGCTTAGTAGAATAGAATAGATCAACAGGCAAGAATGTACATAGCTTATGAACAGAAGGAAATGATTCTAACATAGCTCCAAGAACAGCTTTCTCTAACTGTAAGTCTTGCGGAGGAAGCCTGTTCTCATCTATTATCTTTTTCTTTATCGGCATATCTTATCATTAAATTCTTTTACTTTCTTTTTAAGAGTAGGTAAGTCAAAACTACCAAAGATGTATCTATCTCTCTTAGGACTACCCTCCATGATATGTACCTCATCCCAACAGCTACTACCAAGCCAATTTGACAAGGTCTTCTTCTGGTCTTCTTTAGACACAAACTTCTTTTCTCTTTTACCAAAGCTATTGTCCCACCACTCTACATACTCTTTGAGTTTCTTAAGGAGATACTTATGGTCCACCCATTCACCATCAAAAGTTTCTTTCTCCTGTTCTATGACAGAGGTGTATATCTCATAAGCTCTTTCCTTATCACCATTAGGCAGTATGCGCCAAAGTTGCTGAAAATTGTCCTTCATTTTATCCAGCATTATATGAACCAATAATACAACCTCTTTTAACATTACTATCTGCTATTCCCAATAATGTTATTTCTATACAATCATATTCGTCATGATTTGGCCAACCATAATCGGAACATTCATACTCTCCTCCATTTTGATATGTTCCCATCCATTTACTCTCTTTAATATGAGTAACAAACTCAGAGGGATGTATTGTTCTTGCATCATCGTTATCTATTGCACAAACTATACATGAATCATAATCATCATAGTCTATGCTATCCAACCTTTTTAATAGATATAAATTCATTAGTAAATATCTTTATTGTGTTTCCTGTTACCTTCCATGACTTGACTTTCCAATCATAGTCTGGAAGTTCTATTTTTCCTAAAAAGAAATACTCTTCTCCTATCTGTACATATAGCGTATTGTTATAATCCCTGATAGTTACCATCTCTGGTATCTCTGACATCTGTCTTGCCAATAAGGGATCATAGAATTCATATATTGGCATTTTTAATTACTTTTGCAAAATTATAAATAAAATCTATATGGCAAACATCATAGGCATACATTACATCAACAACAAGATTGAGAACAAACTTGATAGAAGACATAAAAAAAAGATAGCAAGAGAGTTCTTTGCACGTTGGCGTAAACTACTCTCACTATCCTTTAGGTATAACTTTTTATACTTTAAAATCTCTCCACATAAGTTATACAACAAAGGAAGAGAAATAAAGATACATAGGTTCTTTGATAAGAATAAAATTACTTACTAAAGAATTTGTCTTTGATGTCTTGTATTAGGTCAGGATTCTTATCAAGCAATTTTGCTACAGCCTTCAATGATATTTTCCTATCATTGATAATAGCTACTAAGTCCCATACAGGCTTGATATAATCTTTAGAGATGCTTCTATCAATAGCAGTACCTATATTGTCAGGTGTATAGAATACTCCTTGTTCTAATTGCATCACTGTTCCCGTAGGAACTACATATTGTGAAACCTTTACTTTATGTTCCAGCTTTACATAAGATATGCTTATTTCTTTTTTAGTTTTCCATCCAGCTATATGACTTTGCACATAAGCTGATACTCCTTTGTGCACCATTGCTGGTGCAGCTCTATATCCCCTTGCAGGGCACAAGTCAAAAGATAAACCTAACTTGTCAGATAAATCTTTTAAGAAAACCCATTCATCCTCATTAGGAGTATAGGGTTTTAAATTAAATCGCTTTTCCGATTTCATAATGTAATTTTCCATGTTCTATTCTATTTTAAAGTTGTTTTATAATTTCGCTACCATAAGAGTCTTTAGTTAACTCAATAAATTCGTAAATATTCATCTTGTCGTTTTTTAAATCTATATTATGGTTTTGACAAAAGTTATCTCTTCCTATCTTGCAACTACCAGTAAGTTTATGATGCCATTTATACAATAGTTTTGCTTTTTGCTTTTTAGCATAATCTTTAAAAATAGCTTTGAAGTTTTTAATTCTATTAGCTATTGGTAAATTCAAATCAGTTTTTTCTTTTAAAGATTTTAATGCTTCTTTTAATGTTTTACCATGAGCAAAAAAATAATTATTACGTATAATATAACATGGAGATTGTGTTAAGTCATTATTTAAGATAAATCCTTTAACAATATTACCTTTAATAGATGTTATTATAGTTTGGACATTGTCAACAATATACACCTTTTGATTATTTATAATAGAAATGCCAGAGCCATCACCATCGCCATCACCAGAGCCATAGCCATAGCCATATCCATAGCCATAGCCATAGCCATAGCCATAGCCATAGCCATCGCCAGAGCCATCGCCAGTAAACTGTAATGGAATATTTAAAAACAAATTTATTTCTTGTAAGTCCATACAGGTATAGAATTATTTTGGTTAATAGCTTTTTTTGTACAAGGCAGTATTTGCTCATACTTACTTATAACTATTATATCAACAGCAATAGTCATTTTACATTCTTTGACGTTTTGTGCACCATAATATGCTAAATCTTCAACAGTATTAGCACCTGAAAAATAATAAAACTTTCTCGCATCTTTAAGAGTTAATTCATCTCCTTCTTTTGCAATAAGTACTCCAAAGAATACTCCTGCTAGATTACTACGAACGATTACATGTTTGCCTATAAGGCTGTTTTCTTTTTTCATTTTTATTAATTTATTTGGTTTCTATTTTATTTTGTAATTTAAAAAAAAGTCTTTTTATATGATTAGGTATCCTTGATAACATGACACCATCTAAAACGTATTTAGGAGAACTTGTAACGAAGGAAGTGTTCCAAACATACTTACCTTCCACCTTGCCTCCTATCGTCTTATACACATCACCGGAAGATGTTCTAATGATATATTCCTCTCCTGGCGTGTTAAGTTTATTAATCTGTGGCTTCATCTTGCTCTACAGGTATAGCCTTGTTTATATTTCCTCTTGCTATCCTTGATGTCATGGATTAAGCACTTTGTAAAGGTATAACCTAAAGCAAGGAAAATAAGTACACAAGCCCAAACAAGGATATGAACACCTAAGTAAATATCATTACAGATACTTACAAGACTTAGTCCTATTGCTAATCCATAACAACAGAAACAAAACAATAACAGTGCTATAAATTCTTTTTTCATAATTCTATATTAAAGTTTATAATTAATTTCATTCAGTTCTTAATTTAAGGCACATTTAAGAGCGTTTCTATCAAAAGTAATGGTAAGATACCACAAGCTATCAAATATGTCTTAAAAAGACTTATTCTATCATTATGGTGATGCCAACAAAATGATAAAGGCTTATAACTTTTTATAACAACAATTAAAACTGTTGTTATGTCATTGTTAGCCATAATACTATGTAACGTTTTCATAAGAACATCCCTATTTCTTTCAATAGTCTATTTTCTGCAATTTTTATATATTCAGGATTTAGTTCTATTCCTAAAAAATTTCTATTCACTTTCCTTGCGTAAACTCCTGTTGTTCCACTTCCAAAAAACGGATCTAAAACAATGCCGTTTTCAGGACATCCAGATTTCAACATTCGTTCTACTAATCTTTGTGGGTATGTAGCAAAATGCGCTTCCGTTGATGACTCTGTATTTATACTCCAAACTGTTCTCATATTTTTTCCATCTTCGTTTGGTCGCATATTTCGTGTTCTATATGTTGTTTGTCCTGTTCCACCATCCCAAATGCTTTCGCCATTTGCATCTAACTTTTCTCCACCCCATCTATTCATTGGACTTGTATAAGGTTCAAGTTGTTGCTCAAAATAATAATCAGTAGGTTGTTTTACAAAGAAAAAAACCTTTTCAAAATCAACGGTAAACCGATCCTTTGCGCTTGATGGCATTTGGTTTGGTTTATGCCATATAACTTGATTTCTCAAACACCATCCTCTATTTATCATTTCTATTGCAAAACGCTCAGGTATCATACAAAGACTTTTATTTGGCAATTCTGTTTTTTCTTTTTTGAATGTATCTATAATCGTATTTTCGCAATAACCTTTATTTGATGTATTCCCAACTTTTGAACCATTGAAAGTATCGCCTAAATTTACAAAACAAGTTCCTGTTGGCTTCAAAACCCTTTGCACTTCATCAAATATATTACAAAGGTTATCTATAAAGTCTTTAAAATGCTTTTCGTTTCCAAGCTGTTCATCGTGACCATAATCTCTTAATCCCCAATAAGGAGGAGAAGTAATGCAACAGTCAATGGAGTTATTTGGTATCGTTTTTAACACTTCTAATGAATTTCCATTAAGTATTTTGTTTATTAAATCCGTACTATGGCTAACAATCGTTTGTAGTGATTCGGCATCAGTTTTTAATTTAGTCATTAGTAATATTTTTAAGTTGGTTTTTAAATTTAATTATTGTGGCTTATTTGCTCGAACCACTACAAGCGATAAACGTTATAAGCAATAATAAAAGAAATATGACCTAAGACTTGCTATCACACAACGTCATTTTCACAAGTTTGGGAATGCTCTCCATTTCTGGCATATTGTATATCCTCCGTCATAAATCTTTTATATCAATCTACCATAGTAGAAATTAAAACTCCTACAAAAGTAGGTAACCAATAAAGACTATATCTTTTCATAAGTCCACATAGCTACAATATCATCTACGCTAAAACCTCCTTGTCCTGATGAAACTAAGCGTGTCATATCATTATTCCATATTTCTAGTGACATAATCATAGTTAATGTAAAGTTTATTGGTTTTTCATTAAAAACAGCTATATGTCCTGTCTTTAATAGATAACAATACTTAGTCATACTGCCTTCCTCCTTGCATTCTTTTCATTAATAGCAATAACAATTTTACCATCAATATTCCATTTCTTAAGCCCTTTGCTTAAATGTTTTATTGGTTGTAATTTGCCTTTTTTAGTAAATGTAGGAACATGAGAAGTTTTACCACTAAGATAATTCTTCCCTTTTTGATACAATGTTCGTAAACTCATAACCTCACTCCTCTCTGCGGTTCTCCCGCTAAAGTGAAGTCAACACTATACTTCTTACCCTTTTCAATAGTGTAAGAATTAGCCATAAGATGTCCTGTTGACACTTCATTCTCGAAGAAGGCAGTTTTAATCCTTGCCCTGTTAGAATTATTACAAGGTACTATTGTTCCCTCATAATGCTTGTTGTAAATTACTTTCATTTTCTATTCTAATTTTTATTTATTGGTTAATAATTCGCTCCTCTATCCTGAATCGAACAGGTGATAATTGCCTCCAACAAAGAGCTATCATTCTTTATTGGTAGAGGAATATTTGTGGGATAACAGGACTTGAACCTGTAGTCGAAGTTTAGAAAGCTTCCGCTATTACCAATTTAGCTATATCCCAAACAATAACAAGAATTTCACTTGTTACACCTAAACATCTATATCACTATAGTTAGGTCACGACATTGGATTACCTATGCTATTTTATTGAACAAATATCCTTGGTATAGGTCTTTCATTTGTTGACAGCAACGTACAAGGAACCATACATCTTACTGCGTTATTACATCCTATTCTGCCAAAGAACATAATATTATCAACTGTAAGTCTGTTATACCACCGCTTGCTAGGCTTTGGATATTTGTTATATCAAAAAGAACTATCTGTCCACAGTGCTAATAGTGGAATACTTACTAAGGTTCTTCGATTATATGTCCATACACTAATAGAAAACTACCAACGCATACAATACCTTAAATAAGTATCTTACCCCAAACAACATCTCATTAGCAGAGACTGTAACCATCTATTACAATAATAGTTTATAGGTTTACGATCTTTCGTAGTTTGTATTCAGCAGATAATTCTTATAACATTTAAAAATAAAAAAGAGATAACAGTGATAAGCATAACCTGTCTTTAAGACCCGGTCAGTTATACTTGTTCTTGTTATACCAACTCTCATGGATGTCATCTCTTCACATTAAACTACAACAACGCCACAAAAGTAATAAGAAAAATCAAATATCATCAGACATCACAATTATTATCCTATTACCTATTTTAAGAAGCTACAACGAACGATCTATACAAAGTAATACTTGCATACCACTTAATACATAAAATCCATTGTAGCCTCTTATTTGTTGTTATATTGCTACAACTCCACGTATAGCTTTATCTCCATATACAGATTTAAACCTATCTTTAGCTTGATCTATATCCTTAGCCCAAAACGTTTTCTTTACACTATCCGTATAAATAGTGAATGGCTTTTGTATTTTAGCATACACTGCTTTCATAGCATCAGGTCCTAACCCAACACCAGAATAACCTTCTTTCTTTTTCATAACTCATATTTTTATTGGTTAACCTGTATCTTAACATATACAACGCAAGCATCATACTCCCTAATAACCCTCTAAAATATAAAAAATAACAGGGAACTATTACACGTCTACAATAGTCTCTAATTTGATTCCTTCCTCTAAGGTTATAGCACCCTTCGACATATCTATTTGTTCCCCCTGTCTTAGAACAATAGTTAATAGTATTCCCAACCTAACTATTTCACCACATTTTTAATGAAGCTGAACCAACATACATTGGTCGTGGTATAATCTATTGTCCTTTTAATTCCACAATAGAAAAGAATATAAAAAGAGAATTGACATTCGTTATTGATACTACACTGTTAGCCTAACAGTAGTTTGGGCGAACATCATCTTAAGCTTCTTCGCCAGATTCATATCAACTCACATGACACTCTCATGACTTCCATCATCGCTTAATGTCAATCCTCTATTACTTCATTACATCACTCCTAATGAACAATAAAGCAAAAGTAATACAAAAGTACTACAATCATACTATCGTTCGCTATATACAATCATTCACTACAAACATCACTATCGTTATAGTGATATTCATTGACAACAATTTTAAAATCATCTAGTCCTTCTAGACAATTTATATGAGCCAGAAGATCATCTTCTTCTATTATCTCAACATCATCATCTTTACAACTACTACATCCAAACTTGCCACAAATAGGACACATCTGAAAGTCCGAACTTGAAGAATGATATGTCTTAAAAGACCGACAATCCTTCCTCTCGTACGTCTCTATGAAGCGATAATCGCCTCCATTGCAGGACGTTTCTGCCTTATAGTTAGTGTAATCAATGACAGAAACACTTACTATATTCATTAACTCTTCTATTTTCATAATCTATATTTATTGGTTTAAGCAGCTTATAGCCCTAAGCATATTCCTAAGAATACACCAACACACTCCTTAATATCAGAATGCATTTGCACCAACAATTATCATAACAATATATCAATCTTAAATAACCAATTAATACTACTATCGCATATAATAACACAAACTACAAAACATAAACAAATATACACTCCCCCTATAATGAGTTACTATCTCATATAATAGATAATAGGTAAAGAAAAAAAAGGGGATATTACTATCCCCTTTTTCACACAACTGAAATGTTATTTGTCAACACTCCAGCTCTTTCCTTTAGCTCCGGTGATTTTACATTTGGGGAAATACCCATCTCCCGTGATATCTAACCCTGCCTCATTCAATATAGCACGGGCATTGGCTGTTGATTCCCTGAAGGCAGTAAACTCTTTGCCGTCGCTTTGAATAACGTGCAATGTGAAATACTGCTGGCTTGGGTCTTTTACTCCTGTTGCTGGAGCATCTCCATAAGGTTCTAAACCTTTGAAGCCAATGGGAATCTCAAACCCCATCTTCTTCTTAGGTTCAATACTTGTGTCAAGCGGCTCGCCTTTTGCCACTGAATTGACAACATAACCATTTGCAACGGCTAAAGCCATTAGTTCCTGTTCTGTTGCGGTGTCGGAATATTCAATCCCGGCTTTGTCTAAAAATTTCTGTAATTTTCTCATCTTTAAAGATTTTAAGTTATTTAATTTATTTAATTATTACAAACCTACCGGGAGGTGGTGGGGGTTACATGGAGGGAGCGGGTTTAATCTACATGTAGTTAGGGTAGGTTATAGTATATACACATTTATGAGGGGTATAGGTATGTTTTAAGGGGGGTATGGGGTGTTATGGTATGCAGGTATTGCTTTAGGGGTAAGGGTTGTTAGGGGGTCTTATAATAAGGGATAGGGGGGTGTTTGTATGTGGGGTAGGGTAGGGGTTTAGGGGGTTTATCACGAAATGCGATAGGGTAGTAAAAAAGGCAGGTTTATTTTATCACGGAATGCGATAATATGAAATTAAGTATTACTTTTGTCGCAAAATGCGATATGATGACAATAGTAGAGTTTATGGATTTACATCCGATGATAAGTATAAGTGGAATAGAAAGGGAGTTGGGTTTAACGAAGGGGACATTACGGAAAGGGAAGGAAGTACCTGAGAAGTATAGGGAGAGGATAATAGTTCTTTTAGAGGGCTATGGCTATAACAATATAGGAAGCATGAAAGAGAAGGAAGAGGAGGTAGTATCCGATAAGCGGGTAGTTTATAAGATAGGGAAGGGGATGGTATTGAAGAGTAGGAATGAGTATGACTTGTGGGTAGTAGCAATGGAGTTTGAAGAAGGAGATGAGGTTTATGTAACTCTTATAAAAAAGTGAGTATTGGAATAGAGGGTATTAGGGTTTATTTTGTTAAATTCGTAAAATAAATTAGGAATTAAAGATTATTGAATTACTTTTGCAGCGAATTTAAGGAGGGAATATGAGTAAACAGGTAAAAGATATTAAAGGTAGTCCTTGTGGTAGCAGGTTAACCACGCCTCGTTCTTATACTCATAAGACAACTTTAAAATTCAAGGCACTATTCTGTAAAAGGGATAGTGCTTTTTTTATGTTCTATATACTACTAGCGTTAAGGGAGTGTTTGTATAGGGATAAAATCGTGTATATTCGTCGGGAAGACAAAAGCCAACAGGGTTATACATTAAATCGTTACTGTGGGATTCATACGAAGCGAGACGGTGGTACAAAGGAAAGAGCCGTAGGATATGGTTGTAGGTAGCACTACTGACAGTTGATTTCAATCTGTAACACTGCTATGATGATTACAGACGATCGGGGGGGGCGATAACTAATTGGTGTTATCATAAAAACCTGATGAGTACTTCCTGATGTAAAAGTCATTGGGAAGAACTTACTATGCCTAAAAAAAGCTCCTCCACATGGTGTGGAGCATAACAATAGATAACGAAGTTACATTAACAGTTAACTGTTAACTATTAAATTATAATAATAACAATGGAAACATTATTTAGTAATATAGATAAAAATAGAGAGAAAGTTGTTTGTTGGTTTGATGGAGCTTGTGGTCCTAATAACCCTGGAGGCTATTTAGGGATGGGAATAATAGTATATCAAGGAGGAGAATACTATACAAAGTTTGAAGGAGAAAAGAAGAGAATTATCAATAGTAATAATGTTGCAGAGTATAAGGCTTTCATTATGGTGTTAGAGAGGATAGGCGATTTGAAAGGAAAGGATATTACTATCTATGGAGATTCAAACTTAGTGATACAACAGATGAAAGGATTGTGGAAGATAAAAGGAGGGATGTATAAAGAATATGCGTTACAAGCAAAAGCGATAATGAAGATGATAACTACTAATAATGATGTTAGTTTGGAATGGATACCGAGAGAGTCAAATGAAGAGGCAGACAATTTAAGCAATGAAGGGATATTGAAAGTATGTCCTGATTATGTAGGATTCAAACCATACTATCAGAAAAGGAAAAAAAAGTTTGTATGTTAGAATTAATTTATACTTTTGCGGCAGTTTTTTTCATACAGAATATGTTACGAATAAACGAAAAGAAAAATATTTATCTTTGCAAAAATAATTTCCTTCCATGGAAACAGATTGCGTGATGGAGAAGGTGGTCATCTCGTTTGGCTCATAACCAAAAGATCTCCGGTTCAAGTCCGGATCACGCTACGAACAGTAAACAATAAATAATAATTAAAAAAGAACAGAGATGAACAGAGACAGTTTTAGATTACAGAAGCTCCAGGCAAGTAGCAAAGGGGTAAGCATTGCGTACACTATAGACGGTAGTGAGGGGAAGTATGGTAAGGAGAGTAAGGTCAGTCCGCATCCGGACATGATGAAAGCATTAGAAGAGTTTGTTCCTATCATGACAGACATGTTAGGGATGGAAGAAGACCAGTTAGCGAGTTTCACTATCAATGGTATTACAGTAAGTACTATGAAGAGTATGGACCAGGTGATAGTGAGTTCGAGTTATGAATGTATTACGGGACACAAGATTGCTATCAACAGTCATAATGTGCTCTTAGAAGGGACTGACTACCCAAACCAGGGAAAGTTACGTTTATGGATAGATCATGCAACAGACGAAGCGTATGCCTATCTATTCAAGAATAAGGCTGCACAGTTAGACATAGATTTTGCGATAAACGAGACTGTGAAGGAACAAGAAGAAGAAACGGGAGATATAGATAAGGTTTATATACCATTTCCAGAAGCAGAGGACAATCCAGGAAAGAAGAACAAGGTAAAGAAACAGCAACTAATAGAAGAAGGAGAATAAGATGGAAGACATACAAGAAGTATTGAAGAGCATCTGTGTTACAGATGAAGAGGTGAAGAAGGTAGTAACGACTATTAGGGAAGATATAGTACCAAAGTTCCGGGATAAGGTAATGATGATAGGGGAGAAGATACTGGTGAGGAAGATATTTGTCAAGGAGAATGAGAAGACTAAGTCAGGGGTATTGATCATCCAGGGAGCTACTAATAATATTGATCAGCAGAATTTCTATAGTACACATCCTTTCCAGGGAGTAGTGGTAAAAGTACCAGAGAATTTAAATCTTTTATTAGAAGTAAATATGGATTTGAATATACATGAAGGCGATCATGTTCTTTGCAAGAATGAGATACCATCGGATCAGTTGAGTAGGGGTGGAGTGATCATTGACGGGTATATTTTCGGATATATATTTTTCACAGACATAATTTGTAAACTATAAAATAAAAAATAATATGAAAGAAGAAGAGAACAAAGTAGAAGAGCCGACAGCAGATGTTGTTGCAGCGATGGGTGCCGGGGTAGAGATACCAACAGGGGAACCAAAAGAAGAAGCAAGAGTAGTACCAATGAATGGTTGTATGCAACCAAAGAAAGACCCTAAGTATTACATCAAGCCATTGACGATGGAAGAAGCTAAGAAGGGAAAATACTTAGTAGAGATACCACGAGGAGCGGTAACAGAGGTTATGAAGACCTTGAAGTATCTTGCCAACAATGTCTCTGACAGTAGTTCTGGAGGTCGGTGGGGAAACTTCATCACTAAGAATGCAAGGAAACTTAGTTCAATAGAGATGGAGACTAATAGTATTCTAAGAGCTAACTACCCTGCACCAGAGAAGAATCCAAGGATCAATGAATATGGAGACAAGGAGTTTGAACTAATAACAGCATACTCACAGAAGGACATCAATGGTAATCCAGTTTTAGATCAGAAGACTAACCAGTTCCAGATAGAGCCATCAAAGGACAAGGAATATAATGAGAAGATGATGACCTTGCGGACAGAGTATGATGATGTGATGAAGATATATGAAGAAGTGAATATGAAGGCTAATACAGTACGACAGATGAGAGTAGATTTCGAACCACATCTGATACTACAGAGTAATTTACCTGTAGGGTTACTACCGGTACATTATAAGATATTAGATCCATTCATTATAGAAGATTAAGATTTGTTGTAGTTTCATTATTTAAGTTTAGTTTTTTATTACGAGAAAAGTCCTGGAATTAATTTTCTGGGATTTTTTTTTGGTAATAAGAAAAATTTATTATTACCTTTGTTGCCGAATTCAGAAAATGAATTATGGAGAGGTACAAGTTCAAAGAAGGAGAGATAGTCTATCATATAGAGAACCTAAAGCAGCGCATGACAGTAAATAGGTTGTTGCGACAGATGAAGATGATACCTACAGAAGAGATAGATCCCGAGACAAACAAGTTTAAGAAGATAGAGAAGATCTTCTTTAATGGGCTGGAGTGTTACTGGTGGGACAAAGATGAGAAGTACCAGAAACAGAAGTTCCATTCAAAACTATTGATACCTGCACATATTGTTGATATGGGGGACAAGTCCATAAAAGTCTTTATGGAATCAAAGTAGAAATTACAATTTTAATACAGGTAAGGAGCGATGCTTAAGAATACCTACATAGAAAGATACAGGAACGCCAGGGATGGTAGTTCCTTTTTTTGTTTAACGAATTAATAGAAATATTATGGCAATTACAGATCAATTTATCAAAGCACCAAGTGGATTAATAATTATGGAACCAGAAGCATGTATCATAGAAACCCTTTCAGATTCACCAAACCCTGGAGAGACGACAATGTATATAGGATATAGTGGACCATTAGGAGGGAGGATAACGACTTCCGCAGGACTCACTAGTTGTACTATCAAGAGATTACATACAGTGGCAGCAACAGGATTACAGACTATCATGTGGGCTACGGGCAACACACGATATGATAAGACCTGGAGTAGTAGAGCGAGTTACACTTATGCATTTTTAAGCAAGTAAGGATGAAGAAGAGTTTAATAATAGTCTTATTGCTGATGATATTCTCGGTGATAGGATATGGGCAACAGGTTCCCAAGGTAAAGTACGTTTATAATCCCTTTACGAATAAGTTAGATGCTGTAGTAGATACTACAGGATTTTATGCAGCAATGACAGGACCTACAGGAGCTACAGGAGCTACTGGAGCAATAGGTGCCACTGGAGCAACAGGAGGAATGGATACTGCTACCGTAACGCTTACAGATAATACACCCACAAACTTATACAATGCTTCACTTGGTACTGATAGTATCTATGGTGCAGAAATAGGATATAGTGTTATGGTTACAGATAACGACAGTACACAATTAGAGCAAGGGATATTTCATATAGGATGTGTTTATACGAGTACTGTATTCAGTAGTTCCTTTGTAAGTACGAATACGCAGATTACACCGAAAGGAACTCTTACTCCGACACTATCAATGGCGTATAATGTAACCACAAATGTTGTTACCATTACAGTAAGTTATAATACTACTGTTGCTGGCAATTCTGGAATGAAAATCAAATATACTAAATTACATAAAACAGACTAATATGAAAAGATTAATGATTATAGCAGCAATGCTAATGACGATGACAGGTTACTCACAATGGGTAACTAATGTTTATAATGTAACTGGTTCTGTGAATAATAAACATGGACTTATCAATAGTGGTATTGTGGTAGTTGATACTAACTATACTATAAAAAGTACAGATTATATGATTATTGATAGTACATTAACAGGTTCAGATACTGATACGCTTACCTTACCTATAAATCCTTATGATGGAGAAGAACATATAATCTATGTTACTAATGCTGGAGGGAACAATACAAGAATATATGGTAATGGTAAACAAATATTTTGTAATGGTTTTACAGAATATGCAAATATTAATGGTGCTTGTTATGCACTTGGTTTTTATACTGGAAGATTAAAATATTCATCACTTGCTGGTTATTGGATTATTATATATTAACATGAAAAAGATACTACTATTATTACTCTTATTGGTTAGTACCATTGGCTATTCACAATGGTTGCCTAATACTCTTAATATAGTACAGAACTTAGATGTTAATGGAGGTATTAGAATGAATTATATTATGGGTCATAGTGGAATTGCTGGAGATAGTGTAATTGGGTCAAGTGGAAATATTTTTGGTAGAAATGCTTCTTTCCAATATCTACAATGTACTGGACAGGTTAATTGTTGGGATTTAACACTAAATGGATTAACAGGTAGTGATACAAGATTTCTGACAGTAGATGCTTTAGGTAGAGTAAACGATAGTGTAATATCCGTTGGAAGTGGTTTTATTCCACTTACTGGAACTACTTACAGCAGTCCATTAAAGGGAAGTATTCAAATAGCAACTGATAGTGTTATTAACATATATCAGAATATAGCAGATACCACATATAGTCTTGGTTTTATTCCAACATTCAATTATATGGGATTTGTACGAGATAATGGAATTAATTTAAATGCAATAGGTTTATTAAGTGATACTGTAGTTATACTAACTAATGACAGTATAAGACTATCAGTAGATACTGCGGGAACTGTTACAATAAATAGTAAATTAGTCATTCCAACTTTTACACCTTCATCGTCTTCAGATACGGGTATAAAAGGACAGATAGCATGGGATGATTCGTTCATCTATATTTGTACGGAAACAAATACATGGAAGAGATTATCAGCACCTTTGAATACATGGTAAAATGACAGACTATCCTACAATATTATCAGAGACTAACCTATACATCACATTACAGAACAGTAATGAGAATGAAGTATATTATAAGGCTAGCACTAAGATTAGTCGTAATGGAGGACATGTGTATATCTGGGAAGACAACAATGGAGTAGTAACAAAGTATCAGGAAGTAGATTATAACAGGATAACAAGTCCAACGGTAACATCAGCAACATCGCTATATCTTATACTCTTAGTATGGTTAAACAACATACCTACATTGGGGATAAGGTCATTTCTTATGGAGTTTACAAATGCAGACTTAGTAGATGGTACATTGTATGGATTATCGTTATATGTTTTAGAATACAATCATAACCTTGGGACAGATTATATCTCTACGGTGTTATACAGTCCTTCAGGAAGTGTTTTGATGTCTTCCCCTATCACAAGTACCTCTGGGAAAATGGATGCGTCAGAACGTCTTAATTGGGCTTATAATGATTTTGGAGCAGATATAGGAGCAGGGACATTTTATATACAGGTAAGTACACCATGAGGAAATTACTTTTAATATTGTCATTATTACCATTATTGTCTTTTGGACAGTATTGGCCCAACAATGTCTTTAAGATGACAGTAGGGACAAGTAACTTCACTATTACAGGTAACAATGCTTCTTATAGTATTATAACGAGTAACTATCCTTTAGTAGTGAATCCAGAGTTATACCTTAATGATATTACAGGAGCGGCACCAATAACAGGATTGGGATTAAGTGGTACTAATCAGGTAGTGTCAGCACCATTTCTTACTGGTGCTACAGGTGTAACGGGAGTTACCGGTGTTACTGGTGCTACTGGAATTACTGGATTAACAGGCTCTACAGGAAGTACTGGATTAACTGGAAATACTGGTTCTACAGGTGTTACAGGTACAACGGGAAGTACTGGTGCAGGGATGGATTATGAGGGTAAAGTTGCTTTTGTATATAATGAATTTCTTACTAATGGTGCAGGGGCTAATTTTCATCCGTGGTTAGGTGGTGCTATAGCAAGTGGTGTAGCGAATACAGTATTGGGGGAAAGTAATCATCCTGGCATTGTTGGTTTGAGAAATGTAGCAGGTACGCCAAATACTGGCTATGCTTATCATTGGAGTTCTGTTCAAGGAGGAGTGTACATAATTGGGGGCGAACACACAGAACTAATCTTTAAGTGCAAAGCAGGAACAACTGACAGTATAAAGTTTGGATATATGACTGCTGCCACAGCAGTAACATCTGTTGCAGTACCTACTGATGGTATTCAGATAGTAATAGACGCAACGATATTACGAGGATTGACATCTAATGACGGGACTATATCAACTACTGCCACAACGTACACCATAAGTGCTGATACATGGTATAGAATGAAGATAGTTTGTACTTCAACAAGTAGGATTGATTTTTATTTATATGATGCTTCAAGCACCCAATTATGGACTGACAATATTACAACGAATATTCCGAGCGGAGCCGGTGATGAATTAAACCATATTATTCAATATTTCCATGTGGGTAGCGATGCTGCACTTGTGTCAATGTACATAGATTATGTAAGCTGGGGATATGACCAACAATTAACACGATAATTAATAACTAATAAAAACAATATGAAAAGAGTAACATTAATTTTAGCAATGGCAGCAATCCTTTCAATAGGATATTCGCAAGACAAGGTAAACCTTAGTAGGGATACTGTAGTAAAAAAAGAAGTAGTAACAAAGCTTGCAGTAACGGCAGATTCATCTGTCAAGGAACTTGCGGTAAAGGATACTACTATTGCTAACCTACATGAACAGATAAAAATAGTGAATAAAGAAGCCCGGGATAAATACCTTTGGGGAGGAGTATCACCTGCAATGTATGTATGGGGTTTATTCTTTGCAATGATAGGAATATTCATCAACACATACATCTTAACCGCTAAGGCTATTAAGAGAGACCCTACGACACCACAGAAGTTTAATTGGCAATACTGGTGGCAAAATAATAGAGATAGGATAATGCGATGGATAGGATTATTATTCGTTGTATTTGTATCTATGAGGTTTGCTAATGAGATATTCTCACAGGAACTGACAATGTTCTTTGCCTTTGTTCTTGGCTTAACACTTGATAGGGTTATAGAGGTAATAAAGAATCTAAAAATAAAAACACCAACAGTAAACTAAATAAACTCGGATATCATGGGTGACGGAATAACATTATTTGGAGGAGCAATAGTAGGAGCATTTTATAAGACATTCAGTTTTGTATTACTTGCAACAACAACATCAGAGGCAAACATAAGCTGGGGTAAAGCATTAGCAACAGTACTATATGCAGCAATAGGAGCTTTAGTAGCATGGTTAATAAAAACAGGAATGACGGAAATTGTCAGGCGAATAAAATGTCATAGAGAAGCAAAAAGGAAACATTGTAAACATCATCATGGAAACAATAAAGATCATAAATAGTAATATTCCTATTAAACCAGGATATAACTTTACCTTCTTAGAGTACTTCGATCCTATCTATGCCTCAGAGAAGAAAGAATATGATATTCCTGAGTGTCTTGTTGATGCTATGCAGTATATGAGAGATTACTTCAAACAACCAATGTTGATAACAAGTGTTCTTAGGAGTGGAGATCCATTAACCAGTATGCACCAGACAGGACATGCAGTAGATAGTGTCATAGTAGATGAGAAACGACGTATAGAATATCTTATGAACTTTTCAGAGGAATGTTTCAATTATAAGAAAAGTCCTCTTATAAACGCTCTCAGGTATCGTGGTGTGAATGGTTTTGGTATAGAAGTTGGAAACTGTGTACACTTGGATTTTAGACCAAACAACAGATGTACCACAAGAGATCAATATGGATTATTTTGTATCTTTGAATGGGACAAGGTAAATGGTAGTATAGTAGTATCAGATTATAATATTTAATTATGGAAAGTATAAAAGTATTTTTACAGTGTATAGTACTGGCGGCAGTACTTATCCTTGCCTTTATGTTTTGGCAGGAGAGAAAAGAAAGAATAAGATTCCAGACAAACATGGAAAATCTTATACAGAGCAATTCTGACGAACTCTTACTGACAAAGAAAGAGATAAAGGAACTATATCCTTCAATAAAGAAGTTTGTTGATAGTGTAGGTATCAAGATAAGGAATGTTACCAACTACATAACTACAGACTATCACATCAAGGATACAATGATTAAGAGTTATGAAGTGCATGACTATACACTAACAGGAGTAAAGAGTTTTGACATTAAAGAGGGTTGTTGGAGTTTATCTGGACAAATATATCCTGATACAATAATGATAAGCAAGAAAGAGTTTGCTGATAAACTTACAACAATCCTTTATAAAGACTACAGGAAACATTTATGGTTTGTGAAGTGGGATCCCTACTATACAGCCAAAGTATTCTCTAAATGTTTAAATGACACAGTGAGCATAACAAAAAATATAAAGATCAAGAAATAGATTAGTGGGTACTATTTGCATAGTTCTGAATAGGACAGAGTAAAATACATCACAGTATAGAAACAAGATTAAATATATTTTATAACAATTTAAAAACTTAGAAAAAATGGGTTTAAAATTTTGGACAAACAGAGGATGGAGATCCGGTGGCGGTGGTTTCACAACCCAAACACTCACGATGGGAGATCTATACCAAGGAGTAATAGATTGTAGTGGTAATCCTAACTATCCTGTAGCTGACAAGAACATGTATTGGAATGTCAGTGTAGCAGGGAAGATTGGTGGAGCATCAGGACCTGATGTAGAATTAGGAGATGTCATCACATGTATTGTTGCTAATGGAGGAGGAACACATGCAGCAGTAGGAACAAAATTCCTTATTACACAGTTTAACATTGATCCGGCAACAGTAACAGAGTTAAGAACAGGAACGTCAGATGCAGTCTATGTAACACCTAATGTACTTGCCGATCAGTTGAATGGTGGAGCAGCGGTCTTTAGTGCTGCAACATTAGTATCTTTGTCAGGGGGAACTACACAACAGATGTTATTGACAAGTACTGCCGGACAAAAGGCATTAGCAATAGCATCAACATTACAGACTGTAGATTCTATTACAGGTACAGTAACAGTAAATAGTGCGAACTATGATTTCATGGATGTAACCATTACGCCAAGTACGGCATTGAGTGGTGGTGAAATGATTTCAGGAACTAATTTTGGGATAACCTCAGCAGCAGAAGATGCAGATGCTTCCTATTATATAGGACATAATATTGCTCTTATAAGTACAGCATTAAGTAAGGCTGATTTAAAAGGAATTAGAATTACTCATTCAGGTACAGCGTCAGGTGCATCAGGGACACAGGATTTTATGGGTGTTGATGTTACACCAACAGTAACATTAAATTCAGGTACTACTAATCTTTATGGGGTATCCGTTGATTTTACGGGGATTACCAATACCGTTTCAAACGATGTTTATGGTATTCGTGTGGTTACAGGAGCGAATGCAGATGCAGCAGCTAAATTTGCAGATGCAGCAAGAACAGCATATTTCTGTGATAATTCTTTTGCTGCTTATTTTACAGGTGGTGGTGCAGGCATAACAACAATTTGCGGTGCAAATCAAATTAACATTTCAGGTTCGCCGACAGGACATGGTTTTTATGTCAGTGGTGCAACAGTATTTTCAACAACTAAAAGACCTTTCAGAATTGCTGATTATGGTACAGAAATTGAAACTCCCGGCGGCGAAGGTATCATAAGGACATATTCTAAAACCACAACAGGAACAGGAGCTACAGCCCTTCAATTCCATTGGGGCTATAATACAGTAGCGGCAGTTGATTTAATAGGAACTCAAATTCAATTTGAAAGTCAGGTAACAGCAGTAGGTTCAGAGACTTTGCAAGGTTCTGATGTTATAGTTGGAATTGCAGCAGGCAAATTTATGGCTACTACAGCAGGAAGTATGACTAAAGGTCTTATTGGTGGTAGATTTAAAGTATATTCAGATGCCTCTTCAACTTGCAATGGTAGTGTAGCTACTCTTTGGTTAGATAATCAAATGAGTTGTGCAGTAGCAGAAACAGAATATTCAATTAGAGCAAGTACAGGTGGAACAGTTCCTGATGCTTTTATCGGATTGACAACTACAAGTGCAGGATGGGCTAACCTTATCCATTTTGATTCGACTTTTGGTGCATCAGCAGTAGCTCCACTTGATGCAACATTTACAGGAAATGCAGGATTTGTTTCTAACAATAAAGGAACATTTACGCAAGCAGGAGGAATAAAAATTCTTGTTGGAGTAACACAGTATTGGATTCCTTATGGTGTATTATCAAATTAATAAATTAATAAATAAATAGAAAAAAGATGAAAGAACTAAGTGTTTTAAACAGAATACTGATACTGTCAGTAGTACCAGTAGAAGGTGATTTATTAACTATGAGAGTAGTTAAAAATTTCAGAGAGAAGGTAAGTTTTACAGAGAACGAACTTGTAGAGTTTAACCTCAAAAATAATAATGGTATGTTTACCTGGGATAGAAATAAAGAACGAAAGATAGAGTTTGAAATTACTCCCAAGGAAACAGAAATGATTAAAGAAGGTATAGAGAAACTCAACAAGGAGAACAAACTAACAGAACAGTTTATTGAACTCTGTGATATGTTTGAGATTGTTTAATTTTTGGATAATTGATTTGAGATTAAGGGGTGTTCTAATGGGCACTCCTTATTTCTATAAAACAGGATTATGAGTTTTTTATATATAGAAGAAGGAGATGATGAAGTAAAGATACGTCAGGAAGCATATAGGCTACCGTCAGTGAACGATCTTAATAATTGTGATAAGATACCAGGAGGACAGAAACCCTTCTTTAAAAAGGCTCTAAAGTACATCTATCATCAATATTATAATGAACATCCTCTTTTCAAAAACTTATCATATAAGGAAAGACGACAGAGAGTACTTGAGTTAATCTTCAACAATCATGAAGATGCCTTCAAAGACTTAGAGAGGAATAAAAGGGTAGTAGCAGTAGTAAAGGATTACCTTGAGAGTATACGATTATTCTCTGAGAAGAAGTACATGTATATCTTAGACAAGATCGAAGAACTGTCAACACATATTGAGGGAATACCATTGAAGATAAAAAAGAAGGTAGAAAAGACTATTGCAGTAAAGTTTCCAGACAGTAATGGAGATATGGTAGAAAGAGATGTACCAATAAAGACAGAGATAGAGATAGACAACTCGAAGGAATACTATGCAGCATTAGAAATGGTGAGTAGCATTATGGACTTAGAGGACAAGATACGGAATAAGATGAAGAGAGAAAAAGCCGATAGAGACCTAAACCCTAAGTCAATGGTAGATAATGGAGAATTTGATATTAAGAAATCATGATTTTTGTTGACACAAAGCGATTCAGTCCGGTGATTTTTGAGAACGATGTTCCTCATAGTTATGATTTGTTTCATTTCAAACCCACCCAGATACCTAAGACTAAAAAGGAGAAGGAGAAGTTCTATAAGGAGAACAACATCATTATTGACAAGGACTATTGGCAGAAACAATGGATGCGTTGTATCTATGGTTATACAGTAAAGGATGCAATAGAGCCAGGAGGAGATGCTTTCCCTGATAATGTATTAGCCTTTTGGGATGGCAATGACTGTCATGTTCCTATTTACAAGACTACATTTAAGAATAGGTCAGTACACATTACAGGAAGGATGTATTTCTATTTGAACTTCTGGCCTATCTATGGTGCATTAGCAGGAGAGAAGATTAAAAGATATATAAAACCAAGATTTTTGGATGTAGATTATTTTTTTTTTCAAAGAATACAGATGATGTTTGATCAGGAAAAAGATAATCAGGAATTGAAAGGAAGACAAATTGGAATATCACATAAATTATCAGGAGGTGTGATAGGATATAATTATACGTTTGTTCCATCATCAGTAAATATTATTGTAGCAGGTCAACAAGTAGATGCTGATAATACATTTAAAAATTGTGATGTAGGATTAACATCATTAGTAAATACACAATTTTATAAAGAACGAGCAGCCGGTGGTGATAATAATGAATTATTAGAAGCTATAGTAGATAGTGCACAAATTAGATCAATAACTGCAAAAGATAATCCTCAAGCCGTATCTAGATTTTCCCCATTTTTTGTCATACATGAAGAAGTAGGTAAGGGTAAAAAAGGATGGTCTATTGCAACAGCATCTTATATTGATCCATCTGTCCATGCCGAAAAGATGAAAACAGGTTTTCAATTATATTTGGGAACAGGTGGTAGTATGGATGAGGGAGTTGCAGACTTGGAAGAAAGACATTATCATCCAGAAGAATATAATCTATTATCATTCCCAGGCATCTTTGATGAAGAGATAAACTATGATATAAGAGTAGGACACTTTATTCCAAAATGGATGTTCTGGATTACAGATATTGATGGTAATAGTTTGAAAAAAGAAAGTATTGAGGATATTAAAACAAATATAATTGGAAAAGCTATAGGCAAAGACAAATATATTAAAATGACACAATATCCGATATACGATTCCAATGTCTTTATGATTGAGAGTGGGGGTTTCTTTGGTAAGGAGATATCAATGATCTTACAGAGGCGTAAGAACTACATTAGAACGCACCAAGAAGAGAATATCATTCGAAAGGGTATATTGGATTGGATTAACCCTGATCGTCCATTTGATGGTGTTAAATTCACTCCAGATGAAAAGGGATGGCTTAGTGTGATAGAAGACCCTGAACTCGACAATAAAGGAAACAAATATTACAATCTTTATGAAGCCGGGACAGATTCCTATAATCAGGATGAAAGTCATACCTCAGATTCTAAAGGAGCGATGTTCATAAGGAAGATGTATAAACCGGGAAGTAAGTTTTACAACTGTTATGTAGCGATGATCAATGAGCGACCATCAGCAGCAGAGGGA
>ERZ1292632.863-Hain-H43-01um-R2-863-length-32656-cov-22_pt1 | contig 24909 bp, 42 predicted proteins | sample MGYA00564407_ERZ1292632 | MGnify/ENA primary metagenome ERZ1292632 (study PRJEB36523, sample SAMEA6512637) | groundwater metagenome | collected 2019-01-08 | study: AquaDiva: Metagenomics assemblies of 32 groundwater samples | reverse complement strand
AGCATACCATTTATCAACCTCTATTTTATCATAACCATTCGCAATAAAATCTTCTTTTAATTCTTTTAAATTTTTTCTTTGTACTTCTGGTAAGGCATTTTGATACCCATCCCAAATAGATTTTAAATTTTGTGTTGTTCTTTTTGTATTGTCAATAACTGTTGCATTACCTGCTTTAAAACTTTCTGTCATAGATTTTGCCATATCATCGTAAAACTTTTTCATTTCCTCAACTTGTGCCTGAATTTCAGGTGGTAATGTTGCTGATGCTGCTTTTACCTCATTAAACGCTTCATCAAAAGAGTTCTCAAAAGATGTTGTTGCTGTTTCATAACGTTTTTCTAACCCCTCTGCTAAATCAAATAATTTAGTTTTTAAATCTGTTACATATTTACCTACTAGAGGAATTTTTTCAAATACACTTAAAAATTGATATAGAGCACTAATAACATCTATAATATTTGATAATATCCCAGCCCAAAGAGCTTTTAATAAAGTTAAGGGTCCACCTAATTTTTGTACTGCAAAAGTAACTGCTGCTATCGCAGTGGCTAAAGCTACAAAAGCACTTCCTGCAATTAATATTTTCATCCCTACCGCAGCTATGGTAATACCCATTACATTAGCAATATTAGCAATGCTCCCGAGTAAAAATAAAATCGGAGCTAGAATTACTAATAAACCTCCTAAAACAGTAGTAAAGGTTAATATAGCTTGAACTGCAGCAGGATTAGATTCAGCTAAATTTTTTAAAGCTGTGACTAATTTTAATAATAAAAAAACTGTAAATGATGCTAATGGAATTAAACTATTCCCTAATGTTGTACTTAATTCTTGAAATGATGATGTCAAACGTCTTGTTAAATTTGTTAAACTATTTTGAGTACGTACTAAATCGCCCTGTGCTTTACCTGTTGCTTGTAGTATTAATAAAACTCTTACTAATACTTTCTGCTGTTCTGTTAATTCTTCTCCAACTGTTGCAATGCCATTTGCATAAGCATAACTTTTTACTGTTTCTTCTTTGACAATAATCCCTAATTCTTGTAATGGTCTTGGCATACCTACAAGAGCAGATTGTAATTTTTCCATAGCACTGGTTACAGAGATATTGTAAAATGATGATATATCATGCCCAATAGAGGTTAATGTTTTTGACATATTAAAGGCAGCTTGAGAAGTAAATCCCATGCTTTCAATCATGACATTGAAAATACCTATAGTTTTTCTAATTTCATATTGATTTAATCCTAAAGCCTTAGATAATTCAATACTCCATGCTCTGGCTGCTTCAGCATTTCTTCCCATAGATTCAGTAAATAGATTTTCGGATTCTTGAGCATCTGCTGCCATTTTTGTTAAATAGCCCGAAATACCTATTAAGGAAGCTCCTATCACTGCACTGTATCTCCCAGCGGTACTAGCTAATGCTCCTAAATTAGTTTTTACAGAATTTAGCTCTTTTGTTGCATTATTTTTTGCTGTTATTAAAATATTTAATACATTATCTGCCATTAATGTTTATTTGCCTTTCGTTTCTCAGTCTCATATTCTCTATTTTTTATCTCAATTATCTTTCCCTCAATAACTCTAAACCAAAACATGTCTGAATAATATTGTTCATAATACCCGCCCGCATTTGGCAAAAACCTTAAATCTAGGTCTAACGCTGGACAACATATCATATATGTATTTAAGATTTCGGGTATTTCTCCAATCTTCTCCCGCACACCGCTGAGCGAAACACCTCGCATAATTAACTCAACGGCTGCTCTTAGTTTTTTATTTCTTGCTCTGTGTTTGCTGTTGGAATTAGATTATTCTGTTCAGCAATTTCTTTGCAAAGAAAATTAAAAACCTCTACAGGCAATTCTCCAAGTTTTTCTTTTGTATATGGTACAACTTTACCCTCACCATCAAATACATTTTCCCAATCTACTATTGATGATTCTACTAAGACTGTTCCATACTCAATTGCAACTTGTTCTGTATTAGCCTCAGTAATAAATTTACCTATTGCTTTAATTGTTCTAGTAGTAATTTTTTTTAATTTAAAAGTTATCTCGTCCTCCGTACCTTTTTTATAGGTTACTATATAATCAACGTCCTTTATAATCATATAACTTCTCTCCTTTTTATAAGTCCATAGTGAGTATTAATATACTCACTATGATACTGTAATTGTCAAATCATTCTCAGTTGATGCATCATCTACGTATGCAATAAATTCAAATTTCTCTGTAATTGCTCCACTTTGCCCACTTATACTTGCATTTTCAGAAACATATCTGACTTTATTTAAAGTCAAAATAAACTGATTGCTTCCTCTACTATAAGTTGCAATAATTGCTCTTGGTAATTCTGCAATAAAAGTATTATATTCTGTAGTATTTTGGAATAATCTTGTAAAATTACCTGTTACTACGCCTTTTGTTGCTGGGATATCTCTTCTAGTTTTTTGATTTGCAAATAAGTCTGTGATTAAATTATTATTAATACTAATTGCAAATTCAGTTATATCACTATCTGCTGTTCCACCAAAACTAAATACACCCTCTGAATGTAGAAATGGTGTATCACCAGAAGTATATGTTGGACTTAGTGCTGTGGAGGTTTGATAACCTTTCCCCTCAAAACTAAGATTGGCTACTAGCTCTTCACCTTGCTTGCTTCCAATGTCAATACTTGCAATCACATCTCCAGAAGTGTATACAGCATCCGTATCTCTATCAATATGTAATACCATACTTGAAAGAGGTCTAGCTTGACTATATGGACTTGCAGTTCCACCCAGACCACATCTCCACCATGCTGTATTTGTTGCTGGAGTAATCCCAAATGATATAGATCCGTCAACAGATTCTTGCATAATTCTAGCTCCAACCTGTTTTGATGTATTCATTACTTTTTCTGTTGTAGAATATATTTTTTTATAATTCCAATCCGCACTTATTAGAGCCTGATAAAAATTAACTGCTCCACCACTTGCAAATGATTCTTCTCTTCTTGCTCCTACCGAAGCATTCGGAGTTACGCCTACTGCCATCATCATTGTTTGTTCCCTCCTTTCTTTTTAATTATTAAATCCACAATAGCTTGTGCTAATCGTCCATTTCTTGTTTCTATATCTTTTGCTATTGCAGTTAAAATCTCTTTCTCTGACCATCTCTTCCTCATTAACTCTTGTGGGAATGCTTTTTGAGTTAATGGCTTTTGGTATTCTGGTATTCCCATTTGTGTCCTCCTATACTGAGTATAATTTATTATACAAGTTAAATTTTACCCTATTATGAATTTTATTTATTAATTTATCTGGCATAAACTTATATGCTTTTAATATAAATCTCAATATAGGATATTTTACTATTAAACTAAAAAGTCTTTGTATTACTTTTAATCTTTTTTTATATAAATCATCAAAATTTAATACACTTTTTTCAAAAAAACTTTTTGGGATTGTATTTAAATCCCCATTAAAAAGTTTATACTTTTTTGTAATCTCGCCCAATTCTGTTAAATTATATGGTTGATATATACTCGCCCAACCAATGGTTGGATTACACTCAATATTAAGATCAATAGTTTCTAAAATCATGTTAAAATTTTCAAATGGTAATCCTATCATATTTTCTGTCCTAATTTTAATATCATATTTATGTAATAATTTTGCTCCCTCAATTATCTGTTTATTTGTAATATTTCTTTTTAATTTCTTTTTTCTATAATTTTCATTGCCAGTCTCTATTGCATAGGTTACACTTACACATCCAGAGATAGTCATTGCTTTTACAATATCCTCGTCTAATCTTTCTACTCTTATCTGACAATGATAAGGTATTTTAACTTCTGTCGCCCAACGTTTTGCAAATTCAAAAAATCTTTTTTTATTACAAACAAATTCATCATCCTCAAAAAATATAAGTTTAGTTTTTGGATAATAATGCTTTATATGAAGTGCTTCTTGAATTACATTACTTATATCTCTGTATCTTAATTTTGTATTTCCAAACTCTTTTTTATACACATTGTTGTAACAATATGTGCATGCAAAAGGACAACCTCTACTAGTCATTATATTCTTAATTGGGTTCTCTAATCCATTTGCATCATATAATACTTGTCTGTCTGGAAATGGCAGAGTATTGACATCAACTTCTTCTGGCTCTACAATAGTATCAATATACATCTCTACATCATTTAATACTCTTATAATACTTTTTTCTGCCTCACCTCTAAATACAATATCTACGCCTTCTTCTTTTTTAATCTCTGGAAAATATGTGCAATGTGGCCCACCAAAAATGCTGGTTATATCTATGCCCCTATTCCAAAGAAAATCCTTAAAATCTTTATTAATATTAATATAAAATTCTTGTGTACCTGTTGTTACACTGTAAGCAATTACATCGATATTTTCTTTTAATAATTTTATATTAACTTTCATTATTTCATTAAAACTATTGTCTTTAATTATATGGATACATACTTTATGCTTGTGTTCTTTAAGTACAGAACTCAGATAGGCAATTCCAAGAGGTTCTATAACATAAGGTAATGTAATGAACATTATATTCATGCTGTTACCTCCTCTAAGATTAAAGGATAATTAAATGGAGCATCCACTTTATTAAAAAATGTTGCCCATTTTTCGCCAATCTTGTTCCATGTTAATGTTCTAATATAATTATATGCGTTCTCTACCATTTCTGTATTATCTGCATTTCTGATTTTTAACATTTTTTGTACAGCATCTTCTATACTTGGGAATGTGCATTCTGTTTTATACATCCCAGTCATTTTAAATCCGACTTTAATAAATTCTGCTCTTCCACATGCCCCCAGACAACTTCCTGCACTATGATCTAATAATAAACATGGTGTTTTTGTTGCCATAGCCTCCCCAATAGGTAGTCCAAAACCCTCTGAGCTTATATTTATATACGCGTCTGAGGCATTATAAATTTTATTCAATGTTTCAGGTGTTACTTGATATTGTGTTTGTTTACTGTAAGCAACTTTATCCATAAAAATGATAGTATGACTATCATACAAACCATATTCAAATAAAAAATCCTCTACTGGTATTCCAGCAGGATCATTAAAATTAAAATGAGTAAATAATAAAGCATTCTTATCATGCTTAATATATTCTTTCCATATCTTAAATAATTCTGGAATATTTTTTCTGGGTTGATTTCTCCCCACAAACAAAAAGATGAATTTATCCTCAGGAAGTTTTAATTCTTTTCTACATTCTTGTTTATCTAATGGGAAAAAAGTTCTTTCACAAATTCCGTGTTCTATTACAGGAATTTTATAATCAAAAAATGCAGATTGTAATGCTCTTTGCCCGTAATCTGTATAAGCTATTAGATAATCTGCATTATTAACTAAACCATTCCACCATGTTGGTATTTCATTATTTATATTTAATCCGTCTACAGCGATATAATTAACCCATTGAAAATAATTCCTACTTCTACATTCTTGGGGATCAGCCATAAATTTTGTCATCCAGGCATCTCCAATTGTAAGTACATATTGTGGGCGTTCTTTCAGAATTACTTCATCAAAACATTGTACAATTTTATCCCTTGCAAACTCGTATAACATAAATGGAAAATCATTTGGTTTTCCACTTATTCCCCATCCTCCATAAATTACTTCAAAACCATGTGTTGCAAGATAGCATGCAATTTCTCGTCCAACTAATGCCATGCCTGTGTGAAAATGTGGGTTTTCTGTCATTATCATTATTTTCATACGCAACTCCTTCCTTGTTCTACGGTAAAGTAGAACTAAATATTCTTTTCCCTTCAAATCTTAAAACTGCAACAATTAAATGTAATAAATCACCTTCCCCAGTAAGTGCATAAGATACTTCTGTAAGCTCAAATGGTGTTGCAAGATGACTTGAAAATCTTTGATTTCTTAATAATCCTGTTACATCATCTAACATGTCTGTAATACCTTTTTGTGTTCCACTACCAATTATTGCTGCCTCTTCTGAAGGATAATGTAATACACAATATATTTCTACTATGTGACTTGCTTCTCTTTGTGCGTTTGTCTTCCACCGTTCTGGTGAGTTCATTGGTGCTATCCCAATGAATGGGAGTTGTCCCACCCTCAATGGGGGCAAACCTCTTGGGGCTACCACTCGAATATTATTTGATAAAACATAACTTAACGTATCTCCTGCCCCTACATTTGCTCTTAATGTTGTTTGAATACTTGTTAACAATGTTTTCATGCTAATATTTTTCTAACCTCATCTTTAAAAAATTCTTTTATTGCCTTAACATCCTCAGTTTGAAACATTATAAATTTACGTTGTGGTATTGTAATAGGTATAATTCTGCTTCCATGTTTACTCATTATTACTCCGCCCTCTTGATGTTTTTCTCCATACTTCCGAACACTCGCACCACTTTTTGGATTACTTACATTTAATACTCCAATAGTTATTGATCCTTTACTTTCTTTTAATATTGCTATTGAGTTCTTTAATGCTCCTGTATCTTGTAAGATTCTTGAAGAACCTTTTTTTGCAATAGTTGCTTGGGATAAGGGTTTCCATTTCTTAGGCCTACCCTCTTCTCTAAAATTTTTATCAATACTTGAAATCATATATGCCCCAATTTGTTTAAATGTTGGGCGTAAATCATCCAAATCTTTGCCTGCTTTATTCAATTTAGCTTCTAATTCTCTACTATTCATTGTTATTTGAAGCTCAATCATTTTACCCTCTCTCACTATCAATTTCATCTATCAAATCAGAATCAACGGCTTGACTTAAAGTATCATCTAAATCAAATACTGGTGTGTGGTCTCGAGTAAAAAGAGCATCCGTAAAAGGTACTGCTACTTCTGGTAATTCAATTTCTAATCTTGCTATTTTCTGCAATAATTCTATATATCGTTCATATTCTGCTTGATATTCTTTTTTATACGTGTTTTCTGAAGGATTAATATAACTACGAGCTAAGGTTGCCCCTAAACCTGTTGCAATATTAGTTATTAATGCTGGCTCATTACCACTTGCAAATGGAAAATTAGAAGGGAATATAGGTTCTAAATGACTGTCAATTATATTACTTGCTTCTGTTTGCATCTCCCCTAAAAATTCATCTGAAACTTCTGTAGTAGGTAAATAATTATTATGAGTGGTTGCTACACCTCCTGATAATCTACGTCTAATATTTGCTATTGTACTATATGCCATTATAATCTCCCGTCCAGTGTGATTCTTCCTCTAGTATTTTTTAATTTATTAATATAACTCCTGTCCAATTTCATCATTAAATGAACTGCCTCAGTATTGTAACCACGTCTTAATAATTCTCTGCTTCTTTTTTCTTTCTCATACTCTTGTTTATATTGTATTTTATCATATTCTGCTCTGCCTACCTTTGTATACCCCCCAATATCTTCTTTACCTGTTGGTAATTTAACTTCATCAAAATGAGAATCTAATATACTTTGTTGTTTATCATCTTCGCTGTAAAATTTATCCCTCATTAATTTGCCTTTACATACACATTTTTTTATACTATCTCTATTAGCCACCAATCTATATTCTCCTATGACTTTATTACATTTATTACATTTATAATAATATTTCAATGGTATGTTTCCTTTTTATAGAGGAAGGTGAGGGGATTAACCCTCACCTAACCTATTCCTTTATGCTAAAACGTTATCAATTAATTCACCTGAATTAACAGATGTCAATACCTGATCAAAAACATGTGATACTTCATATATATCACTCTTGCGACCTGGTTCTCTCCAAGAAGATACAACCCAATCTTGAGATTTAAAAGTATATCCCAAAGATACGTTATAAATACTTGGTCTTGGTGTTACATATGCAACTAGAACATCATCACCCATAAGTCTTGATAGACTTGCTGTTTGACCTTCATTAGCTGTATTTCGTAACCCACCGACAAGTACTACTTCCAATCCAAATAATACAGGTGGTAATCCACCTAATCTTTGTGCAAGTAATACTGCTTCACCATTTCCATTATACATTGCCTGTAAAATAGTTGCTATTGTTGAGTCTCTCTTCACAACTTTTGCAACTGTTGGACTTAGGGCAATTGTGTTTGGATCAACACCAACTTTTGCTGCTACATTCTCGCCAGCATTATCAATGTTTTTCTCTATTGTTATGGTTCCTGAAGAAGCATCCCATTTTACTGATGGTACATTTGCAGGTAACCCACCTGTTACCAATAATTTATCTAGTCCTTGATATTCCGCATTTAATAGTAATTTTTCTTTCAACATTAATACTGCGTCTTGTTCCAATTTAATTGGTTCATCTGCTAATGCTCTTGATCTATCTGCAATAGCATGTGATAGTGCATCTTCTTGGCAAGAAAATGTCCCTGAACCATAAGCGAAATCAATTTCCTTAGATTTTGCTCCAATGGCTCTGCCTGCGTCTGTTACTATTTTTCTTTTTTCTGCTGCATCAAAGATAAAATATTTATCAGATTCTTTTGTGACTTGAATAACAGGAAGTAATTTTTCAATTACATACTGATTATTCGCTGTAGCAACTAGAAAATTTGACAACGCGGCGTCTATATGAATTTGTGATTTAGTAGGCATACTATACTGTTACCCTCCTTACATCAATAAATGCTGTTACTATATCTCCAGAAGCTGCTGGGGCTTCAATATAATGTCCTAAAATATAGTCTCCTGTGGTAATACCTGTATTAAATACTGGTGCATATACTTCACCAGCTGTATTTCTGACTGCAATTAAATCTAAAATACTTGCTGATGCGAATGCTTTTACCTTTACATATCCTTTTTCAACAACTCTTATCACATCTCCAGATGCTGTTGCTTCAGTTACCGCAACACCAATTGCTGCTCCATCTTGTGCAGTCGGATATTTTACCGACCCGCCCAAGTTACTATCTAGTGTTACTATTCTACCTTTTGCAATAATTTCTGTGGCAATATATGAGTTATCCATAAAGAAACTTTCTTCGAAAACCATCATCATAATTATTTATTCTCCTTTTCTGTTTTTTTCAATTTTTTCTATTTCCAACATAGCTTTCCCATAAGTTAACTTATGGTCTTCCATGTATTTCTTGATTTGAGTATCTTTTTCAAGTCCTTCTATGTCGTAGTTACCTTTTACTCGAACAAATCTATCTTCCTTTACAACACTTTCTTCTGTAGAATCTTCATCTGCTTTTGTATAAGTCTGTGTATCTACAACCTTAGGCAATTTATTAAGTATTGCTTTAAATAGTTCTAATGAGCTTGTTTCTACTGTTTCAGTTTGTCCATTTTCTTTCTTACTAGAGAAAGTCAACTTATTACTGTCCTTAGTCATGCATAAATAGAGAGCTTTTACTTCTTCCTCAACTGCTGGAGTGATCTTACCCTCAGCCTTTTTATCAGAAATAAACTTTGCAATTTCCACATCCAACTTCTTTGCTTCTGCCCCTGCTATTAACACTTTTGCTTCTTCTGCTTTTAGTTCCGCTTCAGCCAATTTCACTTTTGTGTCTTCCAAAGTAGCTTTTAGTGCCTCTGACTCAGATTTTTGAGTTTCAAGCTTAGATATTTCAGCCTGTAGAGTTACTTTTACTTCTTCATCTTTTTCACTAAGTTTCTTTTGTGCTTCTGCTAATTCAGCTGATATTGCAACGATTTTCTCGTTGAATTCAGCTATTTGTTTTTCATCCACTGCGTCTCCTCCTTCCTTCAAGGTTTCTTTTATATTAATATCATTCTCTAATGAAAATGCTAATACTTCTATATCGTGTTCTGTTCTAATCTCATTAAAAGGCAATGCTACATCACACATGCCTAATACTGCGGGTATTTCGTGCCCTAATAAAGATACTGCGGTTATAACATTCTTAAAAGTTTTATCCCCTAATGTCATTACTCTATACATTTCAATAGATCTCTCTGCAAATCTTTTTGTTTTAATCCATTCTATAACTATGGCTGGAACATTGTCTATATCAACAAATATTGTATCCCCTTCAAGGTATAGATTAGTAATATCTCCATAAGAAGCTAATCCTGCCAATGATTCTTGATCTTCCAGATGAGTTAATTTTAATTTAGGTTTAATAGTACCCCTCAATCCATGAAAACTTTTGACCATTATCTCTAAATCTTCTAGTTTATAATCATATTTATTCCATTCCCCAACTTTAAATACTTCCATGTGCTGAATACTAAATGCATTCCCTTCTTGCATTCTGTGCATATTCTTCATTGCACCATTAGCAATTCTAAGTGCTCGTCCTGCACACTTTGGCTCTTCTCCACCTTTATCCATACAATCCATTAATGATTTATTGGCAATACTAACCCATGCTTTCTTTTCCTTCTGAGTTAATCCTTTCATATGCTCATCTACTTGTGCAATTGTCCACATTATTGTATATCCTCCTATGAATATTTAAGTAGCTGTCTATCAGATACTACAACATTATCAAAACTTATTACTTGTTTGACTTCTTTAACCTCAGTCTGTATCTTTGGAATATCTAGTGGCATAAATGCTACAATCCCAGTTACTAATGTTACAAAAAAAATGTTCATATTATACTCCTTATTTCAAAAATAGCCTTAAGGCTATACTTATGACTACCCCAACTAGTGATACTACTATACCACCTGCAACTATATTTCTACCTGTCTCTACCTTATCTAATCTTCCATCATGCTCTTTAAATCTATCTTTTAATGTTGTCTCAATAATAGCTAACTTATTGATCACATGCTCCCTAAATTCTTGTGGACTCATTCTTTGCATTCCTATTCACACTCCTTACAAAAATTTATTTGACGTTGTGAAGTTATATCCGCAGGTGTTGTTAATTTTATTCCTTCACCCTTTTTCCCCAATTGTTTTACTTCAATATCTGTTATTGGTACTATTGTGGATCTGCAGTTTTCATGGGCTGGAGGTTCAGGAAACTCACCCTTTCTAAATATCTTACCGTCCATCTCTTCACAATAAGGACTTGTCCGCTCATCCATAATACTTGACCATTGATAATATTGTATGCTATCTCTTACCTCTGGATCTTCATAATAGGCTTTTCTTCCCTTATTCAATGCTTCATTCTGTACTGTCCTTACTACAGCATTTAATCTACTTGCTTTGATTATTTTGCCTGCTCTTAATTCATTTGAGTCAATATATTTCTCAAATATTCTATCGATATCCACATTAACTGTATTAACTGATGCAGTTTGTGCTATTGCGGTTGTTAGGTTATGCTTTACTGCATTAGTTATATATGTTGCTTCTTCCCCTGTTACTATAAATGCCTTTTGTGTATAATATTTATGTAGTGCTGCCAATACACGTGGATTCTTTACAAATTCTTTTTTAAGGTTTAATACTTTGTTTAATTCTTGTTCTGCTCTTTCATTATGCTCAGCATGTATGTCCTCATAATATTTGATCAGTGTATTCTTAAAGGCACTCATATTCTTTTGGGATATTAAGATATTCTTTATCTCCTTGATATCTTTATTATCTAATATCTTTTTTGCAGTCTTTTTAATTTCTTTCTTCCATTCAATTAGTACTTCCTGCAAATCATCTTTCATTTCACGTTCTAATTCTAGTGATCTTGTTAAAATCTGCTTAAAATTTACTTTATGTTCAAAAAGAGTAAGATCTCTAGTCTTTAATTTAGGCTCATCTAATGACATTGACTCTTTTGAGATTTTTTGGTCTGCCCCTTTTTTAGTGTCTCCTGTATCTTCAAGCGGAGTGTCTTCTGGAGCAGACTGTGGGGCAACAGGGCTTGTTGCCTTAGGGGTTTGAGGTATGTTTTCTTCTTCAAATTCTTCTTGTTCTGGTAACTGTAGATAATCACGTACCCATGTTTCTTTGGGATTTAATAATCCTTTCTCAGCCAACATAGTTACAATTTTTGTTCTTACTTCTACATCCTCCTCATTTAAGCCTTCAAATGCGAAGTTCGGGATTAAATCTCTATCTATATTAGCCCCATAATTAATCATAACTAGAGGTCTAATTATATCTTCTCTAATTAATTTGCTTAGTTCATTACCAATTGTATCTAATATTAGCAAAAATACATCAAAATGACTCTTACCTAGAGCATAACTACCTTTTGTGTCATTGTCTTGGAGTAGAGATGGGACTAACAATGCTCGAGAAATCATCCTATCATATTTATCAATCGCCTTAAGATACGCATCTCCATTGGATGTTGCTACTTCTAATAGCTCGATCTCAACTGATTTAGGTATTCTCAACCCTGTCCTTACTGATAATCTTTTTAGAAATGCGTCTATTTCATCTATAACTTCTTTATTTCCACGTCCTTTAACCGTATCATATTTTGCAATTACAGAAGGCATCGCAAAACGTTCGAGATAAATATTATAAAATTTTATAATTATATCCTTTGAAAACCAAGCAGTATATGCTGCTTTTAAATCACTTTCGCCATAGTCATTATTAAATTCTTTATTATGGGAATAAATTAAAAATTTCTCTATGGGATAAGGTTGTTTTATTGTTCCGTAACCTTCTCTAACTTGTGTATTTATTAATCCTGTTGTGTTTCCAGCGTCATCTTTTTTGAATTTATAATTGAATGGTTCTCTTGTTTTAAGATCGGCAAGGCGTAAATGTCCTTTATAAGGACCATCAGCCCAATATGTAAATATTTTCTCTGTTATACTAAAACCATACTCAAATGCGGATAAAATATTTTTTAACTGAGATTCAAACGTGTTTCGCATATTCATTAGATTATAAGTTATCTCATCTGCAATCTCTTGTGCTTTTTCATTTTCCTTATCTTGCGGTGAAATTTGCCAATTAGAGGCCAGTCTCACGTCCTTCTTAATCTGCAATGATGCTTTAATCTGATCATCTTGTTTCATGTCTTGATATTTTTTCAGAGATTTACGTTTAGCCACTACATCAGTATTCTCAAAATATGGCAGAAAAGAAGAGACAGCATTGGCATCATCAATAGAAATTTCTTGAGTTAATAGGCGTGTAGATACTTTTTTGGCAAGACCGACAAAAAAGGATTTAGTGTGTTCGAACATTCTTAATATCCCCTATATTCTTATTATATAATACTACTATTACTTTGTCAATACTTATCTTCATTTATTTAATTTTTCCTTTATGATTTAATGAGCCCAAAATCGTTAATTTGAGTATAACAATCATATTTAATATTACTTGAACTTATTGTTCCAACAGGAGCTATTAATATTGACTCTTTAACATAATTTCTACCTATATACTCAGTATATCTATACTCCATGCCTTTAATCATATAGTCTGGTGCATATGCTTTTGTTAATTGGCCTAGCTCTTTTTCACTATTGAATATTATTACTTTTCTTACACCTTTGATGGCCTGTATTATAGCCATTCTGGCATCCTCATTCATTATAGGCTTTTTGCCTTTTAATTCTTTATAAGATTCATCAGAATTAAGGAATACTACAACGTTATCAGGAGCTACTTGATTAGCTTTCTCAAAAAGCTTTATATGTCCTTCATGTAATATGTCAAAGCACCCATTAATTATTGCCAATTTTTTACTCATTTATTTTTCCCACTCGCTTAATTCCTCCACTTCTTTTGGGAATCTTGCTGTTCTTTGGAGATACATTGTTCCCCCCTCAATAGTCAAGTTCTTACATATACATGTCACACAATCATCTTTATAAGCACTTACTACTATATGCCCACATTTTAAACACTTCGCACTATTTTTAATAAGTTTTTTTTGTATAATAATACCTTTTTTTAATTGCTGTGTTTTTTTATGTTTTTGTTGATTATCAATCAGCACGCTAATAAGCATTACAGGAACAAGTATGAGCCCCATTAAAAAAGAGAATAATAAAATTATTATCATATATTTGTCCTATCTTTCTTGTAAGTCCCCACATTAGATACTTACTGGTTTTCTTCTATCTTACTCGAAATAATTTTTCAACTACTTTTTTGCGTTTATCTGCTTGCCCCACACTAGAAATAATCTCTCGTTGATAAATACATTCAAAATCCTTTGGGGCATCATACTCACTCACAAATACAGTATGCCCCTCTCTCACTTTGTCTCTACACCATTGAAAAAAAGATTCTGAATCAAATTTATCCAAATATTGGGAACATCCCTGATAAGGAGGATCACAATAAATTAAACTATTAGGTGGTAGTCCTAAATCTCTATATCCTATATTAACTAATTTTACTCCCTGCAAGCGTGGGCTTTGCTTTAAGGCATTTTTATATGCCTCAGCCATAAAGTCCCTGTTGCCCTTCCTATCTCTTGCCCAAACCCCTCCCCATTTAGCTCCAAAACTGCACGTAAATCCTAGATATCCTCTATGTGTATAAACATCCTTATACCATATTGTGCTTCTCATCCTATTATAATCTTCTTCAGTAAATTCTTTATTATTTTTAGGTAATTCATCTATATAATCTCGTATGCTCCCAAGTGCATCAATTACAAAATGATTTAGATCAGCTCCTAATCGCTTACCCTCAATTTTATCAATTATGTTTCCTCCACCTACAAAGGGCTCTACCCACCATTGTCCTACTTTGCGTTCTGCTAACATTATAGGTATGATATATTTTGCTATTCTGTTCTTACTTCCCATATACTTCATTTTTTATTTTTTATTCCTTTTTTATATATACGTTTTTTCTGTTTATTCTCTTTATTCTGATTATTTAATATGTAATAAAGTGTTACGTTATTATTTTATGTTCTTATCTTTCTATATTCCCGCATTGACTTATTATGATAGTACTCCCACATTTTAAAATTACTTTATGTATTTTTATTTTATTTAAATTTATTCGTTTATTTACCGTGTTTTTCTCCCAATGAATACAACCAAAATCTTTTCCAATCCCGTAAAATTCATCATTGCACCATTTACAAAACTCACATGTTTTTTTCATTCTTTTACCTCTTCAATCTTATTTCGCCATGTTCAACAATTCTCCTAAATTTCTTTATCCATATTAAATCCTCCAAATCAGCCACCACCGTCGCTGTTGCCTTCGCCTCTGCCTTCGCCGTTGCCGTCGCCGTCGCCGTCGCCGTCGCCATCGCCATTGCCGTAGCCGCTGCCTTCGCCGTCGCCGTAGCCATAGCCATCGCCGTAGCCATAGCCGTTGCCGTCGCCATAGCCGTTGCCGTCGCCGCAACCGTCGCCGTTGCCGTAGCCGCAGCCGTCGCCGCAGCCGTAGCCGCAACCGTAGCCGTAGCCATAGCCGTCGCCGTCGCCATTGCCATAGCCGTCGCCGTTGCCATAGCCACAGCCGTCGCCGTCGCCGTCGCCATTGCCGTAGCCGTCAGGAAAATTATTGAGCAATTGCATCTTCCCACTCCTTTATTGATTTAATTGCATTGGCGGTTAGTGTGAGTATCTCTATAGCTTCCAGCCACACCCTATCTACTGGAGGACAGATTTGGATTACATCTTTTTTGCTCTCTTTTAATCCGTATTGTGCAACCCCGCTAAGAGATATTGACTTAGCTGCCCACCAACGATACATACGCCTTGCGCCTGTAAGATAAACTTCATTGCCTGATTTTTGGTCCAATTTTCCAAACCAAACGCCGGCGGAATATGTTCTAATAATCACATATTCGCCAATTTGATCACATAATCCATTCTGTAATTTATTAATCTCGCCCAATTCTGTTAATTCGTCTAAGTTCTTCATGTCTTTTCCCTTTCTTTACTACCAAAACACATTGATTAATAAAATTAGCCACTGGTCTATGGTTTCTTAAATTTATTTATTTCATCTGGTCTAATTGCTTTATCATCTATATAAAAATCTGCACTAGGTTTGGTATGTATTAATTCATGAAAAAAAATTCCTGCCTCTTTCACTTGTTTAATTGTAAGCTCTTTAACATTTAATCCTCTTGCAGTATATAATATAATATAATGTCCCTCATTATATAATTTATTTACAAAAGCTATTATATGAGGAATAGGTTTTATCCCATCATAATTTGGAAATGTTGTTCTTTCCCATAAGGTGTCGTCTAAATCAAAACAATATCTCATAAGTATCCTCCTTATCCATTCCCTCTATTCATAATTAGCTAATACAGTTTGATTGTATTTCTCCGTGTTAACAATTACTTTTTTAGCTATATTAAGACAAAGGATCATACAAACTATTATTACTGTTACTATTACAAGCATATTAATTATTTCTCTATTCATATAATTTATTTTTAACTCCTTTTAAAAATGGGAGGTTGTTTATAGGTAGGGACAACCTGCCTAAACCCTTTTACTATTATTCTCAATATCTTTAATAAAATCTTTTCTTTTCAATTTAACTATAACCCTATTGCCCATTCTATCTTTTAATTCCATTTTAGGGCGTGCCACAAGTCCCTCTGCATAGAACATATTATCAGTCGTACTAAATATTGAATATTGCCCGTCTAAAATACACTCAATTGCCTCATCTAATGTACCACTTTGAAATTTAGGGGCAACATTAATCTTTAATATAGAACCAATCCGTTCAACATCATTTCTGTTGAACCATATATCTCCTACTTTAATATCCAATAAAATAAAATCCTGCCCATCATTTTTATAATTCCCCCCACTTTGTATTCCTACTCCATAACCTTCTCCATATAAAGTTACTTTTTTATCGAAAATATGTGTTAATTGTTCTGTATTTAATAAAAAACTTAATTGTTCTACCAATCTTTTTGGTAATATCGCTTTATCTGTTTTACCTTTAAATTCTAATTTATTTTCTATTGGATCAAACTCTATTCGGATATTCATGCCATCAATTTTTTCTGTCCATTCCCACTCTATATTTTCAAGCAATTTTAATTCAGGAGTTGAAAAATCCCCCATTACAAATTCACCCTTCCGTGCAGGATTATAATAACCGTCATTTAATCTTTTAAAATCCGCATGGTATCTTTTATAAAGTCCCTGTATTTTAGGATACTCTGACATTTTATTATCTCCGTATGGTTATTGTACATTCAGATTCTTTTGTAGTAGTTAAAATATCAATTAAGGTACTTAAAGTAACTTCATATTGAGGGGTAGGAATTTTATTAGAAATTGCTGTATATAAATAATTCCTATTTGTTTGTTTTGTATATAATCGTAATAGATTTGTATTATGTTTTAATATAGAAATACTTATAATTTGTCTATCATTTAATTTTAATTTCCAATCAATCATAATATCTCCTATTCTATTTTTCTCATTATAAGATCTATTATCAAAAATCTTACTACTTCAATAGCTTGTTTTAATTCTTTTAATTCTTTAATACTAAGATCATCAGTGATGTTTAAGAATTGCCCTAATGCTATGTAGAATTCTTCAAGCTCTCTCATATATCCCGTCCCCCACCCCTCGCCCCCATATTATTCCTCCTGTAGTATAATTATTAATTGGTTACTATGTCTATGATTGTTAATATATTGTTGTGCTTGTTCTTTGTTATCAAAAATATTTACAGGTTGAATTAGATCCTTCTTTTTATCTTCCGCGTACATAACCCAATAAGTGTATTTTTTTCTCATCGGCTTTGCCCTACCTATTAATTATATAACTTTTTTTGATTACTTTGTCAAATTAAATTTTTGCCCAATACCCCAATTTCGGTGTGTCCCCACTAACATGAATAACTTTTGTATAATACTCACTATATTGAGCTTCTTTTAACAATTTTTGTAAAACTTTTTCAGAAAACCGCCACAAATGTTGGCCATTCCCTCTAAATTCGTGTTTATCTTCTTCATTGGGTACTATACCACATATGCCATATTTTGCAACTTGTCTAAAATTAACTAAAGCCTGTAACGGATTGGAATAATGTTCTAAAGTGTGTTTAGTGAAAACAATATCAATATCTAAATTTAATGCTGGCAAATCATTTGCGGTTGCGACAATAAAATTAACATTTTGTATATTATTTTGATGAGCAAACTCCTTTGCCCATGTCACAAGGCTGATACTTGGCTCTAATCCAATAGCTTTATAACCTTCAAAGCACATTCTAAAACAATGATGACCACAATTACATCCTACATCTAATATTGTGTCCCCAGATTTTATTAATTTTTCTTTAAAAACTTCCCATAATAATAAATCCCCACTTAAATCTCTATTTTGATAGGACCTAATCCATTGCTGTACCCCATATTTTACAATATGCTGCTGTGTTTCAGCCAGATAGTCTTTCCCATTTTGCTCTAAAAAATCTCTGTACTCTTTATCTGTTGTGTAATCATTCGGATATTTGGTTTTACCATACCAATGACTTGCTGTCATTTTATTTTCCCTTCGTTTTTCCAGTGATTTCTTACGACAATAGCAAACATATTTATCATGGATATTTCTATTATTATTATACATAAAATTTTTATAAAATTAATCATTAATTAATCTCCCATCTAAATGATCTACTTCGTGTTGTATTATCGTTGCAATCAATTCTTCTGCAATAAAATTTATCTTATCTTTATTTAATATCTCTCCTCTTACAAAAATTTTTTTATATCTTTTTTTAGAATAGATTTTTTTACCCTTACCAATACTTAAACATGATTCTGAAGTTATTTTAAAATCTTCTGTTTCCTCTAGTATTGAATCAGTTATATGATTTATTATAGGATTTATTAACACATTATACCCAAAAAGCGTTTTATAGACAATAATTCTTTTATTTACCCCTATTTGAGGGGCAGCTAAACCTAGAGCATTTTTTTTAATACACAAATAAATCATGGCATAAATAATGTTTCTAATATTATGATCTATCACGCCAACCTCTTCAGCAATTTTATTTAAGCGTTCATCTGGGTATTGAATTACTACATATTTTTTCATTATTTACTCCTAAAACCCTTTAAATAAGTTTTTTAAAAATTCGGGGAGTTCTTTATCTCTATTATTATTATTTTTAAGAATTAAAGTGTATCGTTTACATATTGGGCATAGTCTACTCTGAAAATTTTTACTCTCAAATTCTACCTTGCAATTAGTACATTTGATAATCATAATGTCCTCCATATTCCCATGATCTCATTTAAATGCTCAATATTTTTTGTTCCAACTACATAAAAATCTATGCCCGAATTTTTAGCATATTGTAAACAATCTTTTATTGTTTTTCCTTTTTTAAATTGTCTTCCATCATCAAATAATTTAATCCCATAAATAAATTTTTGATATTTTTTTGCTTCTTTTATAAATTCAAAAAAATCAGGGCCACCATCAAAAATAGGTATCATAAAGAAATCATTTCTCGGACGTTCCTGCAAAAATCTTAGAGCTAGTTCTGGACTTTCAGAGGTGATTCCATTAGCTTCATAGTAATCATATAATTTTATACCATTAGTGTATAATTCATTGTTATCTAAATCACTAATAAATAATAATTGAATGTCTTCGTTTAAAATGAGTTTACTTTGTGCATAAATTACTTCAGAATCTTCAATGGGTAAGTAGGCAGAAATTTTAGTTTGTTTTTTTAAGCCTTCTAGCTTTGATGCAATACTTTCTGCTTTCCCATATCTATGATGAAGATCTATCAAATTAATGTTATGTTTTAATACGGCATGTAAAACTAATTGCGTTCCTTGAGCTAAAGTACTTGCTACAAGTTGTCCACCGCCTAAAACTATCTCTGAAAAATTTCCATATCTTGTATTGATATATTTCATTCAATGTTCTCTCCTATCAATGTAAGTATAACATTATTTTTTCAATTTGTCAATACTCCAAAACTTCATCAATAAAATCAGGGCATGTCCATTTTTTTTGTTGTTTAGATTTTATAACAGATAAAAATTTTATGTTCTTAAACCAAAATTGGCATTTCATTTTACATTCTCTACAATCTACTTCTACAGTTTTACAATCAGTCCTTTTTATCATTCTTTTTTCCTTTTTTCTTTTTATATATACCCTCAAATTTTAATAATTCTTTAATACTAATTTTAATATTAGAGTCTTTTTTTATGTGGGTTTGTTGTTCGGCTAGCATTTGAATTGAAGCTATAATTGATTGTTCAATTTCTTCTGCATAGTCCTCTAAAACTGAATCTTCAACTCCTCGTAATATATCTAAAATTTCAAGACATTCTATTCCCTCGCCACACTCCCACGAAATTTCTTGCGTATCTGTATCAAGTTCAATAGTTATATTTATTTTCATTTTACACCCCCAAACTGAAAAATTATTACACCTAAAATAATTAAAGCCATACCCATATAATGAAGTATATTTAGATGGATTTTTGTTATTATTACCATTGAAATACTATAAGAAGTTAGTAATATTGTGTCATACAATAAACCATCAAAAACCAAATTTTTAGATCTCATTGCTATAATATTCCATAGAGGAATGAACCCTGTTAGGAATAATAATAAATGGTAAAAGCCGCCTATTGTATTAACTTTATAGCTTAATAGAGCATTAAGTGCCATACAAATAATTAATGTTGTGATCCAAAATAAATAAAACATTTAATATTCCTCATTCGCTATTCTGTTCCCGAAATATCTTTCGCCATCATTTGAGTCAAATCTAGTATCAATATCAGCCTCATTATTGTCATATACAGTTTGCCGTCTATTATCTAATGTGGTTATCTCTTTAACAAAGATGGTTTTATTATCTTGCATAATTCTGTATGCTATATAACCATATAAATCACTGTGGAAAAAGTGGTCTGGTTTATTAAATTCTTCCCATGAATAATATAAATTCCCATCCCTTCCTTTTTTCTGTATTCTCTTTGGTGCTTTCATCTGGGTTATATATTCTTTATCAAGTAGTAAACTCTTAGGAATTTTTGTTTTTCTACTGATCCATAATTGATGTAAATAATCCGCCGCTTGTGTTCGATTAATCATTACTCGCTCTACGTCCTCTCCTTCATCAACTTCTTTCCTACTTATGTCATATAATTCCGTTTTTTGTGTATCAGCACCCCAATAATAGGCTAAATATACCCGTCCCCACCATTTTTCTTGAAATTCTTTGGCTTTCCTACCTTCAGGATTTCCATCTATAACGCATAGATCAACATCAAATAAATCCATGTAACTATCTAATTCTTGAAACCCCTCGCCAGAGGTTACATTAAGTTTGCCTACCCATTGTTTAACTAATTTTTCATCAATCATTTTAGAAATTGTAACGTGCAAATATTTACCAACATCTACGCCCATGATACAACTTACGGCTTTTTTAGGGAATTCATAATCAGCTGCACATTTTTTTAAATCACTATCACCCAAACATTGACCTTTCGGCTCATAAGGTAAACCTAAATCATCGTTATAAAATGCTTGAATATCCTCCTCTAATACTGCTTTGCTTCGCTCGATAACTTTTTTTAAATCTGTGCGGCTACAAAACAATTTATTAATTGCATATCCATGTATAGGTCTTTCAGGAAATCTTGCTATCCACTCGCCTTTTTTATATGGATCAATTATTTGTTTACATTTTTTGCAAATAATTTGTGCATTTTTAAAATCAACATTTTCCTGCCAAGTTAATGTCTGTTTTTCTCCACAATGCTCACAAAGAATAAACCATGTACGTTGATCACTTTCCTCATACATCATTGATATTCCACTGTCGGGGTATTTTGGTGTTGAGATAAATTTTTTAATTTTATATTCAGAGTGCCCAATTCTTGACTCTGCTTTTGAAAAAGTATCTGGTGGCATCTCATCCACCTCATCAAAACACATCATATCCCCAGCGATGGATTTTAATTTTCTACTCCGACTCTTAAGATCTTGACCCACACCACGAAAATATATGAAGCCATGCCCTATTTTTTTAACTCTTATATTATCCGTTTGCCCAATAATTTCAGATAAATAATCTGAATCCTCAATAGCGCTATTCACACGCTCGTTTACAAAATCAGATAATAAACTATCTGTCGGAAACCAATAAATAACTGTCAATCCAGCAACTGCTTTGTTAAAGGAATCATTTAAAATAAATTCACTAAGCCCAGATTGTGCAGATTTTCTGATTACAATTTCTTTTGCAGTATCTTGATAAATATCAATTAAATAGTTATGCCCATTAAAATTAAATGGCTTACCTCTCAGCGTTCTATGTTCTAATGCCCATAGAGCAGTATTGTCTTTAATTCTTTGTTGTCTTAATTTTTCATCAATCATTTTTTCTTCTTCTTTTTATCTTCGTTATGTTGTTCTGTAATTAGTCGATCATGTGTTCCTCGATTTGAGATTAACCAATTAATTAGAACATTAAAAATTTCTTCTCCAATTACTGCGTAATCCTTATTCCCTATATTTTTAAATTGATGACGATAATGGATAAATAAATTTAATAAATCATTTTCTTTAATAAATAAGATATTATCTTTCTGCATTATATATTCTATCATACCTGCATAATCATCAATATTAAACATATTATTCCTTTTCAATGTCAATAACATTTTTGGCGTTCATCGCATCTAATAAAATATTATCCATAGCTTTTTGTTGTTGTTCTGTTAATTTTAATTGTCGATTGTCGACTAAAAGAGCCGTTTTGCTATTATCATTATGGATAGTTACTCGTCTATCCTTCCATCTATCCCCAGCCCTATTAGTTAGATAAAAAACATAATCAGCTGTGCATGCTTTACCTTCAACCAGTTTCTGAACAAACGCATTTTCAACCAATTCCACTTGAAGCATATCTCGAACCAGTCTTGCGTCGTCTAACGTTTGTTTAAATTCTTCATCTGTTTTAGTTAATTGCCATAATTTTGTACGACTTATTCCTAAATGTTTTGCTAATATCTCATAATTCCATGTTGGATTATCCGCTAACATTGTTGGGGCATTTGATTTAATCTCTTGTATTTTTTCTTTTGTTACTTCTATGCCTCTTGACATTTTTTTATTAACTCCCCATAATTTTTAACTTCTGTTAATCTTTCCCCACAAATAATACACTTCTCTTCCCAATAAAAAAAAGATTTATAAATATCTTTACACTTTAAGCATGTTTTCATAGGCTTTTTCTAACTCCTCGTAAGAAATAACAACTGTCCCCAATTTTGTAACACATAATTGCCCAATTAAATTTAATAATCTTAAATTAGTCTTTATCTTTTCTATGTTTGTTTTATCTATTATTAAAGCTAATAGAGCTAGTACACAATCTCCTGCCCCCACAACATCTTTAACCTGTTCTTTTTGTGATGATTGATTGTAAATAATATCATTCTTTTTATATAACGTAAGGCCTAATTCTCCCTCAGTTACAAAATAATAATGTTGTTTAGCCAATTCTGTTGTTTTGATCCTATCATATTCAGATCTATTTGATTTTAAAATTGTATTAGTCCCAATAAGATTATTATATACATGTATATTATCTGGTTTTGGATCTATTAAAACTAATTTATCAGTATTCTCATGTATAAAATTAATTAAATTTTGAGTTATTGTCCCTTTGTTATAATCACTTATAACAATTATATCTGCCCAACCCATTCTTTTTTTCAATTCTCTCTGATCATATCTTATTAATTCTTTTTTTACGTTGGATTCATTATCAAATCTTAACATCTGTTGGTTACGTGATATAATTCGGGTTTTAATAATAGGTTCTAAATTCGTATTATTATTAATATAACAATCTAATTTATGTAATAATCCTTTTAGAATATTAAAACTATAATCGTCTGTATGCCATTGCCCGTATAAAAAAGGTAACCCACCAAGAGCAAGAATATTATTAGCTACATTAGATGCTCCTCCTAGTCTATATTCTTCTTTTTCTACTTTAATTAAAGGGACGGGGGCTTCGGGAGATAGTTTAAAAGCTTCCCCAAAAATATATTTATCTAAAATAATATCTCCGATTACTAATACTTTTTGATTTTTAAATAACTTTTTTAGATTCATTTTTATATTTTTTCCTCCAATAAATTTTCCAGCCCCTATCATTAACATAGAACAAAATGATGTGGAAAATACTTATCATTGCTGCTAACGTCAAAGATCTTAATGGCTTCATTCCAAAAGCTACTGTTAATAAAAATGCCGTACTATCCGCCAATAGTCTATATGTTAATGCTTTGTATACAGTTTTAAATTTAATAGAAAATATCATAATTCTTATCTATTTTTCTTTCTTAAATGTTTTTTTATAAAATTTATTGCATTATCATGTGTTGAAAATATTTTGACATCTGCCCACATATTTTGAAAATGATTAAGTTCTTTTTTTGCTCTTTTCTCCCCAACAATGATTAATAATTTTTTAGGTACATCTTTTAAAATTGATTTTTTAAAATATCCTTTGTTTAACCATCTATCAAACCAGCCCCCACCAGCAAATTCTACTTCACTACCCTCACTTATAACATCTGCTGTTGCCCAATATAAAATATGGGCCATTTCTACCGAAGTTAGATCCATTTCGTTCACAAATTTAGGGGATAAACCACATTGATGTAAAGATATTTTTACACTTTTATTATGTTTTTCTTTTAATAACGGATCAATAATTTCAAGTGGTGTATCTTTTAAGGCATCCCGTATATAAAAATGTTCTTTTTCTACGTCTTCATATAAACGATTTTCCATACTCCCGATAAGGTACATAATCTTTTTAGACATTTTTAGCACCTCTTTTATATACTCCAACATCACCATTATCTTTTATTTTCTCGTCTTCATATGGGGCAATAATGCGTCTATATATTTCTACAACACAACAAATTAATGTTCCAATTATACCTGCAAAAATCCAGTATCGTTTCCCATTTATAGTAATATAATTTTTTACTAACACAAATATTTTG
>ERZ1292632.1290-Hain-H43-01um-R2-1290-length-24936-cov-45_pt1 | contig 24936 bp, 31 predicted proteins | sample MGYA00564407_ERZ1292632 | MGnify/ENA primary metagenome ERZ1292632 (study PRJEB36523, sample SAMEA6512637) | groundwater metagenome | collected 2019-01-08 | study: AquaDiva: Metagenomics assemblies of 32 groundwater samples | reverse complement strand
AGTTGAATGCCCGTGCGAGTTCGAATGCGACAGCGATTCTGACGGGTACGAATACTATAAGGCACATGGTCCATAACCGCCCAACAATCACTATGAACTAAACCGTGGAAAAATTCGAGTGAAGGCATGAATTCTGGTTCACGGATAAAAAGCTTCAACTAGCGCACTACCCAAATTCCATCTATCATTTCGGCTCTTTCCTCTTCAGACGGGTCCATAAGCAACTCATGAAGTTTCTCACCTTTACGCAAACCAACAATTTTGATGTTCTCGCTAAGTTTCTTTGCTAAATCAATAATTTTTACTTCTTCCACACCGCTACTCGGAATAAATATTTCTCCACCCTTCATCATATTAATGCATTTAATCACGAATTTAACGATTTCATCAAAACCCATCACATAACGTGTCATTTGTGGGCTTGTAAGAGTTAAGGGTAAACCATTAGCCTTTTGATAGTGCCAAATTTCAAAAACACTTCCATCTGAATCAATATAATTTGGTGGTCGAATAACAGATAGTTTAGTTCGTTTATCTCCTTTGCAAATATTAGCATCAAGTGTGAGGCTTTCACTTAACGCTTTGCAACGTCCGTAAGTGCTGATTGATTGAACCGCTTTGTCGCTACTGATTTGAATGAATTTCTCAACATTATTTTCCAATGCAGCGTCAATACAATTTTGCGTACCTAAAACGTTAACTTGAATACTAAAAAATGGATTATATTCTCCTAAATCAACATGCTTTTGAGCCGCACAATTAATCATTACATCAACATTTTCGGCTGCACGAATAAGCCGTTCACGGTCTCGCACATCACCAAGAAAGTATCTTACTTTGCCGTCGCTTTCACCAAAACGCACTTTCATCTGCGCTAAGCCATTTTCATTGTTATCTAAAACTCGTATTGCCATCACATTATATTCGGGTTTAATGAGTTCTTGTGCTAAACGTCTACCTAAACTTCCAGCTCCGCCTATTACGAGGTAGATTAACCCCGTTTCCATAACCTCCAATGCAATAGCATATGACAGGATTTACAAAAGGAAACAAGATTTTCTGGTTTATTATTTGATTTATTTAAATCTTTATGGTGTATAATCTTGGCAGATGTACCGCATTGTTGGCACATGTAATTGTCTCGCTTCAAAATTGATTTTTTTAAGGCTGTTCTAAATTCAGGAGTGTAAGGCGGAAAACTGCTCCCACCTCTCCAATTTGGGTGTTGTTCAGCTCGTAAACCAATCTTCCCCTTCATCCAAGAGGTCATTCCTTTCTTAAATTCAGTTTTGGGGTTTGGGTGTTCACCTTTCCGAAAATTTCCACTATTAAAACAATATTTTTGCACTCGTATATCGTTCTTCGTTAATCCGTTATTCCAAGGTTTCATTCCTTTTCGAAATTCTGTTGATTGCGATAGATGTTTTCCCCTTCGCCAACCATTAGTTTTTTCAACGAGTTCAGGTGGCATTTTTAAATTTTGCCACAGCTTATGTCCTTTTATAAATTGTCCTTTATCATTTCGTGGTAATATTTTCGCTCTTTCACTTAATTCTTGGTAAATTATCATATGCGTGTTCTCTTAATTCGCTCTATTAAGCGCAATTCGGATATAAAATTTTTCAAAGTTTCGAACGAAATTGACACGGCAGAGTCAATTGGCAAAGGATAAACAAATGGTGGCGACGGTTCAGTAGCCGCAACGAAATATGGTAAATCAAGCATCACATGTTTTTCTATGTATGCTTCTTCTGGCAGTCGATTAATAGCGTATGCTAAATCAAAAAGCGTGTGAGGAAAATGCAATGAAGTTCCGTCGCAGGTTGAGGCTACATCTAAGTTGAAGTCTTCGGGTTCAGGAGGATATTTATTCAAGCAATAAAGCCATTTGATTCGTGGATGATACATGTACTGTCCAATTGGTCGGTATGGAACACTAATCAACACGGTTTTGCCCGTAGCCAATGCTTTATCGATTAACGGTTGGTTTTCATGGTCTTTAAAACGAATTTTGATTAAGTCGGCGTATTTAGCGGCTATGTCAACAGCTTCAAGATACATAGGCGTTAAGATGAAACCAATCTCAACAGCGTCTGCTTTAGTCTTTAAATATTTCACTCCTTCTTCAGTCAAAATAAGTTTTTTAAGACGCTCACGCACTGGTGAATTAGCGATAATTTCTTTATTGAACAGTTGGAATTTGCAAAAATCCGCGCCTGAAATTTTTGATTGCTGAATCATCTCAAGAGCTTCATCAACCGTGTTCCAATTTACACCAATTTCAGCCACGACGTGGAGCATTAGCTCACTATCCATGACAATTTTGTCCATACGCCTGTTTTTTCTTTAATTTGTGGAAGTAAAGCGCTTGCATAAATTAGGTCAGCCTCATCTTCCACGTCGATTGACCTCTCTGATGGCATACAATTATGCACGACAAATCCATTAGCAATGAAGTTCTGCGTGCCTTCCACTTCAAGATTAAATGTTTCTTCTTCGCCATTGGGAATTATTTTTGTTATTTTTTCAAGCTGAAAATCAAGTGGAATGTTCAACCTTTGGACGCCCTTCAAAATACCAGCGCCTTTGATTATTCTTGGTCTCGCGTTCTTAACCATCTGAATAGAATATTCCAACGAGGATTTAATTTGCTTTCCATTCTTTAACGTTGCTATTCTGGGTCCGCGCGTATAAATGTTGGTAGTTCTATAACCTATGCGTTCAGCAAGTAATTTCAAATCTTGAATTAGTCGTTTGTTAGCCATTTCAACGGTGTAAGCTTCTAAATGTTTATAAGCTTTATAGCCATCAGAGTCTATAATGCCGTCAATAAAGGCTTTTATAGAATTGATTGGTTGCTCAAAAACCCAAGATGGAATAGTTTTTTCAACGCCGATTCGACCGAAGCCAGAATTTAGAATTAAACGACATAATTTTGCGTCATTTATACGAAGAGTATATTTATCAAGTTCACATATTTTATTAGATGTAATGGTTTTTAAAATAGCGATGCATTTTTCTCTAACATGCTTTTTTCTACCAAAGGATGGAAGACACAGGGATAAGGCTAAACTATGTTGTGTATGCATAACGCAACCATCACCAAGATACAATCCAAATAAATACATCATATCTTCATTAAATATTGCTTCTTTAGTCGTGGCAGGTGTTTTAAAGGATGTTATCACAAAATCTTCAATTGTGAGATGCTTCGCTGGAACCCAAGAATAGGAAAACATGTTTTTGGTATTTTTTCCAACTTTCCCCATTTTACCTATTCTGCGAACAATCAGAAATGGGTGGTCATTTGACGCTTTTATTGTATGGTTTCGAGTCTTAATCTTGAGAGTTTTTTTATACCCCGATGAAATAACATTTAAAACTTTACATGATTGAATACCATTGGGCGTCCATGAATAAACAAAGTCACCTTCTCTCATTTCTTTGATTAATTTTGGCTTTGACGAATTAATATAAACTAGGGAGTCACCTGTTAAACAATAACCGTAAATTTTATTTCCATAAATTTTGCCGTTCATGATTAAATCTCGTTTAGTAACGTAAACTGCGCCGTTTGGATAGTAGACAAGGGGTAGATTTTGGCTGATGAGGTTATCGCCTTCAAGAGGAAAATCCATGAAAGAACGAAGTTGTTGAGTGACAGAATCTACTTCTAATGCCCAGAAAGGATTCTGTTTTGCACGGGCAACGCTTACAACAGTATCAGCGTTCGTAACCTTTGCAAGATGCACGCAAGCATCTATATCGGATGCTTGTCTAAAAGGACTTGGAGGCTGAAGCAGACAAACAAACCCTACTTTTCTGTTTTCAGTTTTCTCATACCATTCAACAGCGTTTTGGGCTACGAAAACTGTATCTACTTCGCGTCCGTTTTTGTCTTCGCTGAGTTCAGGCGGACGCTTAAATGGCACGGGTGCACCTGCGTTGCGGCTGATTTCAGCTATTTCATCATCATCCGTGCTAACGAGAAAATAATCAAGTGACTTAGCCTTTTTTGCTTCTTCAATAGACCAAACCACCAATGGTTTATCGCCAAGCATCTTAAGATTTTTGCGAGCCAACCTTTTAGAACTTCCTTTTGCAGGGATAACGCCTAAAACAATACCTACGTTTTCGCTCGTTTCAAATTCTCCTTAAATAGTGATAGTTGCCTTTAAGGAGAATTAAGATTTAAGCCTTATGTAGAAAAATGGGGGATTGGCTACTTTACAGTGGTTTTCAATGTGATTCGGCGTTTTCTACGTGGTTTAGGCGACATTGACTATTAAGGTTATGTTGCGTGATTGCAGTGTGATGGTGAAGGATGCTGGTGGGCTATCAGTAGCTAAGTATTGTGTGTCCGCGTCAATATGGGCTATTGCTGAGTAGGCTCCGACTATGCTGTATTGTGTGGTTACTGTGTAAGACCCGTCTGCCAATGTGGTAGCCGTTAAAGTTTCTGTTGTAGTGTCAGGCTTCGTAATGGTTATTGTTATTGTTTCTCCAACCGTTGCTTGAGCCGAAATCACACCCGCAAACGTTACAGTCGCCATTCCTATGCCTCCCTTATTCTAATAGCTCCGCAAGAATATTTAACACTTCCCGCGTATAGCGTTTAATCGCTCGTTTATTCCCAATCCAACGTGCCAGATATTTCCCAACCCGATAATAAACGTGAACTATTGAGTAGGGCAAATAATGGTCGCGGAAACGTCTGAACACGTTTAATTGAGGCGCTAAAGGCGAATCAAACGCTACTGTAGCTATGAAACAGGGTCCAGACGGAATGGACGATATGGTTGTGATTGTGGTTGCAATTGCAGTTGCACCAATCGAATCAGTCACTGTCAACGTTACATTGTAGATTGCTTCAATTGTGGGATACGTGTATATTGGGTTTTGTTCAGTGCTTGTTTGTCCGTCTCCGAAGTCCCAAAGCCAACTGTAGGGTGGAGTCCCACCAGTAGCTGAACCAACAAACTGAATCGTTGGGGTAGTTGGTAAAGTGTTGTATGGTCCTCCTGCACTTGGAATTATTGATGTTACAACTGCATCATAGTGTGCAATCATTATTTTGTCAGCGTTTAACGTGATTATACGATTGGGATTGTTAAAGTCGGGGTCTGCTGGTGGTAGGTCGTCCCAGTTTGTAAAGTTGTAAACTGTTGTTCCAGATGATATTTGAGTTGGCATGATTATTTGATAGTTTCCTTGGGGATGTTGCTGGCGATAAGGCGTAGTTATACCGCCTCCACCCTCCACCGTTGAGAATACGCCGCTTGCTACTGTGCCATCAGCATTAATGCTGATTATACGGTAATAGGTTCCTGAGGCAGATACTGGAAACGTTAATTGATGATTAGTCTTGAGAGTTACATCTTCGATAGTTGTTCCGCCTATATAGTCTACATCAACGTATTCAACGTTTTGTGGAGAGAGTTTTTTAGTTCCTATAAATAAGGGGTTGTCGCTGAATTCCACCCTGCTTGATGCAGGTGTAGTTGTTGTCCATGAGATTGTGGCTATTGTTCCGATTATTGAGACGGTTATATTTTGAATTTGGAACATGGACGGTTTTGAAATGGCTGTTAAGAATGGGGTAATGTCGTAACTGCTTGCAAGTCCAGGTCCACCATACCTCCAAATAATCCATCCGTGAGCTCCATTAGCTCTGAGTGTATCTACTTCTTGTGCAAACATAGCTGGTGTTGGTGTACCATCGCCACCCCCTGGGTCATTCATTATGAAAACTGGCATTGGAATTGCGCCGATGTTAATGGGGAGTGATGGAACGTTATAGTTTACGTTGGTTCTGGCACCAATGAAGAATAGTTGGCTTGTTTGTGTGTGATTGGTTATTGAACCTGGATAGCCACTATCGCCTACGAGGTTTGTGGTATAAGACATGGGAACGATGAAATCAAGGTATCCTTTTTCAACCCAGTCTGCTGGATGTTGCCCCATATTGACAACGCTGAAATAACCTATTGGTGTTCCAGCTTCAGTCCACAAGTAGAAAACACTTGCTGACAAAAGCATGGAATATTTAATTGAGCGTGTCCATCCACGCACGTCTCTAATAAGTTCAGTGATAGGGGTGATTCGCCAGTTTAACCATTGCCTATAATACCTTCCACTTGAAATAACGTCTGTAACCCAGTTTACGTCAATTAACCCAGTGTCAGCTATGAATTTTGCTTTACATTGTTGGCAGTAGCAAATGTTTATGTTTTCCCATCGGATATAGTCAAGCATAAGTCCATCTACATCGTAGTTACTTGCGAGGTCTTCAGCTATTCCCCGTATTAGAGTTCTTGCATCAGATTTTGTTGCGCAGAGCCAATTTATTTTACCGCCTGTCGTTTCTGCAAGCCAGTCTTTCCCACTTTCTGGAGGTAGTGCTGTGCCGAGCATTGTACATAATAGAACGTGACATTCAACTCCTCGTATTCGGCATGCTTGTGTAAAAGCGTCAATGTTTGCGTTGTGTCCGCTTGTTAAATGGTAGGGGTAGAGTTCGAGGATTATTAGGTTGGCTCCGCCATCTATGCAGGTCTGCACGATTTGGTTCCAGTCAGTTACTCGGTTTTCCCAAGTGTGAATGAAAACGCCTCTGATTTCGCTTTGTAAATGCGCTCCCATCTATGGTGCACCTCTTAACGTAAACGGTATTCCTGAAACGTTGGAAGTTACGTCTAACCAATATTTAGGCAAAGCTTCTGTCACAGCAACGAGAATATATGTTTTGGCTTCACTCAACGAAGGCAATACTATTGGATTAGTATTTCCTAAGTCGATGCCATCAAGAGTCCATCTGATTAGCTGATAAGCTTCGGCTAAAGTAATTACTGGAGTAAAAGTTACTTGAGGTGTTGCTCCGATGTCATAATTGTATGTTCCTTCAGGTGGATTCGCTGAACCTGAACTTGCAATTGAAATGGATATAGTTAAGGTAGCTTGAGGAATTACTGAGTTTAGCTCTATTAAGTCGAAGTTTAACGTTGCCGCTGTATTGTTATGGTATACTTCGATGCGCAGTTGCCTAACAAATTGTAGTCCAGCCGTGCTAATTAAGGTTGATAGGTCAAATGACACTTCATTCCATGTGTTTGCTGTTAATATTGCAAAATTGAAGTAGTATTCAGTCCATTGTCCAGCGCCTTCGGCAGTGATTATTACAATTCTTCCGTTGAAAGCATGTGAAGGATAAAGCCGCACCTTAATAAGAGGTGCTAATGACCAGTCCCAATATGGTGATGGAGTAGATTTGGAGGCGTATGCGCTGAAACGTAAAGGGTCTAAAGAGGCTCTGATGCTTGCGGTGCCTTCAAATTTGGTTAATGTGTCAAGCGTTAAGGTTGCGTTACTTCCTGCCCAATTGCTTAAACTGTCACAGTTATCGAATATTACCATAGTTTTTTTCTCCTATTTTTTCTGCCTAATAAATATGTTCTCTTAAAGTCCTTAAATAATTTTTGCTAAATACCGCATGAAATCGTCTGTATTTGTGGACGTGGAATGGGTATAGCGGATATTCTGAGGTCGAAGGGAGAAACACCCCATGTTGTTCCACTCGGGTAAGCTGACCAAGTGAAGAATATTTTGTAGTTGTATTGAGCAACTGCCATGCTTGGATATGATGGACTATTTTCGCTGGTAACAATGTCAATTTTTGTCCATGACGCAGAAGAATCCCATAACCTGTAAATTTCAATACTTGCGCTACCCTTTAATCCTTCGCTGTTCCCGCCACCGTACGTAGCGATTATGTATAATCTGTCATTGTCATCTATACTTACTGCTCCATGCAGTCCTTGATTAGTGTCGCTGGCAATCAACGTTTCAGAACTCCAAACGCCAGCAGCACTACGATTAAGATAATAGAGTTTGTGAGCTAAAGCCAGAATTGTTCGGTAAACAATATGTACTATATCATTGGAATCTGCGACCGCATCAAAACTATCTTCGCCTAAAACCGTGTTGTCGTTAATATCCACTTCTTGTGCATCCCAACCTGCGCCATTGTAAAGCATGGCTTGAATCTTCGTAGAATCATCGCTCCACAACATCAAAACTTGATTAGTTGATAAAGCCACGGGTACAGAGCGCACATTTGTTACATTTGCAAGTGCTTGCAAAAGATTGGGAAAACCAACCGCATCTGTCCAAGTACCATCATTCGTAGATGATTTATTTGCCCATGGACGTCGTGTAAGCCCAACACTATCTCGATAAACATAGCCTATCCACGGCAGATTCCCTGAATCCATAATAATATGTGGAAGTTGAATTACGTCTGCCCCGTCAGTTCGTGTAAGCACTGTATCAACAACGCTCCAAGAAACTGTTCCATCAGAACTTGGCGTTCCACGACGATAATATAATTCTCCATCTAAGTATGCAAGGTGAAAATAAGTCCCGTCAAAACAAAGAGAAGCATATGAACAACTCCACAGAGCGCTACTTTTAACTTCACCCGAATTACTCCATGTATTCTCAATGCTTGTTGGTGCCGACACTAAATACAAGTCGTTTCCAGCGCTAACATCGCCTGGAGCAAGTAACGTCCATATACGCCCAGCAGCATAAACGATTTTTCTTTGACTGTTAAAAGCAGTTACAAAACCCGAATTTGCAAAAGCGTTGCTGCTGATGGTTGTGGTGTTAACCAATTTTTCACTCTTCAGTATAAGCAATATTAAAGTATACGCCGTTAGCATATGCGGCTGCACAATAAGCATATAGTACCTGTCCCACAGCGCCCTCAATATTAGCATCAGTTAAATTCAACGGAACTGTACCACCATCCGCTGGAACATACAACCGAATTTTATAGTCAGCAGCCACAGAAGGCGAAGAAGAAAAAGTTAATCCAACATTCACAACAGCACCTTGATTGTTGCTTACGATAACGAAGTGAACTCTAACTTTCTTCGTTGATGATGGAGTAACTAACGCAGTTGTACTTGTATCTGTTTTGTTAATGTTTACCCAATTTAATGCTTTAGTACCCATTGTTGTTGGTAAAGGATACGCCTCAGTTACTCTTTGGTAGCCTCCTTCAAGCTTCTGATAAGACAATTCAACTGGAGTGTGTTCTTTCACTTCGCCCATAGCATTAGCAATTATTATGTCTCGTTCAGCACGAATAGTCTCAAGTGCTTGAACCCGAATTCTTATCCATTCTCGCCCACCAGCAACAGTTGCATCACGCTTACCTAACGGAAGATAAACATAACCCCATTCACCCACGTTGATAGCATCTATGCTAAGCCCAAGCATACCCACTTTCAATGGTGCCAAAGAAACATTGTCCGACAAAGGGTTCTCCCTAAACAACAATCTAGCTAGAAACCATTAAAAAGCTTATGCTAACGACTTAAGCAATTTGAGAATTCTATCTAGGTCTTCGGTTGTGCGATTCCAACGATGCACATCCCAAAGTAGAATGTGGTCTCTCGCCCATTCAGCATTCGGGCATTTACGCCTATATTTTGCGAATATTGGATAGTCATAAAGCAATTTCTTATAGTATCCAACGTTTTGTCCTGGCAAGCCCAGAGAAATGCCTAATCCTTTCAAGTCTTCGATGAAATCATCTCTTGAAAGTTTGCCATGGTAGATTGTTGGAATCAAAAGATAAATCGGCTTTAAACTATTAGGAATAGGAAAATTATAAACAGATGAAAGAAAGTTGGGTAAATGAGACAGAAAATACTCTGCGTTTTCAATTTGAATATTGTTGAAATCATCAAGTTTCGTTAATTGCACTCTGCCAAATGCGGCTGCCGCCTCCGAGAGCCTAGCGTTAGTGCAGACAATATCGTTTAATGAACCGTAAGCGTTACCATGATTACGAATATTCCTACATAAGTCGGCTAATCGGTCATCATTAGTTATGATAGCGCCACCTTCTCCCAAGGTCGAAATTTGCTTCGTTTCCTGGAATGAAAACGAACTTAAATCGCCATATGACCCTACTTTATAGTCTCCTATTTTGGCTCCGAGAGCTTGAGCAGAATCTTCAATCAAGTAAATGCCATAGTCATTGCATATTCCATAGAGATGTGGAAGGGCAGCGGGAAAACCGCAAAGTGAAACAGCTATTATTGCAGCGGTTTTCTTGGTGATAACATCTTCAATTTTATTCGGGTCAATATTCAACGTTTGCGGGTCAATATCAACGAAGACTGGTTTAGCGCCTACTGAAAGAATAGCTGTGCCAGTCGCTATGAAAGTGAGAGGAGTTGTAATGACTTCATCGCCTTTTCCGATACGTAAAGCCTTCAAACTGATTTCAAGACTAACCGTGCCATTAGAAACAGCTATTCCATGCTTAACGCCAAGGTACTCAGCAACTTCAACTTCAAACGCTTGATTCTGCTCACCGCCATAAAACGAAAGAAAGAAACGACTAAGTTTGCCACTTTTAATTACGTTGGTTACAGCGTTTATTTCGCGGTCATCAAACCTTTTCATTCATTTTCCCCTCATTATCATTCGAATAACCCTTTAAGGCGTTTATCTTCATTGTCGATTAGCTCAAACCCTTCTGGGTCGATTGGTTCAAAGTTTCTCTGAGTTTTATCTTCTTCAAGCCAATATTTGTCACAATGAGAACAATAGTATTGATGACCACCATATGCCGAAACTGCCTCACTACACCAAGTGACATCTATATCACGAAGATGATAACCACATTGCGGGCAAATTTTTGCCGTAAAACGATATTGGCTTGACGCTTTAGCTGCATTGTTTTCATCCACTATTTCTCGCATCATATGTCTCGTCTTCTTCGTTTTATCCATTGTCCATTCTGACTTAAAGTGTAAGTGTAATTTCCCAAACTCACAGAAGAAATTTCAATTGCATGTGCTAATTGCGGGTCTAAAGCTTTAACTTTGTCAACGTGACAGATATCGCAGTCATCGCCGTAACTGCTTGGTTTCCAACGAACCCGCTTAAGTTTTTCAAGTTCTTCTTCATCATGCGGATAATTACCGTATGCTTCTAAGTGTGAGTTCATGTCAATATTATTGTGGAAGCAAGCTTTGCACCAATTGCATTTTTTTCCTTCAGGCTCAAGAAACATGACAAAGCCACGTGGTGAAGGATGGTCAATCACTTGTCCCCGCATACGAAGTTCTTCGATAGTAACTAATTCTTCAAACATTTTGCTCTATCCCTCTTCCAACCTCTTTTTGCATTACACTCTCATTTAAAATTTTAAGAATATTACTCTCATCAGACAGTTGATAATCCCAAATTACAATTGCTTCAAACCCGTAATTAGCATAATAGTTTATGGTCCCTTTTTCCGTTTGATGATATAGAATTTTCCTAAAGGCTTTTTCTGGGTCGTGAAAAACACTACCGAAAATTTCTAAAATTTGCTTTATTCCATCTGTTCGCAAAAAATCGGGGCATTTTTTTCTATGTCCAATAACTCTCTTTCCGTCGCCAGTATATCGATATGGTAGTTTGTATTTTTTAATAATACTAATCATTCTAAGTTCAATTTTAGTAGGTCTTTTACTTAAAGCAATGTAGATAGCTTCTACTCTATTTCTGAGCGGAATATCAAATCTCTTTAGACATTTGAATACGCCAGAATTTGATAGCCCTAATTTCCTTCCGATTTGAGTTGTTGACAATTTTTGATTTTGGTATAAATCCATTAATTCTTGTTTGTTTTTTATTTTCCACTCTCCTTTATTCCATGGAACAGGCATAACTCCTTTTAGCCCTTTGTTCCATGGGTCATTACCTTTTTTAAAAGCTGTTTTAGGTGGTTTTCGTCCTTTTAAACTCTTGGATAACTTTTTTTTAGCGTCTACAGACAATGGTTTTCCCGCACATAAAGGTGGTTTCCCTTTCATGTAAAAATGATAACAATTTCGAGAACAAAACTTCCCTTTCCCAATTTCAAATAGTGATGGAAAAACACGAAATTGTTTGCTACAACTTAAGCATATTACCATTTTTGATTTACTTTGGACTTGTTTTGTTTTGATGATTTTCTGGATTACCTCTTTCGGTCGCTTTCTTCCCTTCAGAGCCATCGATATTTTCATGACTCTCTCATCAGTTTCCTTGGTTAACCCAGATAACCAAGTAGGTTTGCCTCTCTTTTTTTCTGCACTTTTTAGTACATTATTACTTGTTTCTTTTGTTAGCCCTTTATTCCAAACCATAGAATCACAACAATCACATAGGTCTCTTTGAATATAGGAATTTTTGCTGAGGTATCAATATTATATTGGGTGGTAAATTTTTATCGATATAACTTTTTGCACCACATATTGAGTTCTCTCCGATTACAACACTGGGCATTATTAGACACAAACTCCCAACAAAACTATTTTTTCCTAATTTTATTGGTCCAGTACGGATTTTACGAGTTGTTAATGGGCTGGCATCATTCATACGCCAACTGGGAGTATCTGAAGAACTCAATATTACTGAGTTGTAACCGATTACTGCATTTTCTTCAAGAATCACTTCATCTTTTCCAGCCAATACGGTTCCCGCGCAGATTTGACTCCCCTTCTCCATCTTTAATTTCGGCACAAGAATAACACAATTATCGCCAATAAATGTGTTTTCAGCCATGTAAAGAATAATGCCTTTCCTAAACTTGATTCCACGATAAAGCTTTGCAGTTGCGCTAAGATAGCTATCTATACCAAACATTTGTTCATATTCAGGCTCAGCTAACTGTGGCATTATTCGTCACCCTCTTTTTCAGTCGATATAATGAATTTATAGGAATTGCAAAAGAGATGCTCTTATCAGTTTCAACATCTAAAGAATCGCTATACTGCATAGAAGTTGAAGGTGAATAAATGGTTTTTGTGATAATAGCGCCTATCACTTCTTTTGTCAACCGTATAGTCTCAGCAAAATCCTTTTTCGCTTTACATGCATCGCACTCTTTGGGCTTATCCTCAAAAACTTCTCCGCAAATAGTGCATCTCCAAGCTTTTCTTTGAATTTGCTGAATCATTTTCAATCACCAAGACCTTATGGTGTAGTCTTTTGGCACTGTGTCTATTCCAACGAGTTTGTTTTTATGCATTGCGCTATAGTGCAATGCTAAAGCAATGTTTAAAGTTTTAAGTGCATATTCGCCTGTGCAACCAATGTGCCCGTATGGTTTACGCTGAGTAACCTGAGTAATAGCGTTTAATAGCATGTTGTCTTGCTCCTGCCTCATAAAGAGGGTTTGCTGTAGTTCGTTGATTCCATCATATCTTAAGCTTGGATGACTTTGAAACACGGTTATTTCGCTTCCATTATCAGATATGCGAATTCTGCCTTTTGAGCCGTGAATGTCAACTTCAAAAAGCAAATATGGTTTTTCACTGCCACTCAATAATACTGCTTCGGCGCCACTGACATATCTAATTACACCGTTAATGTTAAAATCGTTTACAGTCGGGTCCTCCTTCATTAAATAGTTGTGGCAAGCTTCACCGAAGGCTTGAACACTCTGCACTTTCTTATCGATAAACATGCCAAATAAATCAAGCATATGCGAGCCCGTGCGCAGTAAAGGTCCAGGATGCAAACCATAAATTGTTTTAACAACGCCTATTTTATCAGATATGATGAGTCTATGGACTTCACTGTAAACTTTAGACCAACGCCGTGTATAATTCACGTTTAGCCTAATGCCTTTGTTAGCGCAAACCTTAACCATTTCTTCAGCTTCACTAAGCGATTGAGCAATAGGTTTCTCCAAAAAAATAGCTTTAACACACGAGTAAGAAGCAACATTCAATACAACGTCATAGTGAGTTGGCGTCGGCGTCGCAATCAGTACAAATTCGGGTTTGAATTCACGCATCATCTCTGAAACATCAGAATACACGGCTTTCCCCGTGTCCTTAATGGTTTCTGAAGCATATGCAAGTTTGTCTGGGTCAGAATCGCAAACAGCGATTTTATGATGCAACGCTGACAAACAAGCAAGATGCGAAGCAGGCTGAACCCGTTTTTCGGATAACCCAAAAGAAAAACCAACCCTTCCCAAACCGATAATCGCGACGCGCATATTAATCATATCCTGCATATTGAAATTCGTCTCTTTCCAGATACATGAAGATAAGCCATGCAACAAGGAAAAGCCATCCAATCGGATTTTGCAGAACTAACAAGAATATGGATAAGAGAGGCAAGCCCACAAGCGCAAACCATTTAAATGCTTCAAGAAGATTCATAAAATCAGCTTTTTTCTGCGCAATTTATCGTCTATTGGAATAGTAGCTAAGATTTCAGCAATTTTAGCAGATGCGCCAACTTGTGGCTTCGTCAAAGAAGGCAACGCGCAATTTCTGTGACCAATGCGAATAACTTCTGCTTTAGAATTCAATCTGGGTAATTCCCAGAAGAAACTGCTACTATTGCCGACGGCTCTTTTGCAATTAGCCAGCAAACCAAGAAATTTCGGGCGTGCCAAATTCTCTGGAATTATATGGATGGATTTTATCTGTAATCTCTTGATTGCTTCTACGATAACTTCATAATTTCTATCTCTGTTGGGATATAGCCAAATTACGTTTTCAGAATTTTCTATTGCTTGAACAGTATCAATCAAATCTTTAGTCGTGGCTTCTAAACTAATTGGGTCAGGATGCAATAAAACCAAGTCATATGATTCTTTTGGGCATAAAGATTCGTCTATTTCAATATCGTCGAATGCGGTTGACCCGCATGTAAATATTCTCCATGATTCCTCGCCGAGCTTAATCAAGTTTTGTCGATGCGATTCTTCGTTGCTGAACATTATATGACTGAAACAAGATATTGCTCTGCGGTTCATATCATCTGGATGGTCAGTTGAAGGATTTCCCGCGTGAAAATGAGCGACAACGTAGCCATCGTGAAAGGCATAAGCGGCAAGATAAACCATTTCCCATCTATCGGTTGGAATTAGTATGATGCTTGGATTATAATTTAAAAGTGATTTTTGAAAGCTCCAAATGCTATCTTGGATATGAGGCAATTTAACATTAAGGACATCATGCCAATAAGCTTCAACATCCGAGCGTTTATCTAATTCAGCTTTGACGATTTCAAGTAATCCTCTTTCCGAACGACTTGCAGAACAAACAAGAATTTTCCTCATTATCTCACCGATTTACCTTAGCTTTATCCATTAATAATTTCCGTTCCCAATACTCCAATTCAATTAGTCGCAGTAAAAAGTCCATGAATTTTGTTATTCCATAGCGAGCATCACTTTTCTTCAGCCAATCTTCAGTGGCAATGTCAAACTTAAAGTTTCGCAACCAAGACTCTTTAGCTACATGAAACAATTCATCTAAACGTTCAGATGCTTCAATAATTTTTGCACGCACAATTGATTCGTGTAGTTCCCCGCTCATTTTTCCCATTCCTCATGTAGATGTGTGTAGTTTTCTACGAAGAATTTTACGCCGTGAACTTTAACGATTGCTTCAGCAAGGTCTTGTACATATATTGCCCAATGTCCTTTTTTCCGAGCGATTTTTCCTGCAACATCAAGAAGATGTTCTGTCTGTTCATCAACGATTCGCGATAAAGCAAGTCGTGCTTGAGCAGTCATTTTTTTAGGCATATTTTTTAAGACACTCCGCTAATGGCATTGCTTTGAAGTTCGGTGCTTTAATCGCCATAGTATGCAAACAGCCGTTGCCTGTCGCGTTGATAGTGTTTTTTTTGCTTGCAACTATATGTGATGCTAACATTTCTCGGTAACGTTTCCAAATTGGATTCACAAGATATGACGTGTTAAAATCGGGGTTTTTCTCAACTTGATGCATGTTAGCAACTTTATCCATTGCTGCAACAACTTCAGCTTGTGTCGGCGCTCTTTCTTTAGTTATTTTGCGTAGGTGCATAGCTGTTAAACTTTTAAAGTAAACTGCATCTGCCTTATCTTTCACTTGTTCACTGAAATCGTAGCCTACAAGAATTATTGGGTCGCATTCAAGAATAAAAGCAAGATTCCATAAGAAGCTCCCAACATTTCCGATTCCTGAAGCTATACCTTTATAGTTGCTTAAAACATGTAAAATGAATGTTACACTGCGATTATTTATTTTGGTTGTTCCTTCAAGACTTGGCAAATCAAGCATAGACGTGAACCAATAGGTTTTGCCTTTCCAATTTTTCACAACTGATGGATGAACTGTAACGCTGAAAACTCCGTTAATTTGACTTGTATATTTCTTAACTAAATGCGTCTTGTAAAATTCCGCGATTAACGGTGAACCATCAACACTTGCAACTGCATACGGAATTATGCCATGTTTCAGCGAACTAACAAGTTTTTTATCACAACATAAAATCGGATGTTTCCAACGTGCTTTTTTAATTATGTCAAGATGATGATAACGGTCAAGGCTTGGACCAGCAGCAATCAATAGACAAGGTTCATTTTTTCGTTTGGAGATGTCTGTTAAGTTCAATCCTTTCCGTATCACTTCAATGTTAGTAGCAAAATTGTCCAACCAACGATAAATAAGAGTATTGTAAGTGTATTCCATTAAATCGTCGGGAGCAGGAGGAATCACTTCAGTCGTAAGTTTCCACGAACTCCTTCAAAGTCTTATCTACAACATCTCCAGAATATAGTAAACCAGCCCGATTAGTATTAATTGTTGACACGTTCTTTTCTTCACATGCTCGTTTAATAGCCATCAAAAACTGCTCGTTATATTCAGCGTAAACTGGGTCCTGCCAAACTAAACCATATGGACCCTTAATCTTTTTGTGCAATTTAGGATATTTGGGATATTCGGTTTCAGCAAGTTTATCATATCCATGCATAATACCGTAAATGCCTATTGGATTAGCTCCAAGAAAGTATGCAAGTACCCATGCAAAACAAGCAACTTGTCCACCAGTAAAAACAACTGGGGTATCAGTTGCCTGTGCAATAGCATGAGCACCATCAATATTTCCTGTAAAGAATACGCGTTTGCCATGCCAAAACCTAATTGTCAGAGGATTTGTGGTTGTGGCAAAAACAGCGGTTACTTTACTCATTATTTTTTCAACGTCGGGTCTATCGAAGAAACTGAAGCAAAGAGGAGAACTGTCAAGATTACAAACATAGTTTGGTATGTGATAATTTATGATAGAAAATAAAGAACGGTCACAACAAATGATTGTTCCTTTATACTTGGAGATTTCTGCGATTTGTTGAAAGTAGCATGTAGATGCCATTGGTTTATCGATGATTAAAGCTGAGCCTTTAATCTTCGGCAGTTTCGCAATTGATTTAATAACAATTGTTCCTTTGATTACAGCCGCATTTTGGAAATATTCACTTAAACGAATAAGGTCTGGGCTAGAATCTTCTTTCCGTTTAGGAAATGCCCATAAACTACTCATTAGATAACCATTTCCAACTGCAACATTCTTTGTCTTCGCCTTCGCAGAATTAAGTTGACGATTTCAAGGAATTCGCTATCGCTAACTTTGCCGTCAGCCATTGCTTCGTCGCAGTTTACGCCTTTACGAGCTTCAATTTCATTGTCCATGGCTGTTCTATCGTCATGTGTCGTTTGTTCGTAGAGATTGAAGCGTCGAAGCCAATTGCGAACAAGCCTACTCAGATTTAACATCTCCAGTAGGTAAAGTTCCACTGAATGATGAAATTGTTTTGCTTGCAATAAGCAACTCAACCAATTTCTCAGCTAAAGAACCAAACTTGACCAATGATTCAAGAGCTTTTTTACCCACTATCTTAACTTCGGGTTGACGCATAATCTCTATGAAGTCACTTGCCTCCATCGTAAGGTTTAATGATAAGTTTTCTCCTTCAACTGTTAAAGTTATCATTGTATCACCTCGTCCATTCTTTAATTTTATTTTTCATGCGTTTTTTCTTGGAAAGCGTTGAAAGCAAAAAGATGTCACGCAACGTTAAATCAGCAAGTTTTGATGCGGCGAAGAATTCGCCAACAATTGCATTTGCAATTACGTCAAAGGGCATTCGCATGTGAAGAGATAATTTATTGTTTTTAACAAGCATTTTTGCGCCAAACATGTCCGCTATTTGTTGCGTATTCTTGATTATTCTATTAAGTAATTCTTTATCTTTACATCGCAGTGATTCTGTATAATGCATTTCCCACAGCGAATCATTGATTTGTTTGATTTTAATGTCCCATCGGTAAGGACGCAAATAAGTCGTGCTAGACATCCCACTCTTCATGAAATTCGGGTCTTCATTCATGTTTTTTCGCCTCCAATTCCTTCTTAAATTTTTTTAATCGTTCAACATCCCATGTTGACATGAAATAGCGTAGCCCAGCCAATTCGACGTCGTTAAACTCTGTAAGGTTCACGGAGAATTTTGTGGCATCGTCAAGGTTAGAAACCCAACGTTCAAGCGCAATATCGCGAATCTTTTCTTTAATCATTGGAAGATTCTTTTGTAATTGACTTTGTGATGGTGTATTCAATCCTTTTGTCTCTGTTGTTTCTTTGGCAAAAATTACTGCATACTTGAATGGAGTTGGGTCAGTCAGAAATGCTTTTTCCGTTTCAGTCATCCATTGTTCAATGATTTTATCTTTGTACTGTCGATAAATAGGTGTAGCAGGATACGGGGTCAAGAAAAATGGGACCACATGAACTTGATTATCAATGTAGAATTGGCAGTCTTCGATAAGGTCGTCCATAGTTGTGTTTGGGTGCCCCACGATAAAAGACATTATCGGATTTACACCTGCGGCTTGCGTTGCCTCTATCGCAGCAGTCATCGTCTCCTTTGTCTGTCCCTTACCAATCTGCGTCAGTAATTTTTTCGAAGTTGCCTCTCCTCCATATGAAATATAACTTAGTCCCGTATCTTTTCCTTTCTGCAACAATTCAGCATCAACGGTTTTTGTATGACTAACAATGCCCCAGTGAATAAGTGTTGCTAACCCTGATTCTTCAAGTTTACTGCAAAACTCAAAAAACCATTTTCTATTCACCGCAAAATTCTCATCGAGAAAACTAATAAAATTCACGCAGTATTGCTGTCTCAAATGGCTTATCAAATTTACAATATACTGGGGTGAATGTTGGCGATAGGGTTTACCAGCAAAAACTTTACCGTAGACTTCAGTTGAACAAGCAGGATGAAAACAAAAGTAGCATGTGTAAGGACATCCGTATGAACTCATGACGTCGAGTCGTCTGCAATTTGGGTGCATAGCTTCTGCGCTGTAGGGTATTTGACTGTGCATTAAGTAAGTTTCGATTGGGCTGAATTCGTATGCTGGAAACGGAATTTCCTCGTCAAGGTTATTGATTAGCGATTGCTTACATGTTGAACATTTATAATCGTTTTTTAAGGCTTCATCAAACGTGCAATGTTTCTGTTTATGCTCTTCGCAATAGTAATAGTCTTCGATGAACGGTCGCATCGGACTGAGCTTAACTTTTTTGCCTTCGCGATAAATTAAACCCTTAATTTTACTCCAATTTTGGTCATTGACGTGTTCAAGAATCTCCTGCCACGTAATATAGCCTTCGCCTATGACACCAATATCGAAATCAGGCAACCAACGAAGCATCTCGAAAGGCATACTTGACATGAAACCTCCGCCGCCAACAATCACAGCAGCAGGATGTTCCTCACGACAAACTTTTACGATTGGCTTAATCGCTTTAGTCTGCGTAATGAGCCCGCTAATACCTATAATGTCCCATTGGTCTTCTTTAACTGTCTGACGGACAGCATCAATCGGCAACCTAAATGCATTGTTGTCGAAAATCGCCGTTTTGAACCCATAGCTATCGCTGATGGCAGCCAATTGTAAAATCCCGTTACCGAAACTTGTAAAGACAAGTTTTTACGGCGGGTGTTGCGGTGGCTCCAAAGTCCTAATCTCTGGATGGACGAAATAAGACCTTCATTGGTTCATCAACTCCTTAATTTTATTTAAGATGTTATTGGGAGACGATTTAAGTTCTTTAAGTTCGTGTTCCCAAATAACTATTAATCGCCATCCATACTTTTTAAAAATGGCTTTTCTATTCGGTTCAAGCATTGATGATGGAATATTTTTTCTTTTCTCAGGATTATGCCAATAATCTCCAAATAATTCTAAGGCTATCTGCTGTCCTTCTGAATGAATAAAATCGGGATTAAATCCATGAATAAAAAAGCGCCCATCACCAACATACATAAATGGAATTTGATGCTCTTTACAAAGTGTGTCAAATTCTAATTCAAGCTTTGTCGGTTTGACTTTAGCTGCTTCCCGCATTACTCTGAGATGTTCTTCTTTATAATCTGGATTTGCCCATCGCTTTTTAAGCATTTTACTATATTCCATGATGCGAGTAATATTCCAAGGAATACCCTTTCGACCTCGCTGAGCATCACCTATCTTGCGTTTAGTTTCAATAGTATGGCATTTCCCTATCATAGCAGTACGATGGGAACATCGTAAAATTCCAAATTTCTTCATTCGATTTAAAACAGTTTGAGTAGATACCATATATATCTCACCGATTTGAGCAAGAGTTAGTCCAATGTTCCAATAAAAGTCCTCCAAAGTTCTCTTATCCACACGAAATTTCAACGTAGCTTCGCTAATTTTTTGGCAGTACTCCATCGAAAACTTTTGTCCTTTTGACCATGGAACCCTTCCTTTAGTTGCAAGACGAATTTTATCTATAGTTTCTTTGGTATGATGATACCCGTTTCTCTTTATAGGCAATCTTGAAAGATTATACTTTTTTGCCCAATTTTCTACAGTAGTTTTGGGGATGCCAGTCTTTGTTGAAATTGCTTTAAAAGACAGCTTTTTGTCAAGATACAATTTGCATAATTCATTTTTTGAAATTGGAGGTTTCTGTCGAGAAGGAATACCATATTTAATTCGTAAATGATAAAATGTGCTATTTGCAATCCCAAAATTGTTTAATATCTGTTTTTTAGGAATTTTTTCGAGAAAGTATGCCTCTCTTAATTGCCCTTCTGTTATTTGGCTTATTTTGTTTCACTCCTTTTATTCTTTAATTTTTTTGTTGCCTCGCCATACACCACCATTACATCAGATTCATCTATCGCTTTCGCCACTATTTCCAAGTCGTTTTTTGATTGGGGATTCCATTTGTGAGGTCGAACATCGGCGGCAACTTGCACTTTGAAGCCTAAGTCAGCAAGTTTACTTGCAAATTCTCTTGCTTCAAGTTCTTGCCAAGGTTCATGGCTAAGATAAATCTTCTGATATTGCTGCTTCCGAAGTTCTTCAACAAGACTTTCAAGCGAATCTTTAATATCGACATATACTTTAATGTTCATTTTTGTATTTCTCCAATATTTTCCTTCCTTTATCAGTTTGCGCAGCGTGAAAAGCATAACCCAAGACAAAAGTCAGACTATTGAAGATTGCGGATATATAAAATTGCCACATCATACTTGTAAGTTGACCAATTATAATTAAATAGTCTGCAATAAAGAAATGACCAATAAAGAAAAGCCAGCATACAATCTCCCAGAATCTTAAAACATTCATTTTTTATGCTCCTTCAAAAACAGCGAAAATGGCATGCATGTAATGTTTTGTCCCCAAAGCGTTCCGCCTTCGGTGCAGTTGACAGTTCCGCCAAATAAGCGATACCATGCTTCTGTTTCCTGATTCATCTCTATAAATGCCTGTCGGTAATGGTAAAATACTAAGTCGCAGAATGCTTTAGTTTTGAATGTGGGGTGGTAAAATTCTTTGTAGGCTTCTTTAATTTTGGCAACGTTGCCTTCAGCAATCTTCAATACGCTACTATAGTATTGTGTGTCTTCAAGTTTGGTGTCTTCAGGATAACCGAAGTCTATGCCGATTAAAGCAATTGGCGCACGTTTGAAGATGCTCATCGCCATTATCCATGCACATGCTCCAGCATTCCCACCTGCTGAAGCTCGGGGAACTCCCATTTTGAATTCGTTTGTCCTAGTCATCAAAACTTGCAGTCGAGTCCAGCTTTCGTTTTGTCTCCAATCATCAAATGTTGGGCTGAACCAATAGGGTTGCAGTTTTGCTTTGCGTGCGGTTTGATAAACTTCAGGCGACACGGTTACTGAAACTATCCATTTAATTTTGGAACCGTGCTCTTGTAAGAGAGGATGCTCAAAATATTTTTTGATTATGGGTGAGCCGTCAACTGTCACAACCGCATCTGGAAGCACACCTGCGTCGAGTAAAGGCGTTAATGAACCATCGCTAGCTATAACTAAGCCAGTGTATTCGCCATTCTTAATTGCTTCAGCAAGCATTTCACAATGTTTATTTTTGAAGAGGCTTGGACCGCGCCCAACAACTATTGCTGAACCTGCAGGTGGATTTTTAACGTTTATTCCTTGATATTCAATAGGAGTTTTGTTGGATTTAGCGTAGTCAGGGTCACTCTCTACAAGCGGAGTAGGCTGAACAATATCAGCTATTGTTTGTTGATGATAGTTTTGTGGAATTTCACGTTTAACATCATCGCCATATCTAATGTAATCTAAGTTTTCAGCGAAGTTTTGCATCCACATTGTCAACAGATTTCGGTAGCTACCTTCTTGAACTTGCTCATGAATAGTTGGACTAAGTTGAACATCTCTGGTCTGATATTTCAGCCATTCAACCCAATCTTTATTGGGTGTTTGTTTAGATTTTAAGCTTCTAAGTTTGCGGAAAGTCCAATAGTCAATTTTAGTTTTAGGAAAATGAACATATCGTTTGAAACTTTCTCGCCATTCTTTAACGCTACTCAAGATTCGGTTTCGCCTCAATTTTCTGTTCATACCAATGAATGTCAGGAACAATAAACCAATCTTCGACAAATGGAGAAATAACCGCAGGAATATCATTGTACATTTGATAATACATCTTCAACCCAAATCCTTCACACATTTTGGAAATAAAGCCACCATGTTTAAGCATTTCTTCGTGATATTTAGGATTAGCAAGGCGATTTTTCGACCTTTTTCTTTGAAGTCTTTCATACAATCATTAAGAATGGAGAAACAATTCGTAGTTGAGCCAGAAGCCAATTATTTCTCTCCTATCGCATCCTCAACTTTATTGCGCAAATACGACCCCATTCAAGTTCTTCATGTGTTTCTTCATCATGGTCTGGCAAACAAATCAATTCAGTTCCACATTTCTTGCAGTTGAAGGGTTTATCTTCTGGAAAGTCATATGGTAAAAATGCTCCACAAATCGGACAATGCACATGTGGAAGGTCATCATTATCAGAAAATATATATTCCACGCATTTTAGGTCACCCATTTTTTGTTTGCTCCAAAAATTCTGTTAATCGTGCAAGAAATGATGTGGAAACAACTGCGTTGGGAACGCTAAACCATTCGACAAAGGATTTCACTTCTTCTCGTGTTATTGTCATGTTTGGTTTCGGCTGTTTCATCATTTTCTGTGTTTCAGCTAACGTTATTGTCTGTATTCGTTCTCCATCAAAATAGAATAAACTGTCTTTGTTGTCTCCTAACTGAAAAACAACCGTGTGTAATTGTGGAAGCTCATTGTCTATGAGGATAAATTCGGTGTACACGTCAACTTGATTGTTAAGCAATTGTTTAATGATAGCATCGTAATCGTCGCCTGACTTCATCAGATTTTTTAAACGTTTATGTGCATCCCATGTTATAGCAATTGTTGTGGTTTTAGATTTTTTTTGCATACGAACCGAGGTATTATTACATTATAGGTCTTATAAAACTTTGGTTGATTAGCTATTCGATTTTGTCTGTGTCAACGAATTTCTTGGTTTTTTTCGGTTCGATGTAAACGCAGCTTCCGCCGACGTGGGCGAGAACTTCTTGAGCGAACAATGAAATAGCTGATTGCGATTTTTCTTTTCTTGAATCTTCGTTACTGCGTAAATAGCTTGACATGAATAACACTTAGTCATTTTTAATTTTTATTATTTGCGGTGTTTCTCTAAGAATTCAGAAAAACGCATGCACGTTATGTTTGGACCGAAAAGTGTTCCACCTTCAGAACAGTTGATGGAACCGCCGTAATGTCTGAACCACGTTGGCACTTGCCTTTGAAATGAAATGAATGTTTCACGGTAATCCATGAAGGGTCCGTCGGCTAATGCTTTTGTTTTGAAGATGGGATGATAGAATTCTTTGTATGCAACTGGAATAACATGTGGTCCGTAAGGAGCTAAACCACTCCAATATGGCGTATCTTCAAGATTTGTTCCCTCTGGATAACCAAAATCTATACCAATTAAAGCTACAGGCGCACGCTTAAAAAGAGATACAGCCATAACCCAACTACAGGTGCCTGTATTGCCGCCTGCCATCGCTGTCTGCAACGGTTTCTTATTATAGCTTGATGTGGTCATTATACGCTGCATTTTAGTGAAGTTTTGAATGTTACGCCAGTCATCAAACATGGGATAAAACCAGTAGATTTTTGCTCCGAAATCTCGAAGCATTTTGTAAACTTCGTGGTTAACGGTTGCGCTTAAAACAATTTTCAGTTGCTTAGCATGCTTCTTGACAAGGGGATGGTCAAACCATTTCTTAATTATCGGCGACCCGTCAACCGTGGTTACTAAATCAGGAATTATCCCATGTTCAAGACAAGTTATCAAAATTCCGTCTGACGCGCAAATCATTCCTTTGTAGTTGCTTTCAGCTAAAAGTTTTAAGTGATTATGTTTAAATAGGCTTGGTCCTCTACCAATAACTATTGCAGAACCTTGAGGCGGATGTTCTTCATCTGGAACTTTTTCTTCAGCAATATCAGCTAAATTACTTGACTCGTAAGACTTAACTTTAAGTTTTAGGTTGTTGCCAAATCGAATGAATGGTAAATTATCAGAGAAATTATTCATCCACATTGGTAAAAGAACTTTTGTAGCATCACGTATGTTATCCCTCATTAAAGGATTCAATTTCATTTCTTTTGCAATATAATTTAAGTAAT
>ERZ1292632.511-Hain-H43-01um-R2-511-length-42330-cov-8_pt2 | contig 25005 bp, 33 predicted proteins | sample MGYA00564407_ERZ1292632 | MGnify/ENA primary metagenome ERZ1292632 (study PRJEB36523, sample SAMEA6512637) | groundwater metagenome | collected 2019-01-08 | study: AquaDiva: Metagenomics assemblies of 32 groundwater samples | reverse complement strand
TGATATTTGTCATCGAGGGGCTGCCGGTCAGCCTGATATTTGTCATAGAGGGTCTTCCGGTCAGCCCAGTACTTGTCATAGAGGGTCTTCAGGTCAGCCTGATATTTGTCATCGAGGGTCTGCCGGTCAGCCCAGTACTTGTCATCGAGGGGCTTCAGGTCAGCCCAGTACTTGTCATAGAGGGTCTTCCGGTCAGCCTGGTATTTGTCATAGAGGGGCTTCCGGAGCAACCCCGAAGGGATAGCCGCCATTCCCCTCATCTCGCCCCGCTTGATAGCCCGAACGATGACGGTAGGGAAGTTAGACGGTTTGGAGAAGTCCGTGGATTCTCGGTTCGCCCCCTCGTCCTGGGTTAGTCCGAAGAACAGCCTGATTGCTCCATGCCTGACAAGGTCATCCTGAGGCAACCCCTTCAACAGTTCCTTACCCTTCTCCGAATCAATGAGAGGCTTGGTCAGGAACAGGTATTGGGTTGTCCTCCCCTTCTTTTCAATCCAACTCGCAAATTCGCACATTGTCTGCATCTCTCCTTCTGGCCTTACGGCTTATTCTCTCTCCGGCAATCCATGTTTCCCCTATCCTCTATTGTTTATGAGTAGATTCCGTTCTTGGTAAAAAGCTATCATCCTTTTGAAGTCGGGTTCATAATGAGCGGAGATAGGTCCGCAACCAAACCCCCCAACCACTTCAATGCCACACCGTGGGCATTTCCACAGGTCAGCATCAAACAATTCATACGGACCATTATCGTTAGTGTCAAGTACCCCCACGCCGTTTTTCTCAGGGTGCAATTCACAGCAACATCTCGTACAAACTGGTCTGTGATACCCCGACACTACCTGTTTCTCAGTTTTCATGTTTTATATGTCTCCTATTTCCTCTTACTCTGACCTGTCTGCATCTCTGTTGGGTAAGGGTGGAGGCCAGTATCCCCCATACACGGCATAGGGGGCCTGTCAATCGGCTGTGAATGTGGCACGTTCTCGGTACGGTGTCCGTCTACCCCATTGTGGCAAGCCCGGCAAGCAAGGTAGCAGTTGGCATAAGAAGTTCTGCCGCCCTGGGCCAGACTCTTTTCGTGGCAAAGGTGAAGCTCTCCGCGACCATCCTTCATATCAGGCAACTTGCCGCACTGGGGACAAAGCACATCGCCGTATTGAGAACTGCGTGGTGCAAGTTCCATTAGGAGCGCCTGCACCTTCTTACGCCTTACCAAGTCCTTCTTTTGCTTCTGGCTTATCTTGTTCACTACTTCCTCGTATAAGGGCACTTCGGATGTTTGACTGCGCGATTGTTGAATTCGCCTTCAGCTTGACATTGAGCGTGAATTAAGGTGCATCCATAGGTATAACCGTCTTTGGGCATGTTAAATACGAATGAACATGGACAGCCAGTGCAATAATGCCCATTAGGAATCTCAATTTCTATTTTCATTTCACTACTACCTTCGCATCTGCAATCTTCCTATAGGCGCTTCACTACTCTATCCCCAATACCTTCATAGCTAGAACGGCCCTTTGCTGATTTCGTCAATCCACTTCTGGACTTCGGCTAGTTTGTCAGGGGACAGACTTTGGGTCATAGGCCAACTCTTTTCTCCGATAGCGCCGAGTTCAACCAGTTTCTCCTTAACCTGGTTGGCGGTAATGACTTTGAACTCCACCATGTTGGTCAGACGGTTATAAATGGCGGTAGCATTAAGGGCTACTGGCTTGCTTTCAGTCTTGGCGGGGGGCGATGTAGCGAATTCACCTTTTGTGACCACTGGCTGCTGTTTCTCAAGCGTGGAGGATGGCACTAGGGGACTCACCATGTCCTTAGTAAGCCATTGGTAGAGTCTTTCAGAAATAGCTAGGACAAGTTCGGGGGTCATTTCAATGGCATTCTCATGGTTAATACTAAACTTCGCAATCTCCACCCCTTGCATCAAAGCGGTGTTCTTCGCCTTGGCTTTCAATTCGGCTTCGCTGGTCTGGCGCTGGTATCCCCCGCCAAATTGCTTCTTTTCGGCTACGGGCTTCCCATCAACGTAAATTTGAGTCACTTTGCGATTCCAGTAGGCATTGCCATCAGGGTCGCTCTTATCCGACTTCTTGGTGAGAACGTCGCAGTCAATGGTGGTATCTGCCTTGACATATTCGTCCAGCGCCCTTGCCCAGACGCCGTGTTTCCCGGTGGCCTCTTCGCCCTCGACTTTGGCGCTAAACTCTTGGACCTCAGCCTCACCTACCTTGCGCCTTTCAAGCAACTTGACTATGAACAGTTTCTTGCGGCCACTTTCATTGATTGGCATTTGTGTTTCGCTCCTTCTTAGCTAGAAATATACTTTGCGGGGACTACTGACGGTGCGGGATTATTCTTTTCGCTTTGCCCCAAAGCCCAAGTATATAATGCCTGAGCATCCAGCTCGACTTGGTTAAGCTCATCTCCGTTCGCTTCTACCTTGAAGCCATCAATCTTGTTGGCGCTGGCCGCTTTCTCAAACTGAACTCTATACTTCCCGTTGACCGTAATGTGCCTGACTTCTTCTGACATCTTATTTTCCCCCCTCTCCTTAGTTCGGTGGCGGCGAGACAAGCCCCAGGGTTTACCCGTATTACAGTCTCGGTCTCGTTAGGGACACTCCTTTCGGAACCGCCCCACTCCTTTATTTTCTATAAGGTGCCGCGATGTCTGGGAAAAAGTGACGAGCGTCATTCTCTGAGAGCTTCGTTCCATACTGAGCAATCGTCTTGAGGACTGTTTCTTCGTTGTGTGCGGTAGGATCGGTACCAATGTAAGCTGCCCAATCAAACGGTTCCCCGCTCGGTTTCTTGGTGATGGATGCTATCACGCCAATACTCAGATTTGGGTAGCGCTCAATCCCGGGATTCCAATATCGCCCTTCTATCCGACGATGACTATTATCTTCCTGAAATATGTAATAGCCCATCTCTCTACCTCTTTATTGCCAACTGTCTCTTGCTGAGCACGTTTGCCTCTCGAATACAGTCTCCATACGTATCAATGTGTCCGCATGGGTTATCCCATCGGTCAACCACAAACCACTCGCCGTCCTCGCAGAAATTGTAAGAGTAAGGTTTGCCACGCGAACCACCGCACACAGGACAGTTGTTGTCAATATTGATAGTAATGGGATAAAGCACCCAGCTTCCGCTTTCCAGAGGTGCACGATACATTACGGTGACTTTCATTTATCTATCTTCCTTTCGGGGCCAGATCGCCCAGCCTGACATTCCCAGTGGTTGCCACAGAATATACGCATCTTTAGTCCCCCCTTAGTGATTCCCTTCTTAGTGCCTGTCTCCACTCTCTGTCGGCATCTTCCCGGCGCTGAAGACAGGCCACCTTGTCACGGCATCCCTGACGGGTACTGTCGTGCTTGGTGATAGGGTCGTAGTAGTCCTCTTCGACCACATCTTCTGACTGGTGACCGCAAAAGTCGCAGGTGTGAAACTCTACCTTAGTTACCATCTGACGGCCCTCCTACCTTACGGGTAATATGTATGATCTTTTAGTTTGGGTAAATCCTCCGCCCATTCCCGAATCGACAGCTCGGTATGATTGCCACCCCAGGAGCTAGAGTATAGACCCACTGCCCATTTCCCGATTTTCACCCATACGTTTTCAAAGGGTATGTTACTTTGGATGTCAGCAAGCAGGTAGTGGTTTTCGTGCTGGACTAAACCGAGTGCTCTCTCAATGTTCTCTTGAAGGTTGCGTTTATCTTTGATAATAGCTTCGCATTTACGGGCTTCATCCAAGCTAGTGAATGATGACGGAGTTATCTTGAAGCTCGCCACTAACTCTTTGAGTTCTGCATGAAGAATCGCCTCTTTACTATTGAGAGCGAAGTGCCGTTCAATGAGAACTACCATTTCTTGCTCGCTCAGTATTTTCTTGGATTTTGTAACCATTTCTCTTCCCTCCTACCTTTTCTCGTGTATCGCCAGCACTGCCTGCGGCGCGATATTCTTTGGCCTACCCGGGCACTTGCTAGTGAAGTGCTTTATCATGTCGTCATAGCTCGTGGGGTAATAGCCACACTTGATACACCTGATCGGCCTACCAGTGCGGTCCTCCATGCGGATAGGTTTGTGGCCCCTAGATGAAAATACTCTTACCTCAGATGCCGGTACGGGAGCGCCTGGCCCCATATTGCCTAGCTGTTGGTGAACCGTCATGTTCTCAGGATGAGTTGTGAAAGTCACTAAGCCTCCTTTACCATAGTCTACCTTCTAAGGTAGACATCGGTTTATCCTTTATGATTGATTGGGATAGTTCAATAGGAGGCGCAGAATGTCCTCAAAGGTATCATCCTTCTTACCCTGAGCGGCGATCCAGTCCCGAAGTTCTACGGTTACTTGAATGCTTGTTTTGTTCTTTATCTCTTCCATATCAACCTCACATTAGCCACTATAGCCGCTAGCACCACCCTTGTCAAACACGCTACCGTGTAATATCAAACTTTATTTTACTCGTGTCTGGCAGTCTTGACCCAATATCGAGGGCACGCTTTATTGCTACAGAGATAGAGCTGGCGCTGGGTCTTGCCTCTGGTCAAGCCAGCCTTGATTAAGGGCTTGTGGCAGCTAATACAAAGAGCTTTAGAGTCTACCATTAGTTATCCACCTCTCTTTCAGTGCGCAATGTCGGCTGCAATATTTATGATGTTGCTTAGATAGGATTGCCTTGAATGGATTCCCACGCTGAGCGTTCAACTCAGCGATTCTCGCTTCAGTGACTCCGGGCCGGACTCTTCCGCGAGATGGTAAGCCAACAAATACCGGGAGAATGGGAGCTGATCCGATGATCTTCCAGCCTAGGCGCTTATAGAATCCGGCAAAGCCACTGATGTCTATTTGCATATTGTAGCCGTCTTTGGTGATGTTTACTTGGTCTTCTATCATTTTACACCCCCTAGCAATTCCAGTCAGCCAACTTATTTGTGGCTTCTCGCAGATCACTATTAGCCTGGCAAGCCTGATGGTGCTGGCAATCAATACAGTGAGCACCCATATCTGACCCGCAATCTCGCTGACCTCGCCAATAAGCTAGATTAGTCAATGTGGTTAGTGCCCTAACCGCCTCAAATAGCTGATGCTCGTATCCGTTGCTTTCCATATTCACCCCCTTATATCTGCCTATCCCTTTACTTGCACACACTATAACACGGTATGCTACGCCATGTCAATACATATTCTCGTGTGTTTCTTAATAATGTCATAAAGCTTTTATCAATAAGCGGGCGCTATTGATAATGTTCAGGCCGGTACGGATGATGTCCCAACGTGCGTAGTGTGGTAAAATAAGGCTATGAGAGTACCCACCGGCTGGACCGTTGAGGCGTGGTGTCGAGCAATGGAGGCCTGTAACCAGGTCAAGCAAGGGATTGGTAGCCTAACCTCAGATGAAAGGCAGTGGCTCGCAGATAACAGATATAGAAGGCCCGATACATCTGATTGGGGGTGGAGGGACAATCAAGAGAATGATGGCGATAGGAGATGATCAAGGCCCAGCGCCGGCGATACTGTTTCCCAACACGCCGTACCCCGTAATAGAACAGTTAAGGAAACATCATCATAGAAGTAACATGTTATACGCCCCCTGTAGTCCGGCGGGGCGTTGGGTGGCGTTAACGTGTGGAACGTTATCATCTACTTGCTAAAACTGTGGCTGGGTTATGGTAACTTGAAGCACCTTGATCAGGGAATAGCGTGGCTGGGTTAGAAAGGTCTCCGACTATTGCGAAGTCGCAACAATAGCTATACATAACACCCCTGTTCTATCCTATTCCGTACGTGTAGGTGTACATAATAACTATTGTACGTCCCATGTTTAGCTACGAATCACCCTTATTGTGCCCCTGTCTATGGCTTGATCGCCTGGTTGTCATGCCCTGGTAGTGCTAGCACTATGAGATCAGGTGCACGAGTGGGCACGAGCGAGGGGGTGGGGGTGGGGGAGCTACCGGACACGGAAAAGGTAGGAAAATGGTTAACCCTCTCTCGCAGAAATGTTCAGAAAAGGTAAATTTAGGAAATTAGGTAGTACGTGGTAAAATATAAAGTAGAGGGTAAACGATGAATGGACGGAACAGTATAACGATAGGTTTTCGTGTAACCGACCAAGAATATGGCTACCTTAAGGAAGCTGCTGAAAAGAAGGGTATCACAGTGGCGGCTCTAATTAAGGGAAAGACGGTAGAATTCGTAGAAAAGTTGAAGTCTCATAGTGCTAGCACTACGACTCCCACGAGTGAAACACCCAAAAAAGAGGGTAATAACGCCATTTCCCATAGTGCTAGCGCTATGGAAGAACCGCCTATTTTCGACCCAGTAAACAGTATGCCAGGGGATACCGTAACCTTTGTTGACCGGCGTGGTAACAAACGAGTGGGGATAGTTTGATGATAACCGATACCGTGGTAAAATATTAGGATGGAAGTGCCGAAGATAGGAGCAGATGGGGGGCTGACATGGAAGGCCAAACCGGTGCCTGCGGTGATAACGGGGGAGCCGACATTAGAGCAGGTCTATGATTATTATGAGTTGAGTAAAAGCCAGAGGCAGTACTTCTCATTAAGGTTGAGAGGGATGAGCCGGTTAGAGGCGGTAGAGAGGTCGGAGAGTAAGGGGAAGACATTACGGGACACCTGGGAGATGAAGGACCCGAAGTTTGTAGAGGCAGACAGGTATCTAATGGCAAATGCAGACAGGTATGGGGAGCAAGCCCTGACCTGTTTTGTAGGGAACCTGAATGCGAAGGTGCAGACGATCATAGACGATCTGGTAAACAAGGGAGTAGAGAAGTGGAGCGAATTAGACAGAAAAGACCGTGAGTGCGTCATGCAGGCGGTCAACCTGATAGCCAAGAGAGGGACGGGGAATCACCGGGATGAAGGGGACAGTTACGAGGAAGTAATCTTAAAGAAGCACACGAAGATTAAATAAGCACGTTGGGTTGAGTGGGAAGAGGAGGTAGATTTCGCGGGGGGACCCGTGGGACTACCTCCTTTTTTGTAATGATGGATATTGGAGGGTAAGATGAAAGGAAAGAGCAAGCCGAAGATGGAACCGATGGGTAAGAAAGCCATGATGATGGCTGACAAGAAGATGGGGGAAATGATGAAGAAGACGCATCCCGGCATGGAACACAAATAGTGCCGAAGGGAATGGAACGGAAGCTGAAATCTCAGGCCAGGAGGAAAGGGCTAACGGGTAAACGGGCTAAGGCTTACGTTTTCGGGACAATGCGTAAGACAGGGTGGAGGCCGAAACGATAGATATAGATAACCCCCTGGAGTATATTCCTGAATATCTGAAAGTCATTGATAAACAGGGGAATCTTGTCCCTTTCAGACTCAAACCGTTGCAGGAGTTCTACATCAAGAATCGCACCCACCGCGATCTTATTCTAAAAGGTAGGCAGATGGGGTCTAGCACAGGGGTGCAGGGTGCCAATGCTCATGTACTATTCACTCAACCTTTCCAGAGGCACGCAGTTATAACGCACGATACGGAAACATCGGAGTTCCTTTTGCAGAACATCCACAGGTTTCATAGACATTTACCCCCCGAAATGCAACCTGAAGTTGACTGGGCATCTTCTACGAGGATCAGGTTTCCCAAACTCGATAACTATATCTACATAGACTCTGCCAAATCGGAGTCGGTAGGCATCGGGCATACGCTTAATAGAGTCCATGTCAGTGAAATCTCCCGGTGGCCGGACAAGAAAGCCCGTCAACTATGGGCTGATATAACCCAGACGGTGCCCCTTGAAGGGTTCGTTACGGCGGAGTCCACACCTAGAGGACGGGTTGGAATATTCTTTGAACTCTGGACTGCCGCCAAGAAAGGTGACATCCCTTATAAGACGTTCTTCTTTCCCTGGTGGTGGGAACCTGAGTATACGATTAAGGTAGAAAAGACCCTCACTTACAGCAAAGAGGAACAGGGTTTGGTGGACAACTTCCACCTTAATCCGGGTCAGATCGCCTACCGGCGCATGAAACAGCAGGAATTGAAGGACCTGTTCTATCAGGAATACCCCGAATCCGATATTGACTGCTGGCTTTCAAACGATATAGGCGTGGTAGACCCCGTTTCTTTGAAACCCTACTTCACCCAGATCAGATCGGGCACTCAGGAAGGCAACCTTACTATGTGGAAAGGCCCGGTAGGGGGCAGGAAATATGTCATGGGGGTGGATGTGGCGGGAGGTCATGCCAAAGGGGACTTCTCTGTGGCCTCTGTACTTGATTGTCGCACTATGGAGTACGTTGCACGTCTAAGAGGTCGCATACCGCCTGATATGTTCGCCGAACAAGCCTTTAATCTCGGTATCAGATACAATCATGCCCTTGTTGCGATTGAAAAAATGGCGCACGGGCATACGGTATTGAGGATTTTCCTCGAAAAAGACTATCCCAATATGTATTACTACGTGGATTATGACGAGATCAGAAAGGAAACCCTTAATGAACCGGGTTGGAAGACTTCCGTAAGAACTAAACCCATGATGATCAACGACCTGACGGCGGCTTTCCGGTCTCAGGACTTGATCTCATGGAGCGAAAACCTCCTGGAAGAGGCTAGTAGTCTGGTCTGGGAGGGAGACAAGAAGGTCAAGACGGTTGGCGGTAGCCATGACGACGAGTGGGACGCCGTTGCTATCGCATTACAGGTAAGAGAACAGACCCCTATTATCGAAGAACAAAGGGCAGCAGTAGGTTACTATGCTCGATAGGAGAGAATATGGACAGATATAGACAAAAGGCACTAATAAAATCCACAATCTACGCTGAGAGAAATGCTGCTATGCTCGGTGCCCTCGGTGCTGATTGGTGGGTAGTGGCATCTAACACTCCCGTGAAGGTCAGGGAGTATGCCAGAAGTCTCCAGACCGCAGGATACCCCGTTTCCGTGTGCGATGGTGTAAATGATGAAGTTGAAATCAATGACGCCATAAATGTACTAGGGAAGAATAATATCTCCCCTGCTGGATTTGAACCTGACAGTGGCGGATTACTCAAATTATCTTGGGGTAAATTCAAATCCTCTGCTGCCATTACTTCAGATAAGACTGGTATTACTATTAGGGGTATGGGGAACGGTTATGACGCCACCACAGCCACTGGGGTAGGCAGCGGACCTCACATCAGAGCTGCAACAGAAATCGAAGTCCAGTGTAGTCTGGCAGATTCCGTTAGATTAGAGGGTTGGTTCAACAATATAGAGAATCTCTTTATTAACGGGAACGATAAAGCGAGTCAGGTTTATGTAAATTCCCCCTACGGCCATATTAAAAGTGTCAGTTCTATGCGGCATGGTAGTTACAATCTTTATGGTTTATCAGGCCCTCGTACTGTTTCAAAGTGTTACTTCTTTGGTAAACCTGTAAGAGTAAGTGGCAATACTTGGACGTTCAATGATGCGACGTACTTTAACGGGATTGGTGTGGATAAATGCCTTATTATAGACGGTGACGCCATAAATGTGAGGGATTGCACATTTGAGACCTACTACGGTAGAGCGATAGATGCTGGCACCTTAGTTACTTCCAAGGCGATGAATATTATCGGCAATGGCTTTGAAAGTGCTGGTAGTTGTTCTTATGTCATAGATATGCAGGCGAGAACTGGAAATATTATTGGGAATATTGTCTCTTCAAATGATCCCGCTGAACGATTTGCCCTAATTACAAATGCGATAGATGTGGTGGTTGAAGCTAATGATGCAGCCAATAAACCAGTATATGTCAACTCCGACCTTTCATGTACAGGATTGAGGGTCAAGCATTTTGCTAAGATTGAGTATAACGGGTACGGTACTGCCCATGACTTGACTGATCTCAAAATCCAGTACCCCGAAGGTAGGGCAATTATTGAGAGTGTCACTGACCCATCAGGTTTGACTGGAACGTATAAAGCGGGGGATCACTGGATTAGTCTGGCTCCGGCAGCAAGTAGACCTCCTGGGAAGTTCTGTGTTGCATCTGGTGGACCTGGGACATGGGCATCTGAAGGTAGTCTGAGCGCGTAGGAGGCATAATTTATGAGTGAAATAACCAAGGATATGCCTAAAGAAGATCAGGAGAAAATGATTGTAGCTGATTCTAACAGACTACATGATTTCTGGGCACTCAGGGACAATCGTATGCAGTCGGACAGGGATGTCATCAATCTGGTCAAACCTGAGAAGCAGACTACCGATAAGAAACTATGGATGACCAACGAACCTAAGGTATTTTTCGATACTGCACGTTCTCTCGTGTCTCTCTATCCCCCAAGATTCAAACTTCCCATTCCTATGAACTTCAAACCGGAGCAGAAAGACAAGATGAACAAGGCAGAACGTCTTTGCATCGGTGTATTCCGTCAGTTAGATAGCCGTATAGCCGATACTGGGGGGACTTCGTGGCTGTATGAACTTGCCTATTGGCTTCTAGGAGGATGGTACGCAACATTTACCATCGTTCGGAAGGGTTCAGACGGAGTAGAGTTTGTAGCTGATCTCTGGGATCCGATCAACGTCTATCCTGAATGGGACAAAGATGGACTATCGGCTTGTGTCAGGAAGTATATTGTAGACGAGAGGACTTCCGAAGCTATGGCTATCGAATTCCAGCAAAAGGGACTGGTGTTTAAGTATAAACCGCCAGAAAAAGGGGCATCTTATACTGTCACTAACTACTGGCGTAGGCAGGGGAAGAAGGTCTTTAATGCTATTCTGATGAACGAAAGCATTGTTAAACCTTTGACCCTGCAACGTAACCTTAATCGAATCCCAATCCAGATCGGGGCTATAGGGTCTCCTGATAGAGTCTCTGCAAATTGGCAGGAGCGCAAAGGGGAGAGTATCATCGCAGGTGCCAGGGATATGTATGATTTCCAGACCGAAATGATGTCTCTCAGAGCGGAGATTGTAGAAGAAACTGCCTTCCCGAACATCATCACTAAAACTAGATCAGGACAACCCCCAGTCAAAGAAGAGAGTATAAGGGGGCATGGTTCGGTTATCCCCCTGAGATTGGAAGATGCCATTGACACCATGAAACACGCTTCCAGTCCACAGGATGTCAATGTTCTGGAAATGGAAGTGCATCAGATGATTCAAAAGGCCACTATTCCCGATTCTACCTATGGTGGACTACCTAGTGTGGAAATCTCTGGGTTTGCCCTTTCGCAGTTTATGGCGGCAATCAAGTATAAACTTGGGCCTTATGTCAATGCTATGAAGTTTGCAACCAGTAGGGTAATGTCCGAATTCCTCTCTCAGTATCGTAGTGGGAACTATGATAAGATCACCTTGTCTACCACGAATCCTTACGATCTAAAACGTGGGATGTTCTATCTGGAAGAATTTTCTAAACAGGATGTTCCTGAGAGAATCTACGTTGAGGTTGAAATCCCCATCAGTTCTCAGTTCGACAAAACACAGGCTATTCTCAATGCAGTACAGGCTAAGTCTGCTGGACTCCTATCTCGTGAAACCCTCTGGGAGAACGAACTTGACGTACAGGATGCCGAGCAAGAGAAACAGCGCATTATTGATGATGAAGTATCTGCTGACCCATTCGTTAAGCAACTTGAAATCCTCATGCGTATGCGCGAGAGAGTAGAAGCATATAAAGCAGTTGGGATGCTTCCACAAGCCGCAGCTCTTGAAAAGTATATCCTCATGTTGGAACAGGGAGCGGGAATCATTCAACCGAATACTGGCAGTCAACCAGCTCAACCAGGAGTCCCACCGCAGCAGAGGCCAGTGGAAATGACCCCGCAGAGTCCTGATATAAAGAACGCCATGACTAACACCCCGCCGACTAATCCGGCAAGTGCAGGCAGAAAGGGAATCCTTTTCAAGCCTAATGGGGAGGTGCTGATGTGACAACGGGATTTAATCAGCCTCCAAAGATAACAGTGATAGTACTCCCAGATGGGGGTGTTGTCCCCATTCTAGCATGGGGAAAACTCAAACAGGACGTAGTTGACAGGTTAGGTGAGAAGGTTGCCCGTACCCTATGGCTTCCCGTCTTATCCCTGGAGAATATGAGGGGCGATGCTTTGAACGCCATATACGATAATATCATGTCAACTTACGAAGGCGAAAGCGACCCCGAAGTTACTAGTAATGCTGATAAGATACTCGCCAGGCTAGACCCTACTCAGACTCGACAAATGGCTATTCTATCGTCATTAGAGAGTACAGCCATCTCTCAGAATATGATTTCACCGGCTGACATTGATACCAACGAAGGTCTCAGGACTGTTATCGGGGATATGGTCAAACAGTGGGGGCAGGGGATTGAAGGGGTAAACCCCCTTGACCAGTTAGCGGCGATCAAAAAGTATATGCCTGAGCTTCCAGCCGGAACAGACTTGAATCTCCCTGAGAATACGAGACTACGCCAGAGTCGTATCGCTATGGCCCGCGATATTGCCAATGTGCCAGAAGAAAAGAGACAGGAAGTGGCAGACACTTGGAATGCTAAGATGACTCCTCAACCTGCGGTTCCCCCTACTGCCCCTCTTGTCCCGCGTCCTCAAACTCCTGCGACACCTATTACATCAGGTCAGTTAGAACAGGCGGCAAGAGAGGCTACCCCTCTGAGTCAGGGGCAACCACCTGGTAACTTTGCTCCGTTAACGGTATCCCCCAATGATATGCAAGCAGCGAATGTGGCGGCGCAAGCAGGAGAAGTGGGATATATGGATACCACTGGGGGCGCAGCTAGCGGTCTGTTTGAAAGAAAGAGGGCAGAGATAGAAAAGAGACGTGCGGTTTGGCAAAATCTTGTCGAACAGGCCCGTAACCAGATGCAGAAGGCACAGAAACAGGTGAGGTTCTAGTGGATGGTATAGATTCAGTCCTCGACAGGGTGTTGCGGGTCTCTGCTACCGAAATGGCAGGGCAAGGCCGGCAGGCACCTTTATTGGCAAAGGGGATAAAGGATTTACGCCCTTCAATAAAGCCAATAGAACCCGTGGGAACTCAGGCACCTGTAGGAACATTACCACCCGCTTATGATTTCAGTCAACACTTTGCGGAAGTCGTATCTGAGGGTGTAACTCCACCTGAAACTATCAATCTTCCTGAAGTGACTCCGCCAAAAGAGTATAAGATAGGACCCTTCCAGCCGGAAAAAGTGGCGGCTAATGCTCCAATACAAGGAGAGAGTCCACTCGATGCCGTGAAACGTGCTTTGGAACCATTCCTTAGTGGTCAGACGCAAGATGAGATGAGCAAACAGGCAGTAGATTTACTGACAACCATCAATAAGGAATACACTGAGGCTACGGCAAAGTTCAAAGAGATTCCTGGTGTGAAACAGGTAGAGAAAGTCACTAAGCCAGTAACAGAGTTTTTAACCTCAGAGGAAGCCAAGACAGCCCAGATGGTAATTCCTCCAATGATGGGGTATGCAGCAGGAGGCCAACTTTTCAAGGAAATATGGAACGGGATGTCTCGTGAGGCACGGTTAGCACTCACTGAGAAGGCGGAACTAGCCAAGAACCTTGCAAATGTGGAGGCTAAAGACATTCCTGAGAATTTGGTTGCAAAGTTAGAGGGGGTATTGCCCAAAGCTCCTGGAGCAGCCAAAGCCGAAGCAAAGCCCCCTGCTGTTGAAGCGGCACTAGGGAAAGAACCGTGGGCAATGAGTAAGGGAGAATTACAGACTGCTTATGATGCTAAACTGGCCGAGGAAAAAGCTGGTGATATTTCCATATTTGGTTCTGCGGAAAAGTTAAAACAGTATAACCGAGCGCAGAAGATGTCTGAGTCCTTAGATTCTGCCAAAGCCGCTGAAGGTTCGCGCATTGTCGGGCAAATGGAAGATGCCCTGACCGAAGTGCAGCGCAATAAGTTGTTTGGCGTTGGGGAAAAGTACGTAGCCGATGATTATAAGGCTTTACTTGATGCCGCAGGTAAACTGGATTTTTCCTCGCCTGAATCTCTAGGTGAATCATTGAAATATGCACTGACTAGAGTTGGCAAAGCCACTGACCCTACTACGATGGCTTCTACTGAATTACAGGCATATTATCAGATTAAGATAGCCTCTGATGAGGCGACTAAATTAGGGTGGGACACCAAACGCATATCTGAAAGTGCCTTGCGTGGTGCTGCACAGAGATTCGGTGATGTTGAAGATGCCAAATTCATGCTCCAAAGATTTGCCAAAGGAGAGTTTAAGGCATTACCAGAACCGAAACTCATAGGTGCTGCTGAAGTGCCTCCTATAGTTTCCGAGGGTGGAAAGGCTATTGAAGAAGCATATCAAGAGATATTGGCATTTGAGCGCACTCGTCCTGCAACCAAAGAACTATACGCAGGGCAGAATGACATTCTTGACCGTATATCTCAAAAGTATGGGGTCTCAAAAGGAGAGTTGATACAGGGTGTAAAGAATCACGAGTACATACCTCCTGCTGAGGGTGGGATACCGCCAGTCAAACCACCGGGGCCAGTTTTGAAGAAAGTCATGGATATGTGGCAACCACGAGAACCTGTCGGTCCTTCATTCAAAGAAAAGATATTAGATGCTCAACGTTTCGTCGAAGAAAAGCTTTCTGATCGCTTCGCGGGGATCAATAAACTGACGGCCAGGGCTAGGAAAGAAGCTGGTGGGCAGTTGCCTGTTGAACTAGATGCTGAATTACAGGCGGCTAACCTGGCTGGTGCCGGTAGTGCTGGCGTCCAAAAGGCAAAGGATACCTATAGACTAGCGACAACTACTCTCGGCAAGGAAGTCTCGCCTGACTATCTGGACGCCTACTTGCATCTTAGACACAATATCGACGTGTTGGCGATGCACCCTCAGAGACAGGTAGCCGGTGGGATTAAGGGACTTGCCGAGGTTAACAGAGGGATTGAGGAAATCAAGCAGGCGTTAGGCCCGAACTTCGTCAAAGTTGAGCAGGCTGCCGATGTTATCAAACAGCATTATGCCAATCTCCTTGATGCAAAGGTAAAATCGGGACTGGTATCTCAGGACTTGGCTGATCTACTGAAATCCAAATATCCTTATTACAATCCAATCCGTTACTTGGATGATATTGCTCAGTATTCAGATGGCGTTGGGAAGCAAATATCAGTGACCAGCAACGGGATCAAACGCCTATCGGAATTAGGAAGCGAAACTGTCAGGGAGAGACCACTAAATAGCCTCGTCTCTGCGACTTTGAAAGATGAGGCATTGATTCGCCGGAACGATGCTGCCAGGGCAATTATACGATTAGCAGAGCAAGATGATATTCTCGGTACCCAAGTGAAACGTATTGCTGCTATCCGTCCCGTTGCCCAAGTTGAAGGGCAGGCGATATACCGTAGACCACCTGGGGAGATTCCTGGCACAATCTCCTATATGGACAACGGAAAACGTATTGTTTACGAAGTGCCAAGATGGTTGGAGCATGAAGCTAAGACACTCTCCAGTATCCCGAAGACCTCTCTTGAAAGTGCGGCCAGTGCCATTAACAGTGTCAGCAAGACTGGTTTTACCGGCATGAACGTAGCTTTCTATGCTCCCAATCTTGGTATTGATGCTCTGACCGCCATGATAAATGAGGGTGTAGGTCCTGCCCGTCTCCTAAAGAGGTTAGCCCTGAGTCTTAAGGATGTAGTCTCTGAGGACAAACTCTTGGCCCAGATGAGACGTGAAGGTGGAGACGTTTTTGGCTTCTTTGGTAAGAGTACCGAGGAACTTTCACGAGAGGCGGCAAAGAAGGGTAGTCTTATTCTCAAGAATCCCTGGGACTGGAAACGTGTAATGGGCGCACCGATAGAGGCCATTGAAAAGGTAGGTCATGCGGTAGAAATGTCAACACGCTCGGCAGTCTTTGAAAAGAAGTTATCCGAAGGGATGGCATTGGAGAGGGCGATACTCGCAGCCAGACGTGGGACGGTAGATTTCTCCCGTTCCGGGGAACTGGTAAGGCGTGCGAATGCTTTCTATATATATCTCAATGCTGGCGTACAAGGTAGTCTCCTCCCCTGGCGTATGCTCAGGGATCACCCAAAGTCGCGTCTGTTTCTGGCTGGACTTATGAGTTCGATGGTAGGAAACTACGCATGGAACAGACAATTCCCTGAATATGATGATGTACCTGACCGTCTGAAGTACGGGGCATATCTTTTTATGATCCCTTCAAACGAGTATGATAAACAGGGTAACAAAGTCCCTCATTATATCACCATGATACCTAACAACCGTGAGTGGGCATTCTTTACCGCACCTATAGTCTATACCTTACGGAAACTCGACCAGAGAGCACCCGAAGACTTTGGGACATACCTGAGTGCCATTGGACAGAATGTGAACCCTCTCAGCCAGATAACTCAAGGCGGGACGGCCACTCCTACACAGTTGGGTAGTACGGTTTCCGAATTGGCGATGAATAAAGATACCTACCGAGATAAGCCGATTGTCCCACCAGAGTTAGAGGGTAGACCTGCCGCCGAGCAGTACGACAATAATACCCCTGAGATTTACCGGAGGATAGGGAAAGCACTCAAAACTTCACCCATGAAGTTGCAATACTTTATAGATAATGTCTTCGGTGGGGTGGGTCAGCAGATCGTCTCCGGCATGAATGCAGTTTTAGGTAAGGTCTCTCCGTCTCCACAGGATAAACGCATTGAGGGATTGGTCAACAAGTTGAAGGAGATTACACCACCTAATGTTGCACCAGAGGATGTTAGCCGTAAGAGAAATGAGTTTCTATATTCCCTCTCTGCTGAAGATCGTAAGGCGGTTGAAGACGCAGAACGTAAGTCCAAGGGGGAGATTCCCGTAATAACGCCTATCTACAAACGCATCTACCGAGAATATGGCGGCCAGTTGTACAAGACGGGCCAGACATTAGCCGAAAAGCAGACTGGTATATCGGCAAAGCAGACATCCCAAGCTAGTAAGATTCTAGGTCAGGTCAGTGAGGAATTACAGGTTGGACAGGAACAGGTAGACCAAAGTCTCAAATTAGGTAAGATCAACTATCTTGACTGGGTACAGAATCACAAGGATTCAGGAACACTTTATCGTGGTGTGATCATGGCAATGGGCATTCTATATCCCGATGCCGCCCAGACACAGAAAGACCCGAAAGCGTGGGGAAACTATATGGAGAATGTCTTTACCCTGGCTGCTGCTATGCCGGACAGACGTGAGCGAGGGCAGGTACTCACGAGTGGGTACCGTGCTATTCAGCCAGAAGAACTAACAGCCGGTAAGATGGACTTCGATACGTTCAATACTAGGCGTGAGGAATTCAAGAGTAGACTAATCCCAGAAGATAGGAGGTTGTTGGAAGATGAATTGAAGGTAAGGTCCACTCCTATTGAGCGTATCTACCAAGAAGCTGGTGATAAATCTCTCAACGAATACTTCAATCTTGATGAAGGCATGGCCCGTAGTGCCTATCGTGTCGTACATCCTGAGATAGATGCCAACCTGAATCTACTCGGTATTGCCACTTCAGTAATGAGTCCCAGGGCACTAACCATAGTCAAGGAAAAGGCTGGAAGTCTCGGGTTACCAACCAATACGATGCCAGGGTTAGGCGAATCCTTCACTGATTTGCAAGGTAAGGAAGTCTACAAAGCCAAGGACATTACCGATAGTGGCCTCTGGGACAACGCTCTCAGTTTCCTACCAAAGTATTCGAGGGAATATCTCTGGGACAAGGGCGGTTGGAACAATCCGGAATTATCAAACCGGATAACTACCATGTCCAAAGCAAAAGCATCTGACCAGGCCATGTTAGATAAGTATGAGGAAGTCAACCAGTACGACCGCGAGAGGTTCCGGGCCCAGAATCCAGACATTGACGTTGCCTTGAATGTCTGGGGTAGGGTCAGCGAAGTCAAGAGTGCCAAAGCCCTCAGTCTATTGAAACAAAGAGCGAGTGATCTTGGTATTCCTTTCACAGCTTTGCCCATATCATCTGATTATAAGAGGAAAGAGGCACAACAGAAGGCGCAAGAGGCTAAAACTGCCCGGACTAATCGCCCCGGCCAACTGCCTGTAACTCGGACATCTCAACCACAGTCTATTGATTTCCTGGGTGAGAGGTTGGCACGGTACGGTTTGAAGTAAATTTGGAATTTTTACATATTGCCTTTATAATATAGATAGGGACAACTTAATAAGCACGGGATAGGGTAGGGGATGTTGAGGCAGATTTCGCAGACGAAAGTCTGTGGTCTGCCTCTTTTTATTTTAAGGAGGGTTATGTCTGACAAGATGGTTCCCGAAAAGGACTTGATTGCTGTAAAGCAAATCTCGAAGGACAAGGAAAAGAGGTGGGATGCGGAAAGGGTGCAACTTACCAATCAGGTCAAACAGTTGCAGGACGAGGTTAAGATAGCAAAGGCTAGCGGGACGGATTCAGAGGAGATAGAAATAGTCAAGAAACACCTACTTGACCAGGCTGAAGCCTTGAAAAATGACCGTGTTAAATACGATGAAGATTTGAACTCCCATAAGAAGAGAGAGCGGGAGTTCCGAGCTAAGGAATTGGCCTCTAGCTTGAAAGCGAAAGGCGTAGAGATCACATCGGAATCTCTACAGGACGAAGAGGATATGGACGGCAAAGCCAAAGACCTCTTAGTAGACTTCCTAGCTAAAGAGAACGAGAACCTGAAAAAATCTCCAAGTTCTCAGGAATCGGTGTTTGAGAGTGGTAGTGGCGGCGTTCTGAAGGTTATGCCAAGGGACATGACCAAAGATCAATTCGATGCCTTTGAAACCAAGCTCAAACAAACAGCTCTCTCAAGAAAGTAGGTAGGAGGACAATATGACGGTTGAACGACTCGGCGTAAACGGCATGACCAATGAAATGAAGCAGTTTTACGATAGGAAACTGCTTAGCGTGGCAGAACTTGACCTTATCTTCATGAACTATGGGGTCAAGCGCCCTATTCCAGCGGGGCAGGGCAAGTCTATCGAGTTCCGGCGCTTTGAAAAGATTGATGCCAGCGTGGGTTCCTATACCCTCGTTGAAGGTACAATGCCGACAGAAACCCAGGCGACTATTTCCGCTGTATCCGCCACCATCTCTCAGTACGGTGCCTACTCTAAGGTTTCCGATCTGTTGGAGATTCAGGGATATGACCCCGTGATCGCTGAGTTCACGGAGAAATATGGTCTCCAGATGCGTGAAGTCCTTGATGGTACGGTGCGAAACTCTCTCAGTTCGGCAACCACCGTCCAGTACGCCGACATCGCTCATCAGGTGGGCACGTCAGGTACGGGTGCTGTAGGGTCAGGTCAGTATCTCACCGCCGCCGAACTTATGGAGTTCAAGCGCACTCTTCGGCGTAACGGGGCCAGGACCATCAATGGGGCGTACATCTGCGCGATTCACCCCGATAATACGAAAGACCTCATGGAAGACCCCGATATTCGTGACGACTTCAGGTGGACTGATCCCTCTGCCATCAAGGAAGGCAAGATTGGCCGGTGGATGGGCATTGATTTCGTGGAGACCAATAACCTCCGTATCCGCTCATCCTATGGAATGTCCGGTGCCGATACCTACGAAGTCTTGATGTTCGGACAGGAATTCTATGGCATAACCGAACTCTCCGCTCTAGCCGCCCGAATGATAATTCATCCTCGTGGAAGTGGTGGGCACACAGACCCGCTCGAACAGTACAGTACAGTCGGCTGGAAGGCCGCTCTTGCCACTGCGATTCTCAATAACGATTTTGGTGGCATCATCTACTGCGCTTCAAGTCGCAGCAACGCAGCCTAGACGTAATATCATAGGGGGGTAGTCTGCTTGAAGGGCTACCCCCCTAAAGAGGAGGAAACATGGCGGAATCAAGGAAACCCACCTTTGCGTGGGATTCTCATAACAAGAGATGGGGTTTTTGGGTAGGGGACAAGACTCAACCCATAGTCACCATTGACGGCAACGGGTTGACAGTCAACAAGGGGTCTCTCTCATACAATGCTCTGACTGTCGGTTCCCTTATCGCCGGTGATACGCTCAATATCGGCGCTCAGGGTTCCATTCAGGACGTCAATGTAGGAACTCTAGCCACTTTGCAAGCCATCAACACGGGTGGACAGGGTTCGATTGCCAATCTCAATACGACTACTGGCACCATAACCACCCTGAATGCCGTGAACGTAGCGAAACTAACCAGAGTGCAGGTCGGCGGGGGTGGGACAATCAGTTATATGGCAAAGTTCACAGGGACTATTCCGCTAACCAACGTCCCGACGGCGGGGGCGGCGGTTGCCACAATGACAGGCGTAGGTTCGTCTGGTATTGCCGTAGGCGACCTATTGTCCTATAACTTGAAAGCTGCTTCTATCGCCGGTATAGGGATAGTATCCTGCATAGTCCCAACCACCAATGTGGTCGTATTCAAGGTTCTTAACCCTGCAATAGACACGGCAGGTAGTCAACCGCCTGTAGGTGTTGATGTCATGGTGACCAGAACAACGGTATCATAAAGACTAAAGGGAGGGTTTATGCCTAGAGGTAGGCCGCACAAGAGTACAAGGGAAATCAATCAGGAAGAGAGGCGTCCCACAAACGCAACGGTAATGGAGATTGCTGAGACGATTGAGGATGAGGAACGGGCGCTTCTCAACAAGTTGGCAAAGAGGTATCGTGAAGAAGGGTCAGGCGAGAGAATGCCTGGGAAGATTGTCATGGGGACTAAGACGGCATGGACCTTCAGAGATATGTGCGAGAGGTTCCCCATCGTATCCTTCATTCCTGACGAGACTATCCCTCTTACTTGGCAGGGAGTCAGGGTACAGGCCCTATCAGGTATTGAGATGCACGTTCCCCGGCCTTTCTATGAACTCTATAACCGACATAAGGCTGAATTGCGACCGCATAAATCGCCTCCGGGGATTGTGGTCGAACTCGGCGCTGGCGGCCTACCAGCCGAACTCTAATAGAAGAATCGCCCAAAGAAACATACGGAGGTGTTAGATGGTTAGAGTCAAACCTGGTGGTATACGTGCGGGTTTAGAGACCCGCATAACAGACATCTTCAAACCAGTTACAGGAGTAACGGCTACAGATGGGGTAGTCTATTCCTCGGTAGCTACGGTTGGCACTACAGCGGTCGAAGTCTTTACTACCTTAATTGATCCTGGCATTACCCTCGGTATCCAAGAACTCTCTGCGGGTTTCACCCAGAAGTTTACCGGACTCAATGGATCAGTCGCAGGCTCTCTCGCCTATTATTGGAGAGTCAGGACGGAAGCAAAGGTTCTCGGTTCGGGTGGAGCGTTCACCAATCTTACTGGTGCTTACGTCAATGTCACTGGTACACAAGCCAAACTTGTGGGTACACTGGTCGCTTATGAGGATACATTCTCTCACAATGCCCTATCCCTGGGTAGCATACCTTATGCACCTGTAAGAATCAGCCTTATGGCTATTGGACTGGCAGCCGCCAACGTAAAGGGAGAGGTCAAGAATTCTACATATGTTGGGGTAAAGGGTCTTGTAATACCAGGGACTTAGCATGAGAATTGAGAGGAAGTTTCTACTTGACCCGCATCTAAGACTGTATCTTCCCTTGTGGAAACTGGATGGTACGAGTTTCCGATCCGAAGATGCTTATGGCCATCTATGTGTAGCTACAGGTTCTCCTTGGACTCCACGAGGGCGAACCTTCAATGGCTCAGGTCAGTATATAACTATTACCGCCCCTCCATTCCTGAGTGACACACAAGGGACTATCATCTTCCGATGCAATGGGACGGCGGGTTATCCTTTGGCGGTTGAGGCTGGGGGTAATTATTTTTCTGTCAAAACTGTGGCGCTTATTGAGATTTATGTAGGGGCGCTTATCTTACGAGGTGGAATAGGAACAGTTGGTAGCACCGATGATCTCACTATCGCCTATACTTCAAATGGAAGTAAGATTCGCGGATTCGTGAATGGGGTTGAACGGACATTCACGGTGACTAGCGGCACCAACTCAGGCCAATGGTTCTCTAGTTGTACCAATGCTACTACCTTCAATATTGGGGGAATTCTTAGTGGTGGTGGCGATTATACAGGTAGGATTAAAGAAGTCCTGCTCTACAATGTTTCGAAAACTCCATCTGAGATACTTGATGATTTCCTAAACGAATAGGGGCTTCGGCCAGTATGAACAGGAGTGACGTATGACGATTGATATGGGAATGCTAGCCATTTTCGTCACGGTATTGCTTGCCATTATTGGGCTAGCGGCTGCATGGGGCGCACTGGGACAACGAGTTCATAACCAGGATATTAAAATTGAGGCCAATCGTAGCCTATCCGAAAAGGAACTAGAGCGCCTGCACACTGAGAACAGGGAGGATCATCGCCAGATATTCACCAAGCTAGAAGAAATCCAAAGGTTTATGAGGAACGGCAATGGCAAACCCCGAACAGATTGAACTTGCTGAATCTGAAGTGGCAAGGCTGATTGAAGTGGCGCACCGCCAAGGACTTAATTATTGGCAAATACTAGACATTTTCCTGAGAGCCACCTGCGACCTCCACCTGAGGGCAAGTACTGAATACCAGGTCAAGGAATTGGCAAGGTAAGCATGGACAGATGGGGTTGGGGAAATGAGCTCCTACAAAACTTCGTCTGCGCCGGCATCACCACTCTTTGGCTCTATATCATCTATATGGGAAGGCCCATGCCGACAGAACTTAACCTGGCCTTTGGTGCAGTCCTATTCTTTCTCGGTATGAAAGGGTACAAGAGCAAGTGATTAGGTTTTTTGCATGACTGACTATAAAATTATAGTAGAGGGGTAGGGGAGGAGGTGGTTGGAAAGGACATTGAATGAAAATCCTTCTTGTTTCGCCGCTTGGTTTTCCCGTAAATGACCTTACCCGCTACTCTGGCATCGAAGTCTTGGTTTTCAATTACGCCAAGGAACTCTCTAAAACCCATCAAGTCACAGTCCTAGGTCATGCTGAAAGTAAATTTCCCCCATCCGTTCGCGTGCTTCCCACACAGACTACGGGGCAGGATATCTATGCGATGGAGGAGATGGTTCAGTACCAGACCTACCAATCCGAACTACGAAATTATGATGTAATCCATGACTTCTCCCACCAACACTTTGCCTCTCGGTTTAATCCCAATCTGCCTTCGCTAAATATCTTCTGGCACGCTCCTAACGAAATTCAGTATCCCAAAGCGCCATATAACATCATTGGCCTTTCTAAATGGGCCTGTCGAATGTTCCGACAATACTATCTTCAAGAGGCCAGATTCCAGCAGTCTATCGCTCTTGATACCAACTTCTACAAACCTGGCGGGAAACGCGGAGATAGATTTCTGACTCTCGGAGTTATGGACATCCAGAAGGGGAATCTTGAAACTGCCAAACTCTGCAAGGAAATGGGGCTTCCCTTAGATATAGTAGGCAAACCATTTAACCGAGAGTACGTGGCAGAGGTACAAAAGTTCTGTGACGGACAGAATATCAGGTATCTTGGTGAAGTCTCTGACAATGAGAAGATTCGCCTCATGCAGACGTGCAAGGCACTTATCTATCACCTGCCAGTACCCGAAGTTACAAGCCACAAAATCCAAGAGGCTATGTTGTGTGGTGCGCCTATCATCACTGGCAGATTAGGGGCTTTGCCGGAGATCGTCACCCACGGCGTAGACGGTTTCCTTTGTGGTTCGGAACAGGAATATAAAGATGCTATTTTGAAGGTAGATAGTCTCGCTCCCGAAGTAACCTACAGGTTCGTTCGAGAGACCTATTCCGTTGAGATCGTCTGCCATAATTACGTACCACTTTATCAGAAAGTAGCGGAGGGTCTGAGATGGTAGAACAAATTGATTCTAAAACTCGTACTTATTGGGAAACACTTTTGAGAGATGAGGAACTTTCCAGGATTATAAACCAACCCAACCCTAAGTATGTGGCAATGGATATGGCGCTCCTACTTGTAAGGAGAGGTAAGGAGATAGGAATGAAGAGGTTGGAATGATGGTAGAGACCTGTCCTAAATGTCACAGCATAATGATAAGGGTCAGCTATTATGATCCTGACGGCAGCAAGGGGCCCATAGTACATGAAGGAGTTGATGGCAGTTTGTATTGTTGTATCGAATCCACGTGTGAGGATGGGAACTCCAATGCGAGATAAGGTAGTCGTTGCGGTAGCTGGTGGATTTGACCCATTCCGAAGTGGACATTTACATCATTTCCAAAAGGCAAAGGAACTCGGCGATATTCTTGTAGTTCTGGTATCTAACGATACTGACATGATACATAAGAAGGGATACTGTCTTCTGCCGATTGAGGAACGAATCGAACTTCTTAGAAATCAAAAGGGGGTAGACCACGTAGTTCAAACTCTTGACATTGATGGTACTCAGGCTAAGACACTTGAGTACATACACCCTGACATCTTTGCCAAGGGGGGAGATCGTACGCCTGCCAATATGCCAGCCAATGAGATTGAAGCCTGCGAGAGGTTGGGTATCAAAATAATGTATGGTGTGGGGGATTTAGAGACCTCCAGTAGTGATTGCGTAAGAAAGGCTATAGCGCAATTATATCAGATACGTGTAACAAGGGTGACGTGCACAAAATGTGGTGGAGTGAGGGAAATTGCGCATGAAGGCGAGTATCCGTTAACGATACAATGTCCCCTCTGCCATTCCTACGCTCTTAAAGAGGAGCAACTTAAATGACTATCGAGTACGAAGGAGATTAAATGAACAAGGAAGATAAGGAATTACTCAATCAATTAGCTCGAATGTTTGCAGAACACAACAAAATATTAGAGCAAAACACAAGTTCGCCAATCCTTTTTACTACTGACTGCGATGCGTGCCTAAAGATCACAGTTCATGTTTCCCATATAGCGAGAATACAACCTTTTACCAATGGAGCAGTAGGTAGTGGCGGAGATATGCCTCTACATACCTGTTTGACATGTGGTAAGGTTACTTTAAGAAGGGATTAAATGACTGAATACGAAAAGGATTACTTCGTTGGTGGTGTCTATAAAGACCCC
>ERZ1292632.1287-Hain-H43-01um-R2-1287-length-25017-cov-4_pt1 | contig 25017 bp, 14 predicted proteins | sample MGYA00564407_ERZ1292632 | MGnify/ENA primary metagenome ERZ1292632 (study PRJEB36523, sample SAMEA6512637) | groundwater metagenome | collected 2019-01-08 | study: AquaDiva: Metagenomics assemblies of 32 groundwater samples | reverse complement strand
ACAGGCGCTATAGCACTACCCCTAGCATACCCACGTGTTGTTGGTTTGCCTGCGTATACATCTGAGGTTAGGGTTGTTGCTGACACAGGAAACTGTATCCATCTAACTGTAACGGCCATTAAAATACCTCCAAATTAATTACTTTCAATCGTAAAAGTTATAATAAACGGATCCATACTATTTCCAGCATAATCCATTGCATTAAGTTCTAAAGTTAAAGTCTTTCCATATTCAAAAGCAGGGCTTAACGTTATGGCTTCTGCATATAAAAAAGCTACTTCTCTATTTAACTGCGCGGTTGCACCTAAATCCACAATAGAAATATTCTTAGTGGTAAAATAATACCCTACAGAACAATCACTTTTATTATGTACCTTATTCTCTGCAGAAGAATAAACAAAAACCTGTGCTAAGTTTTCATAAGGGTTGTCCCGTTCCCTTACGTATAAAATTTTATACCCACTTGCAAGTCCTATAGTCCCTCTTTTAACCACTGGAAGAATTTCAGTGGATGCACCATAACCAGACGACCCATATGGGTCTAATCCATAACCATTCCAAGATACAGCGCTAGAGGTAAAGGTCTCTGGACAAGAAACCTCTACCTCTAAAGGATTGCTGCAAGGATCACAAGAATTTTTTTCTTCTGGTGCCATAAAAATAATTCCCTAACTTAAACCTCACCAATACGCATTAGATGAACCTGCACTACTAAACCAGCAGGTGTTCCTGTTTCTACAGAATCAACATCAACACTAATCCAATCTCCTGCGGCCAAATACCTTGTATCTGGAAGAGCAGCTTTCAAAACAAAACGATCACCATCAGTATTGGCAATAGTTGGTTGATTAGCAGCAGTAAGATAAAGAGTAGTAGGATCATTATTTACATCATTTTTATTAATATCTATTACCATAGAGCCCCCATCACCTGCTGTCATACGCAATACAGTAATACCCTCAATAACAGAGTTATAATGAATAGGACGAGCATTATCTATATAATTAACTGCTGAAAGAGTACCAGTAACAATAAACTCGAGCGTATTCCTCATACCAGTAGGGTGAATAACTCCAACAGAATCAGCAGTTGCATACTGAACAGACCTGTAATTTACAGTTTTTGCTTTCATATAAGCTAAAGAATTTTTAAATATAATATCAGTAGCCCCAATATTACCCCACAGCTCACAGTTTTCTACTTCTGCAAGAACAACAGTATCTACTAGGTCCGTTCCAACTGTTAAACAATTAACCATACACTCTTGAGCATAAATATCTCTAATTGTTGAATTACCAAACTCTACCCATATACCTACGTCACAATTATAAACAGTGCCATCGTGTATCGTACTCCAAAAGGCACCACTATACACCCCAATAAGTGCTCTATACCCAAGACTACCGTCTATAGAAAAGTCTCGTAATACAGGGTACTGTCTACTATATACGGAAATAGTTTCCCCTTCGGTATCATATGCAGTTGGGTACCCTAGCGCTGCATTTGCTGTTCCGGTGCTCTTAAGTGTTGGAGCTCTACCTAAATTATCTGCTAAATAAACCCTACCTGAATAGACAAGAGCTGTCCATCCAATAGATGCAGTGTTAAATGCGGTAGCTATTTGATTCGCTGTAAGAACTTCTGGATCTCCTGCTATTACGAATGTAAAAGTATCTACAGGATCCGAATCCCCCTGAAGAATTAAAGTATCCCCATTCGAAATAGCACCATACTCTGATTGGTGTAACGGGGTGCCAAACCAACCGTCACCTGGCATAAAAACTAACGCATCTATCTTACTTGAATACCCAGAAGAATCAAAAGTAATACCTTCTACGATAGAACCTCTACCACAAATAACCGTGCAATTAGCTGACCCCGAGCCGGTTCCAACAATACGGGTTACTGCGCGGCCAGACCCACGTAAAGAAACCCAGTGAGGTAAAAATAGCTTAGATTCAGCATAGGTACCAGGCATCAACCATATAGTAGCTGGATTTTCCTTTGTAGGTCTATCAGCAACTGCCCAAGTCTTTATCTCATTTATTGCAGCTCTAATAGTAGCAAAAGTATTAAGCCCAAGTGCACCAGTAGACCCAACAATGAGTGTTCTAGAAAACTGAGTAGAGTTAAAAGAATCAATAGTACCTATATTTTTACGTAAGGTTTCCTTACCCCTATCAACAAAAAGCTCATCAGTTGATTCATCATATTTTACTTCATATACATCGTTTATTCTCATAACTCCTCCTTTCTTATACTTTTTCTAGCCCACACGGGCAAATTACTTACTAATAATTAGACCCATACTGTCTTCAACATTAGAATCAATATTTTTAATTGTTTTACCTGCAGATCCAGTCTCTTCATAGGTAGTAAGTTCTTCTCCCCAAACAGCCTGTGCAACTGCTGCAGGTGAACCAACACCAACTTGCACTAATTCGACAAGGGTGGATTTCATAACCTCAACGAACACGTTATACGCCCCAAGGGTAACCACAATAGGATTACTTCCATCACGAGTATAAATATTACCTGTGATGGTAAGTCGGTGGTTACCCTCATACGGACGTATTTTCCAACCATTCTCAAGGAAGTAGGTAGACCCTACTGAAAAGTACTCATTAATAGGGTCTCCTCCAATAGCTGTAATTGCTAAATCATACCTAGCGCCGGGGCCAGAAACAACCCACTCTTTCCATGCGGAATAAACATCGGCCCTAAACTCAAGTTCCGTAATACCGTTATTAACTATTATAAGCTTATTCTCTCCATCGAAAGTAACCTTGTCGGCCATAAGTATAATTCTCCCTTTATATCAATATTACGGGTTGCTATAGTTTCTCTCAAGAGCCGCAACCAACGAGATGGTATTCGCTGTACTTCGTGTAATAGTAGAAGTAGTCTTAACAAACTGCCCAGTATCAAGACCAATAGCAACAACTGTAACTGCTGCGTTAGTGCCTGCAGTACGACCGCCTTGAACGTTATTATCATAGTCAAAGTCAAATTCAATTTCAGGGTCACCACCAACAGAGCCAGAAATTGGATTACCTGTATTATTATTAACTAGAATAGCACTAGTAGCACCGTAAGTACCTGAGGGTACAGAGGTAAAGTACATATGATATATAGCGTTAGCGTCACTAACTAAGTACTCATTGAACAGAATAGAACCAGCAGCAACGTACGGGAAGGTCTGCTTTGCACCCGCCACATCATAGAATTCAATAGCGTTTGTATCAACAGCCGAGAAATTATCAATATAAACACCATTATAAGTAACAAGGGTGTCTCCTACGAATCTCAATAAGCGGTCTGCAGTCTTACCTGTAACGCTCCCAGTACCTTCATCAATATCAAGGTTCTGACGAAGTTGATACTGAGCAAACTCATAAATAAGCTGTTTAAGTGCGTTATTACCATCAATGATAACATTGAAAGCAAACCAACTTGGCCCGATCTGGCGTTCTCCGCTATAAGCAACCCAATCAGTTATGCCAGAGTCATTTCCTACATTAGTTCCGTTAGAAGTTCCACCGCCGGGGGTAATATACCAACGGTCAGTATCTGTAGAATCGTACACAACAGCATTGGCTGCATAGACAGTAGAGTTAGTCCAGTTTCCAAATCCAGTACCAGCAAGGTAGTCAATATTCATACCTACATCATTAACGTGGTAGGTAATACCTGTTCCACCAATCGGGAAAACAGGAGATACTGTAAGAGCTGTATCAGATCCCGTAGCAGTAACAATATATCTACCGGCATCCCCACCCGCATCAATAGCAAGATAGTCGCCAATAGACACTGTAGTCAAGAAATTTTGTCCGGCGCTAGTAAAAGCTCCAGTACCAGAAGTAGTAACACCATTAGAACCACTATCTACTTGAGCTCCAAGATAAGGAGTAGTAGTCTGAATAGTAATGTCAGTAGCCTCAATCTTAAGATCGTCAGAGTTACCAAGCGGGAAAGCGTAAACCTGATACGTTAGAGTGGTAACACCGATGGCGGACAACTCAGATTGGTCATATATCTTTGCTTGTTCTCGCACAAAACATTTAAAGTAAGATCTATAATTAAAACTACCATGAGAACCGTCTCCATAAATCTTAATTGCTTGGTTAGCAGGGCCAGTCAACACTATGTCCGCTGAAGCTCCATTAGAAGCTTGCTGATAATAAACCTGGTCTGAAGCACCCATACTACCAAGGGTTACGAACCCCATATACTCTTCTTGAGACACGTTACTTGAGTCTCTTAAACACCAACCAGCATCACGAATTAAGTTTCTAGTAGTTGTGTCTGCCCAATCCCACCCGTTAACTAAGTCAAATTTTTGTTCCGTAATAGCCACCAACGGGAATGGGAATTTAATTAGCGTCGTATCTGTTTTCCATTCTTCTTTACAAAAAGAGTACACACACTGACCAGTAACGCCGTCTGTGCTTAAATTACCGGCTACAAGTAGCTGGATAGTCTTCGCGCCGGTATCAAAAACTATCTCAGTGTTCTGATTCAAGGAATCAGGATCTGTCAATTTAGCCATTCTTTACCTCCATATAAACTAAGTACTGTAATTGCGGTCAAAACGTTGTTGTACTGGTATTGTTTGATCCGCATTGGACAGTACCAGGTCTTCGTAAGTAAGCCACTCGTAGTTCACATGCGCTACTCTCACATATACTGGTATGTCACTAGTATAAATATACGTATACCCCCAAGAGGTACCGCTATTTTCTATTCCTGCTAACTCTGAATCATCAGAGTCTTTATAAATTCTTACTTCTGTATCTGCCTGTAACCCCTCAAAAGTAATAGTATAGGAAACAGGAGGGACATAAGTATTGCCAGCATTATCAGTCATATAAGAAACAACGCCAGCACCTTTATTTCCAAGGACAACACCCTCAGTATAAGTGCTATTTCGTTTAGTATTATACTCACCGCCTTCATAATATAACAACTTAGTAAATCTTTTGCGCGCGGAAGTAACCCAAGAATCTGGAGAAGTCATTGCCATCTTAGCTGTTAACCACTGGTATACGCTAGCTAGGGGGTTGTTACCGCAATCAATGTACCATTTAAAATTTTGTACCGTAGTAGAAGTCTTATTACCAGACCACGAAGAACTAGTAAGAGACTCAGTAGAACTAAAACTAGTACCGTTCCTAGTCTTCAAAAGCATTTTACCTGCAGCCTGCGTGCCTTCAATCAACTCAACAACCACGCCAGTAGCCCCACTACTGCCTCCAGTTAGAGTCTCTCCTGCCGTCAGCGTACCTGTACCCCCGGAGTACTCTATAATACTAGCAAAATTAGTTTCATAAGTAACAGACGTACCAGAAACAGCAAGTGCCTGAACCTCTGTTAAACTAACAGCAGGATCAACTGTTAGAGGGGTACTAAGATTTAACTGGGATGCAACAGTAGTAGCAGACCTAAGAGGATCATATCCATACTTATAGATAGCTAAAGTAAACGGGCCACGAGTAAAATTAGTACTATTATCGCTATCTTGCCTTACTAGCACAGAATCAGTAGAATACCCAGAAGCATTTGTACCCTGTAAATTAACAATCGCATCTTGTGAGCTTTCATGAAGCATGGTTTGCGCGCCAGAAATAGCAACGCCGGCGGCAGTCGTACATGTAATATTCAAACTATAAAGCAATTGTAATTCGCTTGTTCCAGCAGCACTCCACGCAACAGTTAGTGGATTTTGAGAACTATCAATAAACTTCCAAGTATTACTATCACTATCAACAATAATCACATCATTTGTAGCGTTTAACGAATCATAATCATTTACAGTAATAGTACTTGAGGTAAGTCCAGTAGACCAGCCTCTACCACTTATAAGCTGAAACGAGTCTCCATCTTCTGCTGTATCATAAGATTTTATGGCGGAAGTAGTATTTGTATTGTTAGAAACTATATTACGCAACAATACGTTAGTACCGCCTATATTTTTTGTAATCTGCCCTGTCTTAGCAAAAACATTATCTACTAGATGGGTAGTTCCGTTTAACTCAATACTGTTAGTTCCAAACCCAATAGTACTTGTAGTGTCAAACTTACAGGCATAAAGCTTAAGATTAGTAATATTTGCTGTATTACAAGCCAAAAGCATAGCGTTTGCGCTATCAGCAGACTTAAAAGTAATGCCGCTGTTACCAATCATCCCTGTACCGCTACCAACCACGTCTCCCCACTGAATCGTGGTTTCTGCACCAGTATTTCCTTGGCAAGTAACGGTATACCAATCTGCGGGAGTCAGTGTGTCTTTAAACACTACAATAGGCGAAGTAGTATCTTTAAAATAAGTAGCTGTACCTGAAGTTGTAGAACCAAAAGTTAGTTTTCCTTGAACTAGTACAATACCATTATAAAGAGAAGCAACACCAATAACGTTTGTAGTTTCATATGATAAGAAGTCAGCAAAAGTTCCTGGAGAACCTTCAGTACCTGCTGTTATAGATAGACCTGTACCATAGCGCATAGCATCCCAATAACAGTTTGTTTTAGCTGAAGAAGCTGTAGTGTACCAAACAACGCCCACCTTAGTAATAGCTGTCATTACAGGAGGAGTAGCACTTACTGCTGAGGCTGTTTCACCTGTATGTACAATAAAACACTCCCAGCCGCCCTTATACGTATCATTGCCTCCAACATACCACTCTTTGTAGTTAGCAAGAGCATCTGCTACTCTTATTCTCATCCCGCCCGCAGCCTTAGTACCCAAAATAGCGGGGGTAAGACAGAGCATCCATACATATATACATTTGCCACTTAAATCAACAGTACCAGAAACGCTAAATACCGACGTATATGTCGTCTTACTAACCTTAGCAGACATAGAGCCGGTACCTTGAACAAACGTTTCAGTATCTAAAGTAGGAGCAGTAACCCAGTCAGTTGTAGCATCACAAGCAGAGGTACTACCTCCGGTTGCGCCAGTAAAAACAGTAATGTCAGTTGCTACGGTTCCCGCCATACGCTTTTCCTCTGGTTATTAACGAAGTTGATCATCTCAGGCCTATCATCCCTTCGACAATCATAGGACCAGCACGATTTTGGTAAATTTGGCCAAGCCTTACATTTATTAGTTTCCCAATCGTGGTAAATACAACCCATTTGGTTTTCATTTATAGTTGCTAAATATTGTGCGCCATTAACTTGGTCTTTCATCCAATCAGGTACATTAGAATATTTAAAATTAAACTTCCTATTTATAAACTCTTCACCTGTAAGAACAGGTAAATATAGTTTACAACAAGGAGCTGTACACCCATCGCAGTGTTTATTCTCGTGGCGCGCGGGCTGCTCCAAAGTGACTACTTTTATATTTTCACCCGAAACTAAACTTACTGCCCAAATTTTGGCAGCATTTTCGGTATTTATACAGTTCTCTGTAATTACATCTTTAATCTTATTTTTTAACTTACTCACTCAAAATCCTTTACTTAGGCAATAGTCCACCCAGAAATCTTACCTTCTCCATCCCTAGATAGGGTTGTAATACGGACACCATCATAGACACTCTCTATCTTACCGCTTAGACCCCTATTAATCGTTAAAGTTCTCCCTCCAATGAGAGAAACTGAAGAAATTTTACCATCTATACCCCTAGTTATGGTACCAGAACGGGTCTTAATAAAGTCTGTGCCTACTAAGTCCCCAGAAACCATTCTCATTCCATTTTCTAACAGGTATTCGGTGTGCGCATCTTCTGTATCTTCGTGTGCTTGAACTCTTGTATTAGCAATTCCTGAAGCAATAGTGCGCATGTTAGTAACATCTAAGTATAATTCGTCAGAAAGATGGAAGAACTCATCACCTGAAGGCTCTCCACCTTGCTTTCCAGTAAGCAAATTATGATTCGTAATAGACGTAGAAGCAACAAAATTAGTAGTAAATGCGGACTCACAAACAGCAGTAGAAGGATCTCCTTTTTGAACAATAATTCTTCCTATAAATAGTGTATGCGTATCTAATAATGGAAAAATCCTACCCATATCACTAGAAGCACGTGCTGCAACTTCTGTTTCATACTCCTCAGGTCCAACCATTAGATATAAAATGTCTTGGTTTTCTTCTATAGAGCGCCAAAGATAGTTAACAGTCCAATGACCTTCATTAAGTTCTTCTAGCCCTGCTTCAGGATTATAGCGCATTGTTTCTACAACAGGAGGCATAGCAACTTCATATCCAAAATCAGGAAGATCATTATAAATATTCCTATAAATAAAGAACAGTAAAGTGGTTTCTGTTATTTCTGGAACTACTATTCTATTATTAGCAAGCCAGACACCTCCACCATTTAAATCAATAAATCCAGTACCAGAAGCTACTGATAAATATTGAAGAGCACCCGCCTCGGTCCTTAACGTATCAGTAGCTATAATTCTTCTATGATGTTCTTCTGTTTCTCCATGGGCATGAAGAGCAATATTCTGTACGTGTACTATCGGACTACCATAATTTTTAAATAAAGTTAAGTAAGGTAAATGCCTAACATACCTTATGTCTTCAAGAGAAACTTCTAAAGTCCAAGTTGATGTATGAGCATCAGCAGTTAAATATACTAAGAACTCATCAGGAACTTTTATCCAATCACTGCCAGAAATAACTATATATTCAAATTCTTCCCTCTCCTCATCTAAGGCAAACCAACATTCTGCTTCCGCAACCCTAATATACGTTCCATCTTCTCTATAATCAAACTCATAAGTAGGATTACCTTCAATACCTGAGTTATGGTTATGATAGGCAAGAGTAGAAAAAGGTATTTCTCCCTCAGTATCTAATCCTGGATATCCGTTTGGTTGATTTTTTTCAGCGCGCGCTTGATAGTCCCCAAGAATTGTATCTACTTCAGTTTCAGTATAATACCTACCATCGTGGTCTGTACTACCCGCATGAACGGCCAAATCACCATAAAGGTCTTCTAGCACATGTTGAACTGTAGCCCCACCAGAAGCTAAAACCCAACCAGATACACCTACAAGGGAGGCGCCTAAATTTACGGATGTAGATCCAACTTGAGATTTAGTATAGTACCTTTGGTCTGAAACAGCTATTATTATATCATTTATATTTTGTGGTAATTCCGCAGGGGGATTGGCCTCAGATCCCCCACCAACAGAAGAAGGAGACCTCCCACTGGAGGCTATTTGTTCAATATCGACAACTATAGTTTCTACCGGAACAATGGTTTGCTCAAAAACAACAGCATTAGCATCAGAGGAACTCTTTGGTAATCTAGTACTGAGATCTGAATTTGGAGCTCTAACCATGTATTCCTCCTTATTTAGTCTTAAACTGGTTTTTCTAATCCGTAAAAACTGTATGCAGAATCTTCGTCATCAAACCACTGCCAGCCATCTATGGGGTACTCATAGTTATCTTTGTTTGATCTAAGTAATTCAAACATAGAAGAAACAACAAAATTAGGGGCATACATCAATGTTAGCCCATCTGGTTTATAGAACCCACCTGTATCAACTTCTGGAAACCCCGGATTAGGTGTCTCCATTCCCATATTCATCCCACTATCTAAAGGAATAGTTAAAGGCATATCGATAGGTACTTCTATTGTAGCATAAAAAACTAAAGCATCTTCTTCACTATCAAACCAACTCCATCCATTAATAGGATAAGAGTAATTATCTTTTTCTTCCTTTACTAACTCATACCCAGGCCCCGCAACAAAATTAGGAGCGTAGAGTAATTCTCCGTCTATCAGTTTATAAAATCCATCAGTACTCATTGCCCTGTCACCCCCGTGTCGAAATACTTATCATGTTTTTTCATATTATCCTTGGCCCACAGAGGCTGAAGGTTACTCAAAGCGTTAATGGTCTTCGAGTCTGAAATTCCTTCTTTTGCAAACTGAGCGATGGGCTTTATGTGGTCAACCACCCAGTCGCCATAATTATTCCACAACATTCCTTCTAAGAATTTAGACTCCAAATGTTTTTTAAGGTCGTCGACAGTGTATCCTAGTAATTTGTGGGTACGATCTGTTTTGTTAATAAGACACCTGTGAATAAAAGAATACATTATAGCTCTTAACTTTCTTCTAGTAGTTACAAGTTCCCTGTCTGGATTCCAGTTTGGATTTTTACTGCCTGTAGCTAATCCTATATTTGCTAAAGATAGTTTTCTTTTTGTTTCTTCTGTTCTTGGCACGCCTTTAAGCCTTAAAACAGACTGTTCTTTTTTATAACAACCACAACTTTTAGTATGCCCGCTAAGTAAATGAGTACCCGTAATTACTCGCTCTGTATCGCAGTCACACTTACAGAGCCAACAAGTCCTACCATCTTTATTATTTTCCACTCTTTTTATTACCATGAGTCTATTAAATTTTTGTCCTGTAAGATCAATTTTATTTAAACAACCGCAACTTTTGGTGTCTCCGTTCACTAAGTGGCTACCAACAACTATTTTTTCTATGCCGCAATCGCAACGCACTAACCATAATGCACTATTACGTTTATTGCTGCCTGCTCTTGCTATAACGGTCAATCTGTTAAATACTTTTCCTATTAATTCTAATTTTTTCATATCATTATCCTACAACTGTCCAGCCCTTGTCGCTGGCCAGCGTTTTCGTCGAAGTGGCCGAGCCAGTACAACCAGTTATGTTGATTGTTTTACCGACCAACGTAGGCAGATCTCCGAATAAGGTATCCAAGGCTGCCGCCCCCAAATCGCAATAACGAACGTCCACTTGTGCAGAGGCTCCAGCGAATGTCGAACTTGCGTTGGTAAGCCTAAGTGAGGTAACCTTATTCAACTTTCCCGATGCTCCGTAACATGAAATCTTAGACCACCAAGCGGCGAGCGAAATCGTCGTAAGCATTTGGCATCCGAATAGGAAGTCAGTCCCGTTACATCCCGCCGTTGTTGTCTTTCCTAGCCCCGAAAGATTCGTTATTGTGTTCAGGGAGTAACATCCGCTAAAGCAAGTACTCGCGTCCGTAACCGCGCCAAGGGTGGCAGGAAGCGTAACCGTCAACAATCCTCGACAGTTCAAAAACGTACTTGTCATCGTCGCGAGCGAGTTTGCTGTCGGCAAAGTAATGTCCGCCAGCAAATAACAATACGCGAAGGTGCTCGCCATCGTTGTCAAGGACGCAAGTGTTGTAGGTAGGGAAACCGTATATAAATTCATACACTGATAAAAGGCTTGTGCCAACGTCGTAAGCCCCGTCATCGACGTAGGCATCGTGATCTCTTCGAGAGACATACAGTTGTAGCACATGGACGACATACTCGTTAACGAGTTCAATGTAGTAGGGAGTACAATAGACCTAATACGGTAGCACCCAGTAAACGCGCTGACGAATGTTGTAATTGTCGTGATGTCGGTAGGAAAGTCTAAGCTCTCTAATGCGGTACACCCATAAAAGGTAGCGTTAATCAACGAAAGAGTGTCGGCTGACGTGGGCATAACAACCCTCACCAAATCGCGGCACTCATAAAAAGTGCTAGTCATGTCCGTTAACGAATTCATAATCGGCGGCAACCGGATAGACCTTAGAGCCAAGCAACTCTGAAAAGACGCAGCCAGCGTAGTTATCCCAGTCGCAGAAGTGGGCATCTCTATGTGTCTTAATCCGGTACACGACAAGAAGCAATTCGCCATTGACGACAGCGAGTTCATTGTAGCGGGGAAGGTCACACTCTGAAGCAACTGGCAATAAACCGTGGTCGAGTAAAAGGCATTTGCTACCGTCGTCAAGGCTGTCGTCCCGAACACCGCCCAAAGCACGGTGCTTGCTTGCGGAGTTTGTGTTGAGGCATCTGCATTTTGCTTCATCGCAAAAGCCGTTATGTTCCCAGTCGCCCCGTAAATCCTGACTTTAAAGGTCGTGTACCCCAACGAACACGCCGTCCCCGTTCCAACCGTGTAAGTATGCGTGTATGTCGTAGTCGAGGCTCTTCCTGTCTCTACTGTGCCGTCACCCCAGTCTATACTATAAGTTCCCGCAGCCGCGATTGTGCAAGCCAACCCTATTGCGGAAACGCCCCAATCACACACCAAGAGATTGATCTCGTTATCAGCGACAGAGGAAATATCAATCCAGTCCGGTTGTGGCGACCACTCCGGCACTACGCTCTTGCCGAACTCATATGTACTTTTTGCCGCCATTTACGTCACACTCCATGTGCCCATTGCGCCCATTATGGACCACTGTGTCTCGGAGACAAGAACCAGGGTCATCGTGGCGTAAACCTCAAGGGCTTGGTCGTTATAAATTGTGCCGCTCACGGTACTATCTGCAATTAAATCAGAGTCTGCCGGGTCGATAATTAGCTGCCCGGTGCCGATTTTAGCAAAAGTGTACCAAGTACCAACATCCCCAGCAGCAACAGACGGAAGTGAGAATGTTTTAGTGGTCGAAGCATTCATAACTAATACTTTAGAAGAATCTGCAATAGTTACGTTATAATCATCAGTTTTAGTAGATACCGTTCTTGTAGTAGCTCCGCCAGCATGCACGTGAAGTGCGTCTGCATTACTACCGTCTATTAGATTAGCTAGCTGTGACCCAGAAATAGTAGTGCCACTTACGGTAATTTGAGTTCCACTAATAGTAAAAGTTCCAGATACAGCTCGTGACCCATTAGCAAGTAAGTATTGAAGATGGTCGTCTCCCTCTAACCCTGTTAGATCTCCGTGGTCTGAAACTCCTGGGCCACCAGAATGAACATGTAAGCTATCAGCATTACTACCATCAGTCAAGGTAACAAGACCAGTGCCACTAACGGTACTACCATTTGCAATAAGGTTCCCTACAAAAGAGATGTCGCCATTGCCTCTGAACTCTGTAAAAGTACTACCGTTATGGTTTATTCTTACCGAGCCGCCGGTCGCATCATCTATAGTTTCTATGTAAGGGTAAGCTGAGTCGGCGCCATTTATAAAACTGCCCAACTTAATCTTTGTTCCAGAAACGGTTGCAAACTGGATAGTTTGTTTTAGACGACCGCCTTCTGTATAACCATATAACTTAAACTGGTCACCTACGGCCCCAGTAAGATTAATTCCTATATAATCAGCATCGGCAGTTCGGGCGGCAAAATTAATACCTGTTGTGGTTTTATCTGATACCCTTATTGCATTAGTCCCTATGCCATTAAGATATATACCATCAACGGTATCAGCTGTTATTTCTAAACCTGTAGTATTATTGCCAGTAATAGCAATAGCGGTAGTACCTACTACATTAATGTTGATGCCTTGTGCAACCGGAGCTACATCACCGCCAACAACAAGCAAACCGTAGCCTCCCTGTGCAATAACAACAGAAGCTACGGCTTCTGATGCATCTCTGGTCGCGTCGGCTACAGCGATACACCCAACATAGTAAGTACCAGACCCATCATTACGTGCTTGTGCAAAAACCTGGGAAGTTACACTATTTACAGGAAGCGACGACGCTATGATGCTGCCATCATACTCTCCACCCAAAGAAATAACTGCCTGGTCATTAGGTGTATAGGCAGGCATGTTAAACCTGAACCGGTTAGTTGACGTATCAGCAGCAGTAACGTTGCCTAGTGCGTCACCAGTCTTCTTTATAAACGCTGTGTCAAAATCCTTTAAAACATCGTGAACATTTGCGCCGGTAGAATTAGCAAACTCATCAAAAACACCGATTAAGGTAGAACCAGAAGTCCCAGACGTAGTGCTTTCTATTTCATTTTTAGTATAATATAAAGTATTATGGTTATGAACATCTAAAGTATTAAGCGCTGTTTGTACATCAACATCAACGCCGCTGGCCAATACGCTATTAAACCCAGAAGACACCACGGTAATAGCACTAGCTGGGTGGTCTGGGTCCGACAATCCAGTAAGAGTTCCGTGGTCTATAGCAACATAACCAGTAGTAGGTATAACATTAGTAGTTCTAAAATCTTGTGCCTCAATATAATTAGTGTTTACGCCAATTCTTTGTAGTATAACCCTATAAATAAGCTTCATTTCCTGGAAAGGAAGCGATATCAAACTTAAAGACCCAACCGTATTATTATCTCTAGCATTTTGTATAGTAGTATCAACTCTTTGCCCCATCAAGCTATAAATACGATTAGAAGTATCATTAGCAGCAAATATCCAATATGCTACATATTGAGAATTGTTTACATCAGTAAGAGTTCCGGAATTATCATACTGTACGTTTCCACCAACTAGGTGGTAATAAGCACTTTGTGGTGAAGTATAAGTATAAGAAGAAACGTCTGGAACTCTATAAAAAACTCTACATGTAGACGTACTAGCTATAGTATGTTTTATATCTTCATCAAAAATAACTCCATCGGCAACCGTAAAAGTTGTATTACCAAAGGTGCCTGCTAACCCACTACCATACCTAGTACCATTTGCAGTATGCAGATAAAGATGCGTCTTACTATCCATGGTTACGCCATGGCGTTCTTCACCTATTAGCCCTGTAGTTCCATTCCAATAAACAGTAGCGACGAATATAAAGTCTCCATCTATAGTCCAAGGAACAGTAGAATTAGTAAACGCCCCAGTAGACCCAACATAATAAACAAAATGTGTACCGCTTGCAGTAGTAATTTGAGTAGTTTCTGTATTTTTTGTATACTCTTTACCTTGGTAATAAACTTTAAAATTAGTACCAGATATTGTAAACTCTCTAGTTGAATTATTAAAAGAAAGAGTAGTATCTGTTGTATTTGGAAAACCAGAAGGTTCCCCCGCAACATTACCACCAACAACCATTCCTGTTCCTAGTTCTGCTGTCCCTGTAGTTTTAAAATTATTAGAAGCATTGGTCCAGTCTATGTGTTCATTAGCAACAAAACCTTCTAGTACGTCGTGATCGTGAGTATGTAAGCTGTCTGCGTTAGAAGTATCAATAAGAGTTGCTAACTGAGATCCAGATACTGTTGTACCACTTACAGTAATAGTTGTTCCATTTACTGTAAAAGATCCTGTTACTGCGCGCGTACCATCCGTCAGTAAGTAGTGAGGATGGTCATCATCATTAAGCCCATTTAGAGCACCGTGGTCGCTCACAGGAGATCTAACAGAACCAGTAAGCATTGGTCTAGCATCTATCCACTGACCAGAACTGCCACTTGGTAAACTAGTGTCTCCTTCTCTTAACACAACTGAGGTGCTAGAAAGCTGCCTTAATAAAAAAGGAGGGGGTACTGGATTAGCTGCTACTTGAGCAGTAGCTAACTTACTATGGGTCGCTTGCGGATAAACCCAATGGATCAGTCCGTGAAAATAATAAAACACAGACTTGGCATACTCATTACTCGGTAAAGCAACTAAATCAGTTCCATTATCATACTGAGTGGCATCTATTTGAGTTGAAGTATCGTATGCCCAATTACCACCGCTATGGTACCATCGTACCATTGGTGTAACAGAAGATGCGACATTAGACTCAAGTGTGTAAATAAAAAACCCATCATGCACTGCTGTGCCTGAAGACATAACAACATTAAATGGATCTCCACCAACCTCTTCAGAAACAATAAACCCATTTATAACTACCATAGGAAACATGATAGCTAGTGCTACGTTAGTATTATTTAAATGCTCTTTAAGTTCACCAAAAGAATGGTAATTCCAAATTTCTCCAGCGGCGCAATAAATCTCGGAAGCAACCACATGATGCGCATCTATAAGAGGGACTGCTATTTCTAACTGGGCTGGATTTTCATCTACACATACTAAATAGTTAATACTATCATTTGTACAAGTACCGCTACCTGGTAAGGTTGTAACAACTACACCATTTTCATGATCAAAAAACAATCCACCTGTCCATTCTATATTTAAACCACCTGTGTCAGTAACAGTTGGTATCTCAATAAACCCATGTCCTGCAGTGCTGTCTATTATATATTTAACATTTTCGCCATTAAACGTAACATATTCCGCAGAGTGAATATGTAAAGAATCAGAGTTAGACCCATCTATAAGAGTAGAAAGTTGTGAACCTGAAATTGTCGTTCCACTTACTGTTAAATTGCCGTTTATTGTGAAGCTATTTTCTACGGCGCGCGCGCCGGAAGTAAGAAGATATTGTGGATGATCATCTGCTACTTTATGGTTCTCAATCTCCAATAAAGTATTACTAGCAATAGCTAAAAGACCATCACCACTAGACAAATCCTGACTACCATCATTTACAATAATAGTTCCACTAGCTACAGCTGTAGCCAAATGCTGGCTACTAACTATTTCTTCTAATGCAAATAAAGAAGTAGCCTTATCACTCTCATCGTATAAAACTGTATAACCGGTACCAACAACTATTCCAAGATCATTTAATGTTTGAGTACCAGATACAGTTTTTATTTTCCTTAATATAGACACAATAAGCTTACCTCTTACTACTTAAGTCGCTCGCACATAAAAAACTTACAGCTGTAAACATCTGAAGGATTATCTAAAACTATCTCTAAATCACAAGCAGAGCTTGTAGTACTATCCCAAGTATGCGTTCCATAAACAGAATTAGAGTATAAAAACCCATTTGTATATGCTCCTTGAGAATCATACGTCCCTGTATTATATAAGTATACTTGACCTTTAAAAGGTTTATTAGTTTCTATATTAGACCCAGAAACAGAAACAATAGTTGCGCCACCATAATTAAAATTAAACGTAGCATTTCCGCTTCCAGAATCCCTATTAATAAAATAAGTAAAACGTAATACTTGATTAGAGGTGCTAAACGTGTATCCAGGAATAGTTATTGATCCAAAAGCATTATACCCCCCACCAGATACCGTAGTAGTAGCTGTAGTGTCTATAAAAGGTAAAATAGTGTGCGTATGTAATAAATCTGCATTACTTCCGTCTGTAAGAGTAACTAAACCAGAACCAACAACAACATTGCTATTAGTCTCTAATACTAACCCATTTGCATCAGCACTAATGCTATTTGCAGTACCAAGGGGCGCATCCCTATCAAGTATAAGTTTATTCCCTAATAAAACTTCAAAATTCCTATACGGTAAAATATCACCATACCCTGTAAAATCTGTAGTTACGCCCCAATCATGAACTATACGTAAATACCCAGCAGTAACCTCATCTAAAGTATAAATAAGAGGAAAAGCTGAATTAGCTCCAACTACACTTGACCCTAATAAAAGCTTAATACCTGCTGTTTCAGAAAATATTATTGCAGGGTTTAATTTACCTAAACCATCCCCAGCCTCAACAATACCAAAAGTATAATTAGGGCTAGATCCCTCAATATGTAAATAAGAGTTATTTGTACTCTTTTCATCTAATAAAATACCAATACCATCTGGTCCATTAAATACCTGTATGCCTGTAACATTATAAGAACCATCAACAGATAAACCTACCTCCCCGTCTCCTGATATACCAAAACCAGTCAACGCATTACCGAAAATAGCCTGCCCATAAGCAACACCACTAGTTAAAACCACAAGGCCCGCTGTAACGAATTCAGAATCCCCATTAAATCCTGCTTTAATTAATAAGGGTGTAGTAGAAAGAGAATCCCCACTATGTTTTCCTTCAATAAACACATTTGCTGCAAGAGTGCCTGCTGGGTATAAATTAAGTACAGACCCATCATTTTCTCCACCAACAGCAATAGTGTTATATACCCCCGGCGCGGGAGCTCCAGAGGCTAAAACATCAAACCTAAATCTATTAGTATAAGCATCACCAGGTATGGGTTCAACTATAGAATCCCCAGCTCGTAATATATAATCACCATGAGTATGCATCCCAGTAGCATCTGTACCACTTACTAACGCAAGTAAATCTGAACCAAGAATAGGTGTCCCACTAGTTTGTAAAACTAAACCTTCGTCATTAGCATAGATATAGTTTTGTGCTTCATCGTTTGACAGCCCAAGATAGAGCCCTTTAGTTAGAGTTGCTCTAAAATCACCGTCTAACCCTGCTATTATGTCCCTATATGCATAAAAATCTCCAGCATAATCAAAATCAAATTGAACACCGGAAGCAGGTGTTATTGAAAAAGTTTTATAGTCCCCAACGCCTAGGTAAGGGTATAAAGAAGTAACTAATCCTGTAGTTGACCCCAATTTAAGTTTACCAAGATCATTTACTGAAGTAAACGAAATAGATTCTGCACCAACAATTGGAGTAAGTGTCCCCGAAATATAAACAATCTCTGCTTCTGTGTAATACCTACTATCTAAAGCCCCAGCAAGCAGCTCGCTCTCAGTATAATACCTACTATCTAATGAACCTGCACCCAATTCTGTTTTAGTATAGTAACGAACATCATGATCCGTATTTATTCCGCTGAAATCAGGCATATCCACTAAAGAAGAATGCCCTATAGAAACCTCTGCGGAGTCCGTAGTAAGAAGAACTGAAAACACTGGTCTACTTACTGGTCCGCCAGAAACATAAGCAGTAATATATTGACCAGGGCCAATAACTATATTAGCGTTAGCCATAGCAATACGACTACCACTAACTGTAATAATCCCAGAAGCTAGCACAGAACTACTATCATTTACATAAAGAACAAAATCAGTAGAACTACTTGGAACTTCATCTAAAACTACCATCATTTCAGTAATAGTTCCACTGTTAGTAATACCATAACCGACATTAGAAGAAGCTACATCATCTACAGACATATATTGATTCTGTGCAAAAGTAGAAGACATGGAGAAAGTATAATTTATTTTAGTAGCGCCCGTAGACAAGTGCGTATGTAAACTATCAGCATTACCACCACCAACTAACGTACCCACGTCAGCTCCAGTAAATTCTGTACCACTAATAATTATGCTCTCAGTTATAGTAAGAGTTCCAGACAACGGAATACTCCCGTCAATCGGAAGGTAGTTACCTTCAATAAGTCCTATATCCGCACTAAGATCAAACAGAGTTGTATCAAAGTCCGCTAAAACGCCCTGCACACTGCCTGAAGAAGAATTAATTAGCTCATCATACACACCAATTAAGGCTGCACCTGAGGTACCAGAAGCAACACTGCCAACTTCAGTTTTAGTATAATAGCGAGCATCATGGTCTGATACAGTTCCACTAGCATCAGGCATATCAAGAAGGTCAGTATGATACATAACCGCTGAAAAATTATGTGTATGGTATAAATCTGCGTTAGACCCGTCCGTAATGGACACCAAGGCTTCACCAGATATGGTAGTAGAATTAAATACTAAATTATTAATATTTAAATTTCCGGTAACAGTACCAGAAGACATTGTTATTGCATATGCGCCTACATTCCAATTTCCTGTTAGCGCGCGAGCGCCCGAGGATAATAAATATTGAGTGTGGTCATCAGCACCTAATCCAGTTAAATAGTTATGCGATGGTACTCCACCAGCGCTTAGCGCGGCATCAAAATCATGTAAAATACCCATAAGGTCTGTACTACTACCATGAATAAACTCATCATTTAGTCCAATTAAAGATGCACCACTAGACCCTGATACTGTAGAAGCTAATGCAGACAACGTAGCAATATCAGTTCCGTCAAAAAACACACCATTAATCTGAATACCGTTATTAAAAAATGGAAGGGTATTAAAATAAAAAGAAGACTCTACATTGACGGTAGAGCCATAAAAATAACTTGTGGTTCCACTAAAAGTTAAAACCGTAGCATCTATACTAAGGGTAGGATTTCCGTGTATAGCACTAAAAGTATTTGAACCTGAGAATAAAACACTGTGCGTCCCATCCGGGTTATGCTCTACAGAAAAAATAGAATCTAATGTAGTAAAATTTCCGTTTATTTCTTCGGACCAATTAAAGTCACCGATTCCAGGGAGGGCTAGTGTTAAATTAGGAGTATACGTATTGGCCAACCAATGTTCCTCCTTTCCTTACCATTCTAGTTCATATGGGTACATATTTTGGGCATGTACCTCAAAACATAACAACCCTTCGTAGTAGGGCTCTGTTAAAATATATTCCAGTTTATAACCATAAGTAATACTCCCACTAATCATAGGAGTAAGCATAGTAGAAACAGGCACCCCATTCTTAACAAAATAAGTATTATTTAAATCAACACCGTGTGTTAAATCCCAAACATATGCATATACTATAGCTGGGGCATTAAGGTTAACACTCTCCCCAATATCAATGAATATGTCACTAATTTGTAACATATCATCTGGAACTACAGTAAATGCATAAGAAGTATTTAAAGTATTTGCTCCAGGAGATATTGTGTTATTATCACTTACCACTACAGTAATAAGAACTGCAGTATTATAAGTAAAAGCTGTGTCAGGAATATATTCAAATCCATAATCAAACTTATCACCACTAATATCTACAGTACCCGAAGAAGCAGTATCTACTCCATTAGTAACAACCAACTCATTGTTAATATAAATATTTAACGTATCAAGATCAACACCAGTTTCAGTATCAATTATATTAAATCTTACAGATGATCCTGCTGATATATTTATGCTACCGCTCGGTGGATAAATATTAGTTAGAATTGGCGCAGTCGTATCAGGCGTAGCATACGCATACCCAAGTAAATCAGCAATCCCAGCTACATGAAAACTATAACTAAACTCTCCATAATTCTCATGTATGTCTTCCATCGAACCAGAAATAGGAATTACTGCGCCGCTTGTAAAACTTATATCGGGAGTATAAACAACACGTAATACCCTATCTTCTGCTTCAATCTCAGTTAGTGTAACAGACCCGCTATACACAACATTAACAACACCGTCTATAATAATATGGTTTCCGTCTGCATATACATTCACAGAAGGACGACCACCTATACCAGTTCTATTAATACCACAATTATCTACTAAATCTAAAGATATATTAGAACTTGGATTTACAAATACTGCACCACTTGCTGGTGTTAAATTATCTACATAAGGAGCAAATGTGTCCGTTAAAGAAACAGTAGTTTGATCTAAAAACCAAGTATCTTGATCTGTCCATGCTGAATTATTAGCTACTGCAGTAAAATAGTATTTTTTCGTTAGCTCACGGCTGACTGCCTTACAATGTGTTCTTCCATACACATATTTATAAGATCTAACTAGAGGAATACTAACAGTGCCCTTTATTCTAGTTGCTGGGATACTTACTATATGCCCAACCCCTTCGGCACTAATAATACTTTTTACATTATGCGTTCCAACTATATATACTGGCCAATCTTGTGCTAATAAACTAGTACTTCCTGTAAATACTGTATCTATGTTATTAACAAAACCAGATCCAACAGCACTCACATAAACAGCTTCTGGTCCAATAAACTGACCAAGAGGTCCCTCTACTATAGTAACAGCGCTATCTCGTATAACAGCGTTATTAGCAATTATTTTTTCATAAAACCTATTAACCGCAGAAGTAAGCTGCGTATATACATAGTTAGTTCGTGATGCAACAAAAGGAAACGCATTCAAGTAACCGACCCCTGAAGCTACAACAGCAGGAACATAAGAATGCGCAATAAGTACAGGAGGAGCTACAAGCTCATACTCCCCCGGATAGTCTGAAAAAAAAGTGCTACTAGTGGTCTGTATAGTCACAAACCTCCTCCTAAACTACGATTCAGTAATTGTTGCAGTAATCGTAGCAGTTCCCGTAGAACCTCCTACTTGGAAAGTAGCAGTAGCAACCCCTCCACCAGATGTAGTTACAGTCGAAGGAGGAATAATAGACCCATAAGCGTTAGAAGAAAATACAACATCTTTGCCTGTTAAAGGATCTCCATACGCATTTATTACTTCTGCAGTAATTGTTGTTTGAGCATCTGTGCCTGCAGCCATAATAGCATCATCCACATTAACAGCAACAAATGCAGCCATAGTTTCATCTACATTAAACTCATAAAGGTCATAACTACCAGTACCAAATACATAGTAACACGTATTAAAATCACGCTGATTAAAAAATAATTTATAATTACTAACACTGGTCCACGTAGTGTTATAGGATGCCATAGTAAGTTGAACCTGTTTACTATCAAGAGCTAACGCAGTATCATCAATTCTTTTTATATAATCATTTCCTAGTCCAGTAACATGTCGCAAATATGTAACATAGTCTTGCCCTGTGTAACTTACCCAATTAAGAGATGAAACCCCTACTGTACCTAAATCTGTAATAGTATTATAAGCTACAGATACTGCCTCTAGCCCTGATAGCCCATCAACATATCCAATAGTACCACTAGTAGAAATTTTGTATAACCTATCTGTAATCTTTAAATAAACATTAGGGATATCACCATCATTAGTTCCATCATCCATTGTTAATTGCACTTGTCCTTGATCCCAAGTTGCAAAATTAGCTGCTTTATTTCCTGTTAAAAGGTCATCTGAAAAATCTACCTCATTAATAAAATTACCAGTCCAAACGCCCTGCATATTAGTTTTAAATACACAAATACCAGATCCGGCGGTTGTTAGCCCTGCCATATAATAACATGTATTTTGGGCATCGTAGGCCATATCAAAAACATAATTTAAATCGTTACCACCAGAAGTAACAACATATTCTCCTGCCTGCGTTCCATCTAAAAACCAATACTTTAACATAGGAACTGTTGGGGATACTTGAAATTGTGCAACTACTACTTGGCTTGTATTATGTAATACCCTATCAATACCATTAGTAAGTTCTGTTCCCCAAGTACTCATATTTACTGTTGTGTCTAAAGGCGTTAATGGCCCTGGTATAACTACCATATTATTTCTCCTCGCTCGCCCGCGCGCGGGCTATAAAATTCTATAAACCTTTGGTATTAAAATAAAATCAACCAATTGATCATCAACTCTTAACTTTATTGTTGTACTATCTAAACCGTCTTCTAATCCATATACATCTAAACTAACATTCTTAAGTGTAGTAAGATTAAATTCACACTTACTAGGATCAAAATTAGTAAACATCGGAGGTTGACTCTCTTCTGTAACAAAATCCCAAATATATAATAAGGAATTACGTTGTGCTGAAATATCTGTAATCTCTACAGAAACTATAACTTTTTGATTAAACGCAAATGCTTCAGTAGGAGTATAAGAAACATGATACCCATTTGCAATAACAGAAATAGATGGAGTTACAATACAACCATCTACAGTTAAAATTAAGGTAGAAATATCAACACCTTCTCCTACATCGTATAAATCAAAATAAATAGTTGGTAATGTTTCTACGCCAATATCGTTATTCCCAGGACTAATATTAGCTATATAGGGTCTTCTAGTATCAGGAACGCAATCAAAATAAAAATTAGACGTAAAAGTATTATTGGTATAAACACCTAATTCTTCATTATATGTAGGAGTATCCTCTATAATAATTAAAACATCTACATGTTGACTGTAATTAAAATTTACAGACGGGTCATAAAGTAAATAAAGCAACTGTCCCTGTCCTGGTATTGTTTCTACTAATTCTACATATACTTGGTCTGTAACATCTACCCCTTCTACTTCAAAATATAAAGTATTTAAAACAAGAGGAGTAGAATACGGAAGCAACTTAATCCAAATATTAGCAGTAATTGGAATTTTTATGGCTCCAGGTAGTGGGTACTGCTCGTATGAAAATAAAAACTGATTGATATCAAAGTCATCCATCTTAGAGGGAAGCTGCCTTATTAAACTAAAACTATTCTTCTGTGCTACCTGTCTAACCCCAACAAATGAGGCTAAAGTGGCTCTTTGTCTAATCAACCCTTCCCCTGAAAGCGAGTCAGCCTGTCGAACAAGACCAAATGATTCAAACTCGGTGCGCTGTCTAACTAATCCAAAACTAGAAAAACTAAAACGTTGCCTAACTAATCCATAAGAAAAAAATAAAGCCCTTTGACGAACTAAATTATAACTAGAAAACTCTGCAAGTTGCCTAAACTTTACCTTACTTAATAAATTAATTCCAGTTACTTCTGCTTCTACGACACCATTGACAGCAGAACTTCCAGCAGTATATGTAGTACTAACATTTCCAGATACGGGTGTCTCTATAGATGTAGGTAATATGCTACCTCCACCTGCATTATCTAAAGAAAATTCTATAAACTCATTAGAAAGAGGAACAAAATATTGATCCCTCAATCTAGCAATAACATTAGAAGTAGTAGACCCGTCACCAGGCAATACCTGTTTAGCAAAACTAAAACCTATTGAATATGGATAATTCTCTTTAACAACTTTTTGAATATTATAACTTCCATCCCAATTATCATAAGTTTTAAGTTCCCCACTCGGAAGCCTAGTAGTATATTTATCTTGTAATTTGTAGATATACTCTGCATCTATTTCTATATCATATACAGTAGAATATTCAGCATAATTATCTTCTTCGCAGCCCAATAACATTGATTGCTCATTTAAGTAAGTACTTGTGTTAATTGCCAACATATTATTTGGAACAATCAAAAATACTTTACCATCGTAAAACTTAGATGCTGTAACTTTACTACAAAAACCCCTATTTAACGTAGTAATCGTAGATCCAGTATATAAGTTCTTTATAATAATCTTGCCTTCGTTGTCAGCCGAAGAAGTTCTATGGTAATTAAATAACCAAACATTAGTATAAAACGAAACAGGGTCTCCCACATTATATTTATAAGTAACCCCAGAACCAAAAACAATAGAAGTATCTAACGTTAACGAAGATACTTTCTTATATTCTGTTTGGCCTAAATTATCAGAATGAGTGCTTGGTCCTAAAGTAACATATGTTTGATTTGCTATAATACCTGCATTAGAGCCTATGTTTACTGTAGTATCCCCAGAAATAACACTGCCCCCCATAACTCGATGATAGTGCTCAACTGCAGCAGCACCTACCTGCATCCGAATACCTTCTACAGAACTTAAATAGGTATAAGTTTGTTTCTCAACTAAAAAAGAACCTTCTATTTTCCATCTACGAAGAACGACAGCTGAAATAGAAGAAGCATTCTCTAACGTCCAAAAAAAAGACCCATCATAAGATAATGAAATAATATTATT
>ERZ1292632.1283-Hain-H43-01um-R2-1283-length-25117-cov-8_pt1 | contig 25117 bp, 19 predicted proteins | sample MGYA00564407_ERZ1292632 | MGnify/ENA primary metagenome ERZ1292632 (study PRJEB36523, sample SAMEA6512637) | groundwater metagenome | collected 2019-01-08 | study: AquaDiva: Metagenomics assemblies of 32 groundwater samples | reverse complement strand
TTAATTTCCGTCTTTTCGCCTCTCTCTCAAAAATCCTTTGATTGATTTTTTTGCCCCGCCAGAGATGTTCATAAATTAGAACCCGAAGTTTGCCGACAAATTCTAAAGAATGGTATTTTCTCGCATAAACGGCTCCTTTTTGACCCAATTGCCTTCTTAACGTAAAATCATTGACCAAACGGATGATTTGTTGTTTAAGATTAATCGGGTTCGCGCTGATTAAAGGAATATCACGAGCATAATATTTATGAAAATCCCAAATATCTTTTCTGATATAGGAAATCACGGGCCGGCCTAAGGCCATGGCTTCGATGGCGGTCAAGCCATGCCAGCCGGTAATAACATCTGTAATAAAAATATCGCCTTCCTGATAAAGTCTTTGACATTCTCTAAAACTTTTGCCTTCGATTAAGAGAAATTTAATCGGCAGTTTCTTTGTCATAAGTTTTTCAACCGCTGAGATAATAAATCGCGAACCTTTATGGGTTCGATGATTGGTAGCATGAACAATCGTCAAGACTTTTTTGTGATTTGTGGGCAAAACTTTCCAAGGCGCTAAATCAGCGGCCAAGGGAAGCATAATTCCTTTGGGGCCAAAATGGATCAAATCACCGCCGGCGATTAAAACATCAGCGTATTTTTTAGCTCGCAAAAGATTTCTACAAACGATTTCATCATCAATATTTTCATCTTTGCCGCTTCGATCCATGGCATTGTTAAATCGTCCCTGTTTTTTTACTTCTGATAAAATTTTGCAGTCTGAACCATAACCATAAATTACGACTTTTTTGGCGCAAATTTTTAGAAGTTGAGGCTCAATTTTTTGTAAATACGAATTCATTAAAAATCCGCCCCGAAAACAAAATTCAAAAATATCGTATTTTAAAAGGGCAAAACAGAACAAAGGCAAATAATCAGTCAGTTTCAAAAAGAAATTTAAAAAACGATGTTGACTTAAGTTATAGCCCCAGCTCATGGGGATAAAAACTGCCGGGCAATCCAAAAAATAAACATCAGCTAGGTAGTTTTGAGTTCTGACGGCTTTAGCGGAAAGAAAATTCATAGGAATCCCCAAAAATGAAAAACAAATTGTTGGCTTAAGTCCAAAAAGTCTTTTTATAAGAAATCTAACCCAACCAAATATGGCTGCCAAGGGCAAAAAAATAAAAAAAGGCCGACTGACAAAAATCGAAAAAAATTGCCAATAATTTTAATTAATTTTTTCATAAGTATTTTTATCTTGTTTTTTACTGGTTTTTTTTCTCCTTCTTAAAAATTTTGCCGGCACCCCGGCAAAAATTGAGAACGGTCGGGTAGATTTGGCCACCACTGCCCCGGCGCCGACTTGAGTGCCCCTTCGAACAATTACTCCTCCCAATATAATTGCCCCGATGCCGATGTCACAACCTTCTTCAATCTCAATCGGCTTATAAATTAACGGCAGTTCATTTATCGGTCCTAAATTATCTTGACTTAAATCATGAGGGGAACCAAGCATCATCACTCCGGGAGCAACCCCCACTCGCGGACCGATAATAATCCCGCCGGCGCTGTGAAGAAAGCAATTTTGACCGATCCAAACATTATCTTTAATTATCATTTTATTTTTATAATATGCTTTCAGGATCGTCCGATGACCAAGATAAACATTGTCGCCGATTTCAATGTTTTCCGGATGGAAAACTAAAACTTCCGGTTCAATAATGACATTTTTACCGATTTTTCGAAAATCACCTCTTTTAAATTTTCCTGTGCCGTGAGATTTTAGAATAGCCATAAAACCCCAAATTCTAAGCACTAAATTCTAAATCCTAAACAAATTATAAATTCCAATGATTCAAATTTTAAAAGTTTGTTATTTGTGATTTGTTTAGAAATTAGGATTTCGGATTTAGGATTTTTTCTCAAGAATGTCCTTCGACTTTTTCACCGTCGATAAAAATCCGATTCCACCATTCAAATGAAAGCAATGACCAAATCAAAAGTCGGTGATTTTTCTGACCCAAACTATGTTCGCGGATAATTTTCTCAAGAAATTTTGGGTTAAAATATTGTCTTGCCGACGCTCGTTTGCTTAAAATGATTGATTTTATATAAGGCAGGGATTCGTCTCGATACCAGCTCGCGTCTGGCGGAGAAAAGCCCTGTTTCTTTTTATTGACAATCTCTCTGGGCAAGATTTTCGCCATTGCTTTGCGTAAAATTACTTTACCAGTTTCTTGTTGAACTTTCAAAGCTGCCGGAATTGTCAATGATAAATTTATCATTTCTTGATCCAAAAAAGGCACTCTCTCTTCCAAAGAAAAAGCGGCTGATAATTTGTCGGCGACAAGCAATATCCCCGGCAAAAAGGTTTTTTGCTCAAAATAGAAAGCTTTATCAAGAGGCAAAAGCTCATCAACCGGCTCGATAATTTTTCGATACTCAAAAAAGGGATTGGAAAAATCAAATTTTTTGGCTATTTTTTTATTAAAAAAATCAGTTTTTTCATTATCTTTTACTAATCTTGACCAATAATCATAATAAATTTTATCGAATTGACCGTTTTTTTGAATATTTTTAATAATTTTATATCGCCACGGATAGCCGCCAAAAAGTTCATCGCCGCCTGCCCCGGACAAAGCGACTTTAACAAATTGACCGGCTAAATTGGCAATCCAATATTCATGATGGCAGATGCCGGTGCGCAAATCTTCCAGATGCCAGACTAAATCTTTCATTGATTTTTCCATCATTCCGGAATGTAAAACCATTTCGTATTGGCGGGTGTTATATCTTTTAGCAACAATTTCCGCGTCCTTTCGCTCATCAAATGCTCCCTCCATGCCGGAAACATTTGTCAGATCAAAACCGCAAGTGAAAGTCCGCAGATCTTGGTTTTTTTCCGAAGCCAAAGCAACTATTGAAGCCGAGTCCATCCCCCCGGATAAAAAGGAACCAATTTCCACATCGGAAATTAAATGACGATCAATCGCCCCTCGAAAAGTACTGACAATTATTTCTTTAAGCTCATTTTGGGACCATTTTTTAGCTTGAAAAATTGGCTGCCACCACTTATCAATTCTTAACTGATCTCCATTGTAAAACAAATTTGTTCCCGGAAGAAGAATTTTAATTTTATCAAATAAAGTTCGGTCTGAACAAAAATTTTGAAAAGTAAAATATTCATTTAAAGCCGCCAAATCAACCTTCCGCTTAAAACCGGGATATTTTAAAATCGCCTTAATTTCTGATGCTAATATCAATTTTTCTTGGTCAAAATAATAATATAGCGGTTTAATGCCGATTCTATCGCGGGATGCGAAAAAAGTCTTCTTTTTTCGGTCGTAAATTACAAAGGCCCACATGCCGTTAAAATGTCTGACACAATCTTTGCCCCATTCTTGATATGCATAAAGAATGACCTCGGTATCAGAAGTCGAACGGAAACGATAACCTTTTTTTTGAAGTTGTTTTTTAATATGGAGAAAATTGTAAATTTCGCCGTTATAGACAATTGCCAGGGTTTTATCTTCATTTAGCATCGGCTGATGGCCAGTGGGGGTAAGATCAATGATGCTTAATCTCCGGTGCCCCAAACCGATGTTTTTATTAATTAAAATTCCTTCATCGTCTGGGCCGCGATGAGCTAAAATCCGCGTCATCTTTTGGATGATTTTTTGGGGGACGGGGTTTTTTTGCCAAATGCCAACGATTCCACACATGGTTGCTTTGCTCCAAATACTAAGCACGAAATACTAAATTCTAAACAATATCTAAATTCAAAATTCTAATGTTTAAATTTTTAATATTAATAATTTGGGATTTATTTAGGATTTAGAAATTAGGATTTAGGATTTTTAAAAATTTTTAGGATATTTTCTATAACATAATTTTGTTCTTTTTCTGTCATCTGGCTATACAAAGGGATAGTGAGAGTATTTTTTTCGGCGTATAAAGCATTAGGGAAATCAGTTTTCTTAAAGCCATACTTTTTTCGATAAAAATCCAACAAGGGGACATTTTGGGTTCCTTGACGGACAGCGATGCCGATTTTTGATAGATGTTCGGCGATCTCGTCTCTTTTTAAAGGCGAGTTCTTTTTCAACAACAAAACATAAGACTGATAAGCATGATTAGAATAAGCGGGAATAAACGGCGGCTGTAAATATGGATGATTTTTAAAGGTTTGATTATATTTTTGGGCTTTCTCGATCCTCAAATTAAGAATTTTTTTAAGCTTTTTTACCTGCTCTAAACCGATAGAGGCCTGGATGTCAGTGAGACGATAATTATAGCCAAGATATGGATATTTCGATAATTGATGACTTTGTTTTTTGTGGCGCGCTAAATCCGAAGTTACTGCTCCATGATCACGAAGGGATTTGATTTTTTCGGCCAAATTTTTTGTTTTTGTCATCACCATCCCGCCCTCGCCCGTAGTAATGGATTTTCGGGGATGAAAGCTTAAAGCTCCCATATCGCCAATCGTACCAACATGTCGGTTAAGGCCTGCCTTGCCCTTAGGCAGGTATTTCGTGCCGATGCCGCAGGCGGCATCTTCGATTATTTTTAAGCGAAATTTCCGGGCTATTTTTAAAATCTCTCCCATATTGGCCGCCAGTCCAAAAAGATGAACCGGCATAATCGCCCGCGTTTTTTTGGTGATTTTTTCGGTGATTTTTTCCGGGTCAAGATTAAAAGTCTCAAGTTCGATATCAACAAAAATCGGTTTAGCCCCAACATATTCGCAAGCGTTAGCTGATGCAATAAAAGTAAAAGCTGGGACAATGACTTCGTCAGCCGGACCGATCTCCAAGGCACGAAGGCAAAGATGAAGACCGGTCGTACAAGAAGAAGTGGCGATTGAATATGGAGCCCCGGTAAATTTGGAAATGGCAATTTCGAAGGCCGTTACTTTAGGTCCCTGAACCACCCAGCCGGTTTTTAAAACTTCCGCCACCGCTCGGGCTTCTTTGTCATCAAAATATGGTTTGGTAATAGGAATATTCATAGTTTTTAAATCCTAAGCACGAAATACTAAATTCTAAACAATATCTAAATTCAAAATTCTAATGTTTAAAACCATAGGTTTCGAAATCCTAACGATTTTAATTTTTTAAAATTTATGATTTGGGATTTATTTAGGATTTAGAAATTAGGATTTAGAATTTTCTATTTTATTTCTCCACTCTATCACTTTCTTCATCCCCTCTCGAACAGAGGTTTCGGCTCGAAAGCCCAACATTTTTCGTGCTTTGCGAGCGTCGCCAAAACGGCGGGAAACCAGTTTTTTGTCGCGAGGTTGAAAAATCGGTTTAATTTCTTTTTTGCCCATAAGATCGGCTAATATATCTAACAGCTCTTTAACAGTTGTCTCTTTACCCGAAGCAACATTGAATGCCTCGTTCGTCACCGCTGATTTTAGAGCCAAAATATTAGCCCGGGCAACATCGCCAACATAAATTAGATCCATAGTAGCGGTGCCGTCGCCGAAAATTATCGGCGGCTCGCCCTTAGCCAATTTATTGATAAAGTTCATAATTGCCGAAATATAGGCCGAACGATAATCCTGACGCGGTCCGTAAACATTTAAATATCGCAAAGCCACGTAATTTAGGCCATAACGCTTCCAAAAAGCCCGATAGAATTGCTCGTTTGCCACCTTGGTGGCGCCGTAGAAGAGATAATTATTAAAAGGATGGTTCTCATCAGTCGGAAAATAAAGACCGTCGCCATAAACGCTTGAGGAAGAAGCGGCAACAATTTTTTTGACTTTGTTGTCAATTGCCGCCTGACAGACATTATAAGCGCCAATAATGTTGATATTAATCGCCTGGCGGGGTTTATCTTCACATTCCAAAAGCCATAAAGCCGCCTCGTGAAAAATAAAATCTGTCCCCTTCATTGCTCGTTTAAGATGAGAAAAATTAGTGATATCGCCTTTAATAATTTTGACTTTTTTTGATTTCAAGGCCTCTTTAAGATTTTCTTTAGTGCCGCGGATAAAATTATCAAAAACCACAATTTGTCCCGGTTTTTCTAAAAGAAGTTCATCAACAATATGAGAGCCAATAAAACCGGCCCCGCCGGTGATAAAAATTTTTTTTCTAGCAAAATTCATTTGACCTCTAAGTTTTAAATATAGTCTATAATTTTATTTCCTGCAATAAAGATTATAAACAATATAGCCGAAGTGGTGTCCCGAGCGAAATGCCGGTCTCGGTCTCGCCCCGATATAACCGAGCCAGGCGCGAGGTTATTCGGAAGAGACCGAGTAGGTTGGTTAGGGAGGCTAGAAGCAAGGGATACCACAAGGCTATGTTTCCATGTTCAATCAATAAAAACCCTAAACCACATTTCCAAACAATAAAGCCGCCAAAATAATTGATAATTGCCGATCTTTCCTCCAAGATATTTTTCAAACATTTCCAATGCTTTACCCGGGACAAAATAGCCGCGGCGATTAAATTGCTCTGACGAAAAAATTTTTTTCATGTCTTGACCTAACCCCCCTCTCATCCAAATTTCTTCCGGAGTGGCAAAACCGATTTTGTCCTGGCGGGTGCGGATTTTTTCCGGTAAAATCCCCTTGAGTGCCCCCCTCATCACCCATTTGGTTTGACCGTGACGAATGCGCTGATTATCTGGCAGGGAATACATAAACTCCATTAGCCGATAATCTAAAAACGGCACCCTGGACTCAATCGAAAAAGCCATTGAATCCCGATCTTCGTATTTTAACAGCGACGGCAATCCCATTTTAAGACCGCTGTGAATGCCGTTTTTAAAAACATTCCCTGTTGGCATAAGGGCTTTAGGGCTTTGATATTTTTGTTGCCACTCTGGACAAAAAAGACTATATTCCTCCATTTGATTTTTAGAAAAAATAGGCAAATTAAACCCCAAAAAACCTTTTCTTAATAAATCATAAAAAAGATCTTTAAAGATGAGAAAGAGAGAGTAATCGTGATGACGGGAATACTGGAAAATCTCATAAATAAATCTTGGCAAATTATATTCGCGTAAAAGCTGACCATAATAGATGCCAAAAAAAGGATGATAGCCGGCTAAAAATTCATCAGAACCCTGACCGTCAAGCATAACTTTAATGCCGGAAGAGGCCGCCAATCTGAAAACATTCCACTGGGCATAGATGCTGGTGGAAGAAAAGGGATAGTCTTGAAAATAAACCAGCTTTTTAATCTCGCTTACGAGTTTTTGACCCGAGGGAAAAACATAATGAGGCTTGGCTTGGGTTTTTTTGATGGCTTCCTTAATAAATCTGCTTTCATCACAATAAGGAAATTTTTTATCATCAAAAACTGACGAGAAGGTTTTTTGCCATTTGCCAAGCTGTTTTATTTTTATTTTTTCTTTAAGAAAATTGTTCACCACTAAGACAATTGCCGACGAATCCAGACCGCCGGAAAGACAGGTGCCGATCGGGACATCAGATCTTAACCGCAGTCTTACTGAATCAATAAAGAGCTCGCGGAATTTTTCGGCATAATCCTGATCTTTTTTATAAATCGGCTGTTTTTTTGGATCCAAATCCCAGTATTTTTGAATTTTCATGCCTGCATTCGCAGGGAATTTTAAATTTTGAATTTTAATATAATGCCCTGGTCTTAATTCTTTGATGCCGTCAAAAAAAGTATTTTCCGAATGATCAACCAAACCGCAGATTAAAAAATCCCAAATTGTTTTATCATTTGGCCGGGTCTTGACCTTTGGATGCTTAATAATTGCTTTGGGCTCAGAGGCAAAAATAAAATTTTGTTTGTCTTTATAATAATACAAAGGCTTGACGCCGATTCTGTCTCTTGACGCAAAAAGAAGATTCTTTCGCTTGTCATAAATAACAAACGCCCACATGCCGTTGAAATATTTTAAGCAGTCAAAACCCCATTTTTTGTATGAAGCCAAGATGACTTCAGTGTCGGTTTTAGACCTAAATTTATACCCTTCTTTAATTAGATCATTTTTGATCTCCAAATAATTATATATTTCCCCGTTATAGACAATCGCCAAATTCCTGCCATCATAAAACATCGGCTGATGACCGGAGGCTGTCAAATCGATAATCGAAAGCCGCCGATGGCCAAGACCAATATTTTTATCAATTAAAAATCCCTCATCATCCGGCCCGCGATGAGCAAGCGCCCGTGTCATCTTGATGAGAATTTTCTTCTCAACCGGTTTCATATCTAAATTTACTATCCCAGCTATTCCGCACATATTAAATTAATTCTCCCGCTTTAAAGATCCTTTAATAGTCTGATAATATAAACTCAAAACTTGTTTAGCAACTATTTTCGAACTAAATTTAGTAACAGCCTCTTTTCTGATTAAAGAGGAATGATAATCTTGATAATGATTTTTTATTGATAATATTGCTCTGGCTAATTGCTTGATATTACCAATGTCAATTAAAATGCTATTACGAGTGTTTAAATAACTTTCTGGTCCACCAGAACGGGTGGCGATTACTGGCCGGCCGCAAAACAAAGCCTCAACAATTGCCAAGCCAAAAGATTCATGATGCGAAGGCGAAATAAAAACCTGGCTGTTTTGTAATTGACGCCGAAGTTCATCTCTTGACAAAAATCCCAACCATTTTAAATGTCCATTTTTTTGAAGATCGTAAGTAATCTTTTGATAATATCCCAGAAATTTTCCTTCTCCGGCAATGCGAAATTCAAGTTGTCGATTATGGTTGACTACAATTCTAATTGCCTCGATTAGATCAGCAATCCCTTTAGTTGGGGTAATATCAGCAGCGGTAAAATATCTAAAAAATTCAGTTTTTGGATTTTTCCTAAGGACAAAAAAATCTTCATCTACTTGATTGCCAATAACAGCAATTTTTTTAACATTTAATTTTGAGATGGTTTTTTTTAAAACCGGACTGACAACAATGATATTATTAGCATTTTTAAGCGGTTCTTTAATCAAATTAAAATACTTTGTTTGATCAAAGGGCGCCTGGGGAAAAGGCCCATAATGTTCGGTAATTATATAAGGAATCTGATAGTCTTGAGCTAATTTCATTGCCACGTAGCCGGCAGGAAAACTAATATGGGCATGGATTAGATTGATTTTGCCAATTTTTTTTTGAGCTTGAAAAAAATTTTGCCGGTTTACTCGAATGATTGCTTTAATATTTCCCTTGAAAATTCTTGGACTCCATTCTAGGGCTGGCTGGCAAATCTCCCAAACATTAAGGGATAATTTTTTTTGATAGGGTTTGGCTAATAAAAAATTAAGCCAATGAGGGAAAACCTCTTTTGGCTTTTCAAAACTAATCTTGGTATCCTGATCGCCCCAAAGACTGATTGCCAGCCGGCAAGAGGGACAGTATTTGCCTAAAGCAATGGCCTGTTCTTTGATAAAATAACCGGCGGCTGGCTTGAATTTCGACGGGTACCAAGAAGGAATAAAAAAAATATTCGTATATCGCATTATAAGACCGCACAACAGCGGGTGCAAGCCGGAACAAACATTTTATGCTGATTGATTATTCGGCGAAATTCTCTAAATTCTTGAGAATTCCAGGCTTCTTTAAATGTCTGCCTGTTAATATTACCCAAGCTCATATTAAAACAGCGGGTGGAGATGGTGAAATCGCCATTAGCTAAAATCTGGGCGATTTCCCAAGGCGCCCGGCAGGCTTTTTTAGCGACAATTACGTGAGAATTGTTATAAAAATCAAAAATTTGTTTTTGAGTTGTTAAATCTGGAGCAAACCCCAGATTGACTTTCTGGGCATATTTAATCTTTGCTTCCTGAAGCTGTTTTAGAAGGATTTTTGGCTGGATTTTTTTTAAATCGACTGCCGAGACGCATGAGGGCGTTGCCCGACAAATATGGCCATATTTTTGATTATGCTCAGCCGCCATTTCTAAAGTAACGTAATTGTAATGGGAAATTGAGATTGTGTCGGGCTTAAGCGGCATTATTGCATCCATAAATTCAACAATCTTACTGTAGTTATAGTTTGAGATGGTAAAGTTAATGCCAATTTTTGGATTGGCTTTATTGAGTTTTTGCTTTAATTTTTGGATTTTTTGAACGCCAGTGGTAGCTTTTTGATAAATTCCGGGGATTCCCCGAATAAAATTATGGATTTTTGGTGGTCCGTCAATGGAAACCCAAAGAAAATTGACATCGTTATTGACAAAATCATTAGCAAATTTTTCTAAAAGGATACCATTGGTGGTAATTGAAAATTCTAAACCATTTTTCCGAGAATAGCGAGCAAATTTGAAAAGATCTTTATAAAGCAATGGTTCGGTTGAAATCACCGAAATAAGCGGCTTAAAAAATTTGACCTCGTCAACCAATTTTTTTAAACGCGAAAGCTTAAGTTCGACAGGGTTATCGCCATTGATTCTTAGGTTGCGAAAAAATTGAGATGAACGGATTCCCTGACCGACATCACACATCTTACAGCGGGAATTACAAATGCTATTGATGGAAAGATAAATAGTTGAGGGCCAATCTGCTTTGCCGGTGTAGGCAAATACATTATTTTTAGCCTTCTTTATAGTTAAACTTGATGCTTGATGAATTTTATTTAGAACCTGAAATTTACTCATTAGAATTCTTTTATGGATATTTTTGATAAAATTTTTTTAAGTCGTCATTTTTTTTCAAATGAATATCAACTTGTTTTAATAAAATTTTAAGATAATTTTTTAAAAAAAACGATTTCTTAAACTTAAACAAATGATTACCAGGGGCAATAATAATTTTAGCTTGACAATAGTTTTGAGTCAAACAGCTGGCCAACAAAGCCTCATATCCAAAAAGAAGGATAAGGTCTGGTTCAAATGACTTAAGTTCTCTTAAAATTTGCTGATTAAAGAAATAATAATTAATTAAATTCCAATTCTTATCAATCACAGGGAGGGCTGGTCTTTGCCAATCTTTTTCTGTCGAGATATTCCGAGGAGGATTGGGGCTTCTTGAAATAATTTTTTTCAATTTGCCTATGATATTTAAAAGATGAGCTAAGATTCGATTCTTAGCATAAAGATTGAAATAAAGATTAGTAATTTGACTTTTATTCCTTGCTTTAATTAGGCGGTAAATTTTTTTTATTGAAAATGATTGATCAATATAATCACTAATTTTAAGATAGGCTACCTGAAAACCATCTTGAGAAAGCTTCTGAGCTTTCTTTTGAATTTTTTTCGCTGACTCCTCTTGTCTATCAACCATGACTATTTTTGGTCTTTTAACCTTATTCGTTATTTCTTCAAAAATTTTAATGATTTTTTCTTTATTTATCTCTTGTTTACCCCGAGAAATTAAATAATAACAAGATTGGGGGGCTTCAATTTTAAAATTTATTTTGACTACTGGCGCAGGCAACTTCTTACCAAAATTAGGAGCATACCAACCTTCAGGAGGATGAGTTTGACCCTTGATAATTTCAATATCATTTTCAAAAAGAGGCTGAATAACCAATGTTTGATTTTTACTTATCGTTTGAATGAACTCGGTTCCTGGCTTGATTTCTATTTCTGGCAAGAAATGGAAAAATTGGCTAATCTGATGTTTCCCCAAACCACGAAAAGTATCTTTTAAAATCAAAAAATCCTTTTTCTTAAGAAAAAGGATTTCCCGCTGGCAGAGAACGGGTTTTGCCAATCTTCGATATCCAGTATGCTGACCTTTTAAATAATCATAATCTCGACTAAAAAAAGAGAAAGTATTTTTGGGTTCAGCAAGCTGACGAATATGCCAGGGACGCTGATCGATCAAATTTTCATCTTGACCATCAACAATCGGAAGATTATGAGCTCTTGAACTTCGAAAATACTGATGGAAAGGTTTTTCAGTTGTATAACAATAGGAGCCCTTGTCAGTTAAAAAGGTCTCTTGGCCGAGACTCAAGCCAAAATTTAATGTATCTGAGTGGCCATGGACTCCGACAGATATATCCTTAAGCCATTGCCCCATCCCAATATGACCACAATCAAAAAATAGCCATAAAGAGTCTTTAGACCAACCTTGACGACTGACCCAATAACCACCTTCGGTGAAGGCAACCGAGGTCTGCTTTGGCGGGAAGGCTTTAATCTTCTGTAATTTTTCTATTTCTTCCGGCTTCATAAACCAAATTACTTCAGAGAAATGATTTTGTCCAACAAATTTGAAATCACCACGATTAAATAACCAGGCAGCTAAATTTAAATGGGGTCGGAAATCATTAATATCATTTCCCAAAATAAAAACTCGGGCGCCATCTGCATCGGAAATTGGCTGTATAGAACCATTTGGCTGGGTCATATGCATCATAAATTCTGTCATTTTTTCGGCAACTTTCCAAACTTTCTTTGGCAGAACAAGTTCTTCCCGCTTGGCTAAAATCAAAGGTAAATATAAAAATTCTAAAATAACCCTTTGATAGCTAGTTGATTGCTCATAGTCAACCCCATCTTTATAGACCTGTAAATTAAGTTCCTTTTCTAAATATTTAATCGCCTCGGCCATTCTTTTATGGGAATCTTTAAATTCTGAGAAAAAGATTGATAAAACAATCTGAGCGCAGAGTTCTCCCAGAAGATGATTACTTGCTTTTAAATCAAATTCATAAGTTTTTTCAATAAATAGAGTATGTTGGAATAAAGACCAATAGATAGATTTTAAAAATTGCTTGGTTATATTCGACGAACTAACAAAGCTACTTAAAGCAATTACCCATGAAATCGCTCGATGAGAAGCAATTAAGCCTTCTGTCCAATTGACACCGACCATATAGGGATTTTCTTGAAGCCAGTCCTCAATTTGACTTACAAACTCTCGAGAATATTTTTCATCTCGAGTATTTAAATAGGCCTTAGCTAAGTCCTGCAGGTAGAGATGTTTATTTAGTTCCCAGGGGAGTTTAATGTCACCAAGATATTTTTTAGAATCGAAATCGTAGTTTTGGGTGCGAAATTTCTCATATGGTTCTATCGGCCAATTTTTGCCTGCAAAATTGCTGTGCCAATTAATTTTCTTGCCAAAGTGGATATTTTTTGAGAGTATTTTAAAATTGTGATTTAAAATCTTTTGGGCTTCCTTGATTACTCTTTTTTTCTCATCAGAAAAAATTTGGCTATTATGGCTATTATAATAAATCAAAGAAAATTTACTCATTATTATTTATAAAATCTTCCATTTTCTGATTAATAAATGCGAAGCGCTGATCCCAGGTATTATTCTTGGCGAGCAAGATTCTCTTTTTTCTTAATTCGGGATTTTTTTCTTTGAGGGCGATCTTTGTCTTGGCGATGAATTCCGCCTCACTATTAGATTGATAGACAACATCTTGAAGTTTTTTTAAACAATCCATTCTGGTTGAAACAATCGGTTTACCGCTGGCTAAATACTCAAAAAGCTTCAAGGGTTGAGCGGTTCTGACAAACCATTGATCTTGAATGTAAGGAATCAGACAAACATCGAATTCGCCAATCAAGAACGGTAAATCGGAAAATGGCCGGTTACCCATAAATTTGACATTAGTTAATTTCTTTAGTTTCTCAAGACGGGTATTTTTAACAACAATAGGACCGGCCAGAACTAAATAACATTCAGACAAATCTTTCGCCAACTGATAAAGAAGTTGAAAATTGACTTTTGATGAAAGATTGCCGCAATAACCTAAGACTAGTCTCTGACCAAAGATTTTATGAGATTTTTTTTGGGCTCGCTGATAGGATTGGTAATTAACAGCATTTTCTGTTAGATAGCATTGGGGATTGATTTTTTGATGTTTTTCTTTTAAATATCGGGAAACGGCAAAGACTATATCAACTTTTTTTAAGAGTTTTCCCTCTTCCTGTTTAATCAATTGACGGGCTGGCTCAATACTTTCTTTTTGACTGGTGATGTAAGTTAAATTGTAATAATCTTCGGTACAATGATAACAGCTTAAAGTCGGTTGGAAAAAGTCAATTAGCCGAGAGAGGTAAAAATTATAAAACCAAAAAATTGGCTTTTGAATCCCAAAATAAGCCATCGCCTCTGAAAGATAACGGTCATAGACTCGATTATCAATCCCAATGCCAAGAGGAGCAATCATATAAATATTTTCTTCAAATCGGACTGGTTTAAAAATAAATTGCCAACGGTGCCAATCGCCTAAATAAATTGGTCTTTCAAATAAAAAAACTCGATTATTTTTAGCATACCTTGTTAGGATATGATAGCGATTGGAAACAAGTTCTCTTCTCCAATCAGAAAAACTCAGACAAATAATGTCTCGATCTTTAATCATCGTAAATTTTGATAAAGTTTAATTAATTTTTTTTGCTCATTTTGCCAATTGATTTTTTGGGCAGCTAAGAGAGAATTTTTTTTCATTTGATTTAACCTTCGAGGATCTTTAGCTAATAGATTTAGAGCCTGGGCAATGCTTTGAGGATTATCGGGATTAAAGAGAACACCATTTTGGTATTTTTTGACAATCTTTCGTAGCTCTGGCAAATCCGAACAAGCCAAAACCAAACCAGCCATCATATATTCAAAGATTTTATTGGGAGTACAAAGTCGATTATTAATATTGACTGGAAGATAACTGACGACACCGATATCGGCAAAGCGGGCCTCTTTGACCAACTGATCAGGTGCTACTGGAGGCAGAAATTTGACCCTTGAAGAGAGGTGAAATTTTTGGACTAATTTTTGAAGTCTTATCCTGGTCATCTCATCACCAACTCCCCGCAAATAGAAATTATATTTTTTGTCAAGCCAACGGAAAGATTCAATTGTTTGCTCAAGACCTCGATAAGGGGAATAGCGGCCTTGATAGAGAATCTTAATTTTTTTTTGAGATGGACGAAAGCGGCTTTTTTGATACAGAGGACAATTGTATATAACCACAGCCGGGACTTTAAATTGATAATGATAGCGGCGGCTAATTTCCTTAATAATTGATTGATTGACAGTGACAAAGGCATCAATTCTTTTGATGAGGATTTGTTCTATCATTTTAAAAAAAAGAATAAACGGTTTTGGTATTTCTAAACCTTGTTCTGTCCAAATTTCATGAGCATCATAAACGAGTTTTGCTCCGGTTTTTTTCTTAATACAGTAACCGGCCAATAAAGTATCTAAATCATTGGCATATACTATTTTGGGCTTAAATTTAGTTCCATAAATAGTCATAAAATTAAAGATTTTCCAATAATATAAGGATAAATATTTATATTCGGCGAGTTTGCCACCGAGATTGTCAAGAAAAGTCCCGGGCTTAGAAGTCCGGTGATTCTTAATATTTTTTTTTGATGAATTAAGGGGCAGATTTTGAATTTGATTCAAGAACTGCTTCTCGCCAACCACCTTTTGTTTAATTGGATAAAGATAATTAACCAACTTTTGTTTAATTGGATAAAGATAATTGACTACTTTTTGTTTCATTGGATAAAGTAGATAAATAAACAATAGCCAAGCTATCCCTTTAATAAGAAAAGGAAGATTGAAAATCGCCAAACAGAGATTAAGATTTTTAAAAATGTAAATTGATGATCCCATAGTAAATCTCCCTTGATAAATTTTTTGATCACCTTGATCAGTAATTGTCAGGGGTAAATAACTTTGGGGAGCAATTTCCCAAGCTAAAACCAGGGTTTGAAAATCTTGCTGACGAATAGTCTCCAGCTGGCGGCTAACCCGGGGATCGGCTTTTAAATTATTGCTGACTAAAATACAAACTTTACTTTTTTTCATGGTAAATATTAATACAAAGATTTGTACATTTGATAAAGTTTTTTGGCTAAAATTTCTGAATCATGATATTGACAAACAAACTGGCGACTTTTTTTGCCAATTTCTGCTAATTTGTTTTTATCTTCAATCACCCTTCTTAAAACTTTTAAAATATTATCAGGATTTGCATCAATAATAGGCAAATCCGGGAAATATTTTTTGTATTTTTCTCTGATGTAGGCGATGACTGGTTTTTCCAAGGCCATACCCTCGAGGGCAGTTAACCCATAGGTGCCATAGTTAAGCTGGGTGACAACGATATCTACTTGCTCGTAAAATTTTTTTAACTCGCGGTTAGGCACTTTATCATAAAAGACAAAATCAATTTTTTTGCCTTCTTTTTTAAGCTGGGAAACTGCTTTTCTGATCTCTTTTGTGCTCCTAATATCACCACGATCTTTCATATTTCCAAAAGAGTGAAAAATCTTAAAAGTTTCTTGTTTTTTCTTGGGAAAATTCGATGAGGCCTGCCAAAAATTAGTATCAATGAAAAGGGGCAGTAACATACTTTTTGGTGGAGCGTATTCCAACAATTCCGGACCGTGAGCAATTTTTAAATTTGCATATCGGGCAAAAATATTTTTGCGCCGGTTTTTTTCTTTTTCTCGACAGGAAACAATACAAAAATCGCAACTGCTGTATTGATATTTTGAATTGATACTTCTTAAACGGATATCGCAACCCCAATAAGAAACGACAATCTTTTTACCCAATTTTTTTAAGATTTTCAAATCATAAAAGTTATCGAAAATCGGATAATTTGAATGATAATGAAAAACATCATATTTAAAAAGTGCTTTAAGAAAAAAACTCTGCTTGTCAAATAATATTTTATAAGGATAATCTTTGCCAGAACGATGATAGACATTAAGATTATAATCGGCCCGACCCGGCATAACCCAACCAGCATCATTATCGTCAAGGATCATATAATCTGCCTCAACACCAATTCTTCTTAAAGCCCGGGAAATTTCCCAGGGCTGGTTGCAAATAACAATTGGCAAATGTAAAACTCTCATAATAAAACTAAAGCATATTCCCTTGTTTTTGTAAACAGTTCTATTTGCTTTTAATATAAGGAGTGATTATAATTGATTTTACCTAAGATAAAAAATAATGAAGAATTATTTAAAAAGTTTATATCTGAATCGCGGTTTAATTTTCAGAATGACTTATAAGGAAATGACCGACCGCTATGCCGGTTCGAATCTCGGAGTTTTTTGGGCAATTTTGCAGCCATTGTTTTTAATTGTCCTTTATACCGTTGTCTTTACCTTTATTTTTAAAGTTAAAATTTCTATTGAATCATCGTCTAAAGATTATGCTCTGTTTGCAATTGCCGGCTTAATTCCTTGGCTTGCTTTTAGTGAAGGTATCAACAAAAGTATCACTTCTATCTATTCCAAGGCCTCTTTAGTCAAACAATCAATTTTTCCAATTGAGATTCTGCCGCTTAGCTCAATCCTGCCAAGCTTTATCTCTCTTATTATCGGCCTGATAATTTATTTTATTATTTTATCAATATTTATGCCAGATAGATTTTCTTTGATGATGCTCCTTTTACCGTTAGTGATTATTTTCAACATCCTCTTTACTCTTGGTCTTAGCTATTTACTCTCATTGGCTGGAGTATATTTTCGTGATTTAGGCGAACTTATGACAGTAATTTTAACAGTCCTCACTTTTGCTACTCCGATTCTTTACATTGAAAGTATGTTGCCTCAAAAAATTATTTTTTTAATGAATTTTAATTTAGCGAGCCACTTAATTTATATTTATAAAGATATTATTTATACAGGAAAAATTAATCATCCCTATAGTTTTTTAATTTTTGGTCTATTTTCGCTTATTTTTTTCTCTTTGGGAATAAGAGCTTTTCATAAAAGCAAACATCTTTTAGCGAACATTTTGTAAAAAATGAATAATCAAAGAGTTATAAAAATTCAAAATCTAACCAAGGTTTTTGCAGTTTACAAACACCCCTTGGACCTTTTAAAAGAAGTTTTAATCCATAAAAAATATCATTCAGATTTTAAGGCTTTAAATGATGTCTCCTTTGAACTTAAAAAAGGAGAAGTCGTCGGGATTATCGGCCGAAACGGATCGGGTAAATCTACTTTGTTAAAAATTATCACCGGCACCCTTGATAAAACTTCTGGAAGAATTGAAGTTAAGGGTAAAATCTCAGCCATCTTAGAATTGGGATTGGGCTTTAATCCAGAATATTCTGGCCGGGAAAATATCTTAAACGGCGGAATGGTTTTAGGCATGTCACGCCAAGAGATAATAAAAAAAATGGATTCGATTATTGAATTTTCTGAGCTCGAAGAATTTATTGACCGACCGTTTAAAACCTATTCTTCGGGCATGCAGGCGAGATTGACTTTTTCAGTAGCGACAGCGGTTGAACCGGAAATATTAATCATTGATGAAGCTTTAGCGACTGGTGATATGATTTTTGTCAGCAAGTGCTTAGAAAAAATCACCCAAATGTGCCGTTCGGGGGCAACGGTTCTTTTTGTTTCCCATTCATTGCCTCTAGTGCAAAAACTTTGCCAAAGGGCAATTTATTTAGAAAAAGGCAAAGTGATTATGGATGGGCCGGTCTTTGATGTTTGTCAAGCTTACGAACGAGATATGATGTTTGAAATAAGCCAAAGACTTAAAAAAACAAATCGAAGAGAAAAAAAAGAAGAACTTGGCCAAAGAATTTGGAAAAACGGTCCGATTGATATTTTAGAAGTCAAAGTCATTGATAAAACTGGAAAAGAGAATTATTCGATTTACCAAAATGACAAAATGACAATCCAAATTATTTATAAAACAGAGAGACCCTTGAAAGATGTCGGCGCCTGGGTATTATTTACCAGATCTGATGGCGTATATGCTACCAGCTATTTATCAAGTGAATTTAATCAAAATTTGGGAGAATTTAAAAAAACCGGCAAAGTATTAATCACCTGGGATCCGATTTATCTAAGTGAAGGAGATTTTTTGATTACTTGCGGTTTTTACCCAAAAAGAAAAAGTAGAATACCTTCAACAATTAGAACTAATGCTTATATTATTCATGATAAATGCTATAAGCTTCACATCACCAGGCGCGGTTGGCCTCTTCAAACAGTCTATGATCAACCAGTTAAAATTTTTCATAGACCTTTCCAAGCGGACGACCATCACAAAAAAGATAATCAATAGCTGAAAGATTAGGTATAAATTTGCCCCAAGGTTGCTGGTAGACTGGATGATTGAAATCCTGCCAAATAACCTTGATGCCAGCTTTTTTAAATTTAATCGGATCTATATAATTTTTTGCTCCAACTCCAGAAAGATAAATATTTCCTTTCATTTTTTTAGTAAGATCTATGAGCAGATCGTTTTTTTGACCTCGAGGTTTCAAATCCTCATCGTATATGATTTGCGTCTTAATTTTCAAAAGTTGCATAAATAATTTTATAATTTCCAGATTTAAATTAATTAATCTTGGAAATTTTTCCTTATAAATATTTTCAATCAAAGGATATAATTCTGAAAAATTCTTCGCCTTTTTATAGTTGAAAAATAAAGTTTTTAGATGGTCTTTTCGCCAATTATTATTTTCGTCTATTTTGACATCTTTAATTCTTGTTTTAAGATCAGCGTGTATCGGTATTGTCAGCCATTTTGCTCCTGCTGGGGTTTTAATTTTATTACGGCTAAGGACTGATCGACTTTGCCAATCGCAGGTTGCATTTCCTAAAACAATAAAGATATCTGCTCTGGCAACTTTGTCAAAAAACCCCAGCCAGGGCATAAAATAAGGCTGATGAATAGCAACGATTTTTTGAGACTTTTTAGAAATCATTTAAAATATTTATAAAAAACAAAATATTTTTTCAAAAATATCTTTTGGAGACTGACTGGTTTATTTTGAACATATTTTTTTTGCTCAAAATTAGTCATTTTTTTAAAATTATTTTTTAAATAAAATTTTTGTAAGTTTTTCTTTCGGGAGGTCTCGACCACCATCTTCTTTAAAGCTCTTTCTTGAGCTTTTATCTGAGAAAATTTAAGCATTTTTGAGCCGATGCCTTGACCAGTAAAGTCAGGATGGACAACGATCCGATGAATGTGGCTTAAGTTATTTTTTCGAGAGACGATGTTATAACCAACTACTTGATCTTTATTTTCAGCTAAACAAGACAATTGAAATTTTAAAGGGAGTTCGAGAAAAAAATTTTTTCTTTGCCATTTCTCAAAACCCTCCATTTGCAGACGATCAATTTCTATAAATTCCTCAAATTTTTCCTTTAACTTTCCCTTGGTCAAAGAAATAATTTTAATCTTTTTGTCCATAAATTTTAATTAAATCCTTAAAAGCAAAATTGGTTTCTTTTTGTCCAAATGAAGTGAATATTTTTTTTAGATAGGCCCAATACATTGATAATCCTTCATATTCATAATCTCCGACTGATGAGGAAGTCAGTTGCTCGTTGAGAATTTTAAAATCAGCTTTATCAAGAAGCTGACGCAGTTGCCGACGGCCGAAATAAAATAAATGAAATTTAGGCACCATATATTTATATTTTTTGCCGATTAAATAGTGGGTTATAAAATTATCAAAATTAATAGTCTCAATATAAATTAAACCATTTTTTTTAAGAATCCTCGAGGCTTCTTTAAGCTCAGCCAAGGGGTTCTGGAAATGTTCTAAAACATCAAGAAAGGTTACCACCTCAAAGGTATTTGACTTAAATTTTGCCTGGGAAAGCTCGCCCTGAAATATTTTTACTTTAAGGTTTTTCCTGCCATATTCAACCGCCCATTTTGAAACTTCTACGCCTTCGGCCTGCCAGCCGCGCTTATTGGCTTCCTCAATAAAAAAACCAGAAGCAGTACCGACATCTAATAGTCTTCCCCCTTGCGGCTTAAATTTAGCCAATTTTTCAAAGATGCCAGTAAATCGCTGGCGTTCATTGCCTTTCAAATAGCGGGTGTTGTAATCAAAATATCGGCTATTATCTTTCGGGTCTTTATTGGGACAAAAATAATAATTTTTATTATAATGCTTGAAAAGTTCTCTCTGACCGGGTTGAGGATTAGTAAAAATTAAGCCGCAGTTGTTGCATTCGACTACTGTCATATTGTCTTTATGATAACGATCCTGAAAAGAGTGACCACTACATAATGGGCAATCGATTTTAATCATTTCTTTGCCTTAGAAGTAAGAATCCTTCGGCAAAGTCAAAGCCAGAATTTGTCCCCCGATATTTTGCCAAAGTTTCAATATCTGCTTGCCAAGTGGCCCATTGTTCTGATTTGTAATATTTGAATAATCCAATCTTCCCCAAAGTTTTGTTGATGCTTATTTTTTCAAAAACATTGGGATTAAATGGCAACAGTTGAACAGCAGACCCCTGGTTGGTATCAGCCATATTGACCTCGAAGGCATATATTTTTTTAACAAACTCGAATTTGCTTGGTCTGGCGGCAACCAATACCGCTTCGGCGACAATCCGGTGATCAATATTAAAATCTCCAACAAAATGGGTATAAATAATATCTGGTTTAGATTTTTCAATTTTGTCTTTAATCCAACCAACAACATTATTAAAATCTTCTTGAGCCAACCTCTGGTCATTAAATCGGTAATAATTCTTATCCTGTTTATTTAATATCTCTGCTTTCAAAATCTTAGCCACTAAAACCGATTCTTGACGTCGTCTTTCAATATCAGACAAAAATTTTTCTTTCTCTTCAAGACGATGCCGCCCCATAACTCCATCAGCGGCGAATGCGAAAAAAAGTTGATTCTTCATATCCTTAGAGAGTTTGAAAAGTGTTCCGCCACAGCCCAAAACCTCGTCGTCAGGATGGGCGGCAATAACTAAAATTTTCATTGATTCTCCATAAAATATTTTATCACCTGACAAATATATTCTACTTGAGAAATTGTAAGTTTTGGATAAATGGGCAGCGATATTTCTCTTTCAAAAACTTCTTCAGAAACCGGCAAATCACCTTTTTTATAGCCATAATTTTTTTGATAAAAGGGCTGAAGATGCAATGGAATAAAATGGACACTGCTTGACACATTAAATTCTCTTAAAGCATCAATTAGTTTTTCTCGTAAATTTGGTTCGACTAATATCGGAAAAAGATGCCATACATTTTTGCGCTCAGGTAAGGAAATTGGTAAGGTCAATCCGGGAACTCCTTGGAGATTTTTTAAATAAGTTTGGGCTATTTTAAGACGTAGCTGATCCATTGTCTTAAGTTTAGTCAATTGAACAATCCCAATAGCAGCGGCGATATCTGTCATATTATATTTAAAACCAGCCTGGCTAATTTCATAATACCACCTACCTTTGGAAGAGTAACGATTAAAAGCATCGGTGCTCATACCATGAAGACGTAAAACTTGAATTTTTTCTGCCGATTGATCATCTTTGGTTATTACCATCCCGCCTTCGCCAGTGGTGATATTTTTGGTTGGATAAAAACTAAAAACTCCAACGTCTCCAATGGTTCCGGCTAATTTCCCTTGAAAAGTGGCAGCTAAGGAATGGGCACAATCTTCAATAATTTTTAAGTTTTTTTGACGAGCGATTTTGACAATCTCGTCCATTTCAGCCATCTGGCCGCCAAAGTGAACAACCATAATTGCTTTGGTTTTATGAGTGATTTTTCGCTTAATCTCTTCGGGGTCAATTAAGAAACCTTCTTTTTTAATATCGGTAAAAACCGGTTTAGCCCCAGTCCAAACAATCGTATTGGCACAGGAAGCAAAGGTGTAAGATGGTAAAATTACTTCATCTCTATGACTAATGTTGAGACCAACCAGAGCCAAATGAAGACCAGCAGTGGCAGAACTGACAGCAAGAGCATTTTTAGTTTTATAAAACTTTTTGAAATGATCCTCAAACTTTAAAACCTCAGGTCCCATTGTCAGCCAGCCGCTTTTTAAGACCTGACCAACTGCCTTAATTTCTTCTTCACCGATAGAAGGTGGCGAAAAAGGAATCACCTTTTCAATTTTTTTTGGTTGAGCAAGTTCTTGATAGGGTAGATAAGTAGGAATGGCTTTTTTTAGAAGGCTGATAATTTCATCTCTTCCAAGATTATTAATTTTATCTTTAAATATTTTTAAGGTTTTGGGGGGATAATCACGAGAATTTTCTTGAGCTTTAATTTTGATTATCATCTTATGTGGGGTATTGGAAATTTTTTCACCTTCCTCAAATAAAGTCTCTGATAGCTTTTCGCCTGGCCGCGGCTTGGTAATGACAATTTGATTATCTTGACCAACCATTGAGCCAGAAAGCTTAAGAAAATCTTCTGCTAAATTAAAAATTCGATACTGCTTGCCCATTTTTAGGGCAAAAATTGAAGTCTTGTCAGCCATCCCGCCGGCTTGAATAACTAGCTGAACTGCTTCGGGGATAGTCATAAAATATCTTTTCATCTTTGGATGAGTAACTGTCAGGGGTTGATTTCGAGAAAGTTGTTTTTTCCATAAAGGGATGACTGAGCCATAACTGCCGAGAACATTGCCAAAACGTACAATGATAAAAATAGGCTGTTCTACTACAGCTGAAAGAATCTGATTTTCTGAAAACCTTTTAGTTGCTCCCATTATTGAAGTCGGGTTGATAGCTTTATCAGTGGAAATAAAAATAAATTTCTCGCTTTTATTTTTAATTGCGAGATTGATTAAATTGTCAGTCCCTAAAATATTATTCTTAACTGCTTCTTGAGGCTCATTTTCCATAAAAGGCACGTGTTTATGGGCAGCCGCATGAAAAATAACTGCTGGTTGATGTTTATTAAATATTTTACTTAGAGAATATAAATCCTTAATATCGCAGACAATTGACTCTCGAGAAACTGAAGCTAATTCCTGATCTAACTCATATAAATTATTTTCATAAATATCAATTAAAATAAGTTTTTTAGGGGAGAAATCGGAAATTTGACGAGCGATTTCTGAACCAATCGAACCGCCAGCACCGGTAATCAAAATGACTTTTTCCTTGAGATATCCTGAAACTGCTTTGAGATTAATTTGAATTGGCTGGCGGTCTAAAAGATCAGTCAGTTCAATATCTCTTAACCTGCCAATATCAACTTGTTTTTTTTGATAATAATCAATTGATTCAAATACCCCTGGTAAAATCCGGAATGGCAACATAGTTTTGCTGATAAGCTGAATTATGACAGCCAACTTACTGCCGCGCAAAGAAGGAATGGCAATTAAAATTTCATCAATCCGAAATTTGGCAACGACCCGCTTAAGATCGCTGACTTTCCCAAGAATTTTGTAATTGCTAACTGATCGGTTTTGAAGTTCTTTTTTATCATCTAAAAAACCAACCACTTGATAATTCGGGTATTTTCTTAAAATTTCTCCTAATAATCTTTTTCCTCCTTCGCCAGCACCGATAATTAGAATTTTTTTCATTTTCTTTTTAACGCGTAGAAGTTGATATAGCCGAATTCTTCTAAAATTTTCTCTTTTAGGCCAATCTGAACCGCGATTTTATTAAATTTTGAATTATATTTTGGTTTTTTCGGCTTGATATAAAGAGGATAGTAGAAGTGGCTTAAAAAATAATAAATTCCTAAATTATTTTGATCGACAATTGAGAAATATTTTAAAATTTCTTTTTCGAATTTTTTTCGATCTAGATAATGATTATATTTCACTATGTGATCTTTGGAAAGCCCATATCGAATTCTTATTCGCTGAAGATTATTAAATGTGTCTTCGAAACCCTCTGTCAATAAATATAATCCTCCAGTTGGTAAAGTCGCAGCGATCTCAGTAATTGCCTGCTTTTGTTTGGTCCAATTGATGAGGTTAATTAGAACTCTTTTGGTGATGACAACATCAAATTTTTTATTGGATAATTTTGTCTTAAGATCAAAAATTGAACCTTCAATTGTTTCGATATTTTTGATTTTTTTTCTTTTAAAAATTCTTTTTGACCCCTCAAGGAGAGTTTTTGAAGGTTCTAAAGCAATAATTTTTTTAACTTTTAAAGCAAAATATGCAGTAGCCTTGCCGTCTCCTGAACCGGCATCTAAAACCGTCTGATCTTTTTTTAGAAATTTAGTGATAAAGGATTTCTCTAAAATATCACAACCAATGTCGGGCGAAGTTCTAATTTTAGGATTTTTTCTCGCTTTCTCTTCCCAATAAAACATTTTTTTAATTTCCAGCGATTTCCTTAAAAGTCCTTACAATATATCTTAAATCTCTCTCTTTTACCCCCGGGTGAACCGGCAAAGAGATGACCTCTTTGGAAATTTTTTCGGCCATTGGGGTGTTCATTTTGTAGCCTATATTTTGATAGAGTTTCTGGCTGTTAATCGGCAGGGGATAAAAAATCGCTGT
>ERZ1292632.1280-Hain-H43-01um-R2-1280-length-25161-cov-20_pt1 | contig 25161 bp, 27 predicted proteins | sample MGYA00564407_ERZ1292632 | MGnify/ENA primary metagenome ERZ1292632 (study PRJEB36523, sample SAMEA6512637) | groundwater metagenome | collected 2019-01-08 | study: AquaDiva: Metagenomics assemblies of 32 groundwater samples | reverse complement strand
ATCGCGCCGCGTTCGGGCTCGGGCAGCTCGTCGGCGGCGAACTGCTATCGGCCGATGAGGCGCAGGAGGTGCTCGTGCAGGCGGGCGGCGACGTCGGGCTGTCGCCGCGCGATGCCCTGCGCATCGTCCGGCGCGCGCTCGCCGACGGGGCGAGGAAGGCTCCTCGGGGGCTACCGCCCGCACCCTGATCTAACTATGCTCGGGCGGACGGCGTGATCCGTAGAGGCTCGACCACCAGGTGCGCGGGCCAGGTCCACGATTGACGGCCGGCCGCGGCATCCGCGACTGCATGAAGCACTGAGATCAGGTCCGAGGATGACCCGCGCCGCAGATTCGCCGAATCGCGCACCACTATCCGAGCCGGCTCCCGATGCTCCTCGGGCAGGTATCGGATCGCCCAGGCCATCCGGGCGAGGTGCCCCCCTTGGCGCTCGCTGGCCTCCAGTCGGCGCCAGCGAGAGCTGGACACTCGGTCCGCTGGCGCAATACCGTCGGCCTGCAACGCCAGCAATAGCCGGCGGGCCCAGGCCGCTACGACGCCGGTTACGACGGGATCCCGGATCTTCAGCTCTTGCGGGGTCGGCTTGCGCGGCTCCATGTCTGGCGTTGCCGCGGCCTTTTCGTGCCACCCGAGCGCTTCTGCATAAGCCAGCCCGAACGTCCCGAACAGGTCGTGAGGGTCCAGGATCGTCGCGTGGTCCTTGCCTGGCGCGGCTCGCAGAACCCGGCCTACCTCCTGGATGAATCGCACCCTCGCCCCCACCGGCCGGCGCAGGCAAATCCATCGCAGCCAGGGCAGGTCCACGCCCTCGGCGAGGAGTGCCACGTGTACGAGGCACGACAGGTCCCCCGCGCACAGCCGGCTGAGCAGGAGGGTCCGCTCCTCGCGTCCGAGGCGCGAGTGGATCGGCGCCGACGGGATCCCGTGCTCGCAGAGGTACTGCGAGTACGCCTCCGCGTCTTCGATTGTGATGGCGTTCACGATTCCGGGGCCCGGCTCATTATCGAGGTGCGACCGGATCATGTCGGCGCAAACTGAGTCGATGTCCTTTGCCTCCCCCGTTCCATCCCAGCCGCGAATAACCCAGGGCACGATTACCTTATCCCTCAGCGCGTCCGACGGGGTGTACCGATACGCTACGTCGGTCCACAGGGACAGGGCCTGGCCCTCGTCGGATCGGAACGGAGTGGCGGTGAAACCTACCGAATAGCCCGCCCCCAGGGCGTCAGACACGTCCAGGATCTGGCCTGCCTCGCTTCGGTGGACTTCGTCCGCCAGCCACAGGGCCGGCCGCGCACCCCGTAGCGCGAGTTCGACCGCCAGGGCAGCGGCGGACGCGTTGCACGCGACCGTGACCCGGCGGACCTGCTTGGCGTGCGTGTAGTATCGACCTACGTTTTCCGCGCCACACCGGGCCGCCAGCGTGCAGGCGAGCTGCTCTACCAGCGCCTGGGTCGGTGTCGTGACGACGACCAGTCCCCGCGCGGATGCGAGGTATGCAAGCTCGGCGATGGCGAGGCTCTTCCCCGACCCCATGACAGCCGATACAACCGGCTTCGCACCGCGCCTCCGCAACGCGGTGCGAACGGCGGCCACCGCGGCCACCTGCCAGGGGCGAGGAGTCCACGGCGCACCGGCCCATGCCTCCAGCGGGGGGGGCGGGACGAGGGATAGTTCCGTGATTGCGGGCATGATTGCGGGCATGATTGCGGGCATGATGGCGGGCATGGGCGCCTACTCGTACCGGCTCTCGGGACGGCACCAGAGCCAGACCCGGACGCCCGCGCGCTGCTCGCGACGGCGCTTCCAGCCGAGCGCCGACACGACGGCCGCCGCCCGCATCGCGTCCGCTCGCGACTGTTTCCCGGGCTCGATGTCGAGTCCATCTTCGAGCGCCTGACTGATCATGAAGGCCGAGGTCCTTGACCGGATCCACTCGCGCAGGGGGGTCGACCACGGATCCTCGTGCTCGTATTGCTGGCTATGATCGGACATCTCTTCCGACTCGGCTCGATCTAACCACCAGTGCTCCCCGGCTCGGTATGCCTCGACTGCCTCTGCCCAGAGCTGATCGCGGTCGCGCCGGAGCGCGTCGAGGTCGATGCGCCCGACGGTCACGGGCCACATCCGCCGATTTCCCGAAGGATCGACCAGGAATTGCAGCTCATTCGCGGTGCCGACGAACACCGTCTGGCGGTCGAGCCGCGTGAAGAAACGGGCATAGGACCAACGTAGACGGTCAGCCTGGCTCGACAGGAACGCCCGGAGCGTAGTCACGTCGGCTCGGCGGATCGAGTCGAGCTCCGCGAGTTCGTAGATCCAGATCCCCGGCAGCGCCATCAGGGCGTCTTTGTTGCGGATGTCGATGATCGTGTCGCTGAACCATTCAGGTTTAACCGCTAGAATTCGGAAGGCCGTTGACTTCATCACTCCCTGCGGGCCGTGCAGGATGAGCGTAGTGTCAACCTTAGAACCTGGCGAAAAGACGCGGGCAACGCAGCTTATCGCGAAGCAACGGCCAAGGTGCTCTATCAGCTTGGTGTCGGGAGATGGCTCGACGCCGAAATAGGTAGGGAGAAGGGAGGATATCCGCGCCGTGCCGTCCCAGGCCAGGGCCGACAGGTACTCCCGGACGGGGTGGTAGGCTCGGGTTCGAGCAGCCATCTCCAGCGCACGGCCCATGACATCCGCCGACCATTCGAGTCCGTAGCACCGATCGAGCCAGACGATAGCCGAGGATAGCTGGTGGTCCTCGATCGCCACGCCATCGAGCTCGATCGTCGTCGTGAATTCGTTCCACCGCAGCCGGCGCCGCCACCGCGAGTCCATCGACAGGATCAACGCGCAATTCCGCAGGCTCCGGCGCGGGCCTCCATAGCCCACGACCTCGCCTCGCTCGAGGAGCGCCCGCCTGCTCAGGGCGTCTAGTACGCGCTGTTCCGGGCCGGCTTCCTCGCCCTGTTGGACCGACCGCGCTTCAGCTCGGGTCGATGCCGCCCGCCGATCCGCCGCTCGGATCTCACGTCCCGTCCGGCGGATCTGCTGTTCGATCCGGACCGCATGGACCGCGAGCCCGTCCACGGCTCCCAGCCGCCCGAGTAGGGCCGAGACGGTGCCCTCATGGTCGAGCCACGCCAGGCCCAGGGCGGTGAGACCGTCCCCGTCCAGCAGCCCCGAAAGCAGCCCCAGCCGGGCAGCGCGGGAGTTCGCCGCCGGGGCCTCTGACACACACTGGTCTAGACGGGCGACGGCTGCCATTGCAGCGGTACGACGCCGGGTTTGGCCGTCTGCGGTTGCCGGATCGGCGGATAGCGCGGCCTCAACCTCCCCCTGCCGAGGGAGGTCTGAAGAGGTCGATGTCATTGCGTATTCTCGGCGTTTGCGTTGGGGTTTCGACCGTCCCGCGTGAGCCGCTGGATGGTCGGGGCGGCGCCCCGCCCCGACGACCCAACGACACCCCCGAGGGACATCTATGTCAGAGTACTCCATCGAGGGGCGGACGTCAAGCGCGTGCCCGATGCGCGAGAGGTAGCCGGAGAGCTTAATAGCCCGGTCGAATCCAGCTTTCTCGGCATCGGGGAGATCATCGCGGACGCCGTCGGTGTCCCTGTGGTGTCCCTCCCCTGCCTAACCTGAAATGGGCCCAAATTCGACCGCAGTGATGCGGTTGTCCTACCCGCCCCACCTGCCCGCGCGATTCCTACATGTACCCCGATCGGGGGAAAATATACACGTGTTGACGGGTCAACATGTGCGTGCTCCGGCTATTGACGGGTCAACATGTGTGCATTTCTGCTAATTCTCAGCCTCAATTAGAACACGTAGGACAGGTAGGGTAACCGTGCTACTGCGGTCGAATTCAGGTGTGGCATCTGGTCAGGCACGAGTAGGGCAGCTATCTCCGGGTAGGGTATTCGCTTCACTGCGGTCGATTCGCCGCCAGGGTGTGGACGGCTCCGGCTCGTGGAGACCCCTGGGACGGCTCTGGCGCGTCAGAGGGCTGGCCCTGAGGTAGAGTACCAACGGTGGTATATGGAAGGCGCGATGGACAACGAAGCTGCTGCTAAGTGGGTGGACATCGACCTCCTGGTACCGTGGGAGCACAACCCCCGGGTGAACGACCACGCGGTTGCCGAGGTCGCGAAGTCCATCAAGCGGTTCGGGTTCGGCGCTCCGGTGCTGGCCCGCCTTGAAGACCACTCGGTTATTGCGGGGCACACCCGGCTGCGGGCTGCCCGCGAGCTGGGCATGGTCCAGGTGCCGGTGCGCTTCCTGGACCTGGACGCTCCGAGCGCCAAGGCCCTCGCCCTTGCCGACAACCGCTTGGGCGAGTTGGCGGACTGGGATGAAGACGCGTTAGCGACCGCGCTGCGGGAACTGGACGAGGAAGCCCTAGACCTGGACGGGTTGGGGTGGAGCGAGGCCGAGTTGGCGGAGTTGCTCGGAGCCACCCTCCTGGACGCGCCGGCTCCCGACGGGGGCGACGATAAGCCGTTGACCGAGTGCCCGTCGTGCGGGCACAGGTGGGCGAAATGACGGCTGCTGTCGCGATGCTGATCTTCGAAGCGAGCGCCCAAGGCAAATCGTCGTTCAACAGTTCTCGTCGGCAGGACTTCTACCACCAGCTCCGAATGGGCGAGCGGGTTGTACTCGACGTCCTGGCGCGCGCGGGAATCGAAGTCGACTTCTGCTCGGCCTCCACCGCGAAGGAGTACAAGGTTGTGCTGGTTGGCATCCCCGCCGTATCGAGCGTGCTGGCCTTCTACCGTGCGGTTGCTGGATACGAGTCGTGGGGGCGCGCTCGGAGCTTCCGTGTCATTGCGGGCGGACCAGGTGTCACGAATCTAACCGCGGTGCGGCAGTTCATAGATCTCGCCGTTTACGGCCGTGCAGAGGGCGTCATTGCTGATCTCGTAGCCGCCGCCGTGGACGGCAAGGCAGAACCAGGCCCGCATATACTCGACCCCTCGAACCCGCACGCCGTGTCGTTCGCCCAGGTCCGCACGCCCTACCCTCACCCGATCCGGCACAAGGGAGGCGAGAAGACCGAAGGCCCCATCGGCTGCACGAGGAGTTGCCGGTATTGCCAATACCGGTGGACGCGGCGACCATCCGGACACGGCGATCGGTACAACGTGACCATTGCCGGCACCAACAGCGTGGAGACGACCGCCGACGAGATCGGCAACCTCGACCCCGCGCCAGGCCTTGTGACGATCGCCATCGACGGAAGTTCTGAGCGGATTCGGGCCGCGGTCAGGAAGCCCATCACGGCAGACCTGTGGCTCGATAGCTTCGACCAATACACTGCGAAACGGGAGGCGATGGGCAAGTCCTGCTTGGTTACGGTCTACAACGTGCTTGGCTACCCCGGGGAGACCGACGCTGATCGGGCCGAGTTCGGGGCCACATGGACACGAGCGAAGCGACGCAGTGTGCGGATTGCTGTCGAGGTCCGCAGCTTCGGGTTCCGAGCGATGCCATGCACGCCGATGCAGTGGGAGGCAGTGGATGTTGACCACGACTGGCACGAGCTGCTATCCGGGCGCCGCTTCGTCGACGAGCCCGGCGTCTTCATCGTCGTTGGCGGCTACGGCACATCGAGCCCCCGCCTCCTGTTGAACGATATGGCGATACTCCGAGCGGCGCCAACAGCAGAGAGCGACCGCCTGATCCGAGTCATCGCCACAAGTGGCAAGCTCCGAAGCCTAAAGGGGCGTGCAGCGATGCGGGCGTTAACCCAGCAGTTCGACTTGTCGCCGTTCATCCGGCGCTACAGTCTCGACGAGCCGCTACCGACATTCTGGTTGAGCGGCCCAACTAAGCTGGCGACACTGCGCAAGGAGGCCTCCAAGCTGCGCTTAGCGTTGCAAGCCGATGCCGTGGCGGGTCCTGCCCACCGTGATGGAAACGCCTGATGGGCCGCAAGCACACCCAGGCTGAGGTGGAGGCTCGAATCGAGAGGTTGGAGCAGGCTATTACCACGATGGGATGGAGCCTGGCCATCTGCCGCAAGATCGCAAAGATGGAGGGCATTACTCCCGACCAGGTCTACCGCGACCGCCGCGCGCTCCATGCGAAGTGGAAGAAGGACGCAGGTGACGCGACGGACGACGAGCACCGGACAGAGTGGCTCCGGCGCCTCCAGGCGTTGGGGCAACAGGCGCGCAAGGCAGGCAACTTCACTGCCGCGATACGAGCGCTCGCCGAAGAGGGGCGCGCCCTTGGCTACGATAAGCTGTGGTCTGTCCGCGAGACGGATGGCCTAACGGTCCTGTCACGCGACGAATGGGTGGCGCAGTCGGTCGTTGGGCTGTCGGATGTGGCCGTCCGTGCCCTCGCTATGCGTGCGCTGGCGCGAGGCGACGCAGGAGGCGACGCATGATGCAGCTCGCCGCCCAGGCGTCGTCTCCTCCTGGCCTGGAACTCGGAGAGGAGGCGGAGCGCCTCGTGGAGCGAGCGGCCCTGCTGGAGGCCGCTCGAAGACGGCTGGACATGTTCGTTCGGCTGATGTGGTCGGAGGTCGATCCCAGGCCGCTGAAGTGGGGGTCGTACCTTGATATCCTCTGCGCCGAGATGGAGGCGGTCACCCTCGGCGAGCACGAGGAGTTGGTGGTCTGCCTGCCCCCCGGCCTGGGGAAGTCGACCCTGTGCTCCGTGCTGTGGCCGGCCTGGGAGTTGATGCGGGATCCCACGATGGGGATCTTGGGGATCTCGAACGAGGATGGGATAGCCGCTCGCGATAGCCGGCGTTGTCGCGAGGTAGTTCGTTCACCGACCTATCGCGCCCTGGTGGCTCACGCGTCCAGGGTGTCCGGGGTCGCCCCCTGGACGCTGGACCGGAGCCAGTGGGACAAGACGGACTGGGTGACGAACAAGGGCGGCTATCGGTACGCACGAGGCGTAGGCGGCCGAGTCACAGGTCGCCGAGCGCGGCGGATCATCGTAGACGATGCGATCGACGCATCCACGGTGCTGGACGCTCCGGCAGTCGTGCGGCGAAAGATGAAGGAGGCGGCGGACTATTACGATATCGTTCTGGCTTCGAGGCTGGACGCGGGCGGGGCTCGGGTCGTGGTTCAACAGCGGCTTGCGCCTAACGATCTCGCCGGGATGCGGATCGCGGCCGGGGCTCGGGCCGTGATCCTCCCCATGCGGGCCGGGCCGGAGCGGGCGGATCGACACCCACTCGATATCCGCGCGGACGGGGAGGCCCTCGCCCCGGAGGTGTTCGGCGCGGCGCGGGAGGCGGCTCTGAGGACGGCGCTCGGGGCGCGGCATGCAGCATCGCAGCTCGACCAGGCGCCGACGTCGGCCGAAGGGGAGATGTTCCCGCGCGGTTGGATTCACCATCTGGATGGAGACCCGCACGGGTGGCCAGCCGATGAACTCGCGATATCCGTGGACGCGACCTTCAAGGGCGGCTCGGGGTCGGACTTCGTGGTCAGTCAGGTCTGGGGCCGGTTCGGGGCGCGGTTCCGACTGCACGACCAGGTGCGGGCGAGGATGGACTTTCGGTCGACGAGGTCGGCCCTGATCGCCTTGTGCGCGGCATGGCCGGCCGCAACGCTCGTGTTGATCGAGGAGGCGGCGAACGGAGCGGCGCTGATCTCCGACCTCCGGCAGGTCCTGCCCGGCGTCTGCGGGACGGTGCCGCACGCGAGCAAGCACGCTCGGGCCCAACTCGTCGCGCCGGTCTGGGAGTCGGGAGCGGTCGACCTGCCCACACCCGAATATGCCCCATGGATAGGGGCGTTTGTCGAGGAACTGGCGTCCTTTCCCGGCGGTCCCCACGACGACCAGGTCGACGCGATGAGCCAGATCCTGGGCCGCTGGGCCCGAGCGATGTTCGCGGTCGGGTAGGCCGCGTGGTATGCCTTCCTTGATGGCTGCCTCCGCGTCACTGACGATCCGTCCAACCTGGCTGGCCCGGGTCCTGCGAGCGGTCGGGCTGCTGCCGTCGGGTGCCCTCGACCTGCCGGCCGGGGCGGACTTCCTGGAGGACCACCCGGCCGCGGCCAGCTACGAGGTTGCGACTTCGCAGAGTGCCTATGCCGCGTTCCCGTGGGTGTACGCCTGCTGCCAGGCGATAGCTACGGATCTATCGGGGCTTCCGCTGGTAGCTGTTCGAGGGCAGGGCAAGCGGGCGACCGTGCTCGACGAGCACCCCGCGCTAGACCTGCTGGGGTCGCCGTCCACCCGGGTGACCGGGGTGCTGTTCCGCCGACAATGGACGATTGACCTGGTGCTATCTGGCAATTGCTGGTGCGTGATTGCGGTAGCAGGTCAGACACCGACGGCGTTGCTCAGGCTGGCGCCTCAGCGGGTCCAGCCACTGCCAATGAGCGATGGCCAGATCGGGCGCATCGAGTACAGCATGATGGGGGGGCGCAGGCGACTGGAGTGGGGCGAGTTCCTGCACGTCTCGCTGCCGAGCTGGGAGGACGACCCGAGCCGGCTCTACGGGACTGGAGCAATCCGACCGTTGCACGAGGATCTAACGGCCGATCTAGCCGCCTCGAAGAACGCGGCGAAGTCGAGTCAGATCGGCCGGCCGTCCGGGGTGCTGTCTCCGGCCGAGAAGGATGGGGGGCTGTGGTCGCAGGCCCAGATTGATCTGATTAGAGCACAGTACGATAAGAAGCTTTCAACCTCGGGTCTTCTGATCCTCGGCGGGGCGGCGAAGTATGAGCAGCTCGGATGGAGCCCGCGGGACATGGAGTACGGGACACTTCGGAGCTTCATCCGGGAGGGGGTCCTTGCAACCCTCGATGTACCGCCGTCCCGGGTCGGACTTCCAAACGCCAACTACGCGACGGCGGAGGCGCAGTCACGGCGGTACTGGGAAGGTCTCCAGGGGCGAGCGGCGCTCTTCGACGACACCTTTACGCGGCTGGCGTCGATGTTCCCGGGGTCGTCAGATGTGACGATTCGGCATGACTTTTCCGGTGTCGAGGTCTTGCAGGAGGCTCGGAGCCGACGGCTCGCGCGGGTAGGGGTCTGGGTGGGGCTGGGGGTGCCGCTGTCCGCGGCGGCGGCGTACGAGGGGTTCGACGACGCGCCGGCGGCGGAGGCGGCGACGGAGCCGCCGACGGAGCCGCCGACCCCGGGCGAATATGCGCGGGGGGATCGTCGTGGCGGTGTTAGCCGCGCTGCCAGGCCGTCGGTCGCTCAGATCGAGGGCGAACTCGAGGCGATCGAGGTCGAACTCCAGGCGTCCATAACCGCGCACCTGAGGGGCCAGGCTCGACGCGTCGTCGAGCGATACCGGGCGGCGATAGCCGCGGAGAGGACTCCGACGGCCGACGAGCTGTGCCCCGAGCAGTTCGAAGCGCGTCTGCTGACGGCGGCCCTCGCGGGGGGGCTGCGGCGGATCGCGAAGTCGAGCCGAGAGGAAGCGTTGGAAGCGTTGGAGGCTCCCGCCGAACTGCGGGGCGTTGAGCGGAGCGTCGGCTCACTGGTTCTGCTCGTCGGGCGGCTCGTCGGGCGGCTCGTGACGTTCATCGGCGGGACGACGCGGGCCCGGGTCCAGGCGGTCATAGACGCGTCGCAGGACTCGGATCCGCCGCTGAAACCGGCAGAGATCGAAGAAGTGCTGATAGCAGAGCCGGCGTTCAGCGAGGAGCGGGCGACGAGGATCGCGGGGTCGAGCGCGACGGCCGCGGCATCGACGGGGGCGCAGGAGGGGGCTGTCGATGTGGCAGCTACTGGGGTAGTCGTGCTTAAGAAGTGGCGGACAAGGCAGGATGCAAAGGTGCGCCCGTCCCTGGAGTTTCCCGGACCCGCGAACCATCGCGTTCTCGATGACGTCGAGATCGACCACATGGGTGAGTTCGAGTACCTGCACTGGCACGGGTTCGGGCCCGGCCTGTTCGGGGACGCGTCGATGGACGTAAACTGTAGGTGCAAGATCATCATGCGCCGAGCACCGGCGAAATAGGAGGTAGAATGGGCCTAATCTACAAGCTCGGTGCTGTTGTCGAGGCGAAGGGGAAGGACGGTGGCACCGGGTTCGTGGCTTCGACGTCAGCGGTGGACCGGGCCGACGACATCATTGATCAGGCAAGCTGGGACCTGAAAAGGTTCGAGCAAAACCCGATCATCCCGTGGTGCCATCAGACCCACATCCCCCCGGTCGGTCGGGCCGTAGTCGAGCTGGTCGATGGCCAACTTCGAGGCTCCGCGACGTGGGACGATCACGAGAGCAACCCGCTCGGTCAGCTGGTCGCGCACCAGTATCGAGAGGCGTTCCTATCGGCGTTCTCTGTGGGGTTTCGGCCACGTCAGCAGACAGCGCGGCGGGAGCTGCCGCCGAAGCATCCGGCATACGGTGAGAATGGGTTGTTCTTCCAGGAGTGCGAGTTGTATGAGGTCTCCGCGGTGCCAATCCCGATGAATGCAGAGGCGCTCGCAGTCCGCGGGCAGGGGTCGGCCGGCGAGGCGCCGGATGCGACGCTGCTCGCCCTGGCGACCAGGTGGCTGGAGATGCAGACGCAATCGCCGGTCGCGAGGCTGTTCGGGTTCCGGTAGTGTTGACAAGGACCCCGAAACGGGTCTACTACGGGGAGAGGGGAAAAAATGACCATCCAAATTCCGGCGCTCGACCTGACCACTGAAGTTGGAGCCCGCAAGGGGCTCGCCGACATCCACGGGGCCGCGATGGCGCTTCGGGACGAGAATGGCGAACTGCGCGGGCAAGTCGAGAAGCTTGTTGCGGATCTCCTGAAGGCGAGCCGGACGCTCGCAGAGGTCCAGAATGCGTCGGTGCTCCCGGCCGTTGTGACGACCTCGGACTCTGAGCTGGATCGCTACGTCGTGCTGGCGGGCGAGTCGAAGTCCGGCAGGGCCGACATTCGGTGGACCGGAGAAGTGACCAAGGTGGATGGCGAGAGTTGTTACGAGCCGGGGCTCCTCGATGACGGCGCTGGGTGTCCCTGGCAGGTCGAGCTGCAGCGGCTGGTCGAGCAGCGCACCGTGGTGCGCGTGACGATGGCGAGCGGTCGCAGCCCGCAGACCGACCGGGCGATCCAGCGGCATCTGCAGAGGGCGCCGGGCGTGCTAGCGCCGGTCCTGAAGACGTTTGCGGACGCCTCTGGCGTCGGCGCATCGTTCATTCCCGACGTTTTGAGCCCCGACTTCGAGCGCGAATACATGCTCTCGCGCCGAGTCGAGGCGCTGTTCCAGGTCTGGCCGATGAACAGCAAGAACATCCTGGTGCCGTTCCTTACGAACGGCCTGCGGCCGTACATCAAGTCGGCGGTAACCGGGGATGACCCGGCTCAATACACACTGTCGTCGATCGCCGAAGCGCAGCGGTCGCTGACAGCGACGGGTCTGGCCGTGCGGACGCAGGTGGACGAGGACGCGTCTGAAGACAGCGTCATCTCCGCAATGGCGTTCCTCCAGCGAGAGATCATCTCCGCGATCGGCGATGGCGTCGAAGACGCCATTTGCAACGGAGACACAGCAGCGACGCACCAGGACACAGTTGCGAGCTGGAACATTTCCGGCCGGTGGGGCAGCATCGGCCTCGGAGGATCGGGCGACCACCGGAGGTCGTGGGTCGGGGTGCGCGCCCGAGCGGCTGACGTGTCGAACACGACCGACCAGTCATCTGCGATGACTTCGGCAGGGTTCCTGACGACGATCGGAAGCCTGGACAGCCCTCTCGGGATCAGCGGCAACGGCGTCAACCCGCAGCTCGTCTGCTTGGTGTCGCCGATGTACTACTTGAAGAAGATGCTTGGGCTCGCCGAGGTGATCACGGTCGACAAGATGGGCCCCAAGGCAACGGTCCTGACGGGGCAACTCGCATCGCTCTTCGGTGTGCCTTTGATCCCGACGGAGTTCATCGACAACAAGCACAATGCATCGGGGGTATACGATGCAACGACCGAGACCAAGGGCGGTTTCGCGGTGTTCAACCGCTCCCGCTTCTGGATGGGGACTCGGAGGGCGTCGGCGGTAGAAGTGGCTAAGGACATCACGCGAGGCGTGCACAACATCGTCGCTACGCGCCGGTGCCTCTTCTTCACTCTCGACTCCAGCACGAAGAAAAACGTGCATTGGTCCTACAATATCACCGGTATCTCATAGGCGGGAGTGCAAATGGCAGGCGAAATCCAAGGACTACATGTCAACTTTGCCGAGATTGCGGCGGATACCACGGAGGAGTGGTATGCCGCGATTCCCTGGCCAGGCACGTGGAAGCTCGTCAAGGCGTACCTGACCTCGATGACAGCGAGGACGGCGCACGCCACGAACTACGTGACCGTCACGCTGAAGAAGTCGACGACATCGATCGCGGCCTTCTCGACGGACACCGCGACGACGGACGACCTCGTCGCAGGCACGCCGGTCGAGCTGGCCATCACCGGGACGGGCACGGATCTGGAGTTCGCGCAGGGAACGGCCATCGGAATCCACAAGACAGATCCGGGAACGGGCCTCGCACTGGACGGGTCGGTCGACATGTGCTTCGAGCAGGTGCGGTAAGGTGCCGCAGGTCCGATTCCTCGGGTTCGCGCACACTGCCTACTACCGAGGCAGCCGTGTGGGGACGGAGGACGACTGGGCGCGCCTGGAAGTCCGGGACGTCCCCGAGGAAACGGCGTTGTACCTCAGTCTGGCGTTTCCGCTCGCGTTCGAGCGCGTACAGGCGGCGACGGCGGCGCCCGAGAATCGCATGACCGCCAGTCCCGTGGCGAAAGCTGCCTTCCGGCGGAAGTGACCCGTGGCGCTGATCACGGCGGCCGAGGCGCGCTTCTACCTGCGCGGCTTGTCGGGGACCGGCGAGGACACCGACATAAACACCCTTGTGACGCGGGTGGATGCGGCGCTCGCGGCGTGGCTGGGATTCCCGGCGCGCGACGAGGCGACCGATTCAACGCTGGAAGACGTTAGCTACGTGCTGTACCTGGACGGCCCTGGCGGACTCGTCGTGCAGTCGCCGGTGTGGCCGATCCAGTCGGTGACTTCGATCTACGATGATCCGGATCGGGCGTATGCCGCCGCCTCGCTGGTAGCGGCGACGGACTATACGCTGGACAAGCCGGTAGGCAAGATAATCCTCGGCAACTCGGCAGTTTGGGGCTCCTGGTCGGAGTCGTGGCGGGCCATCAAGCTGACCGTCGTGGCGGGTTGGACGACCGTGCCCGAGCGAATCAAGCACGCGGTCGGGCTCCAGGTCCGGCACCTCTGGCGAGCGCGGGACCTGGCGGGGGTCGAGTCGATGAGCGGCCCGACCGGCATGTCCGCGAGCCTACGTCCGTTCACGGTGCTACCTGAGGTCCGCGAGCTGCTGGCGGCTGACCGACTGGTCGGCGGATGGGTCGGATGATCGGGGTCGGAGGCCAGGAAGGGACGTGGCTGCCGCACCTCCGCGCGCCATCTTCGGGCCGGCCGATCCGTCCGAAGATGTGGGCCACCGACCTGGAGGATCTCGCCGACGGACTGTGGCCCGCCGTGCTGGCGATTGTCCGCCGGACTGCTGCCGAGCTGGAAGACGGGGTTCAGACCGCGGCCTCCGGCGGGGTGGTCGGCGTGCGGTCCGGGTACCTGCTGAGGTCGATCCGAACGGAAACGGTGGTTGGCTCGGGGATCATCACGTCGCGGCTGATGCTCTCGGAGCGATACCGAGTCCACGAGTTCGGCGCGACGATCGTGCCCCGGTCCGCGAAGATGCTCCGGATCCCGTTTCCGGGCGGACCGGCCGCGTTCATTGATCCGTTTGGCGGCATACAATTGCGGACCGTGAGCCGGAAATTCCGGATCATCAAGTCGCGAGCAGGCAACCTGGTACTGATGGACGTCGCGACCGAGAAGCCCTGGTATCTCCTGCGGTCTCGCGTGACGATCCCGAAACGACCTATCGTGGAGCCGTCCAGGCACATAGCGGCGGTCAACTTGACCCAGCGGCTCGCTGCCCTGATGGGGGCTGCATGAGCTTGAAGGCAGTCACGGCGGCGCTGATCACGCAAGTCAAGGTTGTTAATGGCGTTTCGCCGTACAGCTACAACCTGTCCTCTGGCGACCGCGTCAACCAGAGGATCTCGCTCGACCCCGAGTTGCTGCCCTCGGTGTCGATCCAGCTCGTGAGCGTGTCGGAATCGCCCGGGCCCGACTTGACCGGTTTCACAGAGACCGCGATCTATCGGCTATTTGGCGTTGTCCCGGCGGCCAACGACACGGTCGCGAGCCGGATCAGCGGGGCCCAAGACCTGCTCGATGACATCAAGCGGGCGATCCGAGCTGACCGCTCGCTGGGCGGGCTCGTGTTCGACGCGGCCACCTCGATCTCAGGGACAGCCTTCGCCGAGCCTGCCGAGGGGGGTATAGTGGAGTACGGGTGCGTGGTCGTCGACGTGACAGTGTCCTGGACGGAGTTGCCGTGAGCTGGTTCAACGCCAGTTGGTCCCACAGAACGGCCATCCTGGTCGACAAGTTGACGGCAGGGGTCGCGACGGTTGACGTGACAGCCACGATCCCGACCGACCTCGAAGAGTTCTGGGACAACGTCCTGGCATCTGGCAACGACGTTCGGGTGACCGATGCCGACGGGCGGACGCTGGAAGTCTACGACCTGGCGGCGGGGTTCGACACGGCGACGCGCACTGGAGTGGTCGAGGTGCAGGCGGTCCTGCCACCTATTGCCGACAGCATGATGGTGCTGTGGTTGTACTACGGCAATTCGGGTGCGGCCGATGCCAGGACCGCCTTCGCACCGGCCGCGGCGAGGACGGGGTACATCTACTCGGGGATGCCCGTCGCGCCGATCTTCAAGGCCAGCGGCGAGGAGGCGCGGGCAACAGCGCCGCGGCAACAAATCGCAGTGACGCCCTACGAGGGCGGGATGCCGTGGTTCGACGTGACCCCGCGCCTGACCCCGCGATATGAACCTTACGAAGGCCGGCGTTTGAACGAGGAAATCTCGTACGTAATCCAGAAATTCTGGTCGAACGCCGGCGCCGATCAGGGCGCCTACTACCAGGAGGCCCAGATGCGGATCTACGATCAGGGGCACGTCAGGTGCCACTTCGCGCCGATCCCGGCAAACTCCGATTGGGCGATCAGCCTTCAGGTGGGGACGACGTTGGGCCGGGTCGTCAACCCGTGGGTTAAGGTGCGATGTCGAGATCTCTACGCGTGAGAGAGGCACTATAAATGGCAGTTCCATTCTCAGGTTACGGCATGGCCATCGGGGTCGGCAAGGAAACAACGTGGGGCACGGCGGTCGCGCGGGGCACCAACTGGCTCCGGGCAGCGAAGTGGTCGCTGGCGCGGCAGCAGATCCGGGAGACGATCGCCCACCTTACCCACGGGGACGCCGGGGACGTACAGGAGGAGTTCTCGGTCCGCGAAGAGGCTGGCGGCGGGATCAGCTTCCCGCTGCGGTATGTCGGCGTTCAAGGCTTGATTCTTGAGGCGATCTTCGGGCTTGTGGCGACTACGGGAGCGTCGCCGTACGTGCACACCTACACAATGGCCTCGACGCTGCCAAGCCTCACCCTCGAAGGTCGGCGGGGAAACAGCGTCATCAGCGAGGTCTTTGAGGGTTGCAAGGGCAAGTCGGCTGTGCTGAGCTGTTCCGTGGGCGAGGTCGCCACGCTCGGGGTCGACTTCATGGCCCAGACCGGCGCGGTACGTGGCGCGTCGGGGACGCCGGCGTATGGGGCCGGGGAGCCGGTGGCCTTCCACCAGATGCCGACCGTCACCTTCAATTCTGTGGCGTACACGGTGAAGAGCTACTCGCTGGAGTTCGCGAACGAGCTGGGGCGAGTGGACGAGCTGGGGTCGCTGACGACGGCCGAGCCGGGGTTCTCCGGCCTGCGGACCGTCCGGCTGAAGGCGACCCTGGCGTATCGCAGCGACACGCTCTACGTCGCCCAGAACGCGCTTACGTCGGGCGATGTCACATGGACGCACACCGGGGCGACGTCACCCAACAGCCTGGCGCTGACCTTGAAGGCCGCGACGTTGCAGAGCGTGTCGGATCCTGTTGAGACGGCGGGATACCTCGAGCAGCAGGTGGAGTGGCTCGGCCACGCGGCTGGCGCGGTCGGGTCGTGCATCGCGGTCGTCACGAACGGGCAGTCGGCCCATTCGGCTGGGTAGACATGTCTATCGTCTCAGACGTGAGGTCTGCTCTCGGGTACGTGATCGTAGAGCAGCGCTTCGAGGGCGCGTCGGGCGAGGCGGTGATTTTATGGCGCGTTCGCCGGCTCTCGCCGAAGGATGCCCTGAGCTTCGGCGGTGGTGCGTCGATCTTGATGGCCGCGATCCCTGCCCTGACCGAGGAGGATCCGGAGATCGCCGCGGCGGAGGCTGCTGCTCGTGCGGCAGCTGTGCAGGGGGCGGCTCTGGACCTGTCCGAGCGCGCAGAGGCCGTCGCCATGGCTGCGGTCCAGGCGGTCTCACGCGACGGCGAGATATGGGCGCCGGTCCAGCTCGTTGCCGATCGCGCCGAGGAGAGCACGGACGAGGGCGAAGGCGCCGGTCCAGCTCGGCTCTATATCGGCACGTTGTCGGCGGATGTCCTGGCGGCGGTCGTGGTCGCTGCTCTGTCTGGTCCGAAGGAGGCGAAGCAGCGGGTATCCTCCTTTCGTCCAGGGGAATGCAGCACTGTTGCTCGACCGCGTCGCAAAGCGCTACGGCGCAAGGCCCAGTGATCTCCTCCGCATCGAGGAGGAGTGGTTGGCGTTCAGCCTTGATCTGTCGTGTGCGATGTGCGGCGTCGCTGCGGAGGCTGATGCCGCAGCGCGGATCAAGACCGTCTTCCCGGTCGTCGTCGTGGCGGGCGGGTAGAATCGGGCGATGAGCACGAACACCGTCGTCGCGAGCGTAATCGAGGTCCGGGATGCGGCCAGCGTGGCGCTGCGGGCGATAGCGACGGAAGCCAAGGCGGCGACATCAGCTCTGGACACGACCGGTGCCGCGGCGACGGCGGCAGCATCGGCTCTGGACACCACCGGTGCAGCGGCGACGGCCGCGGGAACGGCGGTCAGCGTGCCGCTGCGGGAGATCGCGACGGAGGCCAAGGCGACAACCTCGGCTTTGACCACGATCAGTGCCGCGGTGAAGGCAACGGGAACGGCGGCGACCGTGCCGCTGCGGGAGATCGCGACGGAGGCCAAGGCGACAACCTCGGCTTTGACTACGACCAGTGCCGCGGCGACGGCAACGGGAAGGGCGGCGACCTCGACGGCGGGCGCGCATGTGAAGCTTGCGGCCGGGATGTCGAAGTCCGGCGCGGCAAGTCGGGTGCTAAGCGTCCAGATGATCGACGTCGTTCAACAGCTGGCCGCCGGCCAGAACCCGCTGATGATCCTGGTCCAACAGGGCGGTCAGGTCGCCCAGCAGTTCTACATGATGGGGATCTCGCTGGCGCCGGTTGCGGCCGCACTCGGGGTAGTCGCCGTCGCTGCCGCGGCGGTCGGTGCGGCCTACATGGTGACCCGCAACCGGACGCTCGAACTGGAAGCCGCCACCAATGCGATGACGATCGCAGTCGGCGCTCTCGGTCGGGCTCATGCAGCGATGGCGACAAACCTCGTCGGAGTGGACGTGGCGCTGTCGAAGGCGCTGGGCACCTACGACGAGATCGGCGCGGCGCAGAAGGAGATGGATGCGGCGACGGTCAAGCTGGCCGACGCCGAGCGGAAGGCAGCCGATCAGATGCTGGTGGTTGCTGAGTCAACGCTGAAAGCGACCATTGGAACAGAGGATCGGATCGTCGCCACGGAGCGATTGCGGAGGGCTGAAGAGGCGCGATTTCAGATCCTGAAAGGCATCGACGCCCGGGAGACGGCGGCGATCCAGAAGTCAGAGATCCTCGCGATCTACCTGCGAGAAGAGGCAGAGAGTACCGCGACTCTGGCGGCTCGGGACAAGGCGCTTACGACCGCGAAGAAGGACGCAACATCCTCGATGCGGGGCGAGATCGACGCCGCGAAGGATCTCCGCGCCGCCCTGGACGCGCTGATGGCGCTGGAACTCGCCGAGTTCGACGCGCAGTTCCAGGCCGTTGGTTCGACGACGACAGATGCCCTGCGCCAAGCGTCGGAGGCAATCGCCTCGACGGTCGACACGTCGGTGAGCGCGCTGGACACGTTGAGGCTGGCGCAGATCGATCTTGACCTCGCGTTTGCAGCGACACCCGGGGTTGAGGCGTACCAGATCGCCCTCCAGGACCTGGCCGCGGCCGCGGCCTCGGTGGCGGACGAGATCGCGGCAGCTGAGATCGAGGCGGCCGCGGCGAGGTCGGAGGCCGCGGGAGCGGCGGGAGTCGCGGCCCTCGGCGGAGTGGTCACGGGAGACCTGACCTCGGCCGTGTCCGGCGGCCTGGCGATTGCCGGCCTCAGTGCTGGCCCGGGCGGAGTCGCCGTGGTCGAGGCCCTCGGAGTGGTGGAGGCCCTCGGTGAAGTTGGCGCCGGCAGAGCCTTGAACGACATCGGGACGAAGCTGGACAACATCGGTGCTGGCTTCGACGCCTTGCCGGAGCTGTTCGCCCGGCTGCCGACGATGCTGGTGAAGCACCTGCCCGAGATAGGTAGCGCCATCGCCAAGGCAAACCTGCGTTTGTTCTTCACGCTACCCTACGAGATTGCCGTCCACCTCGGTCGGGCTCTCGGGGAGTGGTGGGCAGACCTCGGGGGACTGGTCGGGATAGGGCACGCCGTGCGGGATGGTGTCGAGCAGTGGTTCAGCGACGCGTGGGCGCGAGTGTCGGCGTTCTTCGCCGACTTGTTCGCTGTTGACGGTAGCATGATCCGCGACGTCGGCGAAGCCCTGGGCGAGGCTGCTCGCGATGTCGGTAGCTTCGTCGTTCGCGGCGAGACCCACGACCGGACATCGCGGTCCTCGTCGCCGGCATCCGGGAGCTCGGCAAGAAGCAGCTTCGGCCGGGCGACGGCTGGCGGTGGTGGCGGTGGAAGTTCGATCACAATGAACTTCAACGCGGCAGCGTTCCATCCGGCGTTCGCGGTCGACATCGAGAAGTCGATTCGTCGGATCTACGGCGTGGCTGGTCTTCGCTCGTCACCGCTTTTCGGCGAATGACGGGGGCAATGCAATGGGAAACTCCGCGATCTACTGGTACCCGGATGGGGCCCGAGCGCCAGAGATCATCGATCTGGGTCGCAAGCTGTCCGATCTGGAACTGGGATCGCCGCGGTTCCGGAGCGATGTGACACCCGGCTGGGGCTCGCCGGTCGTCATCGACCAGGGTGGCTACCGGACGGTCCGGATCGTCCTCGAACGGATAGCCTCTGGCTTGGTAACGCGGCAGCTCCAGACGCTGTGCGACTCCCACCTGCGGGGAGGTGGGCTGTTCTCGTTCGGCCTCGACTCGGCGAAGGCTTGGGGCTCGTGGTGCAGGCTGGACCCGCAGCGCGGCGACACGGTCCTTACAACCTACGGGAATCGCTTCACGGCCTATGGGACGGCGACGCTCGAGGCCAACGACGAATTCACCGTCGAGTCGCCCAACCCCGAGTACAAGCGAGAACGGCTGTTGTACTCGTCGGCGACCGGCCCGAAGCTGACGATGGCGACGGCGATTGTTCAGGACTACGACCAGGAGCCCGTATTCGTCAGGTTCGCCGACTTCTATCCGGTGCTCCGGTTGGCTCCGGATGCGCCCGAGCCTATGACCCATGATCGGCGTTTGACCTGGACCCTGGACCTCGACTGCGAGGAGTGGCCGGGTGACCTCGCAGCGCTCGAACCGTTCGCTCAGCACCTTGGCAACCTGGCCGCAGCCGCGCAAACTGTCGGCGTTGTAACGCTCGATTCGGCGGTAGACAAGACCGTCAACACCGGCAAGACGGTTACCTACTCGCCACGAGTGACCCGCTGAAGGAGCACACATGGCATGGTCGTCTGCTTTCCTGACTCGGCTTCAGCAGCGGCATCAGCCGTGCTGGATGATTGAGGCGTTTGAATCGGCGCAAGGCCAGGCGCTGGGCGACCCGCTGATGGTCCTGACGTCGCACGAGGTCGGCGTCGGCGTCGTCTGCCTCGACCCGCAGGGGCTCGTGTTCGGGGCCCGGTCGGTCTTGCCGCAATCGTGGTCGTACCAGTCGGGTGCCTGGTCGTTCGTCGTCGCGTCGAATCTGGAGGCCATCCGGAACATCGTGCGGGGCATCCGCCGGGGCGTCTTCGTCGTGCTTCGAGCCGGTTTTATCGACTGGGCGATCAGCGAGTGGGAGGTAGTCGAGGTGGGGCAGGTCCGGCAGGTCCGGCGCGGGCCCTCGTCAATGCTGGCGGTCGAGGTCTGGGACCTAATCACGGCGCTCCGGAATCGGCTGTCCACGACTGTCACCGAAGTAAACTACGGGTTCAACGCCCGGAAGTCCACACCGATTGCGGTAACTGATTATGTCGTCGGCGCAGTGACGCTCGATGTGACCTCAACCACGGGCTGGGACCGAGACGACACGGAGCCGGGTGTGATCCGGATCGAGCCGTCGAGTGGAGACGAGCCCTTCTTCGTCTTCTGGACTGCCAAGACGGCAACTTCGTTCACGATCTCGGCGACGGCCGCGCTCGACTCCGTGCTTTCGGCAGCCGCCATCGGGTCGGCCGTCTACTCCGTCTCTTACTTCGGCTCGCTCCACCCGTGCCGGGCGGCCCTGAAGGCGCTGATCTCAACCGGGGTGGCGGGCGCAAACGGCACTAACGACACGCTGCCGGAGGATCACGGGTTTGCCGTGCCATTCGACTTCGTGTCCGATTCGTCCTTCCTGGCACTGGAGACGGCGATGGTCCCGGCAGCAGGTACCTGGCGATGGGAGGCGATCTGCGAGGACGAACTCGACGACGGTATCGGCTACTGGCAGGGCCTGCTGAACCCACTCGGGATCTGGCTCGGCATGGCGCAAGGGGAGATCGTACCTCGATGCGTCCAGGACACGAGGTCGCAATCGACGCTGATCCGGGATCTCAACATCACGATCACAGATGCTGACGTAGTCTTCGAGGAGATGGCCGTAGCGACCTGCGATTTTGCCGACCCCGATTCGGCGATGGAGTACCTCGCAAGCTCGATCTTCTGGTACGGCGGCACGACATCGACCGCTTCCACCTACATGTCTTCGATGCCCGTTGGCGAAGTGTATCCGACGAACATCGTTGAACTTGTCCTGGCGAACGAAGCGGCGGTTGCGGCAGAGGTTCAAAGCAGGATTTCGCCGTGGCTTCTTAACGTACCCGAGCGCTTGGAGCTGACCTTGGCCGGTAGTCACTGGGCTCGGCTGTGCCCAGGGGACCCGGTGAAACTGGAGCTTAATCGCCTGATTGTGGCCGGTGGGTTCAGCGGAACTGTCGATGGCTACAACGGGAGGTACGGGCTCATTATCAGCGTGCAACCGGACTTCCTGGCTGCCCGTGTCGCCGTAGTGGTGCTGGTCCTGCCGGTCGATGACGCTGATGCTTGGGGATCGTGAGGAGCGGAATGGGTAGGCGACGCGAACCGGGGCTGATCGTGGGACGATTGCGGAGCTACGTCCGACCGCTCCAGGGGGCGGCAATCTTCGTTCACTCTCGTCTGGATCGGCTTGTGGCGTATCGGGACGATGGAGACCTGGTTGATCTGGAGCGCTTCTGGCGGCTCGAACAGGGGGGTGTCGTCGGCGACGGCCCCCTGCACAACGGGACCCGGTTCGTGCGAACGCCGGGCCCCTATCAGACCAGTGCGAGCGCATCGGCACAAACTTCCGATGCGACCGTTACAACCTGCGGAACGGTGACGCTCACCGACGGCAAGGTCACGCTCGTGAGCGGCCGGGTCGTCGCCAGGAAGTCGGATGGAACCAAGGGGGCAGGGTACCTCCTCGAGGCGGCCTATCGGAGGGCTGGGGGGACCGTGACCTTGATCGGAGCCGTCCTGGCGGACGCAACGTTCGAGGACGATGCCACGTGGGATTGTACGTTCGATATCAGTGGGACAACGGTGCGAATTCGCGTGACCGGAGCGGCCGCGGAAACCATCGACTGGGTGAGCCGGCTGGCAACCTTGGCGGCTCCGTGATTTGACCCCGACGACTGGCGGTGGTATCTCTACCGAGAGGTCCGAAGACGCCATGGCCGACTCAACCACCTGGTCTGACGACCTTCGGCAGCTGATTGCCGCCATCGAGGCTGGCAATCGCGATGGGCGAGCCGAGGTCGTGGAACTCCGGCGAGCTGTGGAAGAGCTGACAGTGGCGATTAGGCAAATCGCCGACATCAACGAACTAAAAACAGAGGGAACACCATGATTTTCGAAGGCAGTGTTGGGAAGCTCGTTCAGCTCGTTTCTGGAGCGCTCGCCGTCGGTAAGGTTCAGGCCGACCTCTTCGATGCGTCGAAGAAGCGCCGGCTGTTCTCCGCGTACACTGCGGTCTCCGGCGTCGCACCGGGAACGGCGCTCGGCACCACGGCGGCCTTCGCGCTCGCGAATCCGTACGACTCCGGCGTGGACCTGGTCGTTCACGAAGGAAGTGTCGGTTACCTGAGCGGGACCCTGGGCGCCGGCTTCATCGCCTATGGCAGCTGCGGCTTCTCGCTGACTGCCGTTACGGGCACGGCAATCGTCGCACGCCCCGGCCTCGTCGGGGGCGGCCCGGGACGCGGCAAGGCGTTCACGACCGCGACGGTAGCGACGCCGGAGATCGTCCGGATCCTCGCGAACCTGCAAGCGTCGCTCGCGACCTCCGTGACCCCACCCTGGGCCATCACGGACAAGGTCGACGGTGCAATCGTCATTCCGCCTGGATGCGCGGTCGCGCTCGAAGGCGTCTCAGCGGCCGGGTCGACGCCGCTGGTCATCCTCGGAATGACCTGGGAAGAGATCGCCGCATGATCGTCCTGCTCGATCTACAGCATCGAGGTCGCCGGTCGAGGCCGGCGGACCTCGGTGCTGAGTTCGACGTCGACGGGGATGGCCGCGTTGAGAGCGACGAGCGCGAAGCCAACCTGACGCCGATCTACGCTCTGGCCTGTGCGGATGCGCTCGGCCTGGTAGGCGGGATCGAAGTGCTCCTGCTCGCGGCGGGCGAGTACGCCGAGCGCCAGGCCGTCGCTGTCGCCCTGGCCGCCAACCGTCCGAGCGAACGGATCGCCTACGTCGCGTGCCACCTCAATGCCGGGGGCGGCTCGTACGGGCTCGTGATTCACGACTCGCGCAGCTCCGGCGGGCGCCAGCTCGCAGAAGCCGTCGCGGTCGCGCTGAAGCTCCCCGAGTTGGACAAGGTCGTCGTCGGCACGACGGACGAATTCCCGCGCGCCGCCGGGACCATCGGGGGGGTCTTCTCGGGGCCGCCGAACATCAGTGGTGTGTGCTTCGAGCCCTTCTTCCTCGACCAGCCTCGGCACTCGTCGCGCGGGGCGGTCAAGCCGGCGGCACTGTCGGAGCCGGACGGGCTGCGCCGGGTGGGGGCTGCACTGGCGGTCGGTCTGTTGACCTGGGGTGGGAAATGAGCAAGCCATGGTGGAAGTCGAAGAAGTTCTGGGCGATGCTCCTCGGGATCACCGGAATCGTAGCGCCGGCAATCTCGACGAGCGGGCTCTCACTGCCGGTCGCACTCGGCGTTGTCGGCCCCGTTTGTGCCTACATCTTGGCGCAAGGCCGGGTGGACGAGGCTGCGGCCAGCCGTGGGGAATGACGCAGTCACCGAGGTCCTCCAGAGGCTGGAGGTCCTCAGCGCCAAGCTCGACGCCATCACCGTCGGCCTGAGTGATCTACGCGACGGCCAGACCCGGCGCGAGCTCGAACACGGCGCGCTTGCCCACCGGTTCGAAGAGCACGCCGGCGTGGACGACGAGCGGTTCGTTCACAACAACGATGCTCATCGAGACCACGACACGCGGATCCGCGACATCGAGTTGAGCCGCGCCAAACTCGCCGGCGTCGTCGCCGGGGTCACCGCGTTGGCTTCCGTGATCTCGGCCGCAGTGGGCTGGACGCTCGGCATGGTCGGATCGGGGTGAACCATCGACGAAGTCAATTGTGCCTTCCGGTCAGAATCGCGAGCGCTCCCGGCTGCGGGACGGCCGCGTTGCCCAGCGCTCGGATTCGCGCTGGTCGACCGCGCGCAGCCTGAGCCAACCCGGAATACATTGAGCCAATCAGCATGGTTTGCCGATCCGGCCCGCCCCCGCCGAGAACGACGGGGGGCGGATCATGGCGCCTTCCGCTCGGGCCCGAGGACCCACACGCGCCGAGCTCGCGCGCCCTTCTCCGGCGAGACGAATACCGTCTCGTCGGCGTAGGACCACACGAGGACCTGGGCGCGGTCATGGCGGACGCCGCCGAGATAGATCCCGGGGTGGCACTCGGTCGACTGGTCGACCGAGAGGGCGGTGGCTCGATACCAGCGCCCTGGAAGGTACTTGGCGTATCCAACGCTCAAACTGCTCGCCGTGCGGCTGCCGTAGACCCGCACGCGTCCGCGGACCGCGCGGACGACAAGCCTGGCCGATGCCAGGACCTCCGCGTCCGGCAGCGGGGGGACCGGCGCCGCCGGGTCGAGACACGTGCCGGTCAGGTCGGCGTCGGTCAGGTCGACGTCGGCCAGCCAGGTCAAGGCCAGCCGGGCGCCGGTCAGGTCGGCGCCGGTCATGCGGGCGCAGGTCAGCTTGGCGCCGGTCAGCTTGGCGCCGGTCAGGTCGGCGCAGGCGAGGTCGGCGTCGCTCAGGTCGGCGCCGCTCAGATCGGCGCCGCGCATGCCGGCGCCGCTCAGGTTGGCCCTGCGCATGCCGGCGCCTCGCATGTCGGCGCCGCGCATGTCGGTTCCGCGCATGTCGGCGCCGTCCAGGTCGGCGCCGCTCAGATCGGCGCCGCGCATGCCGGCGCCGCGCATGCCGGCGCCGGTCAGGTAGGCGCAGCGCATATTGGCGCCGCTCAGATCGGCGCCGATCAGGACGGCGCAGGTCAGGACGGCGCCGGTCAGGACGGCGCCGGTCAGGGTGGCGTAGCGCATATCGGCGCCGCGCAGGTTGGCGCAGCGCAGGTTGGCGCCGCTCAGGGTGGCGCCGCGCATGTCGGCGCCGGCGAGATCGGCGCCCTCCAGCGACCACCCCGGGTACGCGGGGCGGGGCTCCTCGGCGGCCCGGGCGGCCCTGCACACTGCGGAGTGGGCCTCTACTGCCGCGCGATGGGCAGGGGTCGTGGTCGGGGTCAT
>ERZ1292632.1279-Hain-H43-01um-R2-1279-length-25169-cov-8_pt1 | contig 25169 bp, 25 predicted proteins | sample MGYA00564407_ERZ1292632 | MGnify/ENA primary metagenome ERZ1292632 (study PRJEB36523, sample SAMEA6512637) | groundwater metagenome | collected 2019-01-08 | study: AquaDiva: Metagenomics assemblies of 32 groundwater samples | reverse complement strand
CCTATATTCGTTTTTATGCCGGAGTTTCTTTATATAGCAAAGAAGGTATTAACATTGGAGTATTTTGTATCAAAGACACAAAACCACGAAGTCTATCAACGGAAGAAGTGGCAATGTTGCTGGATTTTGCCTCGCGCGCAGAAGAAGAATTAAATAAAAAAACAAATTAAAAATACAGAATGAAAAAAGTGGCGATTTTTGACATAGACGGGACAATTTTTCGCTCCAGTCTTTTGATTGAGCTTCTGAATGTTCTTATTGAAAGAGGAAATATTGACGAATCGGCGCGCAAAGAATACGAAAAAGAATACAAACTTTGGCTTACGCGAAAAGGGGATTACAGCGCTTATATTACGGCTGTAGTAAAAACTTTTATGTACCACATAAAAGGTGTTCATTATACTGACTTTGCTGACGCATCAAAAATCGTAATAGAGCGCTACCAAAACCATACATATCGTTATACGCGCGATTTAGTTGCTGAACTAAAAAAGAAAAAATATTTTTTGCTTGCCATTACCCACTCGCCAAAAGGAATAGCCGAAAAATTTTGCAAAGGACTCGGTTTTGACAAGGTATACGGGAACCTTTTGGAAATTGGACCTAATGACAAATTTACCGGCAAAAAACTTGAAGAACATATTATTAGCAACAAAGCTAATATCGTCAAACGGGCAGTTGAGAAAGAAAACCTGACTCTTATTGGCTCAATTGGAGTAGGCGATACCGAAAGCGATATTCCGCTTTTTGAATCGGTAGAAACACCGATTTGTTTTAACCCAAACGCGAAATTATTTAAACACGCAAAACGCAATAAATGGAAAATCGTGGTGGAACGCAAGGATGTGATTTACGAGATTAGGTAGTTGATAAACAAAAATAGAAAGATATATCTAGTACCCGTTGTATAATGAGTCCAATGGAATCCGCTTTAATAATTGTGTTTGATTTAGACCAAACTCTTTCGGAGAGCAAGGTGCCACTTGACGGAGAAATGTCATCTCTTTTGAGTGAACTTTTGCGAATAAAAAAAGTTGCTGTTGTATCCGGTGCTTCATACGAGCAATTTGAAAAACAGTTTTTAAAACATCTTATATGCCCGCCGGAAATGCTCAAAAATCTTTATCTATTACCGACCAACGGGGCCAGCTTGTACGAATATAACGATAATTGGCGCCGGGTGTATCATCAAGAACTTACGGAAGACGAGAAAAAAACTATTTTTGATGCTTTTGAAAAATCCCTGGCCGAAGGCGGTTATCAAAAACCGGATAAAATATACGGCGTCTTGATTGAGGATAGAAGCGCGGAAGTGACATTTTCCGGGCTGGGAAGCGATGCCCCGCTTTTACTAAAAAAAGAATGGGATCCGGATTTCAAAAAGAGGGAGAAAATTGCGGAAATTTTGCGCCGTTATCTTCATTCGTTTTCCGTAAGCATCGGCGGGGCAACTTCTATAGATGTGACCAAAAAGGGAATTGACAAAGCTTATGGTCTTAAAAAAGTAATGGAATATCTTAATCTCAAACCGGAACAGATGTTATTTGTGGGGGACGCTCTATTTTCGGGCGGGAACGACGCTTCGGTTATTTCTCTGGGGATAAAAGTTGTATCGGTTTCCGACCCCGGTATAGGCGACACCAAGAGATTTATTCGCAAGTTGCTGGTAAATAAATAACAGTGAAGTACAATACTAATTATGTCTAAGAAGGATCCATTTACCGAGAAGCGTCCATGGGGAGAATTTCGTCAATTTGCAAGCGGGGAAGCGGTTACCGTGAAAATTATTACCGTAAAGCATGGCGAAAGTTTTAGTTTGCAGTATCACCAGAAACGAGAAGAATTTTGGAGAATTCTCAAAGGTATGCCTGAAGTGATTATAGGGGAAACATCAACTCATGCCCGCCCCGGCGATGAATTCACTGTGCCCGTAGCCGTTTCGCATCGCGTTTCTGCCTTAAATGATGATGTGGAATTTCTTGAAATAGCGCGCGGAGATTTCGACGAAAATGATATTGTTCGTATTGAAGATAAATATGGCCGATCTTAATCCCATTAGAAGTTCACCTGAAGTCAATATGTCCACTGTAGTAGGTAAGCGAAGCGCCCTGTGGCCTTGTTTAGGATTAAGAGATTTTTACGAAATTAACTTCTAACGGGATGAAAACAAAAAAAACTAAAGAAAAAAAGAAAAAACCACTTGTAAAAAAGGTTATAGCTAGCGCGCGGGTGAGTAAGAAGACAGTTAAGCGCAAGACCCCAGAAAAGCTATTTAAAAGAAAAAAAGCGGCACCTAGAGTATTTAAAAAATTTGAGGGTAATCCCATTATTAAACCAACACCGCATTTATTCTGGGAATCGGAGGCGGTTTTCAATCCTGCCGCGGTCGTACACGATGGACGCATACATCTTTTTTATCGCGCTCTCGGGCACGACGGCATATCGCGTTTCGGGTATGCTTCAAGTAAAGACGGTATCCATTTCGATCAAAGACTTCCTTATCCCGTCTATGTGACGGAAAATTTTGCGGAAGCGAAAGACCATCATCCTTATACTTCTCCCGCGCGGTTAACCTACGACACGGCCATGTACGTTTCAGGCGGTGGATGGGGAGGATGTGAAGACCCGCGGGCCGTCAAGATTGATGAGCGCGTATATTTAACATTCAATATGTTTAACGGATGGAACTCTATGCGCGTCGCTTTTACTTCAATTCTTGGAGAAGACATTTCGCGCGCAAATTGGGCCTGGAGCGACTTCGCCTATCTCTCGCGCCCCGGTGATAGACAGAAAAACTGGGTTCTTTTCCCAGAAAAAATTCACGGTAAATTCGCGGTCTTTCATAATTTGGACAAGGGAGATTCTTCCCGGGTTCATATTGCGTACATGGACAAGCTCGATATGTCTCAAGCGCCTTCCCAGCAAGACGCCCCGGACCCGCACACCTTACCGGACCATATAGTTGCCTGGCACAACCGAACGCGTAGCGCTGCCGCCCCGCCGATAAAAACCGAAGACGGCTGGCTTCTTTTTTATCACGCCATGGACAAGGACGACCCCAGTCGCTACAAGGTCGGAGCGCTTTTGCTTGACCTTGATGAACCGACAAAAATTCTTTATCGCTCATCCTATCCCGTGCTTGAACCCAACGAATGGTATGAAAACGACTGGAAGCCGGGAATCATATATGTTAGCGGGGCGGTCGTTAAAGACGGAACTCTTTTTCTTTATTACGGCGGTGGTGACAAGCATGTTGCCGTGGCCCAAGCGAATTTGCGGGAATTTATTCGTAAGTTAAAGAGTAACGAGCACGCCGTGTTTTCGGTGGATACCACGCCAATAGCCTAATTTTTATGCTCAACAGTTAAATTTCAAAGGCTTCAATATACCGTGTAATCAAAATATGAAATTGTTAAGAAAAGTTAAACCAATGGAGGTAAAGCGATGTTTTGTTATTTCAGACTATATAGCACATCAAAAATATTTTAAAAAGGGGGTTAAAACGACAAATGAATTGGAGTATTTTAAGCAATTAGTTAAAGTTAAAATGGTTATTATGAAATTGCCAGAGATGATGCTTGATATGATTATAAAAGGAATGGATGTAAAACGCTTTAAGGCATATAAAAAAATGCAGTGGTATATGGGAATTGTTAAGACAAACGAAGTTGGTGTTTGGAAGAAAGCAGGGGGACTGCGCCTTGCGTGGACTCGCGGTTCGCTTGAAGAAACAGGGCGTTTAGTTGCACGAGCGCTTCAAGAAAAATCAGGACAACTTTCCAGGCGTTCACGGATGGCAATACCAGGTATTTTGAAAAATTCTCTTTCCATAATTCAAAAAGAAAAATACTTGCTACCAATTATATTGACTGGTAGCACTAGGGCAAGAAAAGGCCTTAAAAAGATGAATGGAGATATTGACGATGGCTGTATGCGTTCTATTGCGCTTGCGGTAAGCGGTAAAAAAACAATAAAAGCATATATAGGAAAAAAATAAAATAATTTATGTACGTCGTAAAACGCTCTTCTCATAACCCGATTCTGGTTCCCTCTAATGAACATCATTGGGAAGGATTCGCGACATTCAACCCGTCTCCGGTTAAGCGTGGGCGTACCACGTATTTGCTTTACCGGGCAATGTCCCTTCACGATTCGCTGGTGAGTCCAAGCCAGAGGTCAATCATTGGAGTGGCGGAAAGTTTTGACGATAAACATTTCGAGAAACACGCGCCATTCATTGTGCCGGAAGAAGAATGGGAACGGTTTGGTTGTGAAGATCCACGCGTCACGCACTTTGAAGGTTTGTATTACACATTTTATACCGCTCTCTCAAAATATCCGTTTGAAGCGTCAGGCATTAAAGTGGCGATGGCGATTTCTGCCGATTTAAAGAAAGTGGAGGAGCGCCACTTGGTTACTCCTTTCAACGCCAAGGCCATGGCACTTTTCCCTGAGCGTATTGATGGCAAAGTAACGGCAATTCTTACCGCCCATACCGATATACCACCCGCCAAAATGGTAATAGTACAAACAGATAAAATCGAAAATCTTTGGTCAAATAGTACATGGGACGGTTTCGAATCACGACTCGACCAGTATGAGATTAATCCTAGGCGTTCCCAATATGACCATGTAGAAGTGGGAGCCCCGCCGATAAAAACAAAGTATGGATGGCTTCTTATTTATTCGCATATTCAGAATTATTTTTTCAATCCGACAAACGCCCCGCGAGTGTTTGGAATAGAAGCGCTTCTCTTGGATTTAAGCGACCCCCGAAAAATTATCGGACGAACGCGTGGCCCTATTCTCGTACCCCAAGAACCCTATGAGCTTACCGGATATGTCGGTAATGTAGTTTTCCCGTCAGGCACGCTTCTTGATGGCGATACACTCCAGATTTTCTATGGAGCGGCGGATACTACCGGCTGTCGCGCCAAAATGAGTCTTACTGATTTGATTTCAACCATAACTCCCCAAACCGCCCCCGATTGGCACCTCAAGAGGTTTACAGGGAATCCCATCATAACTCCGAATAAAGAACATGCCTGGGAAGACAAAGCGACATTAAACCCCGGAGCCATTCAATTAAATGGTACGACACACCTTTTTTACCGAGCTGTCTCTTCCGGCAACACATCAACTATCGGTTATGCTACAACCGAGGACGGAGTCACTATTAAAAAGAGACTTACTGAACCAATATATGTACCGCGCGAATCGTTTGAGATGAAAAAAATAGAAGGAAATAATTCCGGGTGTGAAGACCCGCGTATAACGAAAATCGATGACCGCATCTACATGTGTTACACGGCTTTTGATGGTATCGGGCCTCCTCGGGTCGCCGTAACATCAATTTTGGAAAAAGATTTCCAAAATTATAGCTTCAATTGGTCGCCGCCACAACTCATCACTCCCCGTGATGTTGACGATAAGGATGCTTGCATTCTCTCGGAGAAGATTGGACAAAAATATCTCATTCTTCACCGTATCGGCACGGACATTTGCTGTGATTATCTTGATTCACTTGATTTTACTAAAAATAAAGTCAATAGATGTATTCGAATATTAGGTCCGCGACCGCAGGCTTGGGATAGCGTAAAGGTTGGTATTACAGCACCGCCAATAAAAACAAAAAAAGGGTGGCTTCTTCTTTACCACGCTATTTCAAGAGTCCATCACACATATCGTATTGGAGCGGCACTCCTTGACCTTAAAGACCCGGCGGTGGTTCTGGCGCGGTCGTCGGACCCGATTTTTGAGCCGGAGGAAGAATACGAAAAAATTGGTTTGGTAAACAACGTTGTTTTTCCATGTGGCATAGTCTTGCGTGACGGACTTCTTTATGTCTACTATGGTGGAGCAGACCGCGTATGTGCCGTAGCCACAATGAAACTGGATATTCTTCTTTCGGCCTTAACAAGAGAACTAAAATAAATACAAAATTACTTAAAATTTAATCGCTTTTTAGGAACAATTAGATTTTAGTTTTTGCGTCTGTGGATAACTTCACAGGTATCCCTTGACAACATATGTAATATGCCATAGTGTTAATCGGCATCCCTTATGTTAACATATAGGTAGACATCACTAACTAGGGTAATAAATTACTTGACTTTTTAAGGGAGAAGTGCTATAGTTGAAAATATAGATTTTATGCAATCCGTGGTTGCACCTATGTTATCTAAGTATATAATATAGGTGTGTCTGCGGGTCGTCAGACCTATCTAGCGCATACATACGCTGGAGACAGGCACATTAAAGAACGTCGCTTATCGCGGCGTTTTTTAATACTTCATCATCATTAGAATGCTTTAATCCTTTTCCAGTAGATAGTTCTATTAATTTTATATCTCTATATTGTTTCGTAAACCACGCTGGAGCGACAGTTAAAAATTTTATAGCCCCATTACCCTCCTGACTTACTACAACTTTTACACGAAATTTTCTTACTATCGCAACAAATCCCCAACAACGAATTACGACATTCATAGGAGTCCATAACCCCCTACGATTAACTTTTTTATAGACTATTTCTTCATCATATTCTTGAAATGTTGTTGAAACGTCAAGGATATGTTTTGCTTTTTCAAGCATATCAAAACGAAGAATTTGGGCACGTTTATCTCTCATTTTCCCTGGAGAAGAATAAACTAAATGATTAAATCCCTCTGAGGTGAATAATACACTTTGTGCTAATGCAGGACATTCTGTGGACACAAAAGTTCCATATAGAGCCGAGGCTTCAGCCCTAATTTTATCGTAATCCCCAACACGCTCTTGTATCGTTTTTCTATCTGCCATATTGGGCAATTCTACACCCAATATGGGCTTATTTCAATTTACTTATGTTGTCATGGGATATATGTGGATAACTTTCTTGAACTAAATAATTAGAAGAGGGATAATGTGGTGGGTTCGAAAGTATGAAGGCCGTACCGTAAGGGAAAGCTTCCAGTGTTGCAAAATGTTGGTATGACTTTCGTGCCCACATCAAAAAATCCGCCTCGGCGGGTTTTTTGATTTAATCAGGAGCAAAAACGTTTTGGTATAATTGATATTAAGTATGAAAGAAAAAGTAACCGTTATGATAATGACAATGCTGGTGGTAATTTTATGGTTTGTGGGGTTTTTTATTTTTACTCATAAAAAAATCTCTAACATAAACATACAGCCGGTTGCTTGCACAATGGAGGCAAAGATGTGCCCTGACGGTAGTTACGTCGGTCGCACAGGTCCGAATTGTGAATTTGCAAAGTGCCCGGATAAGTAAGTTAACCCGAGTTCAATAAGCAATTGACAAACCAATGTTTATCGTGTAGCATAGCAGTATAACTTGATCTCATTGGTCCATGTTCGATTCTTATCCCTCGGGGGTATTCGGGACACTAAATTTTTATAGTCGTTTCACTTCTTAAAAATTTGCGACTGGCGAGACATACTAGTCGCCTTTTTACTCATAAATGACTAGAAGTTGTACGGGCTAAAAACCTGTTATTATTTGTGTGTATACAAAAAATTTAAGTAAAGAAAAAAGCAAATTTTCCCGTCCTTCTTTTAGAGGCGGTTCTTCTCGTTTTGGCGGTAATGGCAGTCGCGGAGGTAGGGGTAATTTTGGCGGACGGCAACGGGTACAACCAAAACGACCACAGCACGGTGAATATATCGATTTTTCACGATTCATAAATAAAGCCATAGTGTCTAACGACAAAACCGAACATTTTGTTCCCGAACATAATTTTGAAGATTTTGAAATTGAAAAAGAACTGAAAGAGGCGATTATATCTAAAGGATATAAACTGCCGACGCCGATTCAAGACCAATCTATTCCCCATATTTTGAAGGGGGGCGACATTGTGGGTATTGCCAACACCGGCACGGGTAAAACCGCGGCATTTCTAATTCCGCTTATCAATAAAGTTCGCCTTACCCCAAAAGAGCAAGTGATTATTCTGGTGCCAACGCGAGAACTTGCTATTCAAATAAACCAAGAATTAAAAGAATTTGTTCGCGGAATTAAGACCGGAATGAAAATCTTTTCCGTAGTTTGCGTTGGAGGAGCAAGTATCGGTAGGCAGATTTCCGAACTCCGTTATAAAAATAGCTTCATCATAGGGACGCCCGGGCGGGTAAAAGATTTAATAGAGCGTGGAATGATACGGCTTCCTGAATTTAGCACGATAGTACTGGACGAAGCGGATAGAATGCTCGATATGGGTTTCATTAATGATATTCGGTTCGTTATAAGCAGAATGCCAAAGGTGCGACACACACTTTTCTTTTCGGCCACACTTTCACCCACGATTGAAAAATTAATTCACGAGTTCCTAAAGATACCCATGCGAGTATCGGTGAAGACAAGAGATACGGCAAAAAATGTGGAGCAGGATATTATTAAGATAAAACCCGGAATTGAAAAGATTGAAATACTTCATGATCTTTTGATTAAGAAAGAATTTAACAAAGTGCTTATTTTCGGACGCACTAAGCACGGAGTGGAGAAACTTTCCAATACGCTTATTGAAAGGGGATTCAAGGCAGAGTCCATTCATGGCGACAAAAATCATGCATGGCGCCAGCGCTCACTCGCTTCGTTTAAGGAAAACAAAGTGCAGGTGCTTGTGGCGACGGATGTAGTGGCGCGCGGACTCGATATTCCCGATGTGAGCCATGTTATTAATTACGATATTCCGGCAACATATGACGATTATGTGCACCGCATTGGGAGAACCGGCCGAGTGGACAAAAAAGGTATTGCCTTGACATTCGTTAGTTAATATGATAAAAATGAGATTCATCGTTGATAATATTATGAAATCAAATATCAAAAACAAACCAAGCATAAAACCAATTTCAACTAGAACTTTTCAAAAAGAGGGCAAATGGATTGAAAAATTGACCGTAACGGAAGTCATTCTTTGTGTTTGCGGAAATAAATATATTAAAACTCGCGACAGGCAGACAGCCTGCCTCCGTTGCACTTACGATTCCAGGGTTCTAAAAAGGGGCTAAAAATAAAAGTAAAAATTTCTAATCCATACCAAGATGCCCTTGGTGTAGGCTGATTGACAAATAAGCTCATGCTTGACGACGACTGGAACGACAACAATCCCGCGCTCCGCTTCTGCAAGTAGCACTCTGGGATTTGGGGCACTGTGGTCTCTTTGACACTTTGCCTTTAGAGCCCCGCATATTTCATACATACGGGGCTTTTAATTTTTAATTTAAGTGTCTACATATCCCATGCTATCGCGTGGGATATGTAGACATGATTATTACTCTGCGGTCATAACCAGCAGGGGTTTATATTCATTAAAAATTGCCGTATGTTAAAATGAATCCGTGAAATACAAATTAATATTTATATTCGCTTTTGCAATTTTATTTTTTCCGGTTGAAACAGACGCGGCGATTCCAAAACTTTCGCAAGCGCCTAAGCTTGAAATATCTGGCTGGATTCCTTATTGGCGGAAAGCCACCGGAACGGCTGACGCATTACTTCACATAGACGCTTTTACGGAAATAAACCCATTTGGTTATACGGTGAAAAATGACGGTACTCTGGCTGATACGGCAAAAATGGACGAAGAACCGTGGACAACGCTTATTGCCGAAGCGAAAAAACGAAAAATTCGCGTTATTCCTACGGTCATGTGGAGTAATACTGAAGCAATTCATCGCGTGCTTTCTAATCAAAAGAAACGCATAGCGCTTGAAGACGAAATTACCGCTTTAGTAAAAGAAAAAGGGTTTGACGGTATTGATATTGATTTTGAGGGAAAAAAGGCGGAGACGAAAAATTATTTTTCAACTTTTTTAAAAGGGCTTTATCAGCGTATGGGAAAAAAGTGGGTTATGTGCACAATAGAAGCGCGCACGCCCCTTAATTCGCGCTACGATACCATTCCGGAAGATATAAAGTACGCGAACGATTTCACGGCAATAAATAAATATTGCGACCGTGTGCGCATTATGACCTATGACCAAGGTACTATTGATGTGAAATTAAATCGCGCTCGCATGGCGCCCTACATACCGGTTGCCGACCCGGCATGGGTGGAGAAAGTTATAACGCTTACAATGCAGACGATTCCGAAAAAGAAGCTTTCAATAGGCATTGCCACTTACGGTTATGAATATAGAGTGACAAAACTTTCCGAATATGGATACAGATATGACATGCAATGGGCGCTCAATCCGCGTTATGCGATAGATCTCGCATTATCACTAGGTATTACTCCTGCTCGTAACGGTTCTAATGAAATAGGGTTTATGTATAAACCTGCGGTTATTGCGTCGTCTGTGACCGGTCAAGAAACGGGAAGCAATAATGTTGTTCCAACTTCAACAACCGCTGAAAATCAACCATCCAAAGAAATTAGCAGTTCCGTGAACATTGTGTGGTGGAGCGACGCTAAAGCGATTAAAGATAAAGTTGATCTTGCCAAAAAATTAGGGGTGCGTGGTATTTCTATTTTTAAAATTGACGGGGGAGAAGATCCTCTAATGTGGGATGTGATAAAATAGAAAAATAATTTTTGCTATGTCATTACCTGAAATAGTTTTGCCTTTGCACATTTTTTTTCTGGCAATTTCTGTTGTGGGGATTTTTTTTGCGGATAGCTATGGGCTCGCGTGGTTTAAAGGAAAAATACCAATACTTGATATGGTAAAAATTAAGAAATACCACGATTTTGTGTTTGCCGGTCTAGGAGCTCTTATTCTTACGGGCTTCATCCTTTTTTGGCCCATGAGGGAATTTTTGTTAAACAACACATTATTTTATATAAAAATGTTTTTCATTCTCGCGCTGGTTGTAAACGGATTTTTTATAGGAAAACTAATGGTTGTAGCCACTACTCGCACATACGAAAGTCTTACTAATGAAGAAAAATTTCCTCTTTTTGTAAGCGGCGCCGTCTCAACAATCGGATGGATTAGCGCAACGGTTATTGCCATTGTTTTGTTTGATTAATTTCTTGAAACTATTCGTAGATTATTTTTGTTATAGACTGCATGAAAATCGGATTTATCGGGCAGGGTTGGATTGGGAAAAATTATGCAGACGACTTTGAAGCCCGCGGATATAATATAGTCCGTTACGCCCTAGAAGAAAAATATTCATCCAACAAAGAAAAAATTGCTGAATGCGAAATTGTTTTTATTGCTGTTCCGACACCGACTACCAAAAAAGGATTTGATGATTCTATCGCCAGATCCGTGATAAAATTTGTTGGAAAGGGTAATATTGCAGTTATTAAATCAACAATTATTCCCGGAACAACAGAATCAATTCAAAAGGAAAACCCCAGCATTTTTGTTTTTCACAGTCCAGAGTTTTTGGTTGAAAATACAGCTGCTTATAATGCTTCTCACCCCGATCGTAATATTGTAAGTATTCCCGTAGAAAACGATATTTATAGAACAAAAGCGCAAATAGTATTAGATGTTTTACCGGACGCTCCTTATTCGCGAATAATGCGCGCTCGGGATGCCGAATTCGTAAAATACGCGGGAAATTGTTTTCTTTTAACCAAAGTTATTTTTATGAACATGCTCTATGATTTAGTAAAATCAACAGGAGGAGATTGGAAAAGCATACGCGACGCGTTTGTGCATGACCCGAGAATCGGTCCTAGTCATACCGAGCCGACGCACAAAAACGGCCGTGGTGCGGGTGGGCATTGTTTTATTAAAGATTTTGAAGCGTTTAGGTCCATGTATGGTGAAAAAGTAAAAGATAAATTCGGCAAAGAAATACTAGCTTCAATGAAAGATAAAAATATAGAATTGCTTGTAAATTCCGGGAAAGATATAGATTTACTAGAAGGAATATATGGCGATATATCAAACTACAAACATTCGCGTTAGAATATATTAAACATGTCTTATATAGGAAATATTACAAAAGAAACAGTTCAAAATAATTATTTCAGAAAAGTTATTTTTACTGGCGCAAAAAGTCAGCTTGTGGTTATGGAGATTCCTGTTGGAGGGGAGATAGGAGAAGAAATGCACGAAAACGTGGAACAAACTTTGTTTTTTATAAAAGGGAAATGCAAAGCAGTTTTGGACGGAGAGGATAAATCCATCGCCGAAGGCGATGTGGTAGTGGTAACACCTGGAACCAAGCATAATTTTATAAACACTGGCAGTGAACCACTTAAAATATATACGGTATATGCCCCAGCAAACCATATTGATGGCAAAATACACAAAACAAAGAAAGACGCGGATAGCGATATTGCCGATGAAAATTTTGGGCACTCGCGCTAAATAATTACGGGGTTCTAATGACCACCAATTTCCATTATGTTATGCTTTTTGCATCATCATGAAAAGATTACTTTTTAGTATTTTTATTATCTTTCTTTTCTCATATACCCCCATGAGTGCCGCTACTTTAGGCGGAGATGTTCGCATTACCCCAGAAGGAAAAGTTTCTATTAAAAAAGCCAAAGTTTTCCAAGTATCCGGAGGAAATTTCTATACCCGTGTTTATTGGGACAATGTATTTCTTCGGGTTACGGTGGTTACCAACGAAAAAACAAAAATCACGAAAAATTACGGCGAGGGGGCTGTGGTAGGAGATATAAAAGAAGGCCACTTTCTTGATATTGAAGGGATGTTTCCTAATTCCTCGGACTCATTTATTATTACCGCTGTTTCAATCAAAGATACCTCTCTTGAGAAAGAAAAACTTACCACCAGTGGCACAGTACTGTCGGTAAAAGGGGAAACGGATGAATTTACCATGAAAACCGCCAAAGGAAACATTATTACTGTGACTACCGAGGGCGCAAACATAAAACGTGGAATAATTTCCATCAATACGGGAGAACTAAAGGTCGGCGAAAAAGTGACTAATGCCGAGGGGATTTATGATTATGCCAATGATATCCTCGCCTCCTCAAATGTGCAGATTTATCAGGACAAAAGCGTTTTTGCCCCGCATAATTTCAAGGGAAAAATTAAAAGTATTTCCGGAACAGTATTCCCGGTAACTATCGTTGTAGGGCTTACCAAAAAAGATTACATCGTAATTATTTCCGACAAAACAAAACTAATAAACACTAAGGGCGGTTCCATTATCCTCTCCAGATTTTTGATTGGAGATACGGTTCGTTTTTATGGCGCGGTGCGCGAAGACGATTTGTCTGTTGTAGATAATGTAGAAATCCTTCGCAATCTTAGTCTTTAGTTAAAAAATATAAAAACCCCGTTTTGCCTGCTGGCGGAACGGGGTTTTTACTGTATTACTGAATTCCTAACCCTAGAGACAAACAGACGCAGAGCCGGCTGTAGAACTCGCGGCTTTACCCGTTGAATCTACACACCACGACACACCAGTTGCTCTTAGTGGTACGGAAACCGCCCAAGCAGTTGAGGTGTTATAGCATGTTGCGACTGCCGCGGCTCCAGATGCTGTTTTCGCGGCGTTTATTTGGCTGGTAATATTTGTATCAGCAAAGACGCTTCCTGCAACAGAGCAGCTATTATCACTAACTGCACCATAACTTTGACCATTGTTATCAAAGTACATAGCGGCTTGCGAACGAATACCACTTAAATTCGCTTTTATTGCCGCATCATTTCCTTTATCGCGCGCCTGATTTACAGAAGACACTACGATTGAAGAAAGAATGCCGATGATTGCGATAACGACCAATAATTCTATTAACGTAAACCCTTTATTTTTATTCATAAACAATTTTAACTGCTGATAATTAACTGCTAATAATTGTCATGATTATACAGCATAACCTAAATTTATGCATCCACAGGCCTCTTTACTGTGGCGTAATTTGGTATACTTTACTAGTAACAAAGAACAAAAATTTATACATGTTGAAAAAGACACCATTTATAGCCATATTTATAGCCATATTCTCTCTTTTTTTAGGCATTATGCCAGTTTTTGCCCAAGAGAAAGTAGAAAATGCCGGTTTTGTGCCCGGCAATATTTGGTACTCAAAAGATCCGTTTTTTGCCGGAGATATCGTGTTTATACACACCATTGTATTTAACAGCAGTATGGATGTTTTTTCCGGAACGGTTGAATTTTATGACTCCGATAGATTATTGGGAGAAGTTCCATTTAGCGTGGGGGCAAACGGGGGATTTAAAGATATTTCTATTGAATGGAAAGTGGTTGAGGGGTATCACAAAATTTTTGCGTTAATTAAAACTCCCAAAATGATTCGTCTGGGAACGAGTGCTTCCATAACTCTTGGTAATGAAAAAAGCGATGAAAGCGAAAAATTTGTGCGTTCACTTGAAAAACCGGAAAGCGCCACAACTACCGTCAAAAACTTTTTTGATGAAAAAGAAAAATTTGCCAAGGAATATGCGGAGAAAAACCTACCCGCGCCAATTTATAAGTCCGTTGATACAGTAAGTACGACACTGGAGGGCGCGCGAAGCACTGTTAAAGACTGGGCCGACCAAAAAGGGACAGAACTTAACGAAAAAATTTTAAATATAAAAAAAGAAGAATCCAAATACAAAGCATTAAATAAAAAAGAAGAAAAAAGCGCTCTGCAAATAACCCAAAAACCATTGGCGTATGTGTACGCTTTCCTAGTGAATGCCATAGCGTATATATTCGGTAGCAAATTATTTTTTTACGGAGGGCTCATGGCTTTATTATTTTTTATAATCCGTTTCGTAAAAAGAACATTTTTCTTTTAAAATTAAAGAGCGAATAACATGAGCGACTATAATTTTAAAACCCAGCCCTAATTTTGCCACCGATATATACGCGCAGTGCGCCTGCCGAATAGGCAGATACCTTAACGGGCGAAGCGCTGCGCCCCGAAAGGGATGTGGCTATCTGTCACTCGCGATTAGTGGAATATATCAGATGCAAAATTAGAGCTGGGTGGTGATTTTTATAATCATTATTTTTCTTAAAAATAAATTATGAAATTTGAAATTAAGAAAAAATTAGACGGCAGGCTTGCGCGAGCGGGGGTGATAACGACCCCACATGGCAATATAGAAACCCCCGCTTTTGTGGTAGTTGGGACAAAAGCAACAGTGAAGGCGCTAACGCCGGAACAAGCGAAAGATTTAGGCGCAGAAGCGGTGCTGGCGAACACTTATCATTTGTATTTAGAACCAGGTTCGGAATTAGTGAAAAAGTCTGGAGGTTTGGGAAAATTCATGAATTGGCAAGGGCCGACATTTACCGATTCGGGCGGTTTTCAAGTTTTTTCTCTTGGCGCGGCGTTAGGTAAAAGTGTTGGGAAAATAGCAACAGGAAAAGATATCGCTAATTACAAAGACGGCGAAGAAGTTGACGACGAAACTAAAAAACCGAAATTAGTAAAAATTGATGAAAATGGCGTAACATTCAGGTCGTTTCGCGATGGGTCGGAACACCGTTTTACCCCCGAGCGTTCAATGGAAATTCAGAATGATCTCGGCGCGGATATAATTTTTGCTTTTGACGAATGTACATCGCCCTTGGTACCGCTAAAATATCAAAGGGAGGCGATGGAAAGAACCCATCGTTGGGCCATTCGTTCGCTTGACCATCACAATAAACTACAAGCGGAGATTTCCAATAAATCCGGAGATGAACATAACTCCCAAGCGCTATTCGGGATAATTCAGGGTGGTCGGTTTGAAGATTTAAGAAAAGAAAGCGCGAAGTTTATAGGCGCAATGGATTTTGATGGTTTCGGAATTGGCGGTTCTTTTACCAAAGAAGACATGGGAACAGCAGTGCGTTGGGTCAACGAGATTTTGCCGGAAAACAAACCTCGGCACTTACTCGGTATTGGGGAACCCATAGATTTATTTCTTGGAATAGAAAATGGCTGTGATATTTTTGATTGCGTTGCGCCGACTCGTCTAGGGAGAGGCGGGACTTTATATACGAAGAATGGAAAAATGATTGTTTTAAACTCCCAATACAGAAACGATACCCTGCCGATTGGGGAAGATTGCGAATGTTACACCTGTAAAAATTTCAGCCGCGCGTATTTAGGACATCTTTTTAGGGCAAATGAAATGTTGGCGGGGACACTCGCATCAATTCATAATTTGTATTTTATGGTTAATTTGGTTAAAAAAATCCGCCAATCAATTTTGGACGGCGATTTTTATGAATTTAAAGAAAAATTTCTATTTAGGTATTATTCAAAATAAAATTTGACGAAATTAATTATAACTGTTATTGTTTTTATAGGTTCGTTTTAAATTTTAGTTAAACTTAACCAACGGGGGTGATATATGAAGACCAGGACTAGAATAGTTCATATCAAATGTCATTTACCCGAAGGTTCACGCATAATACGGGTTGTGGCTAATAATAATCAGATTAAAGATTTACTCAAAGAAGATTCGTCTCTTTGGCCTATTCTTGATTTGAGGTTGAAAGAAAAACTCGGACGTGGTGGCGAATTTACAATCTTGTTCGGAAAAATCATTTTCGGCTTACCAAACGAGAAAGTTTTTACAGAACAAATTTTAGAAGTTGATCTTTCTGATGTTTCCGAAATACCAGATGTTTCGTTTGAAGTTCTGCCTAGCGCGAACGATTACTGAAGCTCTTATGTTATGCGTTACACAAGAGCTTCTTTTATTTTATATATGAATAAATTTAAATTAAGAACAGGTTTCAATCCCGCAGGTGACCAACCCAAGGCCATTGCCTCGCTCGTGGGCGGGCTCAAAAAGGGAATGAAGAAACAGACCCTTTTGGGGGTGACTGGTTCCGGTAAAACTTTCACCATCGCCAATGTCATTGAAGCTGTACAGAAACCGACACTTGTCATTGCCCACAATAAAACGCTCGCCGCCCAGCTCGCCCAAGAATATCGGGAGTTTTTCCCAGATAATGCTGTTCATTATTTCGTTTCCTATTACGATTTTTATCAGCCGGAAGCGTATATGCCTATAACTGATACTTATATTGAGAAAGACGCGCAGATAAATGAAGAAATTGACCGCCTTCGCCACGCTTCAACCCAGGCGCTCCTCACGCGCCGAGATGTCATTATTGTTGCGTCAGTATCGTGCATTTATGGGTTGGGGTCCCCGGAAGAGTATAAAAAAGAAAATATGAAAATTTCTGTCGGAGATAGATTTTCCAAAATAGATTTCATGCGCCACTTAGTGGCAATTCATTTTAACCGCACGACTGCCGACATAACACCGGGAACATTTCGTTCAATAGGCGATCGCGTAGAAATTATGCCGATTTCCGAAAAATTTATTTGGAATGTGGAATTTAAGGGCGACGAAATAAATTCAATTATCAAAGTTGATTCGGTGTCGCAGAGAATTATCAGTAAAGATGTGAAAAATTTTTTTCTTTTTCCGGCAAAGCATTTTATTACGGAAAAGGGCGCGCGCACGAGAGCTATTAAAGATATTGAAAAAGAATTGAAAGAGCACTTAAGAAAACTGGAAAAGGAGGGGAAATTACTTGAAGTCGAAAGGTTGCGCCGTCGTACAAAATACGATTTGGCCATAATTCGCGAAGTCGGGTATTGCTCGGGTATTGAAAATTACTCAAGACATCTTGCTGGCAAAAAACCCGGCGAACCGCCCGAAACTCTTCTTTCATATTTCCCACACAAAAAAGACGGTTCTGCTGACTTTCTTTTGGTTATAGACGAATCCCATGTCACTTTACCGCAGTTAAACGGCATGTATAATGGCGACGCTTCGCGTAAAAAAACCCTTGTTGAATTTGGTTTTAGACTGCCTTCAGCTATGGATAATCGCCCGCTTAAATATGCCGAGTTTGAAAAACGAGTCGGACAAACAATTTATACTTCCGCTACGCCGAGTGAAACAGAACTTACCGCAAGCGCGCAGGTTGTTGAGCAAATAATTCGTCCAACCGGACTTGTTGATCCGCAAGTTGCCGTACGCCCGATTCTTCCCAAAAGTGGGTACAAGGGGCAAATTCATGATTTTATAAAAGAAGCCAAAGAGGAAATTAAAAAAGGCGGGCGAGTTTTGGCTACGACGCTTACCAAAAAAATGGCCGAAGATTTGAGTTTGTATCTTAAGGACGAGGGAATTAAATCGGAATATTTGCACAGCGATATTAAAACGATTGAAAGAATACAAATCCTGACCTCTTTTAGAAAAGGGGAGTTTGATTGTCTTGTGGGCGTAAATCTTTTGCGCGAAGGTTTAGATTTACCAGAAGTTTCTTTTATCGGTATTTTAGATGCTGATAAAGAAGGATTTTTGCGAAGCGAAGTATCTCTTATACAAACAATAGGGCGTGCGGCGCGCAACAGTGCAGGGCGGGTGATTTTATATGCTGACAAACTGACAGGTTCAATTGAACGAGCCCTTAAAGAAACAAATCGCAGGCGAGCGATTCAGGTTGAATATAATAAAAAACATCACATAACTCCCATAACTATCAAAAAGAAAATCCACGACATTATGGAGCATTTGGAAACCGAACACAAAAAAGCGGTAGGGGTTATGCTTTCCATTGATCGGGCTTTGTTTGAAAAAAATCCCCAAAAACTTATAAAAGAAAAAGAACGTCAAATGGAAGACGCGGTTAAAGTTTTAGATTTTGAAACCGCGGCAATTTTGCGTGATGAGATTAAGTTATTAAAAGAGAAAATTAAAACAATATAATTTTTTAAATAGGATTATTTTAATAATAAATATTAAAAATAAGATTATATTAATATATTTATACCCCAGCACGTAAAAAACCCTATAGGGTTTTTTACGTGCTGGGTTGTGTATCATTTCGCAGAGTTAAATTTGGGCGAGATACGCCGAGATTGACAAAAACCAATGGTTAAAGTATAAATACTCTAGTTAAACTTTGTTTTTTTAAATAAACATCCCAATAGAAGGTTTGTATGAGTAAAACTATATGTATACATGTTCTTGATGCCGGTTTTCCAGTTTGCCATTTTTCAGATAGTCGTCCCGCAGATTGGCCGGAAGGTCATAGGTGGGTTTCAGTAACAGACGAAGAGACGAACTCTTCGGCTACCTGCGAAACATGCAAAGAAGGAACGAAAACCATAATTGGAATCAGACTTCAAGGAAAAATGCAATTTGCCTGAAATCGGGGCTTTTGACATAAAGCCAGAACCCGCGCTAATTTAAGACGCGGGTTTTTATTTTTTACAAATAATGCTACAGTAAATTTATCATACCCCCCGTAAGAGTTTCTTGGGGGAATTTTCCCGTGATAAGGGTAGATATATAAAATTAAAAATGAAAAAAGAAGAACAAGAAAAAATAATAGTAAAAGGAGCGCGTACCCACAATCTAAAAAACATAACAGTAGAGATGCCACGCAATAAAATAGTGGTGTTTACAGGACTTTCCGGGTCGGGAAAAAGCTCGCTTGCTTTCGATACCATTTTTGCTGAAGGTCAGCGCCGTTACGTTGAATCGCTTTCCGCTTACGCCAGGCAGTTTTTGAATCAGATGCAGAAGCCGGATGTGGACGAAATTATAGGGCTCTCGCCCGCAATTTCCATTGACCAAAAATCGGCCGGAAGAAATCCGCGCTCTACAGTGGCGACTATTACGGAAATTTACGATTATTTGCGCGTGCTATACGCCCGCGTGGGGAAGCCACACTGTCTCATTTGCGGAGAACGCATAAAACGGCTTTCCAATGAAGAGATTTTGAATTTTGTTTTGGAAAAAGTAAAAGCGGCCAGCAAAAACCAATCACCAAGAAATGTTTTAGCTAAACCAACTTTTTCAAAGTTGGTCGCTCGAACGAATTTGCATGGCAAATCCGTTTTAGAGGGAGTTAAATATTTGACTGAAAAAATACAGATATTTGCGCCTACTGTTCGCGGAAGAAAAGGGGAATATTACCAGCTTCTTTATGACATGTTGAGTAAAGGATTTACCAAAGCTCGCGTTGACGGCAAAATGAAAAATTTGAGGGAACAAATTGTTCTTGAAAAACACAAAAAACACGAAATTCATTTTTTGGTAGATGAAATTGGAATTGACCAATTGAGTAAAGGAAGTAGTGGAATAATACGCCTTTCAGAAGCGCTTGAAAAAGCCCTTCATGAAGCCGAAGGATTGGTGCTGGTAAATGTGTTAGGGGAAGAAACACTAATGTCGTCTAAATTTTCTTGCCCTAACGACGGATTTTCTTATCCTGAAATAGAACCGCGTCTTTTTTCTTTCAATTCTCCCTATGGCGCCTGTGAGGCGTGTCATGGGCTTGGCACAAAATATTTTATGGCGCTTGATCCGTGCGAAGTGTGTGATGGCAAACGATTGCGTAAAGAAGCTCTCCATGTATATTTGGAAGAAAAATCAAAATTAAACATCGTTGGTTTAACAGCTCTCTCAATTAGCGATGTAAAAAAATTTTTTAGTGAAATAAAATTAACAGCCCAAGAGCGCGAAATTTCTTCGGTAGTAATCCGGGAAATTGAATCACGGTTGGAATTTCTTTTAAATGTTGGGCTTGATTATTTATCGCTTGATCGGCGCGCTAATACACTTTCCGGCGGAGAAGCCCAAAGAATTCGTTTGGCTTCACAATTGGGCTCGCGCTTAGTGGGGGCGCTCTATGTGCTTGATGAACCGACCATCGGGCTTCATCAGCGCGATAATGAACGCCTCATTAAAACACTCGCGGAACTTCGCGATATTGGTAACACTATTATTATCGTTGAACATGACGAAGATACGATTTATGCTTCGGATTACATAGTAGATATCGGTCCTGGCGCGGGCATACACGGCGGGAATATCGTGGTGGCTGATGATTTGGAAAAACTTTTGACGGCGCGGACTAATCCCTCAAAATCTGTCACGCTTGAGTATTTGCGCGGTGACAAGAAAATTGAGATTCCCAAAAAACGGAGAAGTTATGACATGGGGACGCTTAGAGTGCGCGGTGGAAAAATATTCAATATAAAGAATATGAGCGTGGATATTCCGCTCGGGCGTTTTATGGCTATTACCGGCGTGTCCGGTTCCGGTAAATCGTCTTTAATGTACGAGATTTTATATAAAAATCTTCAAGGTCGATTTGAACGCCGTTATCGCACAGCCAAACTTTTCAATTGCGATTCTTTTACCGGGACAGAATATCTTTCTAGAGCTATTCTTATAAACCAATCGCCCATAGGGCGTACCCCGCGTTCAAATCCGGCTACTTATACCGGCGCGTTTACTTTTATTAGAGACCTTTTCGCTGAATCGGAAGAATCTCGCCTTAGGGGTTGGAAAGCCAATAGATTTTCATTCAATGTCAAAGGTGGACGCTGTGAAGCATGCCAGGGAAACGGTGAAATTGCCGTAGAAATGCATTTTTTGCCGACAGTTTATGTTGTTTGCGATGTTTGTCAGGGGAAACGTTTTATGAAAGAAACACTCGAAGTTAAATACAAAAACCTGCCTGCCGGCAGGCAGGGAAAAAATATCCACGATGTTTTGCGCATGACAGTGGAAGAAGCGGAAAATTTTTTTCAAGACATCCCTCAGATTTATGACAGATTAAGCACGCTCATGGATGTGGGACTTGGCTATCTTGAACTCGGACAATCTGCAACAACACTGTCTGGCGGAGAAGCTCAGCGCGTGAAAATTTCTTCGGAACTTTACCGTCCTCATTTAGAAAAAACTATTTATCTTTTGGATGAGCCGACCATAGGGCTTCATTATGAAGATGTAAAAAAATTGATAGATATTTTACAAAAACTTGTTGATAAAGGGAATACAGTGATGCTCATTGAACATAATATGGATATTTTGAAATCGGTGGATTATATTATTGACATCGGGCCGGAGGGAGGAGAAGGCGGGGGTAAAATTATTGCGCGAGGCACACCGGAAGAAATCGCCGGAAGCGCGCAATCTTACACGGGAAAATATTTAAAGAGAGTGCTTAGGAAATGAAATAAAAAAAGTCCGCCGTAACGGACTTTCAGTAAATACTTACTACTTATTTTTTTTCTTCTTTTTTCTTAATTTTAAACGCTCCTCTCTTTTTTCTTTGATTTTTCTTTCAACACGTACAGTTTCGAATCGTACGCTGTGACCATTAACCTTGAAAGAAATAGTCCTCTCCCCCTTCTGAATCTCATGGAGGATAGCTTTTTCCGTTAAGGTTTTTGAGCCAAGTGGTGTACACCCGCTTTTTGTTACACGAAAAGCGGATACTTCCCACTCATTACCGCTTCTATGTTCAAGAATTTCTGTGATATCGCCCACGGTTCGGTAATAAGGATTAGACGACAGTTTTTTGGTCATTTAATTAATCTCCGTTTTGTAAAATGGTTTGTTTGAAGGACAAAGTGTTCTTTTGCAACAATCTGTGGAGTATTATACTATGAAGTCTATGAAATATCAAGCCCTAAAGAAATTAAAATTACCCGACACACCCGGGGTTTATTTTTTTATAAAAAAAACTCCCGCGGAGGAAATTCTCTATATAGGCAAAGCCGCTTCACTTAAAGACCGGGTCAAGAGCTATTTTGGTGATGATATTTTGCGTACCCGCGGGCTTCATATTGCTAATATGGTTACACTTGCCCAAACTGTGCGTTTTATGAAAACCGATTCTGTCTTGGAAGCCCTTCTTCTTGAAAACCAGTTGATTAAAAAATGGAAACCAAAATACAACACTAAGGAAAAAGACGACAAGAGTTTTAATTATGTCGTTATCACTAAAGAAAAATTTCCGCGCGTGCTAATTGCACGCGGTAAGAATTTGGGCAACAAATTAAAAATTAAAAATTTTAAATTGAAAATTATTTTTGGCCCCTTTCCCCACGGGGCTCTCTTGCGTGACGCGATGAAAATAATTAGAAAGATTTTTCCATATAGAGATAATTGTTTACCTGCACCCCAAGGCCCGACCTCGAGAACCCAGGATTCGCCCCCAAGTAGGGGAAGAGCGTGTTTTAACAGGCAAATTGGTCTTTGTCCGGGAATTTGCACTGGAGAAATATCGGGTAGGGAATACGGTAAAATAATCAAAAATCTAAAATTATTTTTTGAAGGGAGAAAAAAAGAAATTGTTGATTCTTTAGAAAAAGAAATGAAATTTTACGCCAAAGAGATGCAGTTTGAAAAAGCGGATATAATAAAAAAAAGAATTTTTGCCCTTAAACATATAAAGGATATTGCTCTCGTAAAAAATAATTTTAAAGAATCTTTAACGGACAATATTTTTAGAATTGAAGCTTATGATGTGGCGCATTTGTCTGGGAAAAACAGTGTGGCTGTGATGACTGTGGTTGAAAATGGGGAAGTAAATAAAAATGAGTATAGAAAATTTAAACTAAGAACAATTCTTGAGTCCGACGACTTGGCTTCACTTGAAGAAGTTTTAAAACGCAGAATTAATCATAGAGAATGGCGAATGCCCGACATTGTAGTGGTTGATGGCGGGGCTAATCAAAAAAGACGAGCTGAAAAAGTTTTGGAAGAAGCTAGTATCTCCGTGCCTACTCTGGCGGTAGTCAAAAATGAATTTCATAAACCGCGAGGTATTTTAGGTGAAGTCAAACTTGCACGGCAATACGAAAAAGAAATATTGCTCGCCAACAGCGAGGCGCATAGGTTCGCCATTAAATATCACAGAAAACTTCGCGATAAAATTATAATTAAATAATTAAAAAGAAGTTCCTTATTCTAATGTTCTTAAGAACATTAGAATAAGGAACGGACAGAGAAATTTCAAAAAATAACCACCTTTATTTTGGTGGTTATTAATCTTTCCTCTTATTTTTTAGAGTAATTTTATGTCTTCCGGAGAAATTACGTTTTCCAGAGTAATTATACGAGTTGAGCCTTCGGTGTTTTTGTTATCCTCATCTGTTTCTTGGGGATATATGACCGGTGTGGTTGAAGGGCGAATCCGGCTTGAGTCGCTTGTTCCAAAACAGGCGCCATCGCAGGGTTGTTTCCTTTTCATAATTTCTAAAGTTTCATTAATTATAGGCATTATATTTCTCCAGTTGTTCATCTAATTTTATACTACCAAAATTGAGTCAAAATTCCAATGACTTGATATAATATGTACATGTCAAAAATTCGAATTGGTGTAATAAGGGGTGGAAAAAGCGACGAATTTGAAATTTCCATCAAAACTGGCGGTAATATTCTAAAAAATTTGCCGGCGGATAAATATAAAGGGGTGGACATTTTAATTACAAGGGACGGGGAGTGGCATTTGGGCGGAGTTCCCAAAGATCCTAGGGAAATAGCGCTTCATATTGATGTGGCGTTTAATACTTTGCATGGAGAGCATGGCGAGGACGGCAAAGTTTCGCAAATTTTGGAAGAAATGAAAATTCCATATACGGGATCGGAAGCGGTGCCAAGTTCTATTGCGTTGAATAAACCGCTTACTAAAGAAGCATTGCGTCGGGCGGGGATAAAAGTTCCTCCAGGTATGTTAATTGAAGATTACAGAGATGAAGTGGGTGGAGGCAGTCGTGCGGACAAAATACATGAGTTGGCGCTTAAAATTTTTCGTTCAATTCCGCCCCCGTGGGTATTGAAACCTGCGCGCGGTGGTTCATCGATAAACACATTTGTGGCTAAAAGTTTTGAGGAATTACAAAAAGTTCTTGATAATCTTTTTGATTACGGGGGTGATCTTGTAGTTGAACAATATTTGCGCGGGAAAGAAGTAAGTTCTGGCGTAATTGAAAATTTCAGACACGAACGACATTATCCGCTTATGCCGGTTGAAGTGAAGAAAAAAGGCGACCTATTTAATTTTGAAGAAAAACAACAACCAGAACTTATTTGCCCCAGCACCCTTTCGCGCGCCGAGAAAGACGCTGTTATGGATACAGCAATCAAAGCACATAAGGTGCTCGGTCTTCGCGATTATTCCGTGTCCGATTTTATTGTTTTACCCAAAAGTATTTATTTGCTTGAAGTAAATAATAATCCTAAATGTGCCGAATGTTCCATAATGGCGGAAAGCTTAAAGGCGGTCGGATCTAACATAGGAGATCTTGCCGATCATCTGATTACGCTTGCGCTTGAGAGAAAATAGGGTAGTATAATAAAATCTTGGAAAAGCAGAAGCGCTATTGAAAAGTTAATAAAACATTTTAAAAAATAAATTCGAGAATTCCCGAAAACAAAGGTGGGCCTTTAGCTCATCTGGTAGAGCGCCTCATTTGCAATGAGGAGGTAAGCGGTTCGAGTCCGCTAAGGTCCAC
>ERZ1292632.755-Hain-H43-01um-R2-755-length-35515-cov-8_pt2 | contig 25170 bp, 36 predicted proteins | sample MGYA00564407_ERZ1292632 | MGnify/ENA primary metagenome ERZ1292632 (study PRJEB36523, sample SAMEA6512637) | groundwater metagenome | collected 2019-01-08 | study: AquaDiva: Metagenomics assemblies of 32 groundwater samples | reverse complement strand
CCGGGGAGCCGCCAGCGCGACGGGCGACCGGGGAGCCGCCAGCGCGACGGGCTACAAGGGAGCCGCCAGCGCGACGGGCGACCGGGGAGCCGCCAGCGCGACGGGCGACCGGGGAGCCGCCAGCGCGACGGGCTACCAGGGAGCCGCCAGCGCGACGGGCTACAAGGGAGCCGCCAGCGCCACGGGCAACCAGGGAGCCGCCAGCGCGACGGGCAACCAGGGAGCCGCCAGCGCGACGGGCGACCAGGGCTCAGCCGTAGCACTTGGCATTGATGCCAAGGCCAAAGCGGAGAAGGGAGGCTGGATCACGGTCGCGGAGTGGGCCGAGATCAAGGGCGAGTGGAACCGGATCGACGTTCAGACCACGAAGGTGGACGGTGAGAAAATCAAGGCCGACACATTCTACGCTCTCAAGGGCGGCAAGTTCGTTGAGCCGGAGGAATCCTAATGAGTGACTATCTTGAGTGCCAGGAATGCGGGTCTGATCTATTCAGGTCAGAGTGGGACCATGTTGAATGCGAGAATGGTCATGAGTGCACGTGTCACATGCCGCCGAAGGGATGTAAGTCATCCGCAGCAGTCAAGGCGGTAGTGACGGCGGCTATGGAGCACGAGGGAACGTGTGACGGGTCTTGTACGGGGACTAGATTTCAAGCGGCCCTCGTCCATCTCGCCTCCATCCGGAGAGGGGAATGACCATGCCTGGGGAGAGCGAATGAAGACACGCGCGAAAAACGGTAGCATCCCCCGATATTTCGACAAGGGGTATAAAACCAGCTACCAAAAAATGAGGGATGAGCTGGTTGAGAAGCGTGAATTGTGCGAAAGCCAAAAGCGCGACGGGCTGAAGCTGATTGAGGAGTTAGCGGCGGTCAAGGATGCTCTGCGGATCGAGCAGCAGGATCGGGCGCTGCTCATTCGATGGCAAAACGCCTTGCTCGATCGCATCCGCGTAGCCTTGCGCTTCAGGGGTGATGAGAATGGTACTCTAGCCCATATCATCAAGGACCGCATGAAAGAGATCGACGAAAAGAACGCCCGCATCGCGGAGTTGGAAGAAGAACTCGGGAAACACAAAAAGTCATGATCTACGGCTCCGTCTGTAGCGGCATCGAGGCCGCCACCGTTGCGTGGCGCCCGTTCGGCTGGAAAGCAGCGTGGCTCTCGGAGATCGAGAAGTTTCCCTCCGCCGTCCTTCAGCGCCATTACCCCGACGTGCCGAATCTCGGGGACATGACCAAGATTCACGAGTCCGAGGTTTTCAATGGATCAGCTATCGATGTTCTCGTCGGAGGAACCCCTTGCCAGTCTTTCTCAATCGCTGGCCTGCGAAAAGGCATGGACGACCCGCGCGGCAACTTGGCCCTCGTCTTTCTTGCGCTTCTTGACCGAAAACGCCCCCAGTGGGTGGTCTGGGAGAACGTGCCCGGCGTCCTATCCTCCTGGTCGGATGAGGCGGGAAGTTTCACGGACGAAGAAGATGGGCGAGAGCGAGGCTGGCAGTCCAACGATTTTGACACCTTCACCAGCGGACTTGCACAACTCGGGTATGGTGTCGCCTGGCGAGGCAAGCCGCTAGAGAATTGCCCCGACGGTCCCCGCTACAAGGCCATCGGCAATTCGATGGCGGTCCCGGTCATGCGGTGGATCGGACAGAGGATTCAGGCCGTGGAAGATATCGTAGCGAAATAGTAGTATGGCGATGCGACTATATTGACACTCCGTTGTTCACTATTTTATATTTATAGCGGCACGGATCACGAACTGCGCCGCACAAACCCGGCGCAACATGACCCGAGGTGCCACATGGCCATAAGCAATGAGAGGCGTCTTTTGAAAAAACAAGCCATTCCGTGTCCGCATGCTGGCAGCCCTGGAAGCGGAGAAAGACCGCGCCGCACCCAATTTTACAAGGAGAAAAAATAAATGACCGAGAAGGTATCCGCAATCGCAGCCATGGCCGCGGCTCTCACGATAGTGCTCCTATCGGGACTCGCGTTCATCAAAGTCAGAAATGAGCTGCAAATGACCAAGGCATACGACCGGCAAGCGGCGGCGCTTGAAATAATAGCTGAACAAATAAGCAAAGTTGACGACAATCAAATTATACTTATGCGGGCGGGATGGATTAGAATAAGCAATGATTGTTATCAGGCCGTAGACCACGATGGGAAAAAAATGCATGAGCCGATAGTATGCGTAGACAGCCGGAAAATAAAGGAGCGATAAGCATCTTGAGCCTCAGGGGACGTATTGGCAGGTACGAAGAGCTCGTCCGACTCATCGGCCCCAAGTTGACGGCAGTGGTCAGCGCCAGGCTCTCCGGCAAGCGCATCACCATCGGTAAAAAATCGGAAAAGGTGTACCTGGTGTACTGTAGATCGAAACACCGTTACGATCGGATGCGGCCCTGCCTCGCCGCCGAGATTCTTGGGTGCACCATCCGGTACTTCAAGAAGCTCAAGGCTATGACCAACAGCATAAGAGCCGAGGGATAAAAAAATGAGCACCCAAAAGCATGTTAAGCGGACAAAGCATCACATGAACACTCGCTACACCGTCCAAGTCAAAGTTCCCGACCGTGGATGGTGTAAGACTATGTTCATTTTCAAGACGATGACGGAGGCTAGCCTATTCGCTTTGTCGTCGATGAAGCAATACACGACGAGAGTCATCGCCGTCTAAGATACTACCTTCCGTCGGAAAGGGCCGCCTCGCAGTCAGGGGCGGCCTCTTCTTTTGTAGCGTGTTATTTTAGTACCAAATTTGTCATCTCGCAAAATTTATTTCCATCCGCTATATTCTCGTACGTGACTCCCAATGAACCTCGACGTAAGCGGAGGCTTACCTCACGGCAGAGGTCCGTTGTCAAATTCGTTACAGACCATCCCGGCGCGACCCTCGAGCAGATAGGCATCGCATGCGGCCTGTCCGCCGAGTATCCAAGGCAAGCTGCGTTTGAGGCGATGAACTCAAAAAACGTAATCAGCTACATGGGAGAGTTGATGGAGGGTCGCCCGGGCCTCAAGGACGAAGCACTCCTCATCAAGCTTGAAGAAGGCCTTGAAGCGCAGGAGACTAAATTCTTCGCGCACGAAGGCGAGGTGCAGGACGAGCGCACCACAACCGATTACCCAACCCGCCGCGGTTACCTGGAACTCGCGTTGAGACTCAAGGGCCGGATGAAAGAGCAGCGTGAGTTATCCGGCCCCAATGGCGGTCCCATCCCCATCCAGGCCGGGCCGGTACATCCGGCCATCGCCGCGATGAGCAAGGAAGAGCTCCTGACTTTCGTGAAGTCCACCCAAGCATGAGGCTCCTCCTCGCTCTGGTAGCGATCCTGGCGCTGGCCACCCCGGCCCGCGCCGGCGTCACGCAAGGGGAGCCTCCGCAAGAAGCGCCGCGGATGATTAAGGCGGGGTCCGAGAGGTTCCCCGTCAGCCTGTCCCTGGAGGCCCGGGCGGAGATGAACCGCCAGGCCAGGATGAGATTAGCCCGATTGGCCGCGGCCGAGGGCGACATCCTCACATGGGGTCAGGCCCTTTTTCCCGAGAAGTTTCCTCTGCCGTTCTGCCAGGAGCTTCACGGATACTTCGTGAGCATCCGCGGGGAGGCTTTCACCAACACCGAGGCCCCGCGCGGTCATGCCAAGACGACCATTGAATGCTTCCTCATCCCCCTCTACCAAGCCCTTGTTGAGCCGGAATCCTTCCGCCACTACCTGAATGTCCAGGCCACGTCGACCAAGGCGGACGCGGTCAACATGGCTATCAAGCTGGAATTGGAAGAGAACGCGGAACTCCGGGAGTTGTACGGGGATCAGGTCACGAAGAGCCGCTGGACGAATAGCCAGTTCGTCCTCGCCAATAACGTCATCTTCTCATCCATCGGCGCGGGGCAGTCTATCCGTGGCATCAACTACCGGAACATCCGGCCGGACTATATCCTCATCGATGATCTGTACGACGAGGAGGACATCAACAACGTCGAGGCGACAGAGAAGAAGAATGATTGGTTCTGGGGGTCACTGTACAAGGCCCGGGCGATCGGTCGCCGGACGTCCATGCACGTCCAGGGGACGGCGATCAACGGTCATGATCTCATGGAAGAGCTCAAGAAGAAGCCCCGCTGGGTGTCCAAGACCTTCAAGGGTGTCATCGATCAGGAGAAAGGCATCATCCTTTGGAGGGAACTCGACGACGCGGCCCGCGCTGACCTATTCGCGGATTTCGAGGACATGCCCACGGTCATCTTCAACCGCGAAGTGCAGAACGAGCGCCGGGACGACGCCGAGTCCATCGTCAAAAAGGCTTGGCTCAAGGAGTGGCGCGTCAGCGAGGAGTCTTTCATGGACTCTCGCGAACTCGTGCGCGTGGATGCCGGGTGCGATCCCAGCGTAGGGGCTACCCTGCTGGCAGACTACACGGGCATCGTCAACGTGGTGGTCGCCAGGCAGAAGGATCAACCGGAAGGCATCCATGATTACCTGATCGTAGCGGCCGAGAACGCCCACCTGTCCCTCAACAAACGCGTAGACGCGGTCCAGCGCGTGGCGACCGGAGGCGGGCATGCCGCCACTCTCGTACACGTCGAAGCCATCGCCGCCTTTGCGGATTTCGCCGGAGAAGTCAAGCGCCGGACCAACCTGCGCGTTAATGATGTCAAGCAGGTCAAGGACAAGATCACGAACCTGGAGAACAAGAGCGGGTATTTCGAGAGCCGCCGCGTGTTCGTCTCGGACAAGCTGGACCCGAAGCTCGTGGCCGCGCTTGAGCACCAGCTGACCACGAACTTCCCCAAGAACGACGACTTGCGGGACGCGCTGCTGCTGGTCCTCCCAGACCTCAAGCCGCGCGCGTCATGGAAACCCATCGCATGAACCCGATATCGTGGATGAAGGCTCTATCCAAAGTGATCGCCGGAAAGGTCCCCATGCCGCCGAACAATGGCGGCTTCCTGCGCTTCCTCCTCCCGAATACCAAGATCGACTTCGCGGAGCACGTCGGGGATGGGCAGGGCTCCAATGTCTTCATGTCCCCTATCCTTTGGATATGGCGCGCTTCCATCGAGGCCCGATTGGGAGTGCTGACGGAGACAGATGAGGATGCGACTCTGGACTTCAAGCACGATCTAGCCAAGCTCCTACAGAATCCCAACCCATTCCTGTCCGGCCCGGCGATGATGCTAGCTATCATCATCTCATGGTTCACCGATGGCAACGTCTACCTGTTGAAGGCCCGCGACGGCTCCGGCATCGTTCGTCAACTCTGGTATGTCCCGCACTGGATGATGGAGCCTATGTGTAACGATTCGGATCAGCACGATTTCATCTCCTGGTACAAGTACACGCCGGGCGGGGCCGTCCAGCTTGAGCTAAAGCCCAGCGAAGTCGTCCATCTCAAATGCGGGTGCGATCCGCGCAATGTGCGTAAGGGCTTCGCGCATATGAAAATGCTCCTCCGCGAGATATTCAACGATGACGAATCCGCGAATTTCGTCGCCTCCCTCCTCCTCAACTCAGGCGTCCCAGGACTCATCATCTCGCCGAAGGAGTCAACGGGTGCGTCGGTGGAGGACCTCAAGGCAACCCGTGACTATATCCAGATTCAGTTCGGGCGTTCACGTCGCGGGACGCCGATGGCGATCGGAGCACCCACCGAGATAAAGGAGTTCGGCTACGACCCGCAGAAGATGAACCTTGACATTGTCCGCAACGTGTCCGAGGAGCGGATATGCGCGGGTATCGGCCTACCGGCGGCCGTGGTCGGGTTCGGCTCGGGCATGGAGCAGACCGCAGTCGGGGCGACCTTGATGGAGCTCCATCGCATCGCGTGGATCGGCTGCATCATCCCGAACCAGGACCTGATCGCTGAAGAGATAACCCGCAACCTCCGCGAGGACTTCAAACTCAAGGAAGAAGACCGTGTAGCTTTCGATCGCGACAATGTGCGGGCTCTCCAAGAGGACCGGAACAAGGAGGCGGAGCGCCTCGGAATCCTCGTGGAGAAGGCGATCATGCTGCGCTCTGAGGCCCGCAAGCGCCTGCGCCTGAAGCTTGCCGAGGACGGATCGGATGAGGTGTATCACCTGCCCCTGGGCATCACCTTGGAAGGCCCCGGGGCTCCCGCATTGTCCCCCTTGCCGGAAGTCACGCTCGGCCCTGACGGCAAGCCTCTGGCCAAGGCAGCGAAGAAGCGGCTTACTCGTCAACAGGTCGGCATACTCCGCGCCATGGACGCGGTTAAGCGGGCGGGTGAGAAGTCCCTGTCCCGCCGCATGGGGCAGTTTTTTGAAGGCATGGGGGCGGCGGCTTCGGCGGCGTATCTCGCTTCAAGCCGCAAGTCCTCCGACGATGAGGTATCGGTTGAACTCATGTTCGGTTCGATGGGCATCCCGAAGCTGAAGCAGGAAGTCCGGGGCATCTACGGGACGCACTATGTCAGCGTCTTCCGCGAGACGGAGAAGGTCCTGGCGGGCATGGGGATATCGGTCGGCGGGATCGATCTCCAAGAAATGAAGATACTCGCCCGCGGCGGCACCCAGGCCGGGCTCCTGGACTTGACCAAGGACGCGCGCGCGAAGGCGCTTGACATCATCGAGAAGGGCAGGGAAGAGGGCCGCAATCCCGTTGACATCGCCCGCGACCTGGCGGATGCGGTCCCGGCCGGGAGGTTTAATGATTCCCGGACCCGCGCGGAACTCATCGCCCGCACCGAGACGCGGGTGGCGCAGACGGAGTCTGCTTTAGAGGTGTACCGCGCCGCTGCCGGGATTGACCAAGTGATGGTCATAGACGGTCGCTTGGGCGACACGGATGAAGATTGCGAGGCAGCCAACGGTCAGATAGTCGATTTCAACACAGCGCAGGGAATGATCGCGGATGAGCACCCCAACGGGACGCGCGACATAGTTCCAGTGTTTGGAGGAGCTTAATGGACCTTCTTTTCAAATCGTTCATCATCGATCTCAAGTCTCTAACCGAAGAGAAGCTCGCCAAGGGCGAGATCTCCGTCGTGTTCGCCACCATGGGCATTTGGGACAAGGACGGCGACCTCGCGCTGCCTGGGTTCTACGGGAATCAGGACGTCGCGTTCCTGCCGACGCATGACTGGTCCCATGTGCCGATAGGAAAGGGCCGCACGCGCGAGGATGGTGACAAGGCAGTTGCCGACATCAAGATGAACTTGGACCTACAGGCGGCGAAGGATTGGCTGTCCGCCATCAAGTTCGACTTGAAGAACGGGACGCCGATACAGGAATACAGTTATGGTTTCAAAGTCCTGGAAGGCGGATCGCGCATGGGCGAAATGCTCGGCCGTAACGGCCGAATCCTCCAACCCCGCGAAGACGGCACCCCTGGCTGTAAGATTTGGGAAGTGTCCCCCGTGCTCGTCGGAGCCGGGGAGAAGACATGCACCCTGTCGGCCAAAGCCGCAGGGAAGACTTTCACTGACGAGTCGCAGGCGGTGCTGGACGCCGCCGAAGGACTCGCTGAGCGCGCGAAGGCGCTTGCCGCCCTCCGCGAGAAGGAGGGCCGGGAACTAAGCCCGGCCAACATGGAGCGGCTGGCTTCGATGGCCGTCTCCTTCCAAAAACACGCCGAGACATTGGTCAAGCTGTCGGCCCCCGCGCATGCCGCGGCCCCCAGCGAAGCCGAGGTCCAGGCGCGTCGTGAGCTCGTGCGAATGGCCAAGCGCCGCGCCGGGCTGGACTGATAAAACAAAGGAGGCGGCAATCATGAACCTTAAACTGAAAGAAATGATGGACAAGCTGGCCAAGTGCCAGGAGAAGATGGGCAAGATTCTTGAGCAGGCGGGACCGGACCTGGATTTCAAGAAGGTCACGGAAGTCAACGGGACGGACACCGAGAAGGCAGCGGCCTTCCGGGCCATCAATGACGAGTGCTCGGTCCATCAGAAGTCCGTGGATGAAGAGCGCCAGAACCTGGCGGCGAAAGAAGCGTATGAGAAGCGCAGTCTCATCGCCAGAGTGGCCCAGCCGTCCGCGTCCAGCACCGAAGTGAAGGCGGGGAAGAAAGAACCTCTGTCCCTCGCGGACTCCATCCTCAAGGCCGCAGGGATCGACCCCGAAGAGCAGGGCCGCGTCGAGAAGGTCCTGAAAGAGCACTACTGGAACAAGGAAGTAGAAGTGCCTCTCGATGTGAACCTGAAGACACTGATGGACACGACCGCATGGGTCCCTGAGACGCTCCGCACCGGGAGATTGGTCGATAAGGCCGCTCGTCCCATCCAGGTTACCGACCTCATCCCGGCCGGGCAGACCGGGCAGTCCGCGGTCGTGTACATGGAAGAGACGACCCTGACCGAGAACGCCGCCGAGATCGCAGAAGCCGGGACGTATGGCGAGAATGCTTACGCGCTTACCGAGCGGTCGGAGACGGTCCGCAAGGTCGCGGCCTGGCTCCCCGTCACCGACGAGCAGCTGGAAGATGTCCCGCAAGTCCGCGGGTACGTCAACAACCGGCTACCGATGTCCTTGCGCCGCCGCTTGGACGGGCAGATCATCAATGGATCGGGAGTGGCTCCGTATTTGACCGGCATTCTCAACAAGTCCGGTATCCAGACGTTCTCCCGCGCGTCGGTTTCCGGCTACAAGCCGGTCGACGCGCTTTACCGCGCGATGCGGCTCATCCGCGTCACGGGCCGCGCGAATCCGTCCGGCATCGTCATCAACCCCACGGATTTCGAGAGCATCCGGTTGATGAAGACCAACGACGGCGCGTACGTCTGGGGCCACCCGGCCGAGGCCGGTCCGGAGCGCATCTGGGGCCTGCCCATCGCACAGTCAGACATCATCGCCGCCGGTCATTCCATCGTCGGGGACTTTATGTTCTCGGAGTTGGCCGAGCGCCGGGGCATCGTGGTGAAGATCACGGATTCCCACTCGACGTACTTCATCGAGGGCAAGCAGGCGATCCGGGCGGATATGCGCGTGGCGTTCATGATCTACCGCGCGGCGGCGTTCGTGGATGTGACCCTCTAAGCAGGGCGCAGTAGGCCTCTCCGGGGCAGGCGGAAGCCGAGCTTCGGATGGGCAGTCGCTCCAAGAAGCAGGACAGGAGGAAGCAAATGAAGAACTGGAAAAAGCTGTTCGGAGCGGCGCTGGCCCTCGCGCTGGCGTTCGCCCCGGTCGTCTCCGTGCGCGCCGAGAATGAGAACACCCCGCCTCAAGTGGGCGGATCGTTCGGCGGGCTGCATCCCAACCTGGACTTCTACGGCGTCAAGCCGTGCCGGGTGACGGACAGCACGACTGCCGTTCTGTGCAAATCCGGCGAGGGATTCCTCGACGCGATCTGCGTAGACGGTGGATTGTCGAGCGGTTATTCCCTGGCGCTCGATTCCGGCATCGCGGGTACGCGCTCGACGACCAACTCGGATACCATCCTGTTGACGCCGATGGTGTTCAGCGTTTCCGATACGGTGGCCTTATCGGCCATGCCGTCCCAGTGTTGGAACGCGAAGACGCAGGCGGGTGGTCCGGTCAAGTTCGTTGATGGCTTGCTCGGTGTCCAGAACGCGGCGACTCACTCGACCGTTCTGTACTGGCACTACAGCAATGGGCTCAACCCCTAAATCAAAATCCTGGAGTAGCCCGGCCCTCGTTTCAGCGGGGGCCGGGCATGTCCGGGGAGAGGATATGAAGAGCAAAACCGCGCTATACCAATACGGGAAGTCAGCCGCGACCAGATTAGATCAATGGGCGCGCGGCTTCGTCTTCGGCGTCTTCATGGGCATCGTCTTCGCCCTTGGATTCATCTGGGCTCTCCAGGAGCGCCTCAAGTGAAAAAGGCGGCGATGGCGCTGATGGTATTCGGAGCGATGATCTTCTGGCTTCCCATGCTTGCCGACCCGTATATGACTTCGCGACTGCTTCTCGTCGCCCTCGGAGCGGCGGGATTGCTGATGACCAAGAGCGAACGGGCGTCCAGCATGGAAGTCCCATCGCTGCTTATGGCGGCTGTCGCAATCATCTCAGCGGTGTTCGCGGCCGACTGGCGGTACGCAATCATCGGATCGTACCAATCCGGCATGGATTCGCTCATCGCGTTCGTCTGTTATTCCTGCGTGGTCTTCGCTGCGGCCAGGTCGGGGGAAACAGTCGATGACGTGGCCCGGATGGTATCCGTTGCGTCTATACCGGTCTCGCTCTACGGCATCTTCCAGCGGTTCTTCCATGATCCCCTCATCTGGTCCGACCTGCACTATGGTCTACGGATATCTTCCTCGCAAGGCGGGCCGATATTCCTGGGGGCGGTGATGTCGCTATCGATCCTTTGCTCGATTCATCTCGCCAAAAAGGGCGACAAACTGGCATGGGCCGCTCTGGCTGTTGGCTTACCTTGCCTCTGGTTCACGCAGACGCGCGGTGCCATGCTGGCGACGGCCGCGGGGGCGGCGATCATGTCGAGGTGGACCATGTTCGCGTTCATCCCCGCGCTGGTAATGATGCCTCGGATGCTGGCTTCCGGGACTTCGGACATTGCCCGTTTTGAAGTCTGGAAGATCGCGTTGAAGGTGTTCGCAGATAATCCCTTGCTCGGGTACGGTCCGGGGAATTTCTACCTCGCCTTCAGACGCTACGCCGGGCTCGGCATGGTAGGCGCCGCGAAGACCGCGGCTTATGCCCAGGCACACGCGCATAATGACATACTGCACGTCGCGGCGACGATGGGTCTTATCGGCTTGACCGCCTACGCCCTGCTGGGATGCTCGGCCTTGTGGATTGCGTGGAAGCATGCGGAACGGAGATTCCTTTTCGCATTGCTCGCGGCCTACGCAGTGTTGTCCTCCTTCAACCCGGTCACTGCGTCGGCGTTCGTGGTCCTCGCCTTGATCTTCGGGGTTGCGTCGTCGAGGAAGATAGGTGCTCCTGAGCGTTGTCTCCCCCTTGCCCTGGCGTCGGTGGCGGTGTTCCTCGCGGTGGGGCGCTTGACGCTGGCGGACTACCATTACGCGCGGGGTGGCCTGGCTAAGAGCGACCCCGCGACCTCCGCAATGGAGTTCCAGCGAGCAGCGAAGCTCAATCCCTGGGAGATGTTCTACTCCTGCAAGCAAGTGGACTCACTCGTCAGGCTCATCCCCTACATGCCCTTGGAGCAGCGCCGGCCGCTGGCCCTAGCGGCGAGGCAATTAGCGGCCAAGGCCGTCGAACGTCATCCGCTAGACTCCTACGCGCACGAGCTCCTGGGCAAGCAAATCCTCATCGGGTACATCGCTGGATTTAGGGACATCGCCCCAGCTAAGGCATTGGACGAGTTCAACAAGGCCCAGGAGTACGCGCCCACATTCGAAACGCTCATGTGGCGGCGGCTCGCCACGGCCAAGGAGCTAGGGGCTTCAGCCCAAGCATGGCTTGCGGATAAGGATATCTCCGAACTTCATCGGGCCTCCGGAAAAGGGGGAGTTTGATGGCGATCGAGATGAAGTTCATACCAAAAAGAGAGGGCTCACATATGACCAAGTTCAAACTGACCGAGAGGACGCATGTCTACATCGATCCAAAGACCGGAGTGGAGCGCATCGCCAACCTGACCAAGGACATGGACTCCATTTTCCTCCTCGGCCCGGAAGGTGCTGAGATCGAGATGGCGCGCGCGGAAGCTCTCGGACTGACCAAGCCCGCGAAGAAGTCCGACAAGGCCGACAAGGAGTAACCGATGGCGATCCTCACCGTCGATGAAATTAGGGAGCACGTCGAGACGGACCTCCCAGATACCGCCCTGAGTCGGCTGGTGGACAATGCCGACCAGGAGATCATCGATCGGCTGGGGGCGCTTGCTACACAAACGGAAGTCGTCCATGGGAACGGGTTGTATGTGCTTTCACTGGCGCGGAAGGCGGCGTCCATCACGTCGGCCACTGAGAAGATTGGGGACACTGATTATGTCCTGGCGTCTTCCGATTACGAGTTACTCGGTAACGGTTATACGCTGCGCCGGGTGCAAGGCACCGGGTATCCGGCCCTGTACTGGCGCGGGATCATAACGCTGGTCTACGTTCCTATCGGCGGCGTGACGGGAGAGTTGGCCGCCCGCAAGAAGCTCCTCGTAGACCTAATCCGCCTGGATACGGCATACAGCGCCATGCAGCAGTCATCGATCGGAGACGTGAGCCGCACCAGCCTGGACCATGGTAAAGAGCGCGATTCACTGTTCGCGCGGATGCTCAATCGGAATCGGAGGCTGCCGCTAGCATGAGCATCGCGGGGTCCTTCATGGTCATGCGCGCGGAAATCAGGCGGAACACGGCCGCCGCGGACGCTCATGGTCTTCCTGGGAAGCCGACATACAATCTCGTCCAGGACGGCGTCCCGTGCTTTATCTGGAGCCGCGTCAAGCAGCGAGTGGTGGACGGCCACCAGACCGCAGAAGTGGAGGACATAGGCGCGGTGTTCCGGGCGGGGGCGGACGTGCTGGCCTTTGACCGCATCGAGCAGATTAAGGACCGGCGCGGTCGGGTGCTGTTCGCGGGTCCGTTTGAGGTACTGACAGGGACGGAGAAGTCCGACGGGTCCGGCGTCAACCACCTATCCTTCAAATTGAGGAGGATAGCGTGAGCGTGGATTGGTTCGGTGACAAGATCAAGGCCCGGATTATAAGGGCTTCCATCGTCGGCGTTAACCGCACGATGGGCGAAGCCGTAATGTACGCAAAACAGAACCATCCATTCACGAACCGAACCACTACCGCAGAAAAATCAATCCGCACCCAGACTCCGGCGAGGAACTTAGCCGGCGTGATCTCCGGGATATGGGGCAGCGTGACGACCAAGTATTTCAAGTACCTTGAATTTGGGACCGAATTGACAAGGGGCCGCACGTCGATCAACCAGCGGATGAGATTGATGCGGACCGGGGTAATAAAGCGCCCTAAAAATGCGGGTTCCCCACCGTGGCAAGGCGGGAGCTACGCCCCGACGCTCGGACCTGCGGCCGCTGCGACATACCCGAAACTCGCGGCGCACATCAAGGCGGCATACCGTGGCTGATATCCATGAAGCCGTCATGTCGGTGCTCAAGACCCCGCAGGCGATCTTTGACCTCGTCGGAGATGACGTGGAGCGCACATCCCGCGTCTACGGCATCGAGATACCGGCTTCAGAAGCCGATACGATGCCCCGCAAGCTCATCGTCGTGCGGCAGAGCGGGATGGGCGGGCAGAGCGGGGGATTCGTGCGGGTCCAAAAAGCTCTTTTGGATGTCGCGTGTTACGGCGAGACTCCCTACGAGGCTGAGCAGCTACGGCTTGAGGTAAACCGATATCTCAAGGATTTCAGGCGGCAGATGTCGGAAGGGTTCCTCATCCACTCTTTTGATCTGGTTAATGGGCCTATCCACCTGCGCGAGCCGCAGACGGAGTGGCCATACGTCGTCGAGACCTGGCGCTGTCTGGCGTCAGAAACATAGGAGGCAGCATGAAAAAGAGCAAGATGTTCCTGGCGGCAGTCCTAGCATTAGCAGTTCCGGCGTGCGCGACCGAGGTCCGCGTGTCGGTCGAGCAGAACCTCAAGACCGGACTCACGGCGACATACACGTCCACCGGATTGCTGACGACCAACACATACAAAGTCCGCAACGACGGTAAAGTCATCCTCCACTTCAAGAAAACCGGAGCGGGGGCTTGCACGGTGACGATCACGACTCCGAACACTTCGCAAGGGCTGGCGATCTCGGATCAGACCGTTTCGGTCCCTGCGACGACCGGGGATATCTTCATCGGACCCCTGCCGCCGTCGCTGTTCAACGATGCATCGAGCGATGTCGCGTTCACCATCTCGGACACCGTCGGGCTGTCGTTCGCCGTCATCCGGAACTAATCATCAAGCGGCAAGGAGGAGACAATGGAAAACGACGCGCCGTTTGAGATCATCGCGGCCCCGGCTAAAATCTGGGTCGCGCCCGTGGGGACGGCTTTCCCCGTCATCGATGTGGTGCCGAACCAGGACTGGACCCTACTCGGCAAGGCCGGTGACAAGAACATCAGCGAAGATGGCGTGACCATCTCGCATCCGCAGAGCGTGGAGGTGTTCCGCGCTCTCGGAAGCACCGGGCCGAGGAAGATCACTAGGACAGAAGAAGATTTCATGATCTCCTTCACACTCCTCGACCTCACGTTGGAGATGTACCGCCGGGCGCTCAACGATAGTCCAATCACGCAGGTCGCCGCGGGCGCTGCCATCGCGGGGTCCAGGAAGTTGTTATTGCAGCGAGGTCGGCTCGTCAGTCAATTCGCGCTCATCGCAGAGGGGCCATCCCCCTACGGGGACAACTGGACCTTGCGCTATAAGATCCCGATCCTCGTCAACGTCGGAGAGCCGGAGATCGTGTTTCAGAAAGGCGAGCCTGCCGGGTTAATGTTTGAACTGCAAGCCATCGAGCACGAGACGGACGGCTTTGGTGAGATCGAAGCCCAGGACGCGAGCAGGACGTCCTAATGGACGCCATCAGCGGTGAGGCCGTAGCCCAGGCGGCAAGGGTCCTCCGTGAGACGGCGCAGACGCACAAAAAGGCCGTCCGATATCATCGGAAGGCCGCGAGGGAATGTATGCGGAAGCTCCGCGACATCTGCGAGGCCCACGGCATCAAGCTCTCAATCAAACAGGGCGGAGGAGAACATGGCCCACAAGACACTGCTGGAACTGGACACGGCCGCGCCTGAGCGCGCGGTCATCAAGATCGATGGGAATGCTTACGAGCTGAGGTCTATCGACGATCTCGGGTTGAAAGAAGACGCCGAATTTCGCGGCACACTGCGGGAGTTTAACGATGCCCAGCCGGGGCAGGACTGGGGGAAGATGGCTGGCTTGCTCGATCGTATGCTTCAGTCCATCGTCCTCGGGCTTCCTCAAGACGTTCTGGCTAGACTATCCGACGGCAAGAAGCTGAAGATCATCGAAGTTTTTATCAAGGAGGTCGGCATGATCCGCAATCCGCCCTCCCAAGCGCCAGCGGCAGAGGCGGTCGCCTCGACATAGGGGTATTGTTCCCCGTGCTGCAGCGATTCTACGGCGGATCATGGTCCGAATGGGAGCGGATGCCGATCAAGATGCTCAACTGTTACATCCAGATGATGCCGGTTATCAAGGCGGAGGAATCACTCCTCGCCTACCAGGCCACGTCATGCGGGGTCGGTCCGAAAAGCAAACCGCAGGCCCGCCAGATGAAGCAGCAGGTCCGCGAGTGGATCAAGACCATGGGACGATTCTCGGCCCAGGCCAAGTCCAAGAAGGCCGCGAGCTTTGAAGAAATGAAGCTGATGATGGAAGCGATGGGCATCCGCGTAAAGCATACCGGAGGGGATCGTGTCTGATACATCACTCGGCAAGGCCGTCCTTGAACTATTCGCGGACGGGACCGGGCTGAATAGTGATCTAAAGACGGCCGAAGACAAGGTCCGCGCCTCTGCGGACTTGATGCAGAACCTGTTGGGAGCCATCGGGATAGGCTTCTCCCTCAAGGCCGTCCTTGATGCCACGATCGAAGCCGAGCATGAGGAGATGCTCCTGGCCAACGCCGTCCGGGCGACCGGCATGGCGGCGGGATTCACCACCAATCAGCTGAGGGCGCAGCAGGTCGCCCTACAATCAACAACGGGAATCGGTGATGAGGCCATCTCGTCGATGCAGCGCGCGCTGATGACCTTCCGCAACGTCCACGGCGAGGTGTTCAAATCCACGATCAAGCTCGCGCTTGATTTTGCGGCCGCCACGGGCGGCAATGCCACGGAAGCAGTCCGCATGTTCGGCATGGCGCTCAACGATCCCGTCAACAATATGGCACGCCTGAAGCGGGCGGGCGTGGACCTATCGGATGCATTGAAGACTCAGATCGAGGACCTAATCGCTAATGGGAACCTGGTCGGGGCGCAGAAATTGCTGATAGATCAGTTATCGAAGTCGTATAACGGGGCGGCTATCGCAGCGCGGGGAACACTGGGCGGAGCGCTCGTCGCCTTGAAAGAGAATTTCGCCAATCTGTTTTTGGAGCAAGAGGGAGCAGGGAAGCAACTGCGCATCTTCATCGAGTTGGTAAATAAGTCATTACCGACCGTAGCGTCTGTCTTCTCGGCCGTGTTCGCTGCGGTGAGAACCCAGATCGAGGGCGTCGTTTCAAATCTTTTCTATCTGGGCCAAGGGCTCAATAGATTAATCCACGGCGAATTGACGGCGGCCATGGGGTCCTTTGGGGAGATCGTGAATCCCATCACGTTGATGGCTACCTCGGTCGCGAGCGGGACGCTGGCCTTCCAGGAAGCATCGGCGGGAATCCGCGATACGGTTGCGGCGTCTAATGAATTAGCTGTAAGCGCGCCGGTCAACGCCGGTATCGTCGCGGAAGCCGCGCTCCAACAACAAGCCGCATTCGCCGCAGCGTCTAAGGCCAATGAGTCAGCACTAAAGCGGTGGGATGATGCCCTAGCGGCATCTATAGCGATAGAAAAGAAGATGGCGGCGGAGCGGGTACGGATGGCGGCGGAGAGAGTCGCGACGATCGCTAGTTCGTTGACGAGCATAGCGACTCTCCAATACTCTCACAATAAGACGATGGCCGCCATCGGTAAAGCCGCTGCGATGTCTCAGGCCACGATTGACACCTACATCGGCGTCGGTAAAGCATGGGCGCTCGGTCCCATCATCGGACCGCCGCTTGCCGCTTTAGTTCTGACTGCGGGCCTAGCCAACGTCGCCAGGATCGCCGGAGTCCCGGGATTGGAGAAGGGTGGCCCGATGTCATCAGGGCAAACCGCCCTCGTCGGTGAGGCAGGACCGGAGTTATTCACCGCCCCACGCGCCGGTCACATCATCCCGAACGGCGAGTTCGGGGGCGCGGGTGGGGTGCAGGTGACGAACAATATCAACGTCTCCGGGCTCGATTTCAGCAGCGAGACGATCGCGGAGCGCATCTTGACCGGGATCGCGGACGCCGCCCGCCGCGGGACCGAGGCGGCGATCCCTGCGGCCAATGCCTTCAACAGCCTAGCGCTGGCGTACTCTGGGAGGGCCTGATGAACATCTACCTAGGAGCGAATCCGGCCTTCCTGACCCGGAATTACCTCAACCGCCACGCGAACAACGCTGGCGATCTTACCGTCAGCACCGGCACCGCAACCAGGCATAGACTTTTCGACATGGACCCATTGTCCCGCTGGCAGTCAGCCGGATCGGATGATACGATCGTCGAGACGATCAATTTCGGATTGTGGGTTCCCGGCGCACGGTCATCGCACAATGTTGAATACATCCTCGTCCAGAACCATAATATCAAAGGCCTGACGGTCGAATACTCCAACGATAACGGCACGACCTGGGCCACGGCATTCAACAGCACGACACTCGCAGAAGACAACACGCGCATCATTCTCGTCAGCACTCCGATGGACAGGATCAGGCTGACGATGACGACCGCACAAACCGCCAATGCGGAAAAGGCCATCGGTGACATCATCGTCTGCGGGGCTTCTTTCCAGCCGGGGCCGCTGTTTGAATACAAAGTGGAGCTTCCGAGGATGATCCAGAAGACGGCGAAGATGGCCGACGGTTCCTTGCGCGGGCAACTCATCGGCCGCTCAGACGCTAGCTTCCATTTCTGGGCGGCGAAATGCGCGTTCTTGATGGACCCCGCCAGCTACGGGACGGCGGCATTGTTCAACGCGGCCATGACCGACTTTCGCGAGTTCGGGCTGCAGGGGTTGTCCTTCGTATTCCTGCCGGAGCCCGGCGACCGGCCGGAAGAAGCCTACCTGTGCCGCGTCCGTCCGGGCACATACAACGATTCCTACATCAAGCCGAGTGAGGCCCATGGCGGCATCCGCGGCGTCCAGATGGTGATCGAGGAGATCGGCGGGGCCTGATATGTCGATCACGGTAAGCTCCGAGTTCAAGGCGATCTGGGAGGAGAAGCAGGGCAAGGCTATCCATCAGAGATTGCGCTACAAGCGCCGCTACAAGCTCGGGACGACGTATTACACCGAGTCGGCCTGGAGCGTCCTGGACCGTCCTGACTTTTGCGGCATCGGCAATATCCCCCAGCAAGCCGATACCAATCGGAACGTCATCAAGACCTCGGTGATGACGTTGAAGATGCCGAACGAAAATAACCAGTGGATCGAACATGCCGCGTCCCCGAGCTTTTGGGCCGCCGACAATACCGCGACGAACGGGTACAAGGCGACTAGGACGCTTTGGCAGGTCCAAGAAGGCTACATGCTGGCCGCTGGGACGATCGAGTGGATATCGGTGTTCACCGGAATCCAAATGCGCTTGCCGAAGATATCCGGCGAGTACGCCTTGATTGAGGTTTACAGCAATGCCATCCTCCTGGAGAAAGCCGACGCTGAAGAGGTATCCACGGAGCCCGGACTCGAGAACTGCATCCCCGCGACCGGCGATGGGACGAACAAGGCATTTGAATCAACCTCGACGGGCGTCGATCATGCCAAGCTCTTTGAAGTCAACGGGGCAAATCTAGCCCAAGGCTCGGCCTGGCGGGTGTCGAATGACAACGAGATAGCCTCGGCCGGAAACACCGGGAGATTGTCCATTACGGCCCTGACCGCCCCGACGGCGGGCCACACGGTCAAGACCAGCGTCAAAAAGTGGCTCGTCAACCAGTTGACCGAGACGCTGGAAGGGCTCCTGGCCGATGAGGCCGGGATTGTCTCCGGGGACAGGAGCATCGCGCCGGTCATCTTCCCGGGCGGACTCTCCGGGACCAAGACGATCGATGTCCAGGCCGATTGGGAAGCCGGGACGGTGCTGACGAACATAAACACAACGGCGAGTCCGGGGGACATTCAAGCCATTGCTCCGGTAACTTTTATTTGTACTGGCGGGGAGCAGACATACGTCGTCCCGAATAATGTTACATCGTTAGTCGTCGATGCGGTAGGCGGGAGCGGGCGCGGTACAGAGACTCACGGCAAAGGCGGACGGGCGCAGGGGACGATCACCGTCACGCCGGGCGAAACACTCTACATATACGCAGGCGGCGCGGGATCGATAACTGGTATCGGCGGATATAACGGCGGCGGCTCCGCCGATGCCGGAGCGGTCGGCATGGGTGGCGGTGGAGCCTCGGATGTCCGACGCGGAGGCAATGGACTGGCGAATCGCGTCATCGTCGCAGGCGGCGGTGGAGGTGGCGGGGCCGCATCGGGAGGATCGCCCAAGACCGATACAGGCGGTGCCGCTGGAGGGACGACCGGGTCGAATGGCGAAGACTCAAGCGGCGGCGGCGGGGCCGGAGGCACGGCTTCTGCCGGCGGTGCCAAGGGTGCCGGATCATCCGTGCATTCAACTGCGGGTGCATTGGGAACCGGAGGGCATGGCGGCGGCGGCGGCGGGGGTGGCGGTGGAGGTTATTACGGCGGCGGCGGCGGCAACGGTCCAGATGACAGTGACTTCTACGGCGCGGGCGGCGGAGGTGGATCATCTTTGATCCCCGGCGGCGGCACGACCACAGCTGGGTATAACGCGCTCAACGCTCCTGGATATATCATCATCCGTTCCGTCGATGATCCCGCACACACCTCGGCGGTCCTTGATATGCTCTCAGCGCCTACGGCGTGGGGTTCTTTGGACCGCACGGACGCGACCAATGGCGGGAGCATCGCTTACGCCACGGCGGCATCGACTGACGGGATAGCCTTTGACGCTTTTGTCGCCATCTCGGCGGGCGGCATTATCCAATCGGCATTAAAGCGATATCTCAAAGTCAGGTCTACCTTGACGCTGGCTTCAGGGACTTATGTGTCGCCGGTCGTCTCCAAGCTCATCGTCAATTTTACGACATCCACGATCTACGTCTCGCTCGCCAACCATCGCGGGCAGACGTGCATGTCGCAGATGGAGCGATATGTCAAGCTCGCGGACTACGAATTGCGGTTCCGCGGGGACGGGTCCATGGTCATCGGCCCAAAGACGGCAGGCTCATACGTCGTCCATCTCACGCAGGAGAACGGGATCATTGACGTGAGTGACCTGGACTACGGTATCCCCGACCGAGTCATCCGGGCCGCGCGCGTGCGCTACCAGGGCTTCGTTTCCGTGTACGGTGACGTGGAGGCGGCGGCATCAGCCGAAACAATAGCCGACGGCGACGAGCTCGGGAAAGCCGTCTTGGATGAGGACCTAGATCAAGTCCTCGTCGCCAACGATCTTAATCTGGGCGACTCTCGCGCGCGGGTGCTATACGAGAACAATCGACGATCAGCGACGGACCCGCGGCCGCCCGTCAGGCTCCGCATGAAGATATGGGACGTGCCATGGCTGGAAGTGGGGGACACCGTCCGCGTCACATATTACGATCATCCCATCCTGGGGGTGTTCCAAGCCAATGATGAGTTGCTCCGCGCCGATTCGCCTTATTTCCACATGGGCGCACCCGGCAATGTGATCTCGGCGGCGAAGGACTGGCGCGTGATCTATTACAACCCGAACAAAGATACTGGTCAGGCTGAAATATTAACGGAGGAAGTCCTATGATGCGAAGTCTAGCCCTCACCATCCTTCTCGCTGCTCCTGTCAGGGCGCAGCTATCAGGCTGTCAATACACGTCAGGGACTCTCCAATTGCAGAAAGTCCGTTCGACCGCCTCGGGTACGCAGATTTTCGGGTGCCTCAACGCGTCCTTTGATATCCTGTCATCGAGCCTGGCCGTGGCGGCTTCAACCTCAGCGACCACGTTCCTCTCGTCCGTCACGATCAAGGGTGCCGGTGGACTTGGAGTGACCTACGGCGTCAGCATAGGAACGCTGGCTACGACCGGCGGGGTGAACATTGGGACGACGGCCGCGACGACCAATGGGAGGTTACAGGTTTTCACGGGAGCATCGGGAGCGACCGCTCACGTCAACGCCGATGAGATTGTCGCGGAAGGTTCCGGTAACTCAGGAGTAAGCATCCTGACTCCGAACAATGCGACCGGAGCAATTTATTTCGGTGATCCGCAAGACGCGACCGTCGGTCAAATCGGTTATAACCACAGCACCAACGACATGGCCTTTCAGACGGCGGCCGGGAATAGGCTGAACGTGCTCGGGACTGGTGATGTTCACGTCGTGAACAATCTGATGCTCGGGACTACGACGGTAAGCGGATTATTCCACATCGCGGGGACGACTCCGCGTCTTGTCATCAGCGCCATGCAAGCGGGGAATCGTGAGGGGGAGATTCGGTGGGCCTATGGAACGGTGCCGTATTGGGCGGCGGGCATCGACATCCGTCAGGCCAATAATAACTACTTCTCAATCTCGGATGTTCAGGCCGGGACCAATCTTATCACGGTTTCGACCATGGGTTTTGTCGGGGTGAAGAATCTAGACCCTACCGTAGCCCTCGACGTGACCGGAGATGTGCGGGGAACCAATCTTCGCGGTCCCCTGGTGGGCATCACAGACGCCAGCGCGGCGACGGCGGGGACCGTGGGAGAATACGTCGGGGCTTCGACGACGAGCTATACTAACTGGTCATGCGCGAGCGGGTCCTGGTGCGACGGGCCTTCCATCACGTTGTCTCCTGGTGACTGGGATGTTTCCATGACGGCCGGAGCACAATTGAACGCCTCGGTAATGACCACCTGGGGCCTCGGGGCCGGGACGGCGGTGTCTCCTGACAATACCGGAATTAGTCAAGGTGTGAACCAGTTCTCCTGCATCTTGCCTACGGCCGCAAATTCGACGAGTTGCTCCGTCGCAAGTTTCCGCAGTAACTCTGCATCGACGGTGATCTGGTATATGAAACTCAACGCCACATGGAGCGGGGCGACCCCGCAGATGATAGGCACCATCAGCGCGAGGCGGGTCCGGTAATGGGACTCGATATCTTCCGGGCTTTCAACCCGAAGCTCTACGATCTCTGTGAACCCTATCGCGTCACTGACGACGCGCTCATGCCGGAGGAATATCGCAAAGGAGCCAGGGACAAACATGATGATTGGACTCTCATGCGCTCAACTCCGCGCATCGAGACGGCCCGGCGTGTGCCGCTTCCTTTTCGGCAAGACAGTGGGGTGAGCGAGAAACGATGGATGCTTTGGGATATCTCTTATCCGACCGCTCCGCTGACCCCAGTCAAGGACCGGGAATATCACACCGTCGGCGGCGTGTTCAATTTGCCGCATGCGCTTGTTGATTGTCAAGTGGAGGGGAGCGGATGGGCTTCGTTCTCCGCATGGCTTGATGGCCGATGGGTGCCTTGCTTCAAATCCTACCGGAAGGTCGTCATGGGACGGCTCCTGGCCTACTACTCAGGGGGGCTGAAATCCGATATCACTGTGTCCCTGAAACCAGACGGAAGCATCCGTTCCGATTTGATGTGTTGGTGGGACCCCCCAACGTGCTCTTTTAAGAAAATCAAATGAAAATACACCCGCCGACGGCGAGTTGGAACAAAATTCCATGACTCAAGATTGCCCGCCGCCTTCCCTCGCCGCAATCCTGGCCGCGATGATCGGGCTCTCGATGCTGGTCGGGGGCCTGGCGGCATATGGGCTGGTCATGCTCGCACCTCGATTCCTGGCCGCATTACGCGAACGCCGTCTATCTTCCCTGCATCGGAGTCCACCGTGACATACAAGTACATGATCGTAGGGGCGCTTACCGCCGCCGCTACCGCGCTCGTCAACTTCATGATCCGGAAGTGGAACGCTCGGGTGGACGTGCAGACGAGGGCCGACACCACACGGATCGACCTCGATGCGCGCAAGGAAGGCATGGAGCTACAGGCCGCAGCTGTGCCGCTCCAATTGTTGAAGGATGAGCTTATCAAGCGAGAAGCCGAACTCCATGACCTCCGCGAGCAGGACCGCGCTGAGAGGACCCAATATGTCGAGACGTTGACCGCGATGCGGAAGGCTTTGGAAGAGATCGTCACGGACCTCCGGAGCCACCGTGCCGAGGAGAGCGACCGGTCCGGGGACTTCCACCGGCGCCTGGATGATGTGGACGATCGCCTGCTGGTGATCGAGACTCAGCTAGGTTCTCGGAAGGTCGTATCATGAAGCCCTGGTGGCAGTATTTATTGGACCTGCTGGCGGGGTTGTGGAGCAAAGGCCAGTTAGAGGCCGCCGGGGCCTCACCTGATGCCCTCCAAGCCGCTGTTACGACCCAGATAGACCTACCTACCCTATATACAACCCCTTGTCCGCCTCCGGGCATCTTGGAAAGCCGGGACCTGGCCCATTGTCATCCGGAGCTTGTTAAGCGTTATGTCGCGCTCAAGGCCGAGTTTGAATCGATGACGGGTCAGCAGTTGTTTGAAACGAGTACCTGGCGCTCCGAGGCGAGGCAGCAGGAGCTCTACCTGCGGGGCCGACGCGGGATACCCGGGGAGCGAACCGTGACGAAAATCGACGGCATCACAAAGAAGAGCCGTCACATGGTCTATCCTTCCGAGGCAGTGGACGTATGCGTGGACGCTGATCCCGGGCCCGGGAAGCATGCCGTATGGGACAAGGCGGCGTACATGGCGCTGGGGCCGCTAGCCGCGGCGCACGGACTCGTCTGGGGAGGCACCTGGACGATCGACGATTACCCACATCTGGAGTTATTGGCCGAGGCGGCATGAGCAAGTCATCTGATAAGCACGTCATTGTATCGCGCGCGCTCATCGTGATTAGGTGTTTATGCGGATGGTTCCACCGCATTGAGTGTCTCCGGGGTAAGAGCGATCTCGATCTATCCAATGAGCTGGAAGAAGTCTTTTTGGAGCACGAACGCAAAATGCAAGTCGGAGGATACTGATGATCTATTACCTCATCGCCTGGACAGCGTGGGCTTGCCCCTGGTGGGCACCGGCCGCTGTCCCGCGTCAACTCATCTGTCAAGAGCGGCGGGAATTGGTCATCGTCACTGATTGGCCCGCGGCCGTGGCAAAGGTCCGCGCCGCCGGTTCGGGCGCATCGCTCTGGCAGCTGCAAGGAGTGACTTTGAAACCCGTCGCGCTCAAGTGGCGCACGGAACTCGACGTTGTGGAGGTACCATGAACTTCAGGAAATTATTCGGTATGCTGGGACGTGTGTTGACGCCGTTTTGGAAAGGAGCCGCGCGCGCCCTCCTCGCCCGCGAGAGCGCAGACCTGCAATCTAAAGTGAAGGCTATGATCGACGATGACAGGGACGCATCGATCGTCCGCGTCAACAAGGTCTTCGACGGCTGGCAGGCGGGCATCATCAAAGGCTTGCGCGGGCTCTCGTTCCTCCCGACATCGACGGCGGATATCATCATCGCGGCCGTCCAAGTCGAGGGCGATCGTCTACAGATCCGCGTGGTGGACGGGATCAAGGACAAGGGATCGGCGGCGATCGATGCGTCATTCTGCATCATCAGATATCGGCTTACGTCTATCATCGACGCCGCGTAACCGTCCGGAGTGCTGCAAGAGCGCCTTGGCCCGGGTTCGTTAGACTCGGGTTTCCAAGGCGCTCTTCTTTTTCCCAGCCAAAAAATAACCTTGACAACTCCGCGCACCTCTGTTACACTTTTGGGGTGAGCAAGAGTTGGCGGGGTTTTTCATTTCCAGCGCCCGGTCCTGATGAGGCCCAAGAGGCCCCGCACCCTTGCTCACACAAGGAAATAGGACCGGGCGCTCTGTTTTCAATTCCGTGTGAGAGGAAATAAAATGAAAACCAAAACAACGCACACGTCGGCGGGAATCATATGAGCGCTCCCAAAGGAGTCGTCCCCTGGAACGCGGGCACTTCCCGGGGCTGGACCGACAAGCGTGGATATCGCTGGCTTTACATCACCGAGAATGGGAGACGCAGAGCACGGCGCGAGCATCGCGTAGTCATGGAACGTGTCTTAGGACGACGGCTTGAGCCATGGGAACTTGTCCACCATAAGAACGGGAATATTGCCGACAACCGTGCCGAGAATCTCGAAATACAAGAATGGGGGAGGCATACGATCGAACATCATACTGGGAGTCGTCGCTCTCAGGAGGCACGACGGAGCATGGAGGCGTTTGCTCTTCTTCGCGAGGAATTGCGAAATCAAAGAAATATCAAAGCGGGATTGTTGACGGCGTTAAAAGACGTCCTCAAACATGCGTCTGTACTCGCGGCGCATCATCAAGAGTCGTGCGACATTTGCGGCCCCGCCCGCGCCGCCATCGCCAAGGCCGAAGGCCGGGAGGTCGCCCGATGAAGCTCCCG